>WNFO01002944.1_pt1 | contig 17760 bp, 16 predicted proteins | sample 5400251 | NCBI WGS metagenome assembly WNFO01 (sample SAMN13153354, study PRJNA577476) | soil metagenome | isolation source: 100 cm saprolite under Madrone tree | place: USA:California | collected 2016-06-14
CCAGCCCCCCCGCGGAGCGGGACGCCGTCGCGAGGAACGCCGCCGCGCGCTCGACCCCCACCGCGATCTCCTCGCCCCGGGCGTCCACGTACTGCGCCAGGTCCCCGCTCTGGGCCTGCCCCTGGATCACCCGCTCTGAGTCCTCGGCGGAGAGCCCCTTCTCGCGCTGCAGGTCCTCCCGGAAGCGCCGGGTGCCCACCGACAGGTCGCGCGTCAGCACCGGCACGCCGTCTTCCAGGATGTTCACGTTGGTGATTTCGTGCCCGATGTTGACGAGCCCCACCACTCCCTGCATCGCGTCGGGGTGGTTCAGCTCGAACGCATTGTGGATCGCGAACGCGTCCACGTCGATGATCGCCGGCTCGAGCCCGGCCTCTCCCAGGAGCAGGGTGCGGCTGTCCACCAGCTCGCGCTTGGCGGCGACCAGCAGCACGTTCATCTGCAGCCCCTCGGCGTCGGGGTCGAGGATCTGGAAGTCGAGCTCCACGTTCGCCATGTCGAATGGCACGTGCTGCTCGGCCTCCCAGCGGATCACCTCTCGGGCGTCCCCTTCCTTCATTCGGTCCATCTGGATCTTCTTGACGATCACGTCCCGCCCACCCACCGCCGTCACCACCGACCGCTGCTTGACCCCAGCCGCGGAGAACAGCCCCCGGATGGCCTCGGACACGAGACCGGGGTCCATGACCTCGCCCTCGACAATGGCGTCGGCCGCGACCTCGGTCGTGGCGACCTTGACCAGCTCCGGCTCGCTGCCGGAATGGTCGATCACCGCCAGCTTGATGATGCCGGACCCGATATCCAGGCCCACCGAGGTTTTTTTGCCGCCCAGGAGCCCGAAAAGGGCCATACATGCCTATGGGTTAAAGACAAGATGGGACGAGGGCAAACTACAGTAAGGCTCGCTCCTTATCCTGTCAAGCCTCGAACCTACTTGAGGCCTGACCAACAAGTACTTTGCTGGCCTACAGTTAGGCTGTTTTTTTGAGTCTTCGCGCCCAGCCAATTGCCACTCCCTGCAGCCAGACGATTTACCGTAACCGGTTGGCAGCATGGCACTTACTGAACTAGCGGAAGCAGAAGGGCGGGGAACGAGTCGTCCCCGCCCTTAGTGCGTGTGGCCTTCCAGTCTTCAGAGCCTTAGTACAGCTGCACCCAGCTGCGCGACCGCATCAGCGCACCCTTCGCCGTCGCGTTCAACACCTTGAGGACGGCGCACTGGGAATAGTTGATGTTGGCGTGACCGCTCAGCGTGTTCGTGCCGAAGCTCACGCTGTCATGCACCATGGTCGCGCCCCAGAAATGCGCGTCGGTGGAGCCACCACCCGAGGTCTTGAGCTGTCCCTGGATGATGGTGATCCCGAACCACTGGAATCCGCCCTGCACCGATAAGCTGCCGTCGATCAGCAGGATGCCCTGCCCCTGGACGCCGTCGATGGTAGCATCGCCCGTGATGTGGACGATCGGGAAATAGGTCCCGCACGGACTGAGCGGGTTCACCCCGTCACCCCAGTTGGTCTGCACCGTCAAGTCGCACTGGCCGGCGCCGTTCACAACCGGGCCGATCGAGTTCGAAAAGTTCTGCCCGGGGACGGTGACGTTCGCGCTGGCCGAGAGCTGCGCGTAGTTGATGCTACCGAACTTGGTGAACGTCGAATCGGTCACCGTCGAGTCGATCAAGACCGCCGGGCTTCCGCGCACCGACGCGTTACCGGTCGTGTCCACCGTGGTGCCCTTGTCCGAGCGCACGCCCGCCAGCGCGGCGCCGGTCGGACCGCAGGTCAACCAACCCGGCGGAATGTGATCGTTCCCGTCCACCGTCGCTTGGCCCGCCAGCTGATCGCTGTTACCGGTCGTCAGGGAGGCCTGGATGTCGACCTGCAGCGGCTTGATGCGCGTCAGGACGCCGAGGCGCTGATTGAAGCCGCCGCCCTGGAGCCGGTTGGCCCGGCTCATGGTATCGCGCCCGGTCACGTCGAACAGGTACAGGTTGTCGGCCAGCTTGAACACCGACCCGTTGTAGGAGCCGGTGTTGCTGGCCGCGTTGGTCCACGCGATCGCGGCCGCCGAATCCTGCGGGTATGCTCGCCGGCCGTTGAACGTCGTGGTATTCCAGGTACGGATCAGCTCCGAGGCGCCGGCTTCGGCGACCCCGAACGACTGCTGCTGAAAGCGCGAGCTTTCGGCCATGCGCTGCTCCTGCGTGCCGGAGAACAACGCCCCGGCCACCAGAGCGCCCACGATCACCATCGCTACGATGGCCAGCGCCAGCGCCATACCACGCTCGTTCCGCAACACCTGCTTCATACAGAGCTCCTTCATGAGGTCAGGCGCCTGCCTACCAGCGCCGGTTGTTCCGCAACGCTACCCGAGTAAGGATGCTGTCCACCTGATTCATCTGCCGCCCGTCGGCCAGCCGGATCGGTTGGGCGGTCTGCCCGCGCACCCGGATCTCGATCTGCGCCACGTTCGCCGGCACCGCGGTTACTGCTCCGGCGGCGTCGAAGTAGCTGAGCGTCATCCCGTTGGCGCCGATCAGCGGACCCACCAGGGGTTGGATCGCTCCTCCGGCGGGGCGCAATCCCAGATACCACTGCCCGTCCGGCGCCTGATAGACTCGATACGTATCGACCTCGAAGGCCCATACCGGCGCCCCCAGCGGAATCGCCCCCGGCAGATTCTGCTTGGGCAGCAGGAATGGCTTGAGATTGGTGGTCAATTTCGTGCCGGGGCGGCCGTCCGGGACGCACAGCGCGGCCACGGTCCCAATCAGATCACCGCTCACCCAGCCATCGTCGTTCCGGGTGCCCGCGTTGCCTTCGTAATAGATCAGCAATGAGTCCGTGGCCGAGCTGAACGCCCGCGACCCGAACGTCAGCGCGTTGCGCACGGTCACGCCCCGGCCCCCCAGGGCTCCGCCCAGGATCGGCGTATCGCAGACGACGCCGAACACGCGCATCGCCCGGATCTTGATCGAGTCGGCCCCCATGGCGTAGATGTCGCCGTCGCTCGCGTTCAGGACCCGGAACTCCGCCGGCAGGATCGTCACCGCCGCACGGATGTTCTGCTGCAGGTCGATCTTCTGGGTCTGCGCCTGATAGATGCGCTGGTCGCTCACCAGGACCTGGTAGACCGCGGCGGAGATCATACCCAAGAGCACCAGCGCGACCATCAACTCGATGAGGGAGAACCCCCGGCGTGTTAGATGATGCATGAGATCTCCGTTTCCGAAATTTCGGAACGCCACTTGCCACGGTCCGTCTGATACTTGCTCGTCATGATCACCTGCCAGGTGCTGTTGCCCCGATTCACGAACTGCCAGCTGAGGGAATCGACCGGCACACCGCCGCGCATCAGGACATCGGTCCCCGTCGCCTGATTGGTGCAGGCGGTGGAGCGCAGCATCTCGATCCGGCGCTGGGAGAACGCCACCTGCACGCCCGAACGGTGGCCCCTCCCGATCATCCGGGTCACGAGGGCCGCCGACCCCACCAGCCCCAAGAGGCCGATGGTGAGCACCAGCACGGCGATGATGACCTCGACCAGCGTGAATCCCTGCTCCTGCTTCACGTTCGGTTTCATTACCGCACCACCCTGCCGAGAGTATTGATCACGAGCGAGTCCGTGTTCCCCGCCACGTTGCCGGTGAACCGCACGACCGTGTTCGCATTGTCCATACTCAGCCCGCGGGGGTCGTATTGCACCGAATCCCGCGTGTACGTCATGGTCGTACTAAACCGAGCGCCGACGTCGTCGATCATGGCGATGGTGTCCACCGTTCCCGCCCCCGGCTTGAGCCGCGGGCAGGCCGTCACCCACGCCTGGCTCGCCGCTCCACCGGCGAAGTGGAGCACCGCCTTGCAGCCGCGCTGCGCCGCGGCGGCCCGAGCCTCCGCTGCGAACGTACTGATGCTGACCCGCGTCGACCGCACGCTGGTTTTGTCGAGCGCGGTCCGGATCTTCGGGAAGGTCATCATGGCGACGGCGCCGATGATCACGATCACGATGAGCAACTCCACTGCTGAGAAACCGCGTCGGTTCATCACGTTTGCCCCCATTTCGTCGTATGCCAGTGGCAGGTCCCATGCCATGATGTAACATATTGTTATTATGTGACTTACGGTGAACAACGGGAGGGCGGGACTACTGCAAACGTCCGTCCAAGTGCAAATTGCTGCACTAATCGATGCCGTACCGATCCATCTTGTAGAACAGCGTTCGGAGGCTCACCCCCAGTCGCTTGGCGGCTTCGCGGCGGTTGCCCCCTGCAGCCCCAAGGGCGGCGGCGATGGCCTGGCGCTCCGCGACTTCGACGGCCTCTCGGAGCGTGCCGCCCTCGAACCCCGGACTTGCGTCCGGGGTTAGCGCTGACCCCGGGCGCAAGCCCGGGGTGGGCCGGAAGTCCGACGGCTCTAGAACGTCTTTGTCACTGAGCACCGCCGCCCGCTCGATGGCGTGCTCGAGCGAGCGCACGTTACCCGGCCACGCTTGCTCGCCCAGCCATTGGAGCGCCGCATCGCTCAAGGTCACGCGCCGGCCCAGCCGACCGGCGAGCCGCGCCGCGAAATGGCGCGCCAGGGGCGCGATGTCCTCCCGCCGCCCGGCGAGGGGGGGCAGGTGAATCTCTACCACGTGCAGCCGGTCGAGTAGGTCGGGCCGGAACCGGCCCGCCGCCGCCTCGGCCGCAAGATCCTTGGCGGTAGCGGCGAGCAGACGCACGTCGATCCGCCGGATCTTCTGGTCCCCCACCCTTCGGATCTCGCTCTCCTGCAGGACCCGCAACAGCTTCGCTTGCAGCGGCTGCGGTAGCTCTCCAATCTCATCCAGCAGCAGCGTACCGCCGTCAGCCTGCTCGAACAGTCCGGGGCGATCCGCGGCGGCTCCGGTGAACGCCCCTTTTACGTAGCCGAACAGCTCTGATTCGAGCAGCGTCTCGGGGATCGCGGCGCAGTTGACCGCGACAAAGGGGCCGGCGGCCCGGGGACTGGCACGATGGATCGCCTGGGCGATGACCTCTTTGCCGGTGCCGCGCTCCCCGGTGATGAGCACCGTCGTCGGGTGCCCCGCCACGCGCCCCACGACCTCGAGCGCCTGCCTCATGGCCGGGCTCTCCGCGATCAACGCCCGGGCGGTCGGCATGCTGTCCAGCTGTGCTCTTAGTGTCGCGATGGTGTTGCCGAGCCGCTCGCGCTCCTCGGCCTTACGCAGCGTGAGGACCACCTCGTCCGGGCGGAACGGTTTGGGCACGTAGTCGTAGGCGCCCTCCTTCATGGCGGCGAGCGCCGCCTCCTCGCCGCCATAGGCGCTCATCATGATGACCAGGGCGGTGCCGCCCCGTTTCTTGTACTGGCGCAGGAACGCCAGCCCGTCCATGTCCGGCATCCGCACGTCGCACAGCACGAGGTCGAACGACTCGGCAAGGGCGCGCTCCAGCGCTCGAGTACCGTTACCCTCGGCCGCCACGTCGTAACCGGCGTCCGCCAGCAACAGGCCGAGCGACTGGCGGAGACCGGGCTCATCGTCCACCACCAGGACCCGGCTCATGTCGCCTCAGGGAAGAACATCTTGAACGCCGCCCCCCCTTCTCGCGCCGTATCCACCCACACCACCCCTCCCATGTCGTGCACCGCGCGGGCGACGATGGCCAGGCCGAGGCCCGTGCCGCGACCCGGCTGCTTCGTCGTGTAGAACGGGTCGAAGACCTTCTGACGGTCCTCGGGGGGGACTCCGGGACCCGAATCCGCCACGTACAGCAGCACGCCCCGCTGGCCGGCCGCGAAGTCGGTGCGCGCGGGGCGAGTTTCGGGACGACGAGGGAATGCGGCTCGCTGGGGATCGCTCCCCCGCTTCGGTGAGGTGCGGCGCGACTCGTAGGCCCAGGCGCGCACGCCCAGGATCACGATCCCGCCGGGCGCGGCATCCACCGCGTTGAGCATCAGGTTGACGATGGCTTGCTCGAGCAAATGGGCCCGCCCCAGCATGCGCGGGACGGTAGGGACGAGCTCGAGGGTCGCGCGCACGGGTTTCAAGGCTCCCTGCGCCTGGAGCAGTCCATAAGCGCCCTGCGCCACAGCGGCGGGGTCGAGGGGCGCCAGCGCCTCTTCCTGGGGTCGCGCATAGTCGAGCAGCCCGCGCACGATGCGGTCGAGGCGCTCGAGCTCACGCGTCACCCCCGTGACCACTTCGGGGTCGGCCCCCCGGCGCCGCAGCACTTCGACGTAGGTGCCGATCGCGCCCAGCGGGTTGCCCACCTCGTGGGCGATTCCGGCCGCGAGCCGACCGATGCTGGCGAGCTTCTCCGAGCGCACCAGTTGTCCCTGAGCGTCGAGCAGGTGATCGGTCATGCGGTTGAGCCGCTCGGCGAGGGTGGCGAAGTCGCGCGTCTCCGCCTCCGGGGCGCGCCGCCCCAGGTCGCCGTCCGCCACCGCGTCGGCAGTGGCGACCACACGCTCCAGCGGCCACAGGACCAGCCGGTTCACGAGGTAGCGCCCGAACACGATGAACACGCCGACTTCCAGCGCGATCATGAGCATCACCAGCACGAACGTCCGTTCCGGGGCAAAACTGGTGGCGAACAGCAAGGTGGCTACGCCCACCAGCAGGGCGGCAGCGGCCAGGAACGACATGTAGAACAGCAGCTCGGTCCGGAGGGCGGGCTTGGCCGGCATGGCGCTGGAATAGGCATAAAAACGAAGCGGCGGGGAAGTCCCCGCCGCTCGTCGCTGCCACTGCGATGCCCCCGCTTACTTGCAGGCGGGCGCGCCTTCCGTGTTCGCGATACCCAGCGGATCCGCGGCCTCGTTGATGTAGATCGAGCACGTCACCAGTGCGCCACCGGTCAGGTTGTTGTTGGTGATCGACGCGTTCCAACCACCGCCAGCGACGGTCGGGCCGGTGAGGTTGTTGCCGGTCGTGGGACACCAGTTGACCTGGCCGGCCACAGGCGCCGGACACGTGCCACCGACCTTGCTGGTCACGTTGGTGCTGTACTTGACGGAGTCGGCGAAGAACGCCTCTTCCGCCGTCACCAGGTTGCGCAGATCCGACTTCATCGACGCGATGTAAGCTTTGCCCTTGGTGTTGGCGAACTTCGGGATCGCGATCGCGGCCAGAATGCCGATAATCACGACCACGATCAACAGCTCAATGAGTGTGAAACCCTTGCGGTTCATGACTGCTCCCCCTATGGGTTGTTATTGAGACGGGGGCCCAGTTCCCCCCCACTGCACCCCGATGCTTGCAAGCGTCATGCCCCCTTCGGAAAACTTCTGCAACACCTTGTGGGACAACCGATTACGGTAACTGGCCTGGGGTCGCCCGTGCAGCGCCGTGCGGGTTTTCGCCGTTATGTGGATTTTTGCAACGTGCGCACGCGCTTGACTGCGTTGCCCTACGAAACGAAGCGGCGGGGAAGTCCCCCGCCGCTCGTCGCTGCCACTGCGATGCCCCCGCTTACTTGCAGGCGGGCGCGCCTTCCGTGTTCGCGATACCCAGCGGATCCGCGGCCTCGTTGATATAGATCGAGCACGTCACCAGTGCGCCACCGACCAGGTTGTTGTTGGTCATCGACGCGTCCCAGCCGCCGCCCGGGACGTTGTGGGTGACCAGGTTGTTGCCGGTCGTGGGACACCAGTTGACCTGGCCGGCCACCGGCGCCGGACAGACGCCGCCGACCTTGCTGGTCACGTTGGTGCTGTACTTGACGGAGTCGGCGAAGAACGCCTCCTCAGCCGTCACCAGGTTGCGAAGGTCCGACTTCATCGATGCGATGTAGGCCTTCCCCTTGGTGTTGGCGAACTTCGGGATCGCGATGGCGGCCAGAATACCGATAATCACCACCACGATCAACAGCTCAATGAGCGTAAAACCCTTGCGATTCATCTGACCTTTGCTCCCGTTGGAGTGCGTCAAGACACCTCAGGACCGATGTGAAAGCGATTCTCTCCGAAACATTTTTGAGCAAGCCTTGTGCCTTGCGCGTGCCCGCACCATGAAACACTCATCGCGATAACGACTTATACGCGAAAACACGGTATCGCGTTGACTCTAGGTTAGGCCGGATACTCGGGATTTTTGCAAGGGCCCCGGGCCGACCGCAATGGCGGAGCCGTGCTGCCATTAATGCGGGCGCGGAAGCTTGGCGGCCCGGCCCAGGAGAGAGTCGGCGGCCTCCGGATAGCCGTGCGCCCGAGCCACCGCCGCCTCGCTCCGGTAGTATCCCGAGCACCCCCCGTGACACAGCCGCTCTAGACCGGTGAGCAGCGAATCGGCTGCGCGCACGTCGCCCGCGGCGAACGCGGCGACGGACCCGGTGACGTAGGTGCCCGCGTCGCGCGGGTAAAGTCGTGCCGCGACTCGCGCCGCATCGAGCGCCAGAGCCGGTTGGTGTCGGTCGAGGAACAAGCCGATCATCCGTTTATGTCCCACATACGAGCGCGGGGAATCGCCTAAGACACTCCGCGTGACGTGAGCGTCGTCGCGCCACACGGGCACGCGCAGCGCGGTACGGATGCCGCCCAGTAGGACGAGCGCGGCGACGACGGGCCGCAGCGCTGCGCGCGGCAGCCGTCCGAGCCATGCGGCCGGGGCGAGCACCAGACCCACCGAGGGGAGGTAGAGCGTTCGTTCGGCAAGGTAGAAGCCTGCGGGATACAACAGGTTCGCTACCGGCAGCAGCGCGATCCCGATCCAGCCGAGTCCGAACGCCTCGAGCTTCCGCCCGCGCTTCCAGGCGAGCCACAGCAGCGCCCCCCAGATCAGCGCGCACGCCAGGCCCGCCAGGAACCGCGGGTCGAGCGGGGTGGTGACCACCGTCCGCTCAGCGGGCGAATAGTCCACCCGCAGTGTGAGCGGAAAAACGAGCAGCCGCGCGACGTCCGTCAGGCCGTACAGCGCCGTGAGGCGCACCGTGAGGGGAGACTCGCCGACGAACATCGGGGCGATGCTTTCGTACGCCGCGAACGGGTGCCGCACGACGGCCCGCACGACAGCGTAGGCGCCGCCCACGAGCAGCCAGCTCGCGAGGAACAGTACGATGCGCCGCCGCTCCGGTCGCGCGAGGCCGAGCAGCCACGCCCATACGATCAGGGCGGGGGCCACGGCCGCGTTCTCCTTGGAGAGGAGGCCGAAGCCCAACGCCGCCGCGCTCCACCCGACGCTCTGGCGCACGACGGCCGCGTACACGGCGAGCACCGTGAACAGCCCGGCCATGAGCTCGGCCCGGCCCACGACGTTCGCCACCGCTTCCACGTGCAGGGGATGTACGGCGAACAGCAATCCCGCAACGAGCGCGCCCGTATCGTCCGTCCAGCGCCATGCCAGGGCGGCGACCGCCACCGCGACGCCGGCGTGCCACAGGAGATTGACGGCGTGAAACCACGCCGTGCCATCTATGAGGTGATCCAGCGCGAAACTCGCGATCACGAGCGGCCGGTACATATGGCCGCCCAGGTCCGCGGACCAATACGGCGCCGCGAACGCGCGCCACATCCCCGCGGGGTCGGCGACCAGTGGATTGAGCACGATGATGGGGAGATCGTCCACCGCGAAGCGGTTCCACAGGGCTCCGAGATAGACCACCACCGCGCAGGCGGCCACCACGGCGTACAGGCGCCCAGGACGGGGGGCCGCGCGTTCCAGCGGTGGCGTCACCTCAGCGGAGCTGTGCACGGTACCAGGCGGCGTCCAGGGGAACGTGAGCGCCCGCCGAGTCGGCGAGCGCGGCCGCCCGGGCACGCTCGCCGCGACGTAGCAGGAGCAGGAACTGCGCGCGCATGGCGACCGGCTCGAACGCGAGCCGCCGCCGCGCTCGCTTCACCAGCGGCCGGGCGCCCGCAGTATCGGACAGGCCGAGCAGGAACAGTGCGCGGGCCGCGTCGAGGTGTGGGTCACCGTCGAACAGGGAATCGGCCCGAGCGTATTCATGGCGGGCCGCGGTCGTGTCGCCCAGTCCGGCCAGCACTGCCGCCGCCGACCAGTGCCCCCAGTAGGATTCGGGATGGTCCGCTAGCAGCGTGAGCAGAAAGGTGCGGTTGTCGCCCCACACGGGCAGGCGCGTGACCGTTCTGCCCGCGAGCCCGAGCAGCAGCGCGGCGGCCGCGAGCCCCACGCGCCGCGGGGGCCACCGCGTCAGTGCCCATTGCACCACCCAGCCCACGAGCGCTGCTACGAGCAGGACCGGCAGGTAGAGCGCACGCTCCGCAAGCACGATCCCGGACGGGAACAGCAGATTTGACGTCGGGAGGTACGTGACGGCGGAGGCCCAGGCAGCGAACGTCAGCGTCGGCGCGGTTCGCCTGACCCACCAGCCGCCCGCGAGCGTCGCGACGACGATCAGCGCCCCGCCCAGCGCAGCCAGCGAGATGCCGGTGTGCGCGGGAATCACCTGCGGGCCGTAGTCGGCGGAGAGGTGCAGCGGCCACGCCAACAGCCCGGCGGCCCGCAGCACGGCGGGCAGGGCGATGTCCAAACGCTGCGCTGTCCCCGCGTCGACGAACACGGGCGCCATGTCGTGGGTCGCGCTGCGACCGATCGCATACCAGGCGGCGAGGAACGCGGCCGTCACGATTCCCAGGGCGACATACAGTTTCCGGGGATAGGGCGGCTGCTCGCCGCGCCGCAGCCAGCGATCGAGCACAATCAAGACACCACTCGCGACACCCTGCTCCTTGCTCAGCATGGCCGCCGCCGCGCATGCCACCGCCGCCGCCCACCAGCCACGCCGGGCGCACAGCACCGCCCCGAGCATGCCGACGGCCGCGAGCACCTCCGCCCTGCCCACGAGGCCCGCCACGGCCTCGACGTGCACCGGGTGCAGGGCGAACACCAGTCCCCCGGCGGCGGCCGCCGCGGTTGAGAGCGTCCGGGCCAGGAGGAGAACGACCAGCACCGACGCGAGCCCGTGCCACAGCGCGTTCGCCAGGTGCAACCAGCCCGCGCTGCCCCCACTCACCGTCCAGTCGACCGCATAGCTCAGGATGGTGAGCGGCCGATAAAACTCTCCGACCCAATACGGCTGATCGAACGCGCGCAGGGCTTCGGGCACCGAATGCGCGCGGGGGTTCGCCGCGATGACGGCGCGGTCGTCCTCGACGAACCCGTAGCGAGCCGTCGGCAGATACGCCGCGACGCTCGCCACAAAGACGAGCGCGAGCCAGCGCCGGCTGGCGGGCATCACCGGCTCCGCCACTTCCCGCGCGGCGGGAACAGGTTGTAGCGCAGGATGTGAAACAGCGCGGCGAGCCCGTCGCGCCAGGTGATCTTCTTGCCCTCGGCGTACGTCCGGCCACTGTACGAGATGGGCAGCTCCCAGATGCGCGCGCCCGCTTGCGCCAGCCGCGCCGTCAGCTCGACCTCGATCCCGAACCGCTCCGCCGTGAGCGGCAGCCGCTTGAGCACGTCCGCGCGGACCATCTTGTAGCACGTCTCCATGTCCGTGAGGTTCAGATTGGTGAACATGTTGGACACGAGCGTCAGGAAGTTGTTGCCGACGGCGTGCCAGAAGAACAACACGCGGCGTGGGCCGCCCTGGAAGCGCGAGCCGTACACGGCGTCGGCCCGGCCCTCCTTGATGGGCGCCAGTAGCCGGAGAAGATCCATGGGGTCGTACTCGAGATCGGCGTCCTGGGCCACGATCACGTGCCCCGTGGCCGCGGCGATCCCGGTCTTCAACGCCGCGCCCTTGCCGCGGTTCGTCTCGTGGTGGAGCACCTGCTGCACCAGCTCCGTACCCGCCAGGCCGTCGAGGATGGCGCCGGTGCCGTCGGTGGACGCGTCGTTTACGGCAATCACCTCGAGCCGCAACGGGACCTGCTTGAGCTGCCGCAAAGTCGCTTCGATCGTCGCCGCCTCGTTGTACGCCGGCACGACCACCGACAGCAGGATGTCGCCGCCCGACGGCAGTGGCGACATCAGGCCGGCACCTCACCGATCGCGATGAGCGACTGGCCGATCCGCCAGGGGAGCAGCCGCTCCAGCCGAAACAGCGGCACCAGTGCTTCGTACCAAAGCAACGCCCCGGTGGGAATGAGCCGGCGCCGCAGCACGCGACCGGCGACCCACCACCCCGGGACGCCCGCGAGGTTGAAGTACTCGAGGTGGCGCAGGCGAAAGCCCGCCGCATGGAGCTTCTCCGACAGGTCGGCGGGGACATAGCGACGGAAGTGTCCCAGCGCTTCGTCCAGGGTGCCGTACAGCGCGCGCAGCGACGGGACGAGCAGCACGAGCCGACCGCCCGGCTGGAGCAGGTCGTGCATCGCGCGCAGCGAGGCGCGATCGTCTTCGATGTGCTCCAGCACGTTCAGGCACACCACCGTATCGAGCCGCTCGGCCTTGAGCCCGGGGGTCACGGCGGGTAGCCGCAGCTCGGTGACCAACACCTGCCGCCGGTCCGCGAACCGCTCGCGCAGGCAGCCGAGGTAATACGGCTCCGTGTCGGTGAGCACCACTCGTTCGCGGTCCGCGAAAAAAGCGGACATGTTGCCGATGCCGGCCCCAATCTCGAGCACGCGGCGCCCCACCCAGGGACGCAACCGGTCAAACATCCAACGGTTGTAGCGGGGGGCGGCGGCCATGCGCTCCAGGGTCGCGGCCCCGACCCGATCCGCCGCCTCAGCCGGGCGGGACATCACCTTCGTAGCGGCTCAGCTTGCGATATAAGGTGGAGGGATCGATGCCGAGCACCTCGGCCGCGCGGGTCTTGTTGCCCCCCTCGCTCTGCAGCACCCAGGTAATGTAGGCGCGCTCGATCACGTCGAGCGTGGGGTTGGCGTGCGGTCGCTCCGCGACCAGCGGCTCGGCGCGGCGCTCCGTCAGCTTGTCGGGCAGCGCGGCGAGATCGATCGTCGTCGCCTTGGAGAGCACCACCGCCCGCTCGAGCGCGTTCTCGAGCTCGCGTACGTTGCCGGGCCAGTCGTAGGCGAGCAACGCCTCTTTCGCGTCTTCGGCGAGCGCCTTCGGCTGCTCGTCGCGCTCCTTGGCGATGCGGGCCAGGAACTCCTCCCACAGGATCTGGATGTCGTCGCGCCGCTCGCGCAGCGGCGGCAGGTGGATGGCGATCACGTTCAGCCGGTAGTACAGGTCGGTGCGGAAACGGCCGCGCTTGATATCCTCCTCCAGGTCGCGGTTCGTCGCCGCCACGACGCGCACGTCCACCGGAATCGGCTCGGTGCCGCCCACGGGAATCGCCTCCCGCTCCTGCAGCACGCGCAGCAGCTTCACCTGCGTGGCGGGCGACATCTCGCCGATCTCGTCCAGGAAGAACGTGCCGCCGCGCGCCGCGGCGAACAGCCCCTGCTTGTCCCGCACCGCGCCCGTGAAGGACCCCTTCACGTGGCCGAACAGCTCCGACTCGAGCAGGCTCTCCGGCAGCGCGCCGCAGTTGAGGGAGAAGAAGCCCCCGTCCGCGCGCGCCGACAGCTCGTGGATGTAGCGCGCGATGACTTCCTTCCCCGTGCCCGACTCGCCCTGGATGAGCACCGTGCTCTCGGTAGGCGCCACCTGCTCGGCGAGCTTGAGCACTTCCTGGAAGGGGCGCGACTTGCCCAGGGGCTTCACGAGCCCGGAGCGCTCACGCCGCCGGATTTCCTGCTTGAGCTGCTTGTTCTCCGCCTTGAGCAGGCGTTGCTCCGCGGCGCGCCGGCAGATCGCTACCAGGTCGTCGTTCGAGAACGGCTTCTGGATATAGTAGAAGGCCCCCTGGTTGACGGCCTGGATCGCGCTCTGCAGCGAGGCCTGGGCGGTCATCAGGATCACGGGGGTCTCCGGGTCTTGCTCGCGCACCGCGGCGAGGATCTCGGTGCCCGAGACGCCCGGCATCTTGATGTCGGTGAGCACGATGTCGGGCGGGTTCCCCTTCAGGGCCTCGAGCCCCGCTTTCCCGCCCTGGGCGGTAGTGACGTCGAACCCTTCCCCTTTCAAGAGGATCCGGAGCACGTCCAGGATCCCCATCTCGTCGTCGACGACCAGAATCGTTGGCTGCTGGCTCATGCCGCTTCCTCTTTCCGCCGCGCGGCGGGGAAGTAGACGGTGAACGTTGTCCCCTGCCCCGGCGGGGAGTCCACGAGTACCAGGCCGCGGTGCGCATCCACCGCGCGCTGCACGATGGCGAGGCCAAGGCCGGTGCCACCCACCCGACCCGTCACGAACGGCTCGAACAGGCGGGCCCGCAGGCTCTCAGGGATGCCGGGGCCGTTGTCGCTCACGGCCAGGCAGACGGGGCTCTCGATGCCGGCGCCGCCCGGCAGCTCGCGATGCAACAAGTCCTCGTCCCCCTCCATGGGCGTCACGTCGCCTGCTAGCTCGATGACGGCGTCCTCGGGGAAGTCCGGGTGCTCGCGCACCAGGCGGATCGCCGCTGCCGCCACTTTGTGCAAATCGAGCGGCCGGCATTCCGTCGCGCGGACGCGGGAGAAGTCGAGAAACTCCGTGAGCAGGCGCGACAGCCGATCGGTCTCGCGCACCACGAGCGACGTCAGGAACTTCTCGTCGGGGTTCGCGCGCTTGGCGCGCCCCAGCTGCTCGACCGACGAGCGGATCGACGCGAGCGGGTTCTTGATCTCGTGCGCCAGGCTCGACGACAGTTCCGCTACCGCCTCGAGCCGTTCCGCGCGCAGGTGCAGCTCCTCGAGTCGCTTCGAGTCGGAGATGTCGGTGAAGATCGCCGTGACCCGGGGCTCGCCCGCCGGCTCGATGTCGAGCGTCGTGGTCGTCACGCCGATCGGGAAGGTGCGATCGGGACGACGCACCGTGGCTTCCACGCGCATCGCCCGCACGCCCCGCCGCGCCGTCGCCGTGATCGCGGCCCAAAACTCGGGAGCGATCTTCGCGAACTCGGGCATGATCGGGGCCCCGCGCCACTGGCGCTCCTTGAACCCGAGGATTTGCTCGGCCGCCGGGTTGCAGTACAGCAGGTGGCCCGCCTGATCCACCGTCACGATCCCCGTCGGCACGCTGCGCAGCACGTCGGCCGCTTCCAGCCGGGCCTGGCGCAGCTCCCCCGCCAGGGCCTCCCGCTCCGCCCCCATCACCGAGACCCGGCTCGAGAAATAGGCGGTCACCGCAGCCACGCCTGCGAACACGAGCAGCTGCAGCCCCACCTGCGCCGTCATCGGCGTGGTGTGCCCGAAGACCACGTCCGCGAAGTAGACGATCCCGACGAGCGCGGTGATCAGGCCCGTGCTGGCCGGCGGCATCAGCACCGCGGTCACGGCGATGAGCGGGACGTACAGCGGAGTCAGGTCGCTCTGCGGACCGCCCGTGATGTGCACCACGGTGGTGATCAGCGCCACGTCGAACAGCGCTTGCCCGTACAGGAACGTCCGGCCGGGTATGCGGCGCGACAGGTGGGTGTACCAGTAGGAGCTGATCGTCACCACCACCGTCGCGACCAGTACGAACGACGTGACGAGCACGTCGACGGGACCCGCTACCGCGAACTTGAACGCCGCGGTGAGATAGATCGCGATGGCGACGCACAGCCGTCCCGCGTACACCGACCGCAGCAGCGTCTGCGGGGTCGGAAGGACTGAGGCCCGCCGGTCACCCACCAGCCAATTCACGAGACAGCCGCAAGGCGAAAGTCGTAAGCCGTAAGCACGTCCCTCGCTAGCATTGTGTGTCACTCGGTGAGCGTAACCGAGTGATTTTAAAGCCTTTGGACCACCTGTGCCTTACGGCTTGCGGCTGGCGCCTTGGGTGAAGTATTGGAAGGGCTGTCGCAAAGTGCAAGAGCAAACGTGCTCGCGCCGCAGCTTTGACTATTGTTGCGAATGCGACGAGCGGCGCCTGTCACTGTGTGGCTGATGGTAGGAGCGTTTTTGGCTCCCGGTCGGGCGGGGGGCCAGGCCGCGCTGACGCCCATCGATTCTGCGATCCTCAACTCGCAACCGCTGAAACGTCTGGTGCTCGCTCCGTCGTTGCTGCGCCGCCTCAGTCTCCTCGCCGCCGGTCTCGACCGGGAAGTGGTGTTGTGCCTGCAGGGCACCGTGGCGGGAGACACGGCGCTGGTGCAGGAGCTCACGATGCCGGACATCGTGCGCTCGAGCGTCGACGCCGTGACGCCGCTTCCCTGCCCGCCGGCGACCACGCTCGCGGTGTGGCACAACCATCCGTGGGTGGGGCCGGACTCGAGCTTCGGCGTACGGACGCCGGAGGATCTCTGCTCCCTCAGCCAGCCGGACCTGCGGACGGTGGTGGCGGACTCGATCCCGTTCGCCGTGGTGAGCGTCGGCCGGGCGGCCCAACCGATCGTGTGCTGGTGGCGGCGCGTGCAGGCGGTGGTGAACCGGCACGTGAAGTTCCTGCCGCGTTTCCCGCGGCAGTGGCTGGCGCTGCCGGGTCTGCCGGGAGCCGCGTCCGGTCCCTGAGACCCCCGGGCTCCTACTCTGGTGGCTGTACGATGATCTTGCCGCGAGCGCTGAGGCAGGTCAGTCGCGTCCGCCCGCCGGCCCGCAGCCGCTCCGGGACCCGGTGCGCGCGCAGTGCGGCGATCACGTCCGTGGACGTGTGCTGCGCGAGCACCTCCTGGGTGATCAATAGCGCGGACGCGCCAGCCGGGCCGACTTGGAACGTGTAGACCGGACTCGAGCCTTCCCGGCGCACCTCGATCGGCGCCGGCTGCAGCTCGGCGCCGACCCACCCGAGCAGATCGCGGACCGTCCGCTCGGTGCCCACGGCGCCCGCGAGCGCGTGCCCTCGCTCGCGCGCGCCCTCCAGGGCGGCCCAGCGGTTGGCGAACCGCGCGATCGCATCTTGCACGGTGTCGTCGAGCGAGAGCCCGAACGGCGTTGGGTCGTAGGCCTCGAAGAACTCGCTCACGATGCCGAGCGTGAGCGGCAACAGATCCTCCATCCGCCGACTCACCGCGCTCCAGACGTCCGGGGATTCGGCCACGAGCCGGGACAAGAGGAACAGGCCGTAGGCCATATGCCGGTCCTCGTCGGCCTGGGCGTGCTTGAGACCCTCGCGGAACCCGGGCATCCTGTCGCCGCGCGCCAGGGCGGTGGAGTAGACGTGATATCCCGCGTCGCCCAGCACGCCTTCGCCGACCAGGCTGTAGGTCACGAGCGCCTCGGCCTGGGCGGCCGGGGACGGATCGGTCAAGAGCCGCTGCATCGCGTCGGGGAGCTGCTCGACGAACAGCCGTCGGAAGCTGGGCGTCTGGTAGCGCTGCAGGTCCCCGGACTGGCGGCACACTTCGTCGAGGACGCGCCGGAAGAACTCGGTGTGCTTCGCTTCGTCGGCGAGGAAGGTGGTGAGGAACAGCTGCTCTTCGAGGCGCTCTTCCCGCACCACGGCCATGACGAGCGGCAGCAGGTCGCGGGTCATGCTCTCTTCCGCTGCCTGGAACAGCACGGTGAGGCGGAGCAGCACGTCGCGCTCGGCGACCGTGAAGCGCACCCAGTCGTCCACGTCCCGCCGCAGGTCGAGGCTCCGCGGGTCCCAGGCACCGAGCCGCTTCGCTTCGTGGTACAGGCGCATCGGGACGGAGTCGTGACGCAACGTGCCCGTACGGGCCGGCCTCGGCTCCCGGGGGCTGGGGAGATCGGGGGAATCGGGGGCGATCATGTGCGGCGCTACTGCACCGCGTTCACCATGTCGAAGATCGGGAGGTACATGGCGACGACCATGCCGCCCACGATGACGCCGAGCACCACGATCATGATCGGCTCCATGAGCGACAGCAGCGCGCTCACCGCCGCATCGACCTCGTCGTCGTAGAAGTCAGCGATCTTCGAGAGCATCTCATCCATGCCGCCGGTC
>WNFO01008804.1_pt1 | contig 17740 bp, 22 predicted proteins | sample 5400251 | NCBI WGS metagenome assembly WNFO01 (sample SAMN13153354, study PRJNA577476) | soil metagenome | isolation source: 100 cm saprolite under Madrone tree | place: USA:California | collected 2016-06-14
AAAAATGGTGTCGCTGATATCAGCCGCCGCCGAGAAGAAAGGCGTCAATTTGTTTCGCCGCTTCGGGCTAATGCAGCACTGGTGTCTCAAAGACGGCATCCCGATTGAAGAACTGGTCGATCCTGACGATAATGACCGACTTCACATGAGCGACTGGGCGACCAATTGTGTCACGAAGGCCCTGTTCGAAGCAATTACGACGGCGCCTGCTGCCGCGGTGTAGACGCGACATCCACAGTCCCCGCGCTAATATTTAAAATTTGTCGGAGTTTTGTAAGTGGAAAGCAGAAACATGGCGCTAGGCTTCATGTAGGCCAATCAATGGGCAGGGCGCATTATCATGAGACATCTACCCGATCACGGTTTACCTCTTGTTCAGCTTAAGGAGCAGCGCCGGGATTTGGTCGTCGCGCTGCAAAATCGCAACGCCCCGGTCGGCGGCTGGGAGCTGATCCAGATTGCAGCGATCCAGCAGGCGATCTCGGCATTCGAGGACGTCATCGCCGATCTCGATGCCGAGCTGGAAGCCGCGGCGTAAGGCGGTTCCCCTCTGGATAGACCGGGCTTGGCTCGCTTATGGCTAGCAATCCATGAACGAGCCAATTTCCCGCGCGAGCCCAGGACCTGTGCTGCAAAAAGCCCTATGCTGCAAGGCTTCTGCGGCTGTGCGGTGTCAGCGATCCAGATAGCGGGCTTCGAGCCTCGCGCGTTCGCCTGCACCGAGACCCAGCCCGTCGCTGAGATAGTTTTCGAGATCGCCGTAGTCGGTGCGGATGGCATCGAACGCGGCGGCGAGAAACGATGCTTCGACCCTCGCCAGCACCTGCTTGACCTCCTCAGGAAGATCGGAGCTGGCGGTGGGGTCGCGGCGGTAGAAGCGGTTGGTGAGCAGATAGTCTTCCGCGATCGTTTGGTCCGGCACCCCGAGCGCATGCAGGATCAGCGCGCAGGCGAATCCGGTGCGATCCTTGCCCGCGGTGCAGTGAATCACCAGCGGGGCGCGGTCCTCAAGCAGATGGGCGAACAGCGCGCGGAAGCTCGGCGTATTGTGGCGTACATAGCTGCGGTAGGATTCGCGCATGACATCCAGCGCGTCGGCGGAAGACAGCGCCACGCCGCTGGCGAGACGCTCGCGCAGCGCCGCGACGACGGTCGGCTCGATCGGCAGCGAATGCACGGCGATCTCCTCAACGCCGCACATCGCCGCCACGCGCTCCTCGGTGCCGCGAAAATCGAACGCGCTCCTCAGACCCAGGCCGCGCAGCACTTCGATATCGGCCTCGGTAAGATGGCCGAGATGGTTGGAGCGGAAGATCTGCCGCCAGCGGACAGCACGGCCATCTTTGGCGGGATAGCCGCCCAGGTCGCGGAAATTGCTGGCGCCGACGAGATTGAGGTGGCGGGCGGGAGAATCTGACGGATTTGAATCTGACATGGGCTTTAAATCTGACTTGGGCTTTAGCTTAAGCCATCCTCTGCGGCGGACAAATGACGGGGAGGGTGTTTCGCTTTGGTCTATACTGATCTCATCAGGAGGCGAACATGAATCGGCGCAAGGCCAGGAATTTCGGTGCGGCATTATTCGTTGCGGCAATGGCAGCCGGCGCTCCGCCCGCGGTGGCGCAGACCTCGTTCCAGAGCTATCGCTGCGCCGACGGCTCCCAGTTCATTGTTGGTTTTTTCCAATATGATACGCGCGCCCATCTGCAGATCGATGGAAAGGCGGTAACGCTCGGAAAACGTCTGGCGCTGTCCGGTTCGCGCTATTCGGGCGGGGGTGTCACGTTGAAGATCACGAAGGCAGGTACCACGCTCAAGCACGCCAAGCGGCCGACGACGGCATGCGAACTGATCTGAAAAAAGGGCCGAAACGTTTCCGTTCCGACCCTTTTACCACTTTCGAAATGGTGCCGAACACCGGCAACCCATTGGTAACGCGCGTGCTGACGGCATCAGCTCTCACGCACCGGGTTCGACTCCTGGATTGCCGCCTCGTGGTACCAGGCGCCGCTAACAGCAACTTCGCTCACGCGCGAGGAGGCAAGATCGGCGGCGGTCTTGGTTTCGTCTTGGTGACGTCCGCTGACGCCTGAGCGGCCGCCAACCGGGAATTGGTAGATCTTGGCGGACCCGTGATTCAAACTCGTATTCATCATCGTTCTCCTTGTGTCGATGCGCCTTGCCTCATGCTGCGCCCGACTCGTTCTCGACTGGTTACTGAAACCGATATCGTCCGTGCACTCAGCCAGTGCAACATGCTCAAAACAAAATCGTTTCATGTGCAAATTGTAGGCATTTCCGGATTTGCTTCTTGGGAGGCACCCACGGACTGGCTAATGCTTGAGCCATCGCCGAGGTTGCGGATTGACCCTGATTTTCAGACGAATATTGCCACGCAAGTGGCGCGTGTTTGGTCGGAGCGACAGAACGGCCGCCGACTGCTGCGAAATAAGGCTCGGCCTGGCGCTCCGGTGCCTCGCCCGAAGCGTTCCCCGCGCGTCTTTGCCGCACCTCAAATTCGACCGGTAGCGGGGGGAGGTGGTGGCGTTTCTCCCTCTGGCCGGCTTTCCCGCACTGCAGCGATTGGCACTTTAATTGCTTGGAAAGGGATGGCCGATGGTGGCCGGGTACGCTTGTGGTGACCAATAAAAACCTTTGGTTTTCCACCTTTCGCATCATCAACTCATGAGAGAGCTCAATGACAAAGTTTAAGCTCGAGTATATCTGGCTCGACGGATATACGCCGACGCCGAATTTGCGCGGCAAAACTCAGATCAAGGAATTCGATTCATTTCCGGCGCTCGAACAGCTTCCGTTGTGGGGCTTCGACGGAAGCTCGACCATGCAGGCCGAGGGCCATAATTCGGATTGCGTGCTCAAGCCGGTCGCCATCTATCCGGACGCCGCGCGCACCAATGGCGCGCTGGTCATGTGCGAAGTCATGATGCCCGACGGCAAGACCCCGCACCCCTCGAACAAGCGTGCCACCATTCTCGACGACGAGGGCGCCTGGTTCGGCTATGAGCAGGAATATTTCTTCTACAAGGACGGCCGTCCGCTTGGCTTCCCCTCCAGCGGCTATCCCGCGCCGCAGGGCCCGTATTACACCGGCGTCGGCTACAAGAATGTCGGCGATATCGCCCGCAAGATGGTGGACGAGCATCTCGACCTCTGCCTCGCCGCCGGCATCAACCACGAAGGCATCAACGCCGAAGTCGCGAAGGGCCAGTGGGAATTCCAGATCTTCGGCAAGGGCTCCAAGAAGGCCGCTGACGAGATGTGGATGGCCCGCTATCTGATGCTGCGGCTGACCGAGAAGTACGGCGTCGATATCGAATTCCATTGCAAGCCGCTCGGCGACACCGATTGGAACGGCTCCGGCATGCACGCCAACTTCTCCACCACCTATATGCGCGAAGTCGGCGGCAAGGAATATTTCGAGAAGCTGATGGAAGCGTTCAAGAACAACCGCGAAGATCATATCGCGGTCTATGGCCCGGACAACCACATGCGCTTGACCGGCAAGCACGAGACCGCTGCGATCGGCGACTTCACTTACGGCATCGCGGATCGCGGCGCATCGATCCGCGTGCCGCACAGCTTCGCCAATAACGGCTACAAGGGCTATCTCGAAGACCGCCGCCCGAACTCGCAAGGCGACCCCTACCAGATCGCTTCCCAGATCCTGAAGACGATCGCCTCGGTTCCGACCGTCGCCAAGTCGGCCGCGGCCTAAGCTTTCGCCACCAAAGTCTGGGCGGAGATGTCCAGCCCGCAATCCGCGTAAATGGAAAACGTCGTTCGCCTGCTGTCGACACTGGCCTTGATGGGGGCGGTTCGCAGCCTCGCGGGAAGATATCAGGCAGAGCAGGGGACGCGCATCGATGCCGATTTCGCGCCTACACTTGGGCTGCTGGATCGCCTCCGCGGCGGCGAGGCAGCTGACGTCGTCATTCTGACCCGCGAAGGACTCGATGAACTCGCAAACGAAGGAACAGTAGCCGCGGATGGCCGCGTCGATCTCGCGCGCTCCTACGTCGGCATCGCGGTGAAGGCCGGCGCTGACCATCCCGACATTGCAACCGAGTCCACGCTGCGCGCGACGCTGCTCGGCGCGCGGGTGGCCTATTCGCGGATCGGCGCCAGCGGCATCTTCTTCGCGCAACTGATCCAGCGAATGGGTATTGCATCCGAGATCAACGCCAAGGCGCGGATCGTTCCGTCGGGCTTCACCGCCGAACGGCTCGTTATAGGTGATGCTGACCTTGCGGTGCAGCAGATCAGCGAGCTGAAGCAGGTCGCGGGAGTCGAAATCGTCGGGCCGATTCCGCTTGATATGCAAAGCCCCGGGGTGTTTTCCGCGGGGCGTCTGGCAGCCTCAAGGCGAGTGGTTCAAGCCGATGAACTTTTGAAGTATCTCGCCGCGCCGGAGGTGGCACCGGTGCTGCGCGCCTCCGGGCTCGAGCCTTGAATATCAGGGCAGTTCGACGCTAACCTCTCTCGGTCAAAACGAGCGTCATGATGATACGGCTCCAAGCGTTTTCGTTCGCCGCGATTGGTTGCATCGCCGTCCAAATATTGCAAGATAGCTTCCGCCTCGTCGCGGCGCGCGCTGTACCAGCTTGGCCGCGCTTACGCCGCCAACCGGCAATTGCCGGAAGCGATGGCTGCCTGGCGCAAGGCCGCCGACAAAGGCTCTACCTCGGCGATGGTTGAACTCGGCGTGGCCTATGGCACCGGCGCTGGCGGGCCAGGGACGAAGCCCAGGCGCGAAAACTCTTCGAGCGCGCCGCCGAAGCCGGCAATCCGCGCGGCGTCACTAATCTGGCCGCACTCTCCGGCGGTGGTGGCGGCGCGCCGGCGGATCCGGCGCGAGCAAGGCAACTGCTGGCGAAAGCCGCCGAGGCCAATGCCGAAGCGCAGTATCAGCTCGGCTTGATGATGGCGAATGGCACCGGCGGGGCGCAGGACGATGCCGGCGCGCGGAACCTGTTCGAAAAGGCTGCCGCGCAAAATCATCCCGGCGCACTGGAGCGGATGGGCGCGTTCACCCAGGAGGGACGCGGCGGACCAAAGGATGCCGGCGCCGCCAAGGCCTATTACGAAAGGGCGGCGGCACTCGGCGATGAAGACGCCAAAAAGGCGCTCAAGCGCATGGAGTGCCCTTACGCGATCAAGGACAAGCGCGGAAATTTCGTCACCAATCTTTGTTTCTAGAGCGTCGTCCAGGGTCAAGCCCCATGGGAACGCGAGCGGGGGTTTCGCGATTAATGCAGGGAAAACGCTGCAGGAGGTCTTTGTCCCATGATCCGAAAATTGCAATCGGGCGAATATCGGCTCTATTCCCGAAAGGTGAATCCGAAAACCGGCAAGCGCCGCAATCTCGGTACCTTCAAATCACGCGCGGCTGCGGAAAAGCACGAGCGGGACGTGCAGTATTTCAAGCGGCATTAGCTGCTTCAGCTGCTTAGCGGGGCTCAACGCGACCGGAAAAATCGTTGAGTCACCCTTTGCGATCATCTTGACCGTCGTCGATGGGCAGGTTGCTCGCTTCCAAATGCTGGAAGACAGCTTTGCAGTCTCTCGGATGGCCCGTGGCGGATGCCTACGCCGCGCTGCGACTGCTGGCTGGTGATCCCAGGATCTCTAGGTGAGATGGCTGGTCCACCAGCCATCGGCGCTCGCGCGCAGACAAAGGGATCGCTGATTAGCCCGGTTGCAGGCGCCGGCCGCAGTTGTTTTTCTGAAAGCTCGCACCACGTAAGTGTTGGTGAGGAGGCCTCGGATATTTGCATTTCCGCATCGTTCGGCCTCATTGTAGCCTCTTCATGGAAGTTCGGAGAACGACGCCCCGCGAGGGAGCCTTAGGGAGGATGAACATGACAGTTTCAACGGAACGCGCAGTCCTTGCCGGTGGCTGCTTCTGGGGTGTGCAGGATCTGCTGCGGCGATATCCCGGCGTGATTTCAACCAGGGTCGGCTACAGCGGCGGCGAGGTGCCGAACGCGACCTATCGCAATCACGGCAATCATGCGGAAGCCATCGAGATCATCTTCGATCCCAAGATCATCGCTTACCGAAAACTGCTGGAATTCTTTTTCCAGATCCACGATCCCTCGACGTTGAACCGCCAGGGCAACGACAGGGGCGCGAGCTACCGGTCGGCGATCTTCTATACCAGTGACGAGCAGAAGCGGATCGCCGAAGATACCATCGCCGATGTCGATGCGTCCGGCCTCTGGCCGGGCAAGGTGGTCACCGAAGTGGCTCCCGTCGGACCTTTCTGGGAGGCCGAGCCCGAGCATCAGGATTATCTGGAGAAATATCCTGATGGTTACACCTGTCACTTCATCCGGCCGAACTGGACGCTGCCGCACCGGGCGGAGACAGCGCAATCAGGCACCCGCGGAGCCACGGCAGCGTGACAAAGGGCTCCGATCTCCTGGTGGCCGCCCTCGAGAACGAGGGCGTCCAATGCATCTTCGCCATTCCTGGCGAGGAAAACCTCGACGTGCTGGAGTCGCTGCGGCGCTCGAAGGTCAAGCTCGTGCTGACGCGGCACGAGCAGGCCGCCGGCTTCATGGCGGCCACCTACGGGCGTCTCACCGGGCGCGCCGGCGTCTGCCTGACGACGCTCGGTCCCGGTGCGCTCAATCTGACGACGGCTGCGGCCTACGCGCATCTGGGCGCGATGCCGATGGTGATGATCACGGGACAGAAGGCGATCCGGAGCAGCCGCCAGGCGCGCTTCCAGATCGTCGACATTGTCGCGACCATGCGACCCCTGACCAAGATGGCAACGCAGATCGTCTCGGCGCAGAGTATTCCAACCCTGGTTCGCGATGCTTTCCGGGTTGCGCAGCAGGAGCGGCCGGGCCCGGTCCATCTCGAGCTGCCCGAGGATATCGCGGCCGACGCGGCCGCGGCCGACATCGTTCCCCAGCACGTGGTCGAGCTTCCGATCGCGCCTCCGGCTGCGATCGAACGCGCCGCCGCCATGATCATGGCCGCCAGGCGGCCGCTCGTCATGCTGGGCGCGGCGGCGAGCCGCCCGCACCTTGCCGGGCCGTTGTCGGCGTTCGTGCGACGGGCCAGTTGGGTTCACGAGGCCATCGACCAAGCCGACCTGATCATTTCGATCGGCCACGATACCGTCGAGAAGCCGCCTTTCCTGATGGGCCGCAACGGACCGCAGGTGATCCATGTCGGCGCCACGCCGGCGACGGTGGAGCAGGTCTATTTCCCGCAGGCCGAGATCGTCGGCGACGTCGGCGCCAGCCTCGCAGGCCTCGCCGACCGCCTGGAAGGCAAGCTTCCCCATGCCTCGGCATTGCTGGGTTTGCGGGAGGGCATCCTTGCACACCTCGCGGAGGGTTCAACGGAGGATCGGTTTCCGTTGACGCCGCAGCGCATCGTGCACGACGTTCGAAAAGTCATTCCGCCGGACGGCATCGTTGCCCTCGACAACGGCATGTACAAGATCTGGTTCGCCCGCAACTATCGCACCAGCGTTGCCAACACGCTGCTGCTCGACAACGCGCTGGCGACGATGGGAGCGGGTCTTCCTTCGGCGATCGCGGCGTCGCTGATCAATCCGGACAAGCGTGTGCTCGCCGTCTGCGGCGACGGCGGCTTCATGATGAATTCCCAGGAGCTCGAGACGGCGGTGCGGCTCAAACAAAACCTTGTCGTGCTCGTGCTCGAGGACCGCGCCTACGGCATGATCCGATGGAAGCAGGAAGTCGACGGGTTTTCCGATTTTGGTCTCGGCTTTGGCAATCCTGATTTCGTTAGCTATGCGAAGTCCTATGGCGCCAAGGGCTCCCGCGTCGGCAACGCCGCCGAATTCGCGACCGTGCTGGAAACCGCTTTCCTGGACGGCGGTGTGCATCTGGTGGTGGCGCCGATCGACTACAGTGAAAACATGCGCGTCCTCGTGCATGAGCTGCACTCGGTATGATGGCGTCGCAACCCGCGTCTTGGTGGTCAATCCTCGCTACGAGCTTGAAGAACTCCAGCGCGCGCAAAATCCCTCGACATCCCCGGACTGAAATTCCGGCAAGCGTTGCCAGATGGTTTCGGCGGGCCAATCCCGCCGGATTACGCGGCCCTGACCTCCGAGAGGAAGCGGTTGACCTGCCCGGCGAGATCTCTCGATTGCGAAGATAATTGTTCCGCGGCACCCAACACCTGATTGGCGGCTGAGCCGGTGTCGTCGGCCGCGCGCTGGACGCCGGATATGTTCGAGGTGACCTCCTGGGTACCGCGCGCGGCTTGCTGGACGTTCTTGGAAATTTCCTTGGTCGCAGTTCCCTGTTGGTCGATCGCGGACGCGATCGCTACCCCGATCTGATCAATCTCGGCGATCACGTCGACCACGTTGCGGATCGCCGTCACCGTCTCGTCGCTCGCGGTCTGGATGGCCGCGATCTGCTCGGATATTTCGGTAGTGGCCTTCGCGGTCTGGCCGGCGAGCGATTTGACTTCGGATGCAACGACGGCAAAACCCCGTCCGGCGTCGCCGGCACGCGCCGCCTCGATGGTTGCGTTGAGCGCGAGCAGGTTGGTCTGCGCGGCGATGGTCTGGATCAGGGTCACGACGTCGCCGATCTTTTGCGCGCCGTCGGCCAGCGAGCGCGCGGTATCGCCGCTGCGGCGGGCGCTCTCGACGGCGCGGGCGGCGATTTCGGTGGATTGCGCGACCTGGCGGCCGATCTCCGCGACCGAGGATGTCAACTCCTCGGTGGCACTGGCGACCATCTGCACGTTGGCGGAGGTCTGCTCCGAGGCCGCGGCGACGACGCCGGCCTGACGGTTGGTGGCCGACGCGGTGGAAGACATCGACTGGGCGGTTTCTTCCATCACGGAAGACGCCGACGACAGCCCGCCAACCAGTTCGGAGACCTTGGTCTCGAACGCGCGGGTGAGTTCGTCGAGCAAGCGGGCGCGCCGCATCTTGACCTCGTTGTCCGCGTCTTTCTCCGCGGCCAGGCGATCCGCCTTGATCATGTTGTCCTTGAAGACCCGAAGCTGAAGCGCGCGTCGGAATAGGCCGAACTGAGGAGCTGTTCAGCGTTGTCGTAGAAGGCTTCGCGCACCTCTATAATCGCGCCTAGACCGCGTTGCGACTCCGCGTAGTAGGTCTCGACGTCGTGCTCGTATTTGCCGCTGATGGCGCCTTCCTTGACCAGCTTCTGTTCCTGGCCGAAACGCTCGACATAGGCTTCGTTCATCTTGGTGAGCGCCGCCGCCACGTTGGCTGGCGTCGCGGGATTGCCGCGCAACTCCTGCAGCGACAACAGGATCTGGTCGTTCCTGCCCTGGGAGCGGCTCAAATCCAGCTTTTCGGCATCGGTGGCCACGCGCTTGGCGGCGACGAGGTTTTTGTAGAGGCTGGCGTTGGTCCCGCCGACGTCGCGCAGGGTCCAGGCGATGTTGGCGTAACTCGCCTGCCGATAGGCGCCGCCGTCGAGCAGCGCCATCTTTCGGACCTGCTCGTCGAGCAGCACGGTGACGCCGGTATTGAACGCCACGTTGTCGGCGACGGCCTTCTTGGCGCCATCGCGGCGGGCCTCGGGCGGACCGTCGAGGGCCTTGTCGATGGTCTCGCGAAGTACTGCGAATTTTACGTTCAGGGCGTCTATGCCGCTGGCCACGGCGGCTCCATCCTCAAGCGTGCCGGCCAGGGTCGGCTTGATCTGATTCATCTTTTCGCGGGCGGCGTCGGTCTGCTTGCGGTATTTGTCGTTGAGTTCCGCGCGCAGGGCCGGGTCCACCGCGGGAGGCCCGAACATGATGTTGGTGGCGAACCCGCGCTCGGGGTTCATGTAGCGCGGAATGTCTCCCACGGCCCGGACGATCTCCAGCCGGCGCTGCGCGACGGAGATCTTGTCCATCGTCTGGTATTTCGCGGCGGCGACATAGAGGGCAAGACCGCCGCCGACAGCGGAAAGCGAGACGATTGAGATCGTCAGCAGGGTGCCAATTTTCATGAGTTGGGGGCCATTCACGAGGGTGGAGGGAGCCGAATTTCGATCATGGTAGTTACTCCGTATTAATCCCGAGTTTACGTTACTGCACGCGAGGGGAGGCAGGTGGTTGCGTGGGCGGGGGCATGGAGGGCGAATTCGTCATTCCGGGGCGCGCGAATCGCGAGCCCTGAATCCATAACCACGACGGGGAGTATGGATTCCGGGCCTGCGCCAAGCGGCGCATCCACGATGTGCGCTTGCACATCGGGAATGACAGAGTCTGGATTGGTCGCCGCTGCGCTCCTCACAAAGACCGTGATACTCCGCGAAAGCGGAGTATCCAGTACGCTGCGGCCTTCCGGCTCCATCACTGGCGCCTCGGAACACTGGATCGCCCGCTTTCCGCAGGCATCGGCACATCGCCGCTGACCCGCAACGATGGGAGTGGCGAGCGGGATGTTGGCGTCAGCCGGTTGCAGCAAGCCGCTGTTTGACGATCAACGCGAGCGGCACGGTGTAGAAGAAATGCGACATGAAGCCACCGATGACCACCATCGGGTCAAAGTAGTCGGGATGGCTGGTGGTGGCGACCATGATCGCGGCATGCATCACGATCCAAATGACTATCGCGTAGAACAGGGCCACCAGCGTCGCCTCGTAGCCTCGGCGTCGGAAGATCGGCCACAGGTATGCGAACAGCACGCCCCAGGCCAACGCGAACAGGAAGTGGATTCCCGTGCCGACGAAATAGGCCGCCGTCCCAAGCTGCTCCTGCACCTGCTTGCCGAACACCAGGCCCGTCGCGTTGCGTGGAATGCCCGCCAATGGCATCAGATGCTGCACCCCGACCCAGACAAGGGCTTCGTAGATCCAGATGATTATTCCCCCCGCCAGTCCGCCGATCAAACCGGCGCGGACCGTCAATGCCCGGTCTGGTGTCGCCGGCGTGGATGACGCCGCATAGATGCTGCTCATGATTGTGTTTGCTCCCCTTGATTTCTTGTTTAAGAGTCGGCCGTCTCGCATATGCGAGATATGCAACGGATTTCGCCGTTCTTCCAAGACGGGTTATCTTGCATCCGGTAACCGGTCTTCATCAAGGGAAATGGGGCTTGCTAATCCAGCCTGCGGGCTGATGGTGTGTGGATGCCATGACCCATCGTATTCTCGTGTTCTACGGCTCGTATCGCTCCGACCGCCTGGGCATCCGCCTGGCGCAGTTCGTCGTCGAAGGCTTGCGCGGTCGCGGCGACGAGGTCGAGCTGATCGACGCCAAAGCGGTCGGCCTGCCGATGCTGGACCGGATGTACAAGGAATATCCGAAGGGCGAGGCGCCCGAACGGCTTGAGCAACTTGCCGGGAAAATTCGCGACGCCGACGGTTTTGTCTTCATCACCGGCGAATATAATTGGGGCATCCAGCCCGGCCTGAAGAATCTCACCGATCATTTTCTGGAAGAATGGTTCTGGCGTCCCGCCGCCATCGCCAGCTATTCGGCAGGGCGTATTGCCGGCGCGCGCGCCGCCATCGCCTGGCACGGCACGCTGTCCGAGATGGGCATGGTGGTGATTTCCAGCACGATCGCGGCCGGGCCGATTGCGCAGACACTGTCTGAAAAGGGCGAGCCGATCGGCGAGGGCGGCAAGGCGCTCGCGCATGGGTTTCCGAGATTTGCCGATGATCTCGCCTGGTGGATCGAGGCCGCCAAGGCGCAGCGGGCGCGTAAGCCGCCGCCGTATTGAGCAGCGTTCGGCTAACGCGCGCCAAGCCTACTCATGGCTGCAGGAGCCGAAGGTGGCCGGCGTAGCTTTCTACCGCGATTGGCTTCTCGGGGGCTGTCAGCGGACTTTCAGCCCATTTCACCGCGGGGTCGTCACAACGGATGCATTGGAGGTCGGTGCGGCCGGAGAGGGTGACAACCGGCACCATGCGTTTTCCGCATCTCGGGCAGCGCGTTAGGTCATTCATGAGCTCCTCCCGATTTTTTCTCCATAACAGGGAAACACAACTTTTGTTCCATCCGAGTCGAGCGTTTTGCGTGGTTGCGATGCGGTGAGTGAGGCCCCGGATTTCGCTTGGCTCATCCGGACCACGCTTGCTACGTTCCGCGCCGAGCAACGGGAGTACGGCGATCGATGTCGGAACATTTGAAGGAGATACCCCCGGCTGCGGTCCTGTTAGGGCGGGAAATCATTTCCGTGGACGCCCGGTCAGGTGAAGTGCAATTGCGGTTTCTGGCCGACCGTCAATTTGCCAACCGTCACGGCACCATCCAGGGCGGCATGCTTGCCGCGATGCTCGACTCGGCGACCGGCAACGCGGTCATGGCCAACCTTCCGCATGATCGAACGGCGGTTACGACGCGATTGGACACGACATTCGTCAAGCCAGCGGCGTTAGGACCGCTGACGGCCACCGCCCGCCTCGTCAAACAGGATAAGCGGTCGGCATTGGCAGAGGCCGAGCTTGTCGACAGTTCCGGCCAGATTGTCGCCCGTGCCCGCGCGGAGTTGCGCGTGCGACAGCGCGATACCGGAATTTAGCGCGCAGGGCGCAATAGCGAGACGCCGATCGGCGCATGAATTGGCGGAACACGCTGGGCGATTCCGCCCTGTGGGCTGGCGCCGGGTTCGCGGGTAAATCGAGGGAGGCAGTAGATAATGGTGCGCAAGAAGGCAAAACGAACGACACCGACGGTCTGCATCGTCGAAAGCCTTGATTTCCTTCAGGAGGATTCTCTCAAAGAGGGGGAAATCATCTCTCGGACCTTGCGCCTGTCGGAAAAGCCCGCGCACTATACGTATTTGCGTTCATCGGACGAAATGAAGGCTTTCGTAAAGGAGTTCGGGCAGTCGGAACATCGATATCTCCACGTGTCGTGCCACGGAAACGCAAGCACATTTTTCACTACCACGGGCCGAATGTCGGCTGTGGATTTCGCTGAACTGCTCGCGCCGCATGTCGATAACCGGCGGGTATTCCTGTCGGCTTGCCAGGCAGCCCAAAGCGAGTTCGCCAAATCACTTCTGTCGAACAGCGAGTGCTGGTCGGTACTTGCACCCGTAGACAATATATATTTCGATGACGCCGCGATATTTTGGTCTGCCTTCTATCATATCATGTTCAAGGATAATCCGGATTCGATGCACAGAAGCGGCATCGAGCGGGCGGTCAAGAAATGTGCAGATCTGATAAATGCCGAATTCAGGCTATTTTTTCCGGAAGACGGCAAGGTCAAGTCGAAGACGTTCGGCTCGACGGAGGAACGCTGAAGAGGCTCGCCGGGCGAGAGCGGAAGCGTCTCAGCGGCGGGTGCGCGTAATCGCTCCGGCAATGATTTGCATGGCGAGGCCAACGACCCATCCCGCCATGATAGCTGTCGTCCAGGCGATGTGCGGATCGAGACGGAGCACAATCACGCCGACCGAAGCAAAAGCCGACAACGTCGCGAGAAACGTGCCTACCGCGCTCAAAAATTCCGCGGAATCGATTCCGCCTCCGGCGCCGCCGTTAGAAGGCGGACCTTTTGTTGGATGAAAAGGCAGCGGAGGGGTGTCGATGCCGAGGTAAAATCCGACGGCGCCGCCCATCATCATCAAGAGCAGGAAAGCCTGGGAGGTCAGCAGCGCGAAGCTCGACCCCACCAGAGCGGCAACAAACAGGCCGCACGCAGCCCCGGCCATCGCAAGACCCAGGCGTTCCAGAACGTGGGCAAATATGCGCACGCGGAATCGCATCGTGGTAACCCCGCAGACGACGAAGTGGTTATGCTAGGACGTTTTCCTATGGCGTGAAAGGGATTACCTGCAGGGCAGGCGGCCAACCCGTTGGCCATTGCACCCTGCGAACCGGGGATATGCCGTTGGTCTTCGACCATGATCTTGAAAGCAGTCTCGATACCGTCTGCAAGGTGGCGGCCGGACCAGTTGCGGGAGTCTTCGGTCCGGCTTCACTGACCTGGCGGATCGACCGCGAGGCGGCCATCTTCCTCGGCGCCGGCCGCGCTTTGCTGCTTCAACTGGCGCACCCCTGGGTCGCCGCCGGGATTGCCGAGCATTCCCGGACTCTCGCCGATCCGATTGGCCGTTTCCACCGAACGTTCAACACGGTTTTCACGATGGTGTTCGGCACGCTCGATTCTGCGCTGGCCGCGGCCCGCCGGCTGCATCGGCGCCACGGCGCGGTGACGGGAATGTTGCCGTCGACGGCAGGCCGATACGCGGCGGGCTCTGCCTACCGCGCCAATGAGGTCTCCGCGCTGCGGTGGGTTCACGCCACGCTGGTGGAGACGGCCTTGCTGACCCACGATCTCGTCCAGCCTGCGCTCGACGATGGCGAGCGTGAACAATATTGGGGCGAGGCCCGGCTGTTCGCGGCCTTGTTCGGGATTCGGCAAACCGATTTACCATCGAACTGGACCTCGTTCATGGCCTACAACGAGGCGATGTGGGAAGCGGATATTCTCACCGTCAGCCCCGCCGCCCGCACCATTGCGGAGCAGATGCTGTTTGGCCGCGTGGCAGGATTGCGCGTGCCGAAATGGTATCTGGCCCTGACGGCCCACCTGCTGCCGGAACGGTTGCGCGGAGAATTCGGCTTGAGCTTCGGCGAACGTGAAGCGCGCAGCATGAATCTGGCGCTGGCGCGGATTCGACGGTTCTATCCCCGGCTCCCCATGCGCCTGCGAACGGTGGGTCCTTATCAGGAAGCGCTGGCGCGCCTGCAAGGCAAAAAGCAACCCGATCTGGCCGTGCGTTCGCTCAACCGGCTCTGGATCGGCCGGCCGATGATGGAATAATGCCTCGTCATGCCCGGACTTGATCCGGGCGCAAGGAAATCCTTTCGAAGAAAGATGGGTCACCGGGTCAAGCCCGGTGATGACGGGTGGGTTTTGCGGAGCAGGGAAGGAGTGCTTCGCGTACATGCCAACTTGAACATTTTCAAACAGCCAAAGACGCGTCATTGCGAGCCAAGGAAAATTGCAACGACGCCCGACGGGCAAATCACCCCATCGATCCGATGACCCATTGTGCATTGGCGGGATACGCTACACCATTGCGCCCCAAGGGCTGGCCACGCAAAAGCGCTGCCACGCAAAAACCAACTCAATTTCTTTTCGCAGGGAGTGATCACATGAGCCTGCTGGACAACCCATTCGACCCCGCGCGCGAGGCGGCTCTGGTGACCGGCGCGGGAAACGGCATCGGCCGTGCCATCGCGCAAGCCCTGGTCGGCGAAGGCGTGCGAAACCGTGTTCGCCGATGTGAACCGGGATACGGTCACGGCTGCGGTAAAAACCTCGCCGCGGCCGGACCTGGCGGTTGCTTTCGTCGGCGACCTCGCCAGCCGCGACGCCTGCGATGCGCTGCTGGCGCACGCCGAGTCCGCCGTCGGGCGGGTGACGCACTTCGTTCACAGCGCGTCACCGCCGCGGCGCGAGGCCGATCACGCTTTGGCGGTCAGCGCCGAGACCTGGGAGCAGATGCGTGCGGTCAATGTCGACGCCGGCTTTCATCTCGCCCGCGAACTGGCGCGAAAACTCATCGCGGCCCATGAGCCCGGCTCGTTCCTGTTCCTGACCTCGCTGCACGCCAGCACGCCGCGCAACCTGCCGCACTACTCGACTGCAAAGGCAGCGCTCGCCATGCTGGTCAAGGAGCTTGCAAAAAGCTTCGGCCGCTTTGGAATCCGGGTCAACGCGCTGGTGCCCGGCGCGATCGCGGCGGGCGGTTTCGTCGCCGATCCGGCGCTCGCCAAACACATCCCGGTTGGCCGCCTCGGCCGAGGCGAAGATCTCGCCCCGATGGCGCTGGCGGTGCTGTCGAACCGGGTGTCGGCCTATGTCACGGGATCAGCGATCGTGGTCGACGGCGGCCTGTCGCTGACGAACTGGTTCGAGCCGCCGGAATTGGATGATCTCTGAAAGGCAACGACGCTTGGCGACCCCTGCGCCCGTGGCGTGACCGTCCGAAGTGTCCCGATAGAGGCGCAAAATTGTGTGCGGGGCCGGGCGGAACGAGACCTCGGGCTAAACCGTTGAAAGGGGTCCAGCGTCCAACCGGGAACCGGTCCCGGCGGCTCCGAGTGGCGGAACATGAGGAGAGCGACATGATATCCGAGATGCAAATTCACACGATCGCCCGGCAGATGATCGAGAAGCACGGCTTCGAGGCGATCGCCACGGTGGCCCAGAATGCCTTGGCCTGCGAGAGCAAGGGCGATACCGAGGAAGCCAGGGAGTGGCGCCATATCGAAGACGCCATGAAGGTCATGCGCGGACCGCATCAAAGCTGACGGGTTCGGTTCTGGCCGCGCTTGGCAGCGGTCGCTTCGTCGCCGGTCCGTCGTTGGTGCGAGCGCAAATCGTGCGACGCGCGGGTTTGGTGTTTCAATACACAACGGATGGGTTGGCGGGGTTTCCGCTTCACCCTCTTTCATGTAGCATTGCCGCATGAACGAAGCCGAGACTTTGTTTGTGGCCCTGCGTCAGTCGGCCGGCGACGACGTGGTGGACATGCTCGAGCGCATGGTGCGGGATGCCCCGGATCATGCCTTGAACAGGATGAACGCGCTTGATCTCGCGGCCAGGGAGGGCATCGACGAGGAGCGGGTCATCGCGGCGCTCCTGAATGCGGTCGGGCTCGGCATGTTCGAGATGACATGGAGCGTCATGTGCCCGAGCTGCGCCGGGGTTCTTTCCGCCAATAAAAGCCTGAAGACGCTGGATCGGGCGCAGTATAATTGCGCTTTCTGCGCCGCGGGCTACGAGACGACGCTGGACGACCTGGTCGAGGTGACCTTCACCGTGAGCCCGCGCGTGCGGAAGATCGCGGCCCATAGTCCCGACCAATTGTCGGTGGCCGAATATTATCGCCAGATCTTCTGGAGCTCGGCCATCGATCTTCCAGCCGATCTGGAGAAGCTGCTGGCGGAGGTCACGCTCGAAACCGTCGACTTGCCGCCAGGAGAAAGGGCCATCCTTTCCCTGCAAGTGCCGGAGGGCACGTTGATCGTGTTCGATCCCGTGACGCACACGGCCCAGTTCCTTGATGTCAGCGGCGAGGAGGCGAGCGAGCGCCAGAACCTGTCCGTGATTTTCAACAAGCTCCAGGTTCCCGTCGACACCGTTGCCTTGCGCCCCGGGCCGCTGCGCCTGGCCTTGGAAAACCGCACCGACGGTCGCGTGTTGCCGGCTGTATGGATGATGAACCAGGCGCTGGACGACCTGCTGAAGCGACGCAAGCCGATTCTCTCCGCCATGCGTCTCCTCACCAATCAGACCTTCCGCGACATCTACCGGACCGAAACGCTCGCCATCGGCCAGCGCCTCAAGATCCTGAGCCTGACCTTCCTGTTCAGCGATCTCAAGGACTCGACCGCGCTCTATGAGCGCGTCGGCGACCTCGTCGCCTTCGATCTCGTCAACGAGCATTTCAGGCTGTTGCAGGAGATTATCGCGTCCGAAAGGGGGGCCGTCGTGAAGACCATTGGCGATGCCGTGATGGCGACCTTCGAGACGCCCGACCGCGCCATTGCCGCTGCGATCCGCATGCGCGAGGCGATGAGCGATCTTGGCGCCGAGCGGCAGCATCAGAGCCTGCGCCTGAAGATGGGCATCCACGAAGGATCCTGCCTCGCGGTCACGCTCAATGGCCAGCAGGACTATTTTGGCCAGACCATCAATATCGCGTCGCGCGTCCAGGGCCTTGCAGCCTCACGCTCGATCATGGCGACGGAACAGGTGGTGGCGAACACCCGTGCCCGGGCCC
>WNFO01001667.1_pt1 | contig 17735 bp, 19 predicted proteins | sample 5400251 | NCBI WGS metagenome assembly WNFO01 (sample SAMN13153354, study PRJNA577476) | soil metagenome | isolation source: 100 cm saprolite under Madrone tree | place: USA:California | collected 2016-06-14
ACCTTACGGTTGGTCAACCCAGATGAATGATGCTCCTGTGCTAAAACTCTTTGGCCTTTACCGCGAAGAAGGTCCGGGCCGGACTGCACGCGCGAATTTCCCATGAGATAAAAGAAGACGCTTTTAAACTCGTGCGAAAAAACCTTCATCGGCAGGCCCGCACGGCGGCAAAGAAGGCCGTGCCCGCGCCGTAAATGTAATCGACATCTTTCCCGCTGACGATTGCGCTTACCGCCAGGTCGCCACGCAAGACGCGAAAACTCAGGTCGATGCCTTCTTTGCGATAGAAGCCTTTTTCTATGCCGTAGAGAAGCGGGGTAATACTAATGCTATCACTGGAATGGGTGATCAGAACTTTTTCCAGCGTTTGTGCTCTCCCCTCGCCGGCAAAACAACTCGCCAAGCGAGCAACCAGCGTCAGAGAAGTCCATATTTGTTTCGCCATTAAAACACACTTCCTCTTCGGTTATAGTAAATTTGACATGAGAGGTTGCTTCAGTTAACTAGCTTTTAAGATCCCCGCATCTAGACAGGGATAGCAGAACAATTACGTTAGGAGCAATATAGGCCCATAGGAATGATCACTAACACCAGTGAGGTGCCGGATGACTGCAGCCAACAAAAGCCTGGAAGCATTGGATCAGCGACTCGCCGAGAAATGGATTTCTGGTATTTGGAGAATACCGGCCGGCGCGCGCCCCGGTGACCCGAAAACCAAAGTTCAACCGCACATCTGGAAGTGGGTCGATATTTACGAAGGCCTCGTCCAAGCTCGTGACGAGATCAGTCTGGAGAGTGGGATGGTAGAGAGAAGAACCTTACGGTTGGTCAACCCAGATGAATGATGCTCCTGTGCTAAAACTCTTTGGCCTTTACCGCGAAGAAGGTCCGGGCGAATCTCACTTAGGACTCTAGGACAGGCCGCAAACTCCCGGACAATCGAGTGCCAGAATAGAATATGAAATTCGGCGTATTCCTGCCGGTCTCCGGCCGAGCCGCAAGCCGTGAAACTTTGACGCAGGCGGCTCGGGAAGCGGAGTCTCTCGGCTATGACTCCGTCTGGGCCGCGGATCGCGTCGTCATGCCGTGGAAGATCAACACCGTCTATCCTTACAGCAAAGAAGCGACTTTCATCGTGCCCCCGGACCGTCCGTTCTTCGATACGCTCACCTGCCTAGCGTTTCTCGCCGGCTGCACGGAAAGAATTCAGCTCGGCATGAGTGTCATGGTGTTGCCTTACCGCCACCCGCTCTACTGGGCGAAGATTGCGACCACCATCGACCAGTTGTCGAGGGGACGGCTCATCCTGGGAGTCGGCGTCGGCTGGATGGAAGAAGAATTCGCCGCCATGGGCGCGCCTTTTAAGGAGCGCGGCCGAGTCTCCGACGAACAACTCACATTGCTCAAGCAACTTTGGGCCGAGGAGGAGCACATTACGTTTCATGGGGAGTTTTACCGGGTCGACGACATCGCGTTCAACCCGAAGCCGTATCAAAAGCCGCGCCTGCCGATCTGGGTCGGTGGCGAGGGCAAAGCGGCGCAGCGCAGAGCCGGCATGTTCGGCGACGCATGGTTTCCCTACTTCGTCAGGATTACGCCGAAGGAATTAGCTACGCGATTTGATAAGGTGCGCCGTTTCGCCCAAGAGGCCGGCCGCCAGCCGGATGACGTTACATTGGCCTGCTGTCTGCCCATCGAATTAACTTCACAGGATATTTCCCAGGAAGAAGACTATCTCAAAGGAAGCATCGAGCAGGTCATTGACGCAATCAAGAAATTCATAAACGTCGGGGTCACCCACATCGGTCTTCAATTTATGATTCCACACTATCCCGAGCGCAGAGAACAGATCGAGCGTTTTGCCACAAGGGCTCTACCTAGCTTGCGGGAATAATTCTTTCAATCACGCTGTAGAAATTTTTCCTGCCTTGAGATAAGTAAAATCATCTACTTGATCTTGCTCCGTAAATCATCCACAACAGCAGAAAGGAAATCCTGTCATGGCGAATTTACCCCGCGTGGCACTCATCATCACCGGCGGAACCATTGATTCCGTCGGCAAAGACCGCCTGGATCTGGCTTGGTACATCGAGGCAGGAAAACGTTTAGGAGACGGCGAACTCCTGCAACAGCTTCCCGAATTGAAGATCATCGCCGAAGTCCAAGAGGTGCCCTTCCGTCGCCTTCCCAGCCATGCTCTCATAGACAAAGATTGGCTGGATCTGGTGAGAACTATTCATTCGATTTTCGATCAGGATAAGGCGGATGGCGTCGTCATCACCCACGGAACAAACACCATTGAGGAAACCGCGTATTTTCTGAACCTTACCTTGAAGACGGATAAACCCGTTGTCGTTGTCGGCTCCATGCGCCCGTCCTCCGCCATCAGTGCCGACGGGTATCTCAACGTCGTTAACGCAGTCAAAGTTGCCGCCGATTCAAGTTCTCGTGGCCGAGGCTGTCTACTTGTGATGAATGACACGATCTTCAACGGCCGCGACGTCACTAAGAACGCGACTTATCGCGTCGAAGCCTTCCAGTCGCGCGACCTTGGCCCCCTCGGATACGCCGACGGCGACGGAAAGATTGTTTATTACCACACGCCTGTCAAGAAGCACACGCTAGACACAGAATTCGACATCCGCAGCATGCAATCGCTCCCTCGCGTTGATATTGTCGTTTCTTACGTAGGTGCCGATGGCAAGATGATAGAAGCCGCAGCAGCAGCCGGTGCCAAGGGCATTGTTAGCGCAGGAACCGGGGCTGGTCGACCCACGCCCGCGGAAGACGACGCCTTTGACCGCATGTTTAAGGAAAAGGGAATGCTTATGTGTCTTTGTAGTCGGGTTGCCTCAGGTCGGGTTGTCCGTAGCCCCGGTCTTACCAAGCGCGGTTTTGTCGCCGGCGACAACTTGCAGCCCTGGAAAGCCCGCCTGCTCCTGTCTCTGGCGCTGACAAAAACCGCCAACGCCGACGACGTTCAGCGGATGTTCGATACGTACTGAGCAGGCACGCGTACCGCATTCAAAACAAAATTTACCTGAGCAAACTATCTGATCTGGGTTCGAAGAAATTCAAACGCTGAACAAGAACCGCGCGCGACACATCACCGAATCACCAATTTCAGAACGTCGGTTCGTCGGTCTTACGATTTAAGCAATGCCGGCTCGCGACGCGGTGACAACGTTCGGGTGGTTTCTCTCGCGATGGCAATGCGTCCGGTTCGAATGAGGTCCCGTATCCCGAGCGGTTTCAGCAAGTTGATAAGCGCTTCCACCTTATCGACATCGCCCGTGATTTCAATCGTGTAGGTTGTCGGGGAGGAGTCCACGATCTTGGCGCGAAAGATATCGGCGATACGGATCGCTTCATCGCGGTGTTCGGGTTTGGTATGAACCTTGATCAGCGCAGTCTCTCGATCGAGAAAATCAGTTTCAGTTAAATCAATGACTTTGAGCACTTCGACGACCTTGTTCAACTGCTTCATGATCTGTTCGATGATCCGGTCATCGCCGGCCGTAACGATGGTGATCATCGAAGTCGTCGGATCAAGCGTGGGAGCAACGGAAAGGCTCTCGATATTATAGCCCCTTGCACTAAACAGACCCGCTACCCTCGCCAAAACGCCGAATTTGTTTTCTACCAGGACCGATATGATGTGTTCCATTCGCTGACGAAATCAGGCAGGAAGAACGCCCTCCCCCTCATCCACCTTTCTCTTCTGCGCTCCGCCTTTCTTGGCCCTGTTCAGCTCGGGCGGATCCTCGAGCATCATTTCATGCTGGGCGCCGCCAGCGGGAATCATTGGATAACAATTCTCAAACGGATCGGTATGGATATCCATAAGAACCGGGCCCTTATGTTTCAATCCTTCTTTGAGCACAGACTCCACTTCGTTCGGCTTCAACGCCCGCAACCCGAGAATACCGTAGGCGTCAGCCAATTTGACAAAGTCAGGGATTTTCCCAAGCAGGCTCGCTGAATAGCGGCTTTCATAGAATAGATCTTGCCACTGCCGAACCATGCCATGGCATCCGTTGTTGAGCAAAACGATCTTGACCGGCAACTTGTGTTCTGCCGCAGTCGCCAATTCCTGCAAGTTCATCTGGAAGCTGCCTTCACTGGTAATGCAAACGACCATCTTATTAGGGAACGCTTTCTGGGCACCGATGGCTGCGGGGAAACCGAACCCCATTGTTCCAAGGCCGCCTGACGTCAACCAGTGTCTAGGTCTATTCCCTTTAAAGTATTGCGCCGCAAACATCTGGTGCTGGCCGACGTCCGTGGCGACTATCGCCTCATGTTTGGTTAGTTCATACAGCCTTTCGATAACGTACTGGGGTTTGATAATCTTGCCATCCTGATTATAAGAAAGCGGATGGGCCTTCTTCCATTCGCTGACCTGCTTCAGCCATGGCGCCCGCAGCGCTTTCACCTGCGCCGTATTGCCGTCCATGGAGCGCAACATCATATTCATCTGATGCAAGACGGCCTTGACGTCACCCACGATAGGAATGTGTGCATGAAAAGTTTTCTTGATCGACGTCGGGTCGATGTCGATATGAATGACCCGCGCCTCCGGGCAAAACTCGGAAAGCTTGCCGGTCACGCGATCATCGAATCGGGCACCGACTGCGATCAGCAAGTCCGCATAGTGCATCGCCATGTTGGTCCAGTAGCCACCGTGCATTCCGAGCATTCCCAGGGAAAGCGGGTGACTGCCGGGAAAGCTGCCGAGCCCCATCAGCGTCATCGTCACCGGGATTTGAGTAATATCGGCCAACTCCCGGATTTCATCCGCGGCATCGGAAAACACCGCGCCGCCTCCCACATAGATCATCGGCTTCTTAGCCTTCATGATCTCTTCCGCCGCTTGTTTAATTTGATGTTTGTTGCCGCTGATCGTCGGGTTATAGCCCCGTAGGTTTACTTTATCGGGATACTTGAACTCCGCTTTCTCCGTGCTCACATCCTTGGGAATATCGACTAAAACCGGCCCCGGCCGGCCGCTTGTAGCAATGTAGAATGCCTCTTTGATGGTTTGAGCTAATTCGTTAACGTCTTTGACGAGAACGTTATGCTTTGTGCATGGACGGCTGATACCGACATTATCGGCTTCTTGAAAAGCATCGTTACCGATCAAGTTGGTTGACACTTGACCGGTAAAAGCCACCAACGGCACTGAATCCATGTAAGCATCGGCTAGGCCGGTCACGATATTGGTCATTCCGGGTCCAGAAGTGACCAAGATGACCCCGGCTTTTCCCGTTGCCTTGGCATATCCTTCAGCCATGTGGGCGGCGCCTTGTTCATGGCGGGTTAGAACCAGCTCGATATCCTTCTGCTGACATAGAACGTCGAATATTTTTAGTACCACGCCACCCGGTAGACCAAAGACAGTCTTGACCCCTTCGTGTCTCAATGATTCGACAAAGATATCGGCTCCGGTCTTTTTCATTCAAAACTCCCTATTGAATCGCGCCACCTTGGCGGTGTTTTCCAAGAATCTCCATGATCTTATCTTTTCCCATGAGTTTCAATTTTTGTAATCTTTTCTTTTCTACTTCCTCATCGGTTGATAAGTGCTGTTTATGTTGAAATTCGGAGAGTTTTTTTTCTAGCGCTTGATGCTCTTCATAATATCTCTTTAACTCTGGGTCTTTATCCAAAAGAGAGGCAATCACCTGTTCTTCTCTCATTTCCATAAATCGGGGCCTCCTTTTTATGTTATGAAGTTTCGAGCGCGCTCAATTTATCTTACGATCGTATTTTTGTCAACGTAGGTTTATGCGCGTGTTATCAATGGGTTAGACAAAACTCCTCGTCTGAACTCGGCCTCAGTCGGATGAACATAAACGGGCGTCAGCGAGCCCAAATCATCAACATCGTTGGAGTGAAATCGGTCTTGGGCAAGGCGTGCAACCGTGGCCGCCACGGATGGATAGCTTGGCGTATCACGCAATACACGAGTCCCAGGCAAAGCCGACAGCAAGTGGTGGTAGATCTCGGCGCCATCGCCGACGAACAAACACGGTGCGCCGTTTTGAAACTGTCGAACCAATTCCATCGCACTCGCGGCCGAAGCAATAGTATCATCGGTGACACGCCTGATGACATCGTCTGTTTTTTGGAATAGAGCTACGTACACCTCGGTTTTACGCGCATCCAAAAGCGAACAGATCAAACCATCGTGATCGATTACCCGCGCCGCATAGGCCATCAAAGTCGACACTCCAACGACAGGGATTTGCCAACCATAGGCAAGACCCTTGACCGTACTCAAGCCGATCCTAAGACCCGTGAAAGAACCCGGACCGATCGACAGCGCAAATCCGGTAACGTCCTGCAGCGAGATGTTAGTGGTTTCGAAGAGCGAGTCAATTAGCGGAATGATAATTTCCGCGTGATTGCTTTTGCTATTGAGTCCCCGCGCATTGCCTCTGGATTCGTGACTTGGATAGACTTTCTCCGAAATGAGCAACCCATTGTCGATCAATGCGACACTTGCAGTAGTGGTTGCCGTGTCGATCCCAATAATCCTCATCCCCCAACCTGCTTCTCAAAGAATCTGGCAATATCGTTATAAAAAGCATAAATCATAAGCAGCATCAAAAGAAAAATTCCGACTTGTTGAGCCACCTCACGATGTCTAACCGCGACAGGTCTGCCAATTAAAGCTTCAACCAAAAAAAACAGCAGATGTCCCCCGTCAAGTACTGGGATCGGCAAGAGGTTCAGGACGCCAAGGTTTATGCTCAAAATCGCGACAAACCCAAGAAAGCTACCCAACCCCTCCTGCGCCTGTTGACCGGCCATCTGCGCAATCAAAATCGGCCCCCCGAGATTGCGCGGTGAAACCTCGCCGCTAATCATTTTATACAGGGCCATAAGCGTTAGCTTCGCATAGTCGTACGTTTGCTGCACAGCTTTCACAATCGCCAGCCCCGGATTTCCCTTTTCAATGGACACCTGACTGCCGATACCGATCATCCATTCGTCTTTCTTTTCGCCAAAGATCGTGCGGCTCTCTCTTTTCGTCGGCTGCACCGTGACGACAACTTCTTGGGACTCTCTCCGAATCTGTAGATTCAAAGGACTGCCCTGACTTTCCTTAATCCCTTTGGATAACTCCTCCCATTCAGCAACAGGTCGACCGTTCACGGCTACAATACGATCGCCCTTTCTGATCCCTGCTCGGTCCGCGGGCGACCCCGGTTCAACACCACCTACCTGAGTCGATAGGACCGGCACACCGTAGAAAATAAATACAATCATTAAGAGAAGCACTGCCAGCAAAAGATTAAAGCCCGGACCGGCTGCCACAATCGCCATGCGCTTCAAAAGTCCTTTATGGGCGAAGGACTTATCGATATCGGCCTCCTTCACTTCCTCATCAGGATCCTCGCCCACCATCTTGACATATCCTCCCAACGGAAAAGCACTGAGCGCGTACTCGGTCTCACCTTTTTTCTTCACCAAAAGTTTCGGGCCAAAACCGACGGAAAAAGTTAGAACCCCTACCCCAAACATTTTGGCGAACAGAAAGTGACCGAACTCATGGAATACAATCAACACGCCCAGGCCGATCACAGCCGCAACAATAGAGTAAATTACGTTCTCCATCCGTTCTCCTCTTCTACTGCCGTTACTTTAATGGATAAGCGACGAAGCTCTTTCCCTAGCCCACCGGTCTACTTCCAGGATTTCATCGACTTGCTTGGGACGCCTAGGCACGTGACCTTGCATCGTCTTGTCAATAATACGGTGTATATCCCGGAACCCGATTTTGCGCTCCAAGAACGCGCTCACCGCTACCTCATTCGCCGCGTTCAAAACCGCAGACATCGTTCCACCTTCTTTCAACGCGGCGTATGCCAACCGCAACGCAGGGAAACGTTTGGAGTCCACTGGTAAAAAGCTTAACTCGCCATGCTGGGTCAAATCCAGAGGCTTCCAGCCGCCCTTCAACCGATGCGGATAAGTCAATGCGTAGGCGATGGGAATGCGCATATCGGGGATGCCAAGCTGCGCGATGATCGATCCGTCCTGATAACGAACCATGGAATGAACCACACTCTGAGGATGGATAACGACATCGATCCGAGCCGGATCCATATCGAATTCCCAGCGCGCTTCAACAACCTCTAATCCCTTATTCATCATCGTCGCCGAATCGATGGTAATCTTCCGGCCCATCTTCCAGTTCGGATGTTTTAACGCCTGCGCAACGGTTGCCCGATTCAGCAGCATGAGCGGGGTACGCAAAAACGGACCTCCCGACGCCGTCAGAATGAGTTTGTCAACTTCGTCCCGTCGGTTACCCTGCAGACACTGGAAGATGGCGCTGTGTTCGCTGTCCACGGGCAAGAGTCTGACTCCCTTTTGCTTCGCCGCGTTGACGAAGATCTCGCCCGCCATCACCAGTGCCTCTTTATTGGCAAGGGCAACCTCTTTGCCCGCTCGTACCGCCGCAAGAGTCGGCAGCAGTCCGGCTCCACCGACGATGGCGGCGACGACAATATCGACTTCAGGGGCCGTGGAAACTGCGGCTGCTCCCCGTTCTCCGCAAAGCACCTCCACTCGATTGTTGCCGAGCAGCTTGCGTAGACGTGGCACGTCTTCCTCATTCTTGATGGCGACACACCTGGGCGCAAATTCCTTAATCTGAGACACGAGCCGCTTGAGATTTTCTCCCGCAACTAATCCGTAAACTTTGAAACGCTCGGGGAATCGGCGGACGAGATCGAGGGTACTCAACCCGATAGAGCCCGTGGAACCAAGAAGAGCGATCGTTCTCATGGATGAAACACTTTCAAGTAAGTCGTCGCAAAAACCGCAGGGAAGATCAAGCTATCCAGCCGATCCAATAAACCACCGTGACCCGGGAGCAAAATACCCGAATCTTTCACGGCAAAAACACGCTTGATCAAGGACTCGAAGAGATCACCAATTTGCCCCAAGATGCTCAACATTGCGGAAAGCGCGATGACCTCCGTCGCGCCCAATTCGGTAATCAAAAATTTAGCTCCGAGGCAGCCAACAATCACGCTCCCCGCAACGTACCCCAAGGCCCCTTCGACCGTTTTGCCAGGACTAATTTCAGGCGCGAGCTTTCTCGTTCCAAAGCAAGTGCCGATAAAATAAGCGGCCGTGTCACCCACCATAATTACTAACAGAACGAAAAACACCCAGGCGCGCCCGTGGGGCATGCGAAACAACAAAACCCAATGAGGCAGCAGATAGCCGAGATAGACGGCCCCGACCAGCGTCCAAGCCAACCGCTTCAACCTCTCCTCTAACTTTCCCGACATAAATAAATAGATCGAGAAAAACAACACAAACAAAAGGCTCAACCCCAACTCCCCCTTTGACACCCCAGATAAAAGCAACACTAGGGACAGACTGAGGCCGAAGAGGGTTCCCCCCAGTTGTTCTTTTACGCGGCCGGGAAACGCCATCACAAAATATTCTCGCAATGCTTCGATGACAAGAACTACAAAGACTCCGGCGAACGCCCAAACCGGCCCCCAACCAACCAACAAAATGAGCAACGGAATACCGACGATCGCAGTAAGCGCCCTTGACCTAAGATTTGATTCCACTGGCCTCCAACGTTGACGGTGCGGGATCCACAACTTGCTCGTCTGTTCTACCGAATCTTCTGCGCCGTCGTTGAAACTCGATGAGGGCCTGAAGATACTCCTTTTCCCTGAAGTCGGGCCAAAGGGTGGGGGTCACGTAGATCTCGCTGTAGGCAATCTGCCAAAGATAGAAATTACTAATCCGCAACTCGCCACTCGTTCGGATTAAGAGATCCGGATCGGGCACGTCGGGTGTATCCATGCGCGCCGATATGATCTTTTCGTCGATGGCCTCGGGGTCACACTTCCTTTCCAGCACCTCGCTAGCGACTCTCTGCACCATTCTCACAATCTCGTTGCGGCCGCTGTAGCTAAGCGCCAGAATCACCGTCATCCGGTTGTTGTCACGCGTTAGGTCGATCACACGCTCTAGAGTACTCCGAACACTAACCGGCAGGCGGCTTCTGTCGCCGACGGCGATCAGTCGGATTCCGTAGCGCATCATTTTCGCTTGTTCGACAGCGAGATAATGCTCCAAGAGTCCCATCAACGCGTGGACTTCGTCTTGGGGTCGGAGCCAGTTTTCCGTAGAGAAAGCGTATAAGGAAAGAAACGGAATGCCGATCTTGCGGCTCATTTCGACAATGACCCGTACTGAGGTTTTTCCCCGCCGGTGGCCCTCGATGCGGCTTTTTCCACGTTCCTTGGCCCACCGTCCGTTGCCGTCCATGATAATGGCGACATGCTGGGGTAGTCGACTCTTGTCTAGGCCGCTTAGGTCCATCGTCAGCGGAACAACGTCAGTTTCATGAATGGAGCTTGTGGCGCGCGCCCCTGCAGGGACTCCTGAAAAAGCTGAACCTGAAGGCGTTGTGACAGGGCGGAGATCGGCGGTTCTTTAGACCTCCATGATCTCTTCTTCTTTGGCCTTGACTATTTTGTCGATGCGACCGATGAAGTCGTCGGTGATTTTCTGCACTCGGTCGTGACCGTGCTTAGAATCATCCGCGGTAATTTCCTTCTTTTTTTCAGCTTCTTTGAGCTGCTCCACAGCGACACGTCGATGATTACGCACCGAAACACGAAACTCCTCAGCCATCTTCTTGACGTGTTTCGCCAGTTCCCTGCGCCTTTCCTCGGTGAGCTGTGGAATCGGCACGCGGATGATCTTGCCATCATTATTCGGAGTGAGGCCAAGGTCCGACTTGAGAATCGCTTTTTCAATATTTCCAAGGACACTGCGGTCATAGGGCTGAACCACGAGTAAACGCGGCTCCGGCGCATTCAGAGTAGCCAACTGGTTCAAGGGTGTGGTCGCGCCGTAATACTCGACGACGATATGCTCCAGGAGGGCCGTCGAGGCGCGGCCGGTGCGAAGTTTAGCGAGATCTTTGCGCAGCGCGCCAACGGATTGATCCATCTCCTTTTGCAGCTGAGTGAAAATGGCTTCGTTCATCGCTTGCCCCCGCTGACTAGAGTGCCGATGGGCTCACCTGAGACAACTCTCTTTATATTGCCCTTTTCCATAATATTGAAAACAATAATGGGCAATTGATTGTCCATACAGAGAGATATAGCAGTCGAATCCATGATCTTGAGCTCACGATTCAAGACCTCGATATAAGTCAACTCCTCGAACTTATGAGCCCCCTGGTGTTTGAATGGATCGGCGTCATAGACTCCTTCGACTTTAGTGGCCTTAAGAATGACCTCAGCACCCACTTCCATAGCCCGAAGGCTGGCGGTGGTATCCGTCGTAAAGTAAGGATTACCCGTTCCCCCGGCAAAGATCACAACGCGGCCTTTTTCCAAGTGTCGAGTCGCCCGCCGCCGGATGTAGGGCTCTGCCACCTGCCGCATCTCGATTGCCGACAATACCCGAGTTGAAACGCCAAGCTTTTCTAAGGCATCTTGGAGCGCCAAACTATTGATAACCGTTGCCAGCATTCCCATCGTATCCGCACTGGCTCGATCCATCCCGATTTCGCTCGCCACCGCGCCACGGAAGATATTGCCACCGCCAATGACCAAGGCCAGTTCGCAGCCCATCTCCTTGACTTCCTTTATCTCCTGCGCAAACGCTTTTAGAGTCGCGCCATCGATACCAAATCTATGCGGTCCCGCGAAAACTTCGCCGGTGACCTTTAGGATGAGCCGTTTATATTTCGGCAGCCCGTTGTTCATCAGCTTTTCTGTAGATTGCTAGTTCCTTTGAACTCCTTCGCCCAGAAGATAGCGCGCAAATCGTCTGACCTCGATCTTTTCTCTGAGACGCGTGATCGCTTCCGTAAGGACGTCAGAAACTTTCTTTTCCGGGTCTTTGATGAACGGCTGTTCCAGCAAACAAACTTCGGAATAGAAGCGCTCCATTTTACCTGCGACGATCTGCTCAATGAACTTCTCCGGCTTTCCGGACTCTTGTGCTTGGCGAAGGTAAATCTCGCGTTCCCTTTCGATCTCTTCACCGGATACGTCCGCCCGTTGCACATAACGCGGATTGGCCGCCGCGATCTGCATCGCCATATCCTTCAGCAACGTCTGAAATTCCGTTGTTCGAGCAACAAAGTCAGTCTCACAATTGATCTCCACCAGAACGCCGATCTTACCTCCGGGATGAACGTAGGCACCCACGGCCCCGTCGGCCGCTACGCGATCGGCCTTTTTCGCAGCCGCAGCCAAGCCCTTTTGCCGCAAGTAGTCCACTGCCTTTTCGAGGTTCCCCCCGGTTTCGGTGAGAGCCTTCTTGCAATCCATAAAACCAGCGCCAGTCTTCTCACGTAATTCCTTGACAACAGTTGAACTGACCTCCATACCTCTAGGCTCCTCCTACCGCTGATCTTGCCTCCCGACTCGGCTCTTCGACAGAAACGGCGGCCGCATCCTCTTTTTCCTTGACCAGCGACTGTTCGTAAAGCAGTTTTCCCTCATTGATTGCGTCCGCGATGGCCGAGCAAAACAGTCGGATGGCCCGAATAGCGTCATCGTTGCCAGGAACCTTGTAGTCCACCAAGTCGGGATCGCAATTCGTGTCGATCACAGAAATGACCGGGACACCTAGCTTGCGCGCTTCTTTGACGGCAATCTCCTCTTGTTTGGGATCGACGACAAAGATAGCATCTGGAAGCTTGCGCATACCCTTGATGCCGCCCAGAGATTGTTCGAGTTTTTCTTTTTCTCGCCTGAGCCCCAGCATTTCTTTCTTGGTCAAGGCATCCGCGATCTTTGGATCGTTTTCCATTTCCTCGAGTCTGCGCAAACGTTCAATGCTTTGACGGATGGTTGAGAAATTGGTAAGAGTTCCGCCCAGCCAACGATTGTGAACATGGAACATACCACAACGTTCGGCCTCTTCTTTGACAGCCTCCTGAGCCTGCTTCTTAGTCCCGACAAACAAGACGTGTCCACCCGAGGCTGCGATGTTCCGCACCACATTTTCCAAATCCTTAAACATCGCCACCGTCTGCTGCAGATCGATAATGTGAATGCCATTGCGGGCACCGAAGATATAGGGCTTCATCTTGGGATTCCAACGGCTGGTTTGGTGTCCAAAATGGACCCCCGCTTCCAGCAGTTGCTTCATTGAAATATCACTCATTGTGTTTTCTCCTATGGTTTTTAACCCTCCCCTTTCATCTTTTCCATTCCGCACCGCATTGGGCACCGCGCAAGGGATCAGAAAGGGTGTGAAATAATATTAGAGCTGCCGGTTTCAGTGAGGGACAAAGGGTACCGACGGCCATACGTAAAAACTTTAAGAAACTTGATATCTTTGAGTTTTTAACAAAGATCCGTGTTTCACGCAAGGTGGAAGGAAAGCCGACAAAGTTACTGGTTCATAGACTCGAGAAATTCCTTGTTATTCTTGGTGCCATGCATTTTATCCTGCAAAAATTCCATCGCATCAACCGCGCTCAGCTGTGACAGCACTTTTCGCAAGATCCAAATACGGTTCAGGTCCTCTTTGGCGATCAGCAGCTCCTCCTTCCTTGTCCCCGACTTGTTGATGTCGATTGCCGGGAAAACCCGCTTATCCATAAGCCGCCGATCTAAATGCACCTCCATGTTCCCGGTACCTTTGAACTCTTCAAAAATGACTTCATCCATCCGGCTACCCGTGTCGATCAAGGCCGTCGCAATAATCGTCAGACTACCGCCGTCCTCGATGTTTCTCGCGGCGCCAAAAAATTTCTTCGGCTTGTGCAGCGCGTTGGAGTCAACGCCGCCGGATAGAATCTTACCGCTGGGAGGAACAACCGTGTTATACGCCCGGGCAAGTCGGGTGATACTGTCGAGCAGAATCACCACGTCTTTGCCATGTTCAACCAGTCGCTTGGCCTTTTCAATCACCATTTCGGCAACTTGGACATGTCGTGTGGCAGGCTCATCGAATGTGGAACTGATGACTTCGCCATCCACCGACCGCTGCATGTCTGTGACCTCTTCAGGCCGCTCGTCAATCAACAAGACAATCAGTATCACTTCCTTATGATTATGGGCGATGGCCTTGGCGATATGTTGCAGCATCATCGTCTTGCCCGTGCGCGGGGCAGCTACGATGAGACCCCGCTGGCCTTTACCAATGGGCGTCAACAGATCCACGATACGTGTCGTATAATCTTCGGGTTGATATTCGAGACGGAGACGGTCATTAGGATACAAGGGAGTAAGATTATCGAAGAGGATCTTTTCACGGGCTCTTTCCGGATCCTCATAGTTAATCGACTCGACCTTAAGTAGAGCGAAGTAGCGCTCGCCTTCTTTGGGAGGGCGAATATGACCAGAGATAATATCACCCGTCCGCAAGTTGAATCTGCGGATCTGGCTCGGGGAAACGTAGATATCATCGGGTCCGGGAAGATAATTGTAATCGGGCGCGCGCAGAAAACCAAAACCATCGGGTAGGGTTTCTAACACGCCTTCGCCATAAACATGGCCATTCTGTTCCGTCTGCGCTTGCAAAATCGCAAAGATCAGCTCTTGCTTGCGCATATTGGCGGCTCCCTCAATATTGAAGTTTTTCCCTATCAGTGCCAAATCACTAATCTTCTTTTCTTTAAGAGCCTTAAGGTTTAACCCGTTATCTTCCAGGGTTTCCGTTTCGGCGGTTCGAGTTCTGCCACGGACCATAAACTATGCCTCTCCTTTCAGTTTTTTCGGGGGGTCGCTCGCGATATTCCCGACACCGCACCCTACCTTCAGGACTTTCCCGATCGATTCAAAGACACACGTCCAAGCTCACGACGACCTGTAGGTTAGGTAAAAAATAGCAGCACGTTTGCAGACACGACATGTCAATTCGACAGGCTTCTACACGCGGGTGCGAATGTTCAAGATCCAAATCAAATTCGGAAACAGATACTGAACGATTTTGTCAGTGTGGGGGTTAATTTAAAGAGATCGCTGAATTGATCAATTTCTTAACTTCATACTAAGTAAAAGCCGTTTCCTTGTCAACCCCTCTCTTGATTTTGCGAACCCGACAATCCAGATCCTGATCCTCAAGAAACTTTAGGAGTGCGTGCATGTCTGCGGCTAGTGGCGCGTAAAATTCTACCGGAGAGCCGGTCCGAGGATGAAGTATGCCCAGTCGTTCCGCATGGAGTGCTTGTCGCGAGAATAAGTCCAAGCTCGAAACATCGCCATTTTTACACGCCGCATTAGGCCGCTTACGACCATAAACCTTATCACCGATCAAAGGATAACCTAGATCGGCAAGATGGACACGGATTTGATGAGTTCGTCCGGTCCGAGGCGTCAGCCTCAACAAGCTAACCCATGAAGCACCCATGACTTCGTTATTGTTCCGGAAACATTTCTCGACACGCCACTCGGTAACGGCCTCCCTTTTTCTAGGGAGACAATATAAACTCGACATTCGTTTCCGATCCGAGCGGTGGCGGCCGATCGGGCGATCGATGATCCCGTGCTCGCCTTTGAGCTTCCCCGAAACGAGCGCCAGGTATTCTTTTTTCACCCGTCGGTTTTTAAACTGCTGGGCCAGCTGCTGAAAGGCTAACGCATTTTTAGCCACGATCATGACCCCAGAGGTATCTTTATCCAACCTATGGACGATCCCTGGTCGGGATTCTCCGCCGATCCCTTGCAGAGGACAGTGATGCAAAATTGCATTGACCAAAGTTCCCATATTTCTGCCGGCGGCAGGGTGAACGACCATTCCGGGAGCTTTGTTGATAACGATGCAGTCATCATCCTCGTGGATAATGTTCAGGGCAATAGGTTCGGCCATCAAACTAGATTTCTTTGTCCGCAGGGTCTCAAAGGCCACCAGATCATTGATTTTAAGTCGTGCTCCTGATTTTGCCACTTTGCCGTTTAGGGTAATCTGCCCTTCGCTGATCAACTTCTGAATCCCAGAACGGCTAACCACATCATGTTTCATAGAATCGGGGAGGTGACGGGTTACAAAGAGATCCAGTCTCATACCCGTTGAGTGCGAATCGACGATGGCTTTTTGCCGGCTCATAAATTGTCAAACGTTCTAGCTGCCAGCTTTTTCATCCAGCCGAAGTTCCTTAAAGATAGCTTTTGCACGATTCACATCTTCGTGCATTTGTGCGACTAAGTCCTTTACCATCACAAATTTTCTTTCTTCTCGGATTCTCTTCACGAATGAAAGCTTGACCGACTCGCCATATATGTCGCCGTCAAAATCTAAGATGAAGCTTTCTATTGTTTTCGGCCCATCGCCAAAGGTCGGATTAACACCGATGTTGGAGACGCTCAGCCATTGCTTGTTTTTGATTTGGATTAACGATGCATAGATCCCGTCCAGCGGGATGACTTCCGTCGGGCTAGAGATATTGGCCGTCGGGAATCCCAGTTCTCGCCCCCGGCGGTGACCCGTCACCACACGACCCGATACAAAGTGATAGCGTCCCATCATGGGTCGGGCTTCATCCACACGACCTTCCTGAACCAACTGGCGGATTCGCGAGCTACTGATCCGAACTCCCTGGAGCAAAATAGGGTCCAGGACGCCCACCTGAAATCCACTGTCGGGTGCCAAGCGAACCAGGTCATTCACTTCCCCGTGCCTGCTTTGGCCAAATCGCAAGTCCCGCCCTACCCATAATTTTCTAACCTTCAAGCGATCCACGAGAAACCGACGGACGAAGTCATCCGCCGCGATGCTCGCGAACTGGCGATTAAAACTCTGGGCTATAACGATGTCGACACCAAAAGATTCGAAAAGGGCCATTTTGTCATCGTAGGAAAGGATGAGAAGAGGCGCGCGCTCTGGGGCAAGGACTCTCAGAGGATGGGGTTCAAATGTTAGGACAGTCGAAGGATAACCCTGCTGCTTCGAATCCTCTACCGTCTTACGTATCAAAGTTTGATGCCCAAGGTGGATACCATCGAAATTACCCATAGTAACGACCGATCCTGGCATTGAAAGTCTTTGATCCTCTAGTTGACGAAAGATTTTCATCTTTTCCCTCCCCCATCCTAGGAGGACTAACCGCGAGGCCTCGACTGAGAGACAAAGGGGCGATCGGCAGTGGGATTGTGACGGAGTCTATGAAAAATCAGGCTGGTGGCCTAATTATGATTCTAGCGACTTTAGTCGCTGTTTGGCTCTCACGGCTTCGGGAGATTGCGGATATTTTTCGACTACTTCTTGAAGAATGAGCCGAGCATTAACTTTCTCTCCGAGCTCTGCAAAGGCAAAGCCTTGCTTCAAAAGCGCGGCGGGAGTTTTCTCTCCCTGCGGATATTTTCGGACCGCGTCAAATTCGATGACCGCCCGGTCGAATTCCTTTAGAGCGTAGTAGCTTTCACCAATCCAGTATTGCGCATTCACCGCGAGCGTACTCTTGGGGTACTTTTTTATAAACTCCCTGAATCGGCCAATAGCTGCCTTGTAATCTTTCTTGTCCAGTGTGCGCCAGGCGGTTTCGTAATCTCTCCTGATCGCATCAGACTCCGCTGCGGCTCCCTCGGCAAGACCATCGCTCGGGATGGGCTTCTGCTGGACCTCCACAGTCTCACGAAGTTGCTTGATCGCCTCCTCGCGGGCATTCAGGACCTCGCTTTGCGCTTTCAGATCTTCTTCAAGCTTTGCCAGCCGAGTTTCCAAATTTTTTACTCTTTGGTCTCCATCACGGCTGGTTTGGCCGATTTGTTTACCCATTT
>WNFO01001669.1_pt1 | contig 17733 bp, 12 predicted proteins | sample 5400251 | NCBI WGS metagenome assembly WNFO01 (sample SAMN13153354, study PRJNA577476) | soil metagenome | isolation source: 100 cm saprolite under Madrone tree | place: USA:California | collected 2016-06-14
CACGGCGTGGGATTGGCGGAGACCTTCTTGTAGGCCGCGCTCTCCAGCACGGCCGGGTTCTCCAGCTCGTAGACGGCCAGGTGCTTGGGTCCGCCCTTGACGGCCTCGTAGCGGGCGCCGCTCAGGAAGCCCGGGATCGCCAGTCGCTCGGCCAGGTGCTCCTCGTTGTACCAGCGGTTGAACTCCGGCTCCTTGTCGGCGGGAACGTCGGCCCAGACCATCAACAGCCCCGTGCCTTTCTTCGACGCCATGTGCGATCTCCTTTCGCCACCGAGAGCGTAGATCAGTCGGCGAGCGAGTGCCACCGGTCCTGGCTCCGTCTTCAAACCGGCGCGGGGACGTGCTAGAGTCGCGGCGTTCCCCGCCACAGGCGCCATCGCTCCCGGGCTGGCGAACGGGAGGCCAGCGCAAGCTCAGTGGACCTGGAAATCCTGATCGAGAACGTGCTGAACGCGGTCACCGCGGGTCTCACGATCGGCTGCATCTACGGTCTGATGTGCATCGGCCTCGGGCTCATCTTCGGCATCATGCGCATCGTCAACTTCGCCCAGGGCGAGCTCCTCATGCTGGGCATGTTCGCCAGCTTCTATCTGGTCACCGGGGGCAAGGTTCTGTCCTTTCTCGGCCCGTACTGGGGGCCATTCGTCGGCGCGATCTGCGCCGCGCCCGTGGTCTTCGCCGGCGGCGTGATCCTGCACAAATTCCTGATCTCTCGCGTGTCCGGCCTGCGTACGGCCGGCTCTCTGGATGAGGGCCATTTCGGGCAGCTGGTCGTGACCCTGGGCATCTCCCTGATTCTCCAGAACGGCGGGCAGATCGTGTTCGGCTCCACGCCCGTCGCCGTCCGCACGCCGCTGTCCGCCGAGGCCTACCTGATCGGTCCGGTCTACGGCGCCGCGACGGTGTTCCTGAACAAGGCCAAGCTGATCGCGTTCTTCGTCGCCATCCTGGTGGCGATCGTGCTGTACATGGGCCTCGAGTACACGCGCCTGGGCAAGGCGCTGCGGGCCGCGGCCGACAACCCGACGGCCGCCACCTACATGGGGATCGAGGTCGACAAGGCCTACCGCATCGCCTTCGGCCTCGGGGCCGGCATCACGGCGATCGCCGGCGGGCTGATGGCCACCTATATTTCCTTCGGTCCGTTCGTCGGCTTCGACTACGTCATCATCATGTACTCAGGCGTCGTGCTGGGCGGCATGGGCAGCATTCTCGGGGCCTTCTGGGGCGGGCTGACGGTGGGCTTCGTGCAGCAATTCTCCGCCCTGATCCTGCCCCCGCAGCTGCAGAACGCGGCGATCTTCGTCGTGTTCCTGATGATCGTGCTGCTGCGGCCGCAAGGGCTGTTCGGGCGTTCGGCCGAGCGCGCATGAGACACGGCGCCGGCCCCCAGCTCCGGCGGAATCTGACGGCGCTCGCGGTCGTGTCCGTCGCCTACCTGGTGGTCACGCTCTTCGTGACCAACAGCTACTACCAGCTGATCCTCACTCTGGTCCCGGTGTGGGCGCTGTTCGGCGTCTCATGGAACATCTTGTCCGGCTACGGCGGCCAGCTGTCCTTCGGCCACGCTTCGTTCTTCGGCATCGGCGCGTACACCGTCACGCTCGCCGTCGTCTACTGGAGCCTCTCTCCGTGGCTCGGCATCTTGCTCGGGATGATTCTCGGCGGGTTGGCGGCCATCGCCATCGGTACGCCCACGTTTCGCTTGCGCGGGCACTACTTCGCGCTGTCGATGCTGGCCTACCCGCTCGCCATTCTCTACGTCCTGCAGTATCTGGGCTTTCAGGAAGTCTCGATGCCCATGCACCGCGAACGTCCCCTGGTGTTCATGGAGTTCAGCGAGCCGCGCATCTACACGCTGATCGCGGTGTGCCTGCTGGTCGGCGGCGCGGTCGTCTCGCTGCTCATCGAGAGCTCGCGCTTCGGTCTGGCTTTGCTGGCGATCAGACAAAACGAGCTCGCGGCCGAGGCGGCGGGCATCAACGCCCGCCTGTGGAAGATGCGCTCCCTGGTCGTGTCGGGCATGATGGCGGCCGGCGCAGGGGGCTTCTACGCCCGCGTGCTGGTGGTCGTCACGCCGGATTCAGTGTTCGGCATGCTCGTCTCGGCTCAGGCGGTGGTGGTCACGCTGTTCGGCGGCGTGGCCTCGGTCTGGGGGCCGCTGATCGGCGCCGCGATCCTAGTGCCGCTCGCCGAAACGCTGCAGGCCGAGCTTGGCACCTATTTGCCCGGCATCCAGGGCGTCGTGTACGGCATCGCCATCATCGCGATCATGCTGGTGTCGCCCGACGGACTGTTCTGGACCGTCCGCGATCGCTGGTTCCGCCAGAAGGCTCTCGCTCCCATCCCCGAGCTGAAGCCGATGTCACCTCCGGCTCGTCCCGCATCCACTCATGCGGGCGCGCCGCTGTTGAAGGTCGAGAATCTGTCACGCGCGTTCGGCGGCCTGAAGGCGGTCAGCGAAGTCAGCTTCTCGATCGCCGTGGGCGAGATCCTCGGCATCATCGGTCCCAATGGCGCGGGCAAGACGACCTTGTTCAATGTGTTGAACGGCGTGCTGTCAGCCGACGAGGGCTCGGGCCAGCTCGACGGCCAGCCCATGCTGGGGCGCAAGACCTTCGAGGTCTGCCGCATGGGTGTCGGCCGCACGTTCCAGGTGGTGCGCAGCTTCCCCCGCCTCCCCGTGCTCGACAACGTGATCGTCGGGGCCAACGGCGCCGGCCTGTCGGATCACGATGCGATCGCCTCGGCCGTGCGGGCGCTGCACCAGGTCGGGCTCCAGGACCAGTCGGGCGTGGCGGCCGGCCAACTCACCAACAAGCAGCTTCGCCTGATGGAGCTGGCCCGCGCCCTGGCCGGCAATCCCCGGCTGCTACTCCTCGACGAGACGCTCGCCGGGCTGGGCCGAGAGGAATGCGACAACGTGCTGAAGGTGCTGGCCGGGTTGCGGGAGCAGGGTATGACGATCTGCATCATCGAGCATACAATGCACGCGATGATGCGTCTCGCCGACCGGTTCGTGGTGCTCGACCACGGCCGCGTGCTCGCGACGGGCCTGCCGCGCGCCGTCGTCGAGAACACCTCGGTGATCGAGGCCTATCTCGGCAAGAAATGGTTGGCACGCCAGAGTGCGTAGGAGCGGAGCCGCGGCGTGCTCGAAGTAAGAGATCTCTCCGTCGCCTACGGTGGCCTGCGTGCGCTGAGCCACGTGACCCTCTCCGTCGCCGAGGGCCGATTCGTCACGCTCGTCGGCCCGAACGGGGCCGGGAAGTCGACGCTGTTCAAGACGATCAGCGGAGTCGTTCCTCCCGTTTCCGGGACGATAACTTTTAGGGGTGAGCCCCTGTTGTCCCATCGGCCTTCGGACCGCGCGCATCTGGGCATCGCCCATGTCCCGGAAGGGCGGCAGGTGTTCAAGACGTTGACGGTCCGCGAGAATCTCGAGATGGGGGCGTACCCGAAGACCGGGCGCGCGCAGTGGACGCAGACGCTCGATCGCATCCACACCCTGTTTCCGATCCTGGCCGAACGGGCCAGCCAGATGGCGGGCACCCTGTCGGGCGGCGAGCAGCAGATGCTGGCGATCGGCCGCGGCCTGGCCGGTGCGCCCCGCCTCCTGATGCTGGACGAGCCGTCGATGGGGCTGGCCCCTAGCGTGGCCGACATGATCTTCGACCGAATCTCGCAGATCCATCGGGAGGATGGGCTGACCATCCTGCTGGTCGAGCAGCGAGTGGCCGAGGCTCTGGAGCGCTCGGATCATGGTTACGTGCTGGAAACCGGCCACATCGTCCTCGAGGGGCCGTACCAGACTTTGCTGAACGACGATCGGGTCCGCCGCTCGTACCTCGGTCTGACGGAAGCGTAGAGCGACAACCATGGGATCACCACCACTTCATAACTACGCCTCGGCCGGCGGGGCCCCAGCCCCGCGACGGCCTGCGGCGCAGACCACACGGGAGATGATAGGAATGAGCATACTGACGCCGTTTGGACGCCGGACCGCGATCAAGATGGGCCTCGCTGGCGCCGCGACCATACTCGCACCACGACGCGCGCGCGCGCAGAACCCGAAAGAGGTGAAGATCGCGCTGGTCGTCCCGCTGTCCGGCCCGTGGGCGCGCCAGGGCATTCTGAAGCAGATGGGCGCCGAGCTGGCGATCGAGGACGTGAACAACAGCGGCGGCGTCAAGGCTCTCGGTGGCGCCAAGCTGAAGCTGGTCATCTACGACACCGGGGACAGCGCGGAGAAGGCCAAGAACGCCGCTCAGCGCCTGGTGGCGCAGGAGCCCGACGTGGTCGGCGGCATGGGCAGCTGGCTGTCGAGCTTCACCCTGGCGGTGACCGAGGTGACCGAGCGCGCGGAGCTGCCATGGCTCACGCTGTCGTACTCGGACCTGATCACCGGGCGCGGCTTCAAATACGTCTTCCAGTCGTCCCCCACCGCCGACGCACAGGCCACTGCGATGCTCCCGCGCATCGTCGACCTGGCGAGCAAGGCCGGAAGTGGGCGACCGACGAAGGTGGCGTTCATCGGTGACAACTCGGCCTCCTCGGTCAGCTTCATGAAGCCGATCCGCGGGCACGTCGCGAAGGACCTGGGCCTGACGATCGTGGCGGACGAGACGTACACGCCGCCGCTGGCCGACGCGACGACCCTCGTGCAGAAGATCCGCTCCGGCCGTCCGGACTTCATCGTCTTTCAGTCCACGAACGTCGGTGACGACAAGCTCCTGCTCGACAAGTTCGCCGAGCGCGGGATCACCGCCAGCACCGTGCCGCTGGTCGGCGGCGGCGGGCACTGGACGGTACCCGAGCTCCTGAAGGTGGCGGGCAAGGAGCACCTCGAAGGGATGATCGTCGGTCTGGCCAACTGGCCGGGCAAGGACATCGGCGATCTCGAAAAGCGCTTCGTGGCCAAGACGAACGAGCCCTGGTTCGGCCACGACTCGATCTTCCCGTACGCGCACGTGATGATCTTCAAGGAAGCCCTGGAGCGGACGGCGTCCACCGATCGCCGCAAGTTGGGCGAGATGATGCACAAGATCGACCTCAAGGACGGTCCCGCAAAGCTCTTCCCCGATGGCCGCATCAAATACGACGAAAGCGGTCGCCGGGTCGGAGCCGAGCTGTGCATCGTGCAGTGGCAGAAGGGCCGGCCGGTGGCCGTGCATCCGGAGAGCATCGCGGTCTCGAAGGCGATCTGGCCGAAGCTTTCGTAGTCTTCCGGTCTGGTGGGCGGAGGGCCCGACGTGGTGAGCGTCGGGCGTCGGGTCCTTCCGCTCTCGGCGTGGCCGCCGCGAAGGTCGCCTCTACAGCTTGACTGCCCTGGCCTCTGCCGCTGACCGCTCGATCGCGTCGATCAGACGGTGTCGCTTCACCGCGAGGTCGAAATTGGGCTCGAAAGTGCCGGGATTGCCCGTCGTGTCGACAAACCGCTTGTAGGCCTCTGCGACGTTGCTCGGTGAGCCCGCCGGCGTGCCGGCTGGCGCCAGCTTGAAGCGGCCCGGCACCTCCAGCTCGGTCGCGGCCTCCCGGCCTCTCGTTGCCATGAGACGGTTCGGCCCGACGCTCAGCGCTCCGCCCGCCGCCAGGCTCATCGCCCCTGCGCGGCCGTAGATATCCAGACGCGAACTGCCGCCGCCGAACGGAACGCTCGCGATCTGCACGGAGACTTCGGCGCCATCCTGCAGCCGCCCGGCGACGTTGATGACATCCGGTGAGTCGACCGAGACGTTCTCGCCGGTCTCGGTGTGGCGCCACGTCTTGATCCTCGTGGCGAGCCGTGCCGAGACCTCCGCGAGCTCCCCGAGAACGGTGCACATCGCTTCGATACCATGGCCGCCGGCGATCGTCAGCGTGTTGGCGCCGGCGTTCCGTTGGCCCTGCCAGATGCGGCCCGATCCGCGCTCGAGCTGAGCGGCGGCCAGCACGCTGAGGTGAACGGCGAGGACCTCGCCGATGTAGCCGTCCTTGATCAACTCGCGCGCATACATGACCGTGGGGTCGCTACGCGCCTGGAGCCCGACGATGGTCCGCAGCGATTTCTGGCGCGCGAGGCCGGCCATTTCCTCCCCTTCTTTGAGGTTCGCGCCGAGAGGCCACTCGCAGAAGGTCGGCTTGCCCGCCCGCAACGACTTCATGACCAGGTCGTAGTGCCCGGGCACGCGCACACATACGACCACGAGGTCGATGTCCGGGTGCTTGACCATATCGTCCATGCTGTGGAACGCCAGCGGCGCGCCGTACTTCTGGGCAGAGGCTTTCGCCGTCGCCTCGTGCGCCGTGCATACGGCCTTCAGCTCGTACTCCGGCAGCGCATGCAGCGCTGGCACGTGCGCGTTGGCGCCCCAACCGCTGCCCCCCGGCGTTACCGTCGCCCCAACGATCCCAACCCGAATCCTGTCTGCCATGTCCTCCTCCTTCCTGGATCGAGGCGATGATGCCACGCGCCCGACGCCCGCGCCAGATCGGGGTCAGCTGCCGATTCCTCGCAAGTGCTGAAGAACTGTGTCCGTCCGATCGTCTGGTCTCGTGGGCGCTACGCGCTCGGTGCGGCTGCAGCCGATGCCGAGGGCCGGAATCTAGTTGCGCGCTGAGACCCGGCAGACGAAGATCGCAAAAACAATGAGTGACGTACCCAGAAAGGGCGGCTTCGAGTGAATCCGCGCCAGCCGGGCCAGGGTCGGCGGTCTCGTTCCGCCGTGGTGACACCCCTACGTTCGCCCTCGGAGGTCTTACTCGGCCGTGTATGAATTACCCGGCGAAACGTCCGTCCGTTGACACACCGGATCGACCTCTGGCAAGGCGGCCGTGTTTTTTCAAGGCGCAGACAGTGTGGCCCGTGCGGCACGTGATTTGCGTGGTACCGTGAGTTCCTGAGAGCGACCTATGAAACCGCGCGCGTGGACTAGCGATCTAACCTCTTCTTCCGTCGCGCGTTTCCGTCTGCTGGCGCGCGCGCTTGGCTACTTCCGGCCTGACGGCGGGCGAATCGGCCTTTCGGTGGGTCTCCTTCTGGCCGGCATCGGGATCAACCTGCTCAAGCCGTGGCCACTCGCTATCCTCGTTGACAGCGTTTTGGGCAACAAGCCGTACCCCGCCTGGCTACCGAGCCAGGTGCTGGCATGGGCGCAACCCGGTCAGATCACCGCGATCATCGGGGCGTCGCTGGTGCTCTACCTGGCCCACTCCGCCGTCTGCGCCGGACACGTGTACCTCACGATCGGCATCGGACTCCGTGGTTTACGGCGGGTCCGCGACGACGTCTTCGGCTGGCTTCAGCGCCTCTCGCTGCGCTATCACCATGGCACCGTGGCCGGGGACATCATCTTCCGGGCCGGGACCGACACCTGCGCCTTTCAGACCCTGTTCCAGGAAGGGTTGCTGACCGTTGTCAGCGCCACCGGCACCCTCCTGTTCATGACGGTCATGATGGCCGGCCTGAATCTGTATCTCACCGCGGTGGCGCTGGTCGCAGTGCCGGTCCTCCTCGTGTCGATCAAGGTCTTCGGCGGGGCGATGCGGTCTCGGGGCATGGCCGCCCAGCAAGCGGAGAGCAAGGTCTACTCGCTCATCCACCAGGGGATCACCGCCTTGCCGCTGATCCAGAGCCACGCGCGCGAGCACGACGAACAGCGGCGCTTCACGGCTCAGACCGAGGCGGCGCGACGGCAGAAGATGGCGCAGCAGGGTCTGGAGGTCTTCTATTGGGGCTCGATCTCGGTGATCCTGGGCGCGTGCACCCTCGGCGTCACCTGGGTCGGCGCGCAAGAAGTCCTGGCCGCGAACCTGACCCTGGGGGAGCTGCTGGTCTTCCTCGCGTACGTCGCTCAGCTCTTCGAGCCGCTACATCAGCTCTCGAAAGTGGGCGCGACCTTGTCGAGCGCGAGCGCCAGCACACGGCGGGTGTTCGAGATCCTCGACACGCCCGAGGATGTGAAGAACCGGCCCGCAGCGCGACCGGTCCTCCGGGGACTCGACGTCGACGGACCGGCTGGATTGCCGACCTCCGCCGACGACATGTTCGCCTCCGCCGGGGCTCCCGCGGGGCCGCCCGGTCGACCGCTTCAGATTTACGGCAACGTCGCCTACGACGACGTCTCCTTCGCCTACGATCCGTCGCGGCCGGCGCTGCACCACGTCAGCTTCAAGCTCCTGGCCGGAACGTCGGCCGCCATCATCGGGCCGAGCGGCGCCGGCAAGACGACCTTGTTGAACCTGTTGCCGCGGTTCTTCGACCCGGCGAGCGGGGCGGTGCTGCTGGAGGGTACGGACGTGCGTGAGCTTCGTCTCGCCGATCTGAGAGCACAAATCGGCCTCGTCTTGCAGCAGCCGATCATCCTGCCCACCACCGTGGCGGAGAACATCGCCTACGGGAAGCCCGAGGCGACCATGCAGGAGATCGAGGCCGCCGCGCACGCTGCCAATGCCAACGGATTCATCGAGAAGCTGCCCCAGCAATACCAAACCGTCATCGGTGACGGCGGTGCGCACTTGAGCGTGGGTGAGAAGCAGCGGATCAACCTGGCCCGCGCGTTCCTGAAGGACGCGCCGATCTTATTGATGGACGAGCCGACGAGCGCCCTCGACGTCGAGAGCGAGGCCCAGGTCGTGGCCAGCCTGTTCGCGCTGATGCGCGGGCGCACGACGTTGATGGTCGCCCACCGGCTCACCACCATCCGGCGCGTCGACAAGATCCTGGTCGTGGAAAACGGACGCCTGACCGAGATGGGCGCCCCCGACGATCTCCTCGCCGAGCAGGGCTACTACGCCCGGGTCGTCAGCGGCCAGCTCGCGCTGTAGCCGCGCCCGCCGTCTCTCTCATCGCGCGCCCCGCGCGCGCTCTGCCGCTTCGCGCTCTCTCTGTTTGCTTTCGCGCTCTCGCGCGGCCTGCTCGAGCTGCCATCTCGCTCTGAGCCGATCGCCGGCCTCGGTCACCGCGGCCTCGATCCGCGCTGCCGTCTCGAGCGCGTCCGAAGGGCTCATCACCGCCGTCGCCTTGGCCGCCTTCGCCGCCTTCGTCAGGCTCGCATTGGCGCGCTCGAGGTTCCGCTGCACGGTCCCCATGGCTTCCCGGGTCTTCTTCCGCTCTGCGCCCTCGGTTCCCCACTCATTCCTGACGACGTCGAGGTACTCGCCTTGTGCTCTGGAGAGGTCGGCCAGCGCGCTTGTATCACCGGACGCTTTGTCAGCAGCGTCGGCCAGGCTCTTCCCTTTTCCGCCGCCCTTGAAAGAAGTCCGGACTGATGTGATTTTATCTTTCGTGATCTTGTCCGCGCGTTGCTGCTGATCCGGAATGCCGCGCTCCTTCGCCTCGATCTCTCCGATCCGCTTCTCGTGTGTTCTGAGCGCGTTGTCGTAGCTCTCGCGGATCTGCTCCCACTCGCCGGCCGGCGCGTCCGAGACGGCGCTCAGCGCGAGCAGAAGGCCGGCCATCATGGTGGTGGGAAGACATCGTCTCGCAGGGCCGCCGTCATGCATCTCCCGCCTCACTTGAGGTTCTGGATTTTGCCCTGAATGGCATCGAGCCGGGCCGACAGCTCCTTGAGCTGGCCGGACAGACCCTCGGAAAGCTGGCGCAGAGTCTCTTCCAGCCTTGCCGAGCTTGCGGTCAGCTCCTGGCTGGTCGCCGCCATCTTCCGCATGCCGCTCGAGCTCTCGACCACCAATTCGTGGTTGAGCCAGCCGAGCTGGGCCGTCTGCAGCATGAACTTGCGGACCGCGGCCAGATCCTCGGCGAGCGCGCGCATGTCGGCCATCGCCTTGTCCGTGTCCTGCTTCGTCCCCGCGATCTCACGCTGCACGAGGCCCAATCTTTCCTCGATGCGCCGAAGCTCGGTCGCGAGACTGGCCGCAGACGTCCGCTGCTGTTGCAGGTCGGTCTGGGTGATTGTCTCGGGAGCCTTGGGGACGTCCGTTCGGTATACGAACGTGACTACCGGAGGCATCGATACAGAACCCGTCTCGCCCGCCGGCGAACTCGTGTGCCGCGTCCAGGCATCGACCGGGCCGTCGCCCGGAAGAACGACCAGGCGGCCATCCTTGGCGTCGAGAAACGCCAGGGCGCCCACCTTCCCGGACTCCCTCACCGAGGCCTGAATGGCGTCGGCGTGGGACGCGAGTGCTCGCTCTCGATTCCTGATTGCCGCCGACTGTGCCGCCGGCATCAGCGAATGGCTCGCGCACCCGACCACTACCAGCGAGAGGCCAATCAGGGAAATACCTGAGCCCAGAAGCTGGCGCATCTGCTTCCTCCATCGCCTGGACCTCGATCGTCTCGCCGGCGCCTTCACGCCGGCCCAGGGCACCCTCTCGGGTGGCCCGAAACGCGGGACCCGCGTAGGTCCCAGAAAATACCGCATCGGGCCTCACTGTGGATCATTATTGCAGAGTGTTGCAGCGAGTGCCTTCGATGGCTCGCTATCGCCGCAAAACCGTTGTAGCGTCCCTCTGGTGTGGCGTTATCGCCTCGGCGGCGATTCGCCGCGCGCCAGTGATGCCGCAGACAGAGTTTCCCGTGACGACTAGTGGATAAGAACCAGCCCGAGGCTCCGTCCAGGCCCAGCTTGTGGCGAACGCTTCCCCGTGCCTGGGCCATGATCCGACCGTATTGGTCCTCAGAGGACCGGTGGGCGGCACGGGGACTCCTGCTGGGTGTCGTGCTCCTCACGCTCGGTATGGTCTACCTGACCGTTCTCCTGAATCAATGGAATAACGCCTTCTACACCGCTCTGCAGGACAAGAACATTCCCGCCTTTCGCGGCCAGCTCTTCCGGGTTACGTACCTGATCACGATCTTCATCTTCCTTGCGGTGTATCAGGTCTATCTCAATCAGATGCTCGAGATCCGCTGGCGACGCTGGTTGACCGACCGCTACCTTCGGGCCTGGCTGACCGATGGCGCGTACTATCGCATGCAGCTCCAGGCGAGCGAGACCGATAACCCCGACCAGCGCATCGCCGAAGACGTGCAGCTGCTCGCGGCCCACACACTTGGCCTTTTCACCGGAGGCCTACGGGCGACCGTCACCCTGGTCACGTTCGTCGCGATCCTCTGGGGGCTTTCCGGCTCTCTCACCATCACGGTGAGTGAGTTCGTCATCCGACTGCCCGGCTACATGGTGTGGGTGGCTGTTCTCTACGCGATCCTCGGCACCTGGGTGACCGACTGGCTCGGCCGCCCGCTGGTCCGACTGAACTTCGATCGGCAGCGATACGAGGCCGACTTCCGATTCAGCCTCGTCCGCTTCCGCGAGAACACCGAGGGGGTCGCCCTCTACCGCGGCGAGGCGGACGAGTTCCGTGGCTTTCGCGAGCGGTTCGAGGCGGTCGTGCGCAACTGGTGGGGCATCATGCTCCGGCAGAAACGCATGACCTATTTCACCTCCGGCTACGGGCTGGGAGCGTGGATCGTTCCGTCCATCGTTGCGGCGCCGCGTTACTTCCGGGGCGAGCTTGGGCTCGGCGGGCTCATGCAGACGAGCCAGGCCTTTCAACAGGTCCAGGACGCGCTCAGCTTCTTCGTCCAGTCATACAAGGAGATCGCGGCCTGGTGCGCGGTGGTCGAGCGGCTCGCCGGTTTCGAGCGCACGCTCGACGGCGTGCGCCGACAGGCGGCGAGCGGCTTCCGGCGCGTCGAGGGGCGAGCCACGCATCTGATCGTGGCGGGTGTCGATCTCTATCGACCCGATGGGCACCTTCTCATCGCGAACATCAACCTCTCGCTCAGGCGCGGCGACACCGTCATCCTGACCGGCGCGTCGGGCTCGGGCAAGAGCACGCTCATCCGTGCCATCGCCGGTATCTGGCCGTTCGGGCGTGGCGAGATCCGCGCGGCGCGAGACGCCCGGATCCTGTTTCTGCCGCAGCGGCCGTACCTGCCGATCGGCGTGCTCCGCGACGTGGTGAGCTACCCGATGCCGGCGAGCGGTGTGGACGACGGGACCCTGCGCGAGGCGCTCGAGGTTGTAGAGCTCCCCGAGCTCGCCGCGCGCCTCGACGAGGCCGCCCACTGGGCGCTGCGACTCTCGCCCGGCGAGCAGCAGCGCATCGCCTTCGCGCGAGCCCTGGTCCAGAAGCCCGAGTGGCTCTTTCTCGACGAGGCGACCTCGGCGGTGGACGAGGCGACGGAGGCGCGGCTCTATCGGCTGATGCGCGAGCGGCTAGCCGAGACGACCGTGTTCAGCATCGGCCATCGGACGACGCTGCACTCCTTCCACGCACGCCGGCTCGTGGTCCAGCTGGCCGGAAACAACCCCGCCTCCATCGTGGAACTACCCGCCGCCACCGACTTCGGATCGGAGCACGGCGCTCTCATACGCGACCGGGAGACAAGAGGCCCTGGTAGCTGACCTCCTGGTCGGACGTGCTCGAACGCCTCGCTCATCTCGTCCAGTTGAGAGCCTCGATGAGGTTGTTGGTGGCGGCGACGACCCGATTGCGCTCGTCAGCGACGGCATTGCGGCGCGAAACGGTTCCGTTGTACTGCTCAACCAGTGCGTTATTGGCCGCGACGAGCCCGCTGTACTGTCGACAGAGCGCCTGGATTCGGCTCACCTGGCTAGATTGCGAACAGCTCGGCGGTGCGGCGCCGGACTTCGCCAGCGCGGCTTTGACACCATTGAGCTCGGTTTGCGTCACATCGTGCCGCCGCGTGAGGGCTTCGAGGGTCTGGTCCAGACCCCGTATTTCGGCGTTGATCGCCGTGAGTCGCGCCTGGTTGCCGTCGATCTGAGCTTGTAGCGGCTTCCGATCGTCCCGACTCTTCGCCTCGTCTTCAACGTGAAACTGATCCTGTGCCTTTTCGATCTCTGCTTGCTGGCTGACCCACAGGCCGCGGATCATCTTCCCGAGCTCAGAACAGGTGGCCGTCTTCGTCAGGATCGCCTCCATGAGGGTCTTCATCCTCTTGGCGCCGCTCAGGTAGATGTCGACGTGGCGCTGCTCATGCGCGGCGACGCCCGCGACGAATCGCCGCCAGTTCGTCGTGATGTCCGACGAAAGATCGTTCAACCGTCTGTGCTCCGGCAGCGTGACCACGAGGTCGAGCGCAATCGTCATCGATTCGGGGCTGCACACGCCAGGCCGAGGCTCAGCGCCTTTCCAGTCCATATCCCATTCCGCGGACGTCAGGCCGACCGCGCGGCGGGCCTTGCCGTCAAACAGGCCGTTCCGATCGATGTCGTCGAAGATCGCGGCCGTGGTCGTCCCGCGGACCGGGTAGTAGCGGGTCGAATTGGTTGTCCTGAGCATGACCCGCTCTCGCTGTGTCGTGGGAGCCAGGCGGGCACATCCCGAGAGAAGGATGAGCGCGACGAGGGGAAGCGGAAGAAAGCGTGTTTGCCGTGAAGTGGCTCTCACGCGGCCGTCCATCCATCGAGCATATCGAAGATGACGGGGAATCGTGAAGTCTTGGACCATTCCTACCGCCATCATCTTGGCTAACGAGGCCCGTGGGTTGGCGCCTCAAATCAGCGGGAACAGATCGGACTACCGGACGACGCGCCCGCGCCAGCGGGCAAGGGGCGCCGGCGCCCACCAGTTCCAGCGGCCCAGTAACCGCATCGTGGCCGGCACCAGGAGCATGCGCACGACGGTGGCGTCCACCACGACGGCGATCCCCATGCCGATACCGATGGCCTTGATCACCACGAGGTCGGCCAGGGCGAAGCCGAAGAAGACGGCGGCCATGATAGCGGCCGCGGCGGTGATGAGACGGCCGGTACGCTCGAGTCCCACGGCGACGGCAAGCGCGTTGTCGCCGCTCTGTTGGTACTCCTCGCGGATGCGCGAGAGGAGCAGCACGCCGTAATCCATCGAGAGGCCGAACGTCACGCAGAACATGATGAGCGGGGTGCCGCTCTCGATTGGGCCAGGCGTGAAGCCAAGCCAGCCGGCAAGGTGGCCGTCCTGGAAGATCCACACCAATGCGCCGTACGAGGCGCTGATGGACAGGAAGTTCATGATCACCGCCTTCAACGGGAGCAGGAGCGAGCCCAGGAGCCAGAACAGCGCGAGGCACGTCGCGGCTACGATGATCGCCACCGCGCGCGGCGCATGGTCCCGCACCAAGCCGGTGAAGTCCAAGTCGAACGCGGTGTGGCCCGTGACGAGCACGCGCGCGTCCCCTACCGTGCGCTCGACGCGGATCCGCCGAACCAGCGCCTGCGCCGCGTCGCTCCCGGCGGCGTGCGGCGTGTGCAGGACCAGGATGGCGATGTGATGGCCGACCGTCTGCGCGAGCGCGGCCTGGATCATCGGCGGCCGCGTGTCGGCGGGCATGAGGGCCAGCGCCTCATACTGGGCCCGATTGATCGCCGGGTCGAGCGTCACGAAGCTCTCCACACGGCTCACGCCCGGCTCGCGAGCGAGGCGCCGGCTGTAGTCGTAGAGCCGGTCGATCCGCGGCGGCGTGAGCGGCGAGCCCTCGCCGTAGTCGAGGACGACGAGGATGCGGTTCGTCTCCTGTCCGGGGAACTCACGGCGCAAGATCTCCTCGCCCTGTCGAGCCTCGGCGCTGGGCGGTAACATGCCGATGTCGCTCGCCCCGAGCCGGATCCGGGTGAACGGAGAACCGAGCAGCAGGAGCGCGGCGCTCACCGGGAGCAGGATCTTCCAGGGATGGGCCATGACCACTGCTGTCAGCCCTGGCCAGAAGCTCTGCGCCATCCGGCCCTGGCTCCGCCGAAGCACGGGCCACGCATTTACTCTGGGCCCCAGCACGGCCAGCAAGGCCGGCAGGAATGTCAGGCTGTAGAGGACAGCCAAGGAAACCACGAGGGTGCCGCAGAGCCCGATGGACCCGAGGTTCCCGAGGCCGAGCGCGTAAAGGCCGAGCAACCCCACCGCCACTGTGACACCGGAGAAGAAGATAGAAACGCCCGCCGTCCCCAGCGTCCGGCTCAGGGCGTCGGCGACTGAGCCCTGGCGGATTTCGTCCCGGAAGCGGCTCACGATGAAGAGCGAGTAGTCGATAGCGACCGCCAGGCCGATCATGGTCACGACGTTGCTGGCATAGATGGAGACGGAGCTGACACGGGAGAGCAGCCCGGTGCCTGCCAAACCCCCGACCACGGCCAGGAGCCCGACGCCGAAGGGCAACACCGCGGCCATCACGGAGCCGAAGGCCAGGAGCAGCAGCACCGGGACCACCGGAAGGATGACCATCTCAGCCCGCCACACGTCACGGCGAGTGGTCTCGTTGAAGTCATGATGGAGAGCGAGCGCTCCCGCCGCGACCACGGCCAGCACGTCGGACCGCACGAGCGGCCTGAGCGCGGTATAGGCCTCGCCCCCCTCGGCCGCGAACACCATCGACTCCACGGCCGAGCTATAGCCCCGCAATTCGACGGACGCCCGTGTGTAGCGGCCGTCTCGCGACAGACGCTCGGGGTCAACGGGCGACATGTCCCACGCCGTACGTACGGCCGCGACCCGGGGATCGTCGCGCAACGGCGCGAGGGCCCGTAGGACCTCGGCGCGGACGGTCGGATGCGAAGCGGGCAGCGTCGGGTGCCTGAAGATGAGGTGGAAGGCCAGGGGGCGCGCCGGCAGGTCGCGTTGCATCAAGTTCAGCGCCTGGCCCGATTCGGTCTCGGTTGGAATGAGCGTGCTGTCGAACCGTCCTCCGTGGCCCATCAACCAGAGGGAGACGCCCGAGGACAGCATGGACAGGACGAGGACGATCCAGCGGTATCGATGGACGAATCGCCCCCAGGACGTGAGCAGTTCACACCCGATCGGCCGGCGGGTCTGAGAGGTCCGCCGCCCGCCGAAGCCGAGCCTCGGCGTCCGTGATGGGCGAGGCTCCGCGCAAGATGCTTTGAGCCATGCTGAGCATCGAGTAGCCGTTCCGGGCCTCGGCCTGGAACCGCTCGGCAAAGGATCCGCTCTTGATGTCCTCGAGCACACGTCGGAAGCGCGCGGTTATGTCCTCGCGGTCGATCTCGATGGCCCGCGTGAGCCCTCCGAAGATCGCTGTCGGGCCGTGGTCCTCGGAGGCCCGGAGGAACCCCGCCGTGCGAAAGCTCTCGAAAACCGATTCCATCTCGCCCGACATATACATTTCCATCACCAGGGCCTCAGCCGGGATCCCCCCCTCGCGGCCGACCTCGAAGGCGATTATGAGAGCCGTGCCGAGCAGCGGGCCGATGGTCTGCTCCACGAACAGGTCGAGCGCCGATTCCGTGGCGGCGGTCATCTCGAGCGCGGCAGGGCGGAGGGCGCCGAGCGCGTCGGCAAGCCCGAGCATGCGGCGGTGAGCGCGACCGCTCCGGTCAGCCTCAACCCCGATGCATGCCCAGAAGCCCTGGCCCGCCAGGTACCGCGTCCGTGTCGCGGCGCCGGCCATGCGGGGGGCGACCAGGAGCACGTCCACCGTCTCCGGCGGGCGCGCGAGGCCGAAGGCCAGGCTGTAGCCCGAGCCAAAGGCGACAGCGCTTCCGGGCCGTAGCTCGGGGGCGACCTCACGGGAAAAGATCTCGGGGATCACCTCGTCGGGCAACAGCACGAAGACGATGTCGTCGCCGGCCGCGGTGGCGAGCGGAACCACCTCGAAGCCGTCGGCTCTCGCTCGGTCGGCGTACTGGTCGGCCCGGTTGCCGACCCGGACCTTGACGCCCGAGTCGCGGAGGTTTAGTGCTGCGCTGCGTCCCAGGTTGCCGTACCCCAGCACGGCGACGGCCTCCCCATCCAGAGCGCCGGGCGGCGCGTCCCCGGCGCGATATACCTTCATAGAGGTCTGTCCTGGGTGGTCATGTCGTCCGGAGTCGTGTGATCGACGTGCCTGTCTTGACCGGCTACCAATTCTAACGCATCGGGCCCGTCTGATGAGTTTACCGCGAGCCGCGCCAACGCCTGGCTGGTAGCGCGAACCACGGGTTCCTTGCGAACCACCAGCCCGCGCGTAGGATGATCGCGTGAGCGTGAACCCAGGACTCTGGCTACCCACGACGGCGGACGAGATCCGCGCGCGTGGCTGGGGGGCGCCTGACGTCGTGTTCGTGACGGGCGACGCCTACGTGGACCATCCCTCCTTCGCGATGGCGGTGCTCTCGCGCGTACTCGAGTCGCACGGGTTCCGGGTCGCCATCCTGCCGCAACCCGACTGGCGGAGCGCGGCGGCGTGGCGCGCGCTCGGGCGGCCCCGGCTCTTCTACGCCGTCTCGGCCGGCAACATGGACTCGATGATCAACCACTACACGGCGAACAAGAAGCGCCGCAACGACGACGCGTACTCGCCGGGCGGGAGGATCGGGCTGCGTCCGGATCGTCCCACGCCCGCGTACGCGCAGCGGTGCCGCGAGGCGTTCCCGGGCGTGCCGGTGGTGATCGGCGGCATCGAGGCCTCGCTCCGGCGCATCGCGCACTTCGACTACTGGTCGGAGCACGTGCGGCCGTCGATGCTGGCGGCGAGCAAGGCGGACCTGCTCGCGTTCGGCAAGGGCGAGGCAACGATCGTCGCCATCGCGCGCCGGCTCGCTGCCGGAGAGCCGGTGACGGCGGTGCGTGACCTGCGCGGCGTGGCCTACCTGCTCGGCGCCAGGGAGGCGTTGCCGGTCTGGCCCGGCGAGACGCTCGCGCTGCCGTCCCTGGAGGACGTGACACGCGACCCGATGGCGTTCGCGCGAATGACCCGCACGTTCCATCAGGAGACGAACCCGTTCAACGCCAAGCGGCTGACGCAGGCTCACGGCGACCGCACGCTCGCGCTCAACCCGCCGTGCCTGCCGA
>WNFO01001674.1_pt1 | contig 17724 bp, 14 predicted proteins | sample 5400251 | NCBI WGS metagenome assembly WNFO01 (sample SAMN13153354, study PRJNA577476) | soil metagenome | isolation source: 100 cm saprolite under Madrone tree | place: USA:California | collected 2016-06-14
CAAACAAAGTTTGCTTCGTGGCAAACAAAGTTTGCTTCGTGACAAACAAAGTTTACTTCGTGACAAACAAAGTTTACTTCGTGGCAAACAAAGTTTGCTTCGTGACAAACAAAGTTTACTTCGTGACAAACAAAGTTTACTTCGTGGCAAAGCAACATTCGTTTCTGACGAAGAAGCTTTGCTTCGTCGCAAAGCAATCCACAAACATCAACCGTTAAATCGAAGGAGGACCTATCGTTGCCACAAAACACATCCGAGTTCTTGTGACTTTCACGCACCAAAGCGACTACCGGATCGAGGAAATAGCAGGCATGGTGGGTGGTGATCGAATAAATACTGGGTAATCACCAATCGGCGATCACCCAACATTCATTCAGACCCGTGACAACCCCGGCGGTCATAGACCGCCGCTACAGTGAGAACACCGCTATTTGGTGTTGATGGCTTTGTACAAATTCGCGTCGAAATCTTCTAAAGGCCTGGGGCCGGCGACGCATGACCAGTTCCTGGCATCGGTACGATCGCCCGAGCCCGTGTAGCGCGCCTCCTTCGGATAGGCGCACAACGGCCGCGTGAAAGCGGGCGTTGCATGAGATGCAATAATCTGGTCGGGCGCCACGCCGCGATCCACCCACTGATCCAGAATGCCGACAGCGTCAAAGGTGTCCGCGCCCGGACCGCCGCCGCAGTGCCCCACGCCAGGAAGAAGGAACAGGCGCGCCGACTTCTGCGTCTCGACCAGCGCCGATTTCATACTGTCAAGATGGCGCCTGGCCTGCACAGTCTGCACGACGCTACTGTAGTAATTGAGCGTGTTCATCACACTGATGGATGGGTCGTCCCATCCGTGATACATGAGAAGTTTGCCGCCACGCCGCATAAAGGCGTCCATGTCGGTACTGGTATGGGTGATGAACCCGAATTTCTTATCGGCCAAAGCCACGGCATTGTCGATATCCATCGTGTGCACATCGAGGTTCGGGTTCTGAAGCACGCCCAGGCCATAAAACTGGCCCGCAGGGCTCGACGCATTAAATGCGGGGTTCATATACACCCGGTTATACCCGCCCCACCCAAGCGCGCCCGGTCCCCACAGACCGGCCATGATCGGCTGCTTGCTGTGGCTAATGTATCCCTCAGAAAACTTCATCATGAGCTTTGCTTGCGGGGCCGTCAGGCAGGTGGCGGGGTCCTGCCCTTCTTTGCAAAGGAGCTGCTCCGGATTGAACTGGCACTGCCGTCGATCACTCAGCAGGAAACCGTCTTCGAGACTGCCATCTTTTGCTCCGCATTGCTTCAACACGGTTGTTTTGACAAGCGATAATGCAGCCTCCGTCAGTTTGTTCTCATTGTTCACGGCCTGAGATGCCCAAATATCGGATGCCCGCGAGTGCGTCAGAATATTTTGACTGTCTCCCGCGAGAATGCCATCGTAGTCTTCCGGATAAAGTTGAGCCTCTCCGAGTGCTTGTCCCCCGCCGGTCGAGCAGCCATTGAAATAAGAGCGGCTGGAGGGTCTGCCATAAAAGCCTTTGATCAAGGCCTTAGCGGTGACAGTCATCTCGTGGATCGCACGATAGCCGTAGTCTCTCTCTTTGTCCTCGCTGGCTAGCCAGGTCCTGTCGTCGGCGACGTGACCGGTATCGGTGCTTGCGGAGGCATATCCAGCTTTGATCGCGTCTACCAGGGCAGCGCGATCCAGGTAGTTGGGCAGATTGGTGTAGCTGATGATCCCGCCAAGGCCCCCGTTGCCGACACCTTCAAATTTTCCGTTCCAGCCAGTCGTCGGCATCCATACCTCAACTTTGATGTCGGAGGCCGGACTCGGCTTGAGCGTCACCGTCACACGGCAGAAGGATGGCAGACCCTGGATTGGCGTTCCGCCACTGGGAGGAGTAAACGTGCCCGATACCGTCGCCGCGGAAGTAATGGTCGTGTCCGGCAACGCCTTCAAGCCAGAGTTGCTCACGAGGTCCGAACACGTGTCGGCCACGGCCGGTGTTGCGGCAAGAGCCAGTGTGACGAATGCGACTGCAAAAAGCACAACCAACGAATTACGACTCATCCTGATTTCCTCCCTTGAGCCGCTTACGCTACTTCTTGTTCGGCCCTGTCAGAGCATCGCCAAAATTGTTGCCCAGGCCGGTGGGATCGTCATTAATCCAGAAGGAGTGCTCCTCGGAATAGACGCAATAGTCCTCGCGTATGTCCTCGTAGGGCTTTCCATCCGGCCGCTTGCCCCAAATACCCGGGGCGACTCCGTCTGAGCTGTCCATCCGCTCCATTATTTGTTTCGGGCCCACCCATGGCGCCGTATACGCCTTCGGGTCGGTGAGGGTCATGGAGAACTCGATATGATCGCGGTCAATAACTTTGTAACGTTCTTCCAGGCGCATCTGGTCGCTGTGGATCGAGCCCATCAGATCCAGCCAGGTGCGATCGTCAAAACGGTTTGATTCGACAACCAATGTGTCGCCGTCCCAGTGGGCGATTGAATATCCGTACCATCGTGGCTTCGCATTATCGCCGGGAAGCTTTCGGCCGTCCGTCCACAGATCGCGCCAGACGCGGTCGCGTTCGAAGAATTCCACCACCTCGTCTGCAACCTGTACGAACCGGTACATTGAATTGCCGCCTCCCGTGCGGGGGTAGCCCGCGGGATCACACACGAACAGCGGGTCGTTCCAATCTTTCTGGTCCGGTAAGTACACATAGGCTAACGGCGATCGTCTCCCGGATGCTCTCGTTTGACTCCATGTCGACTTTCCCCAGGCGGTCAACGGAGGACGATCGTTACCGAGGGTGGGATGAGAAGCCCCGCCCCCGACCTGCTGGGCCCTGGAACGACTTTGTCCCGGGGCTAACATCCTCCAGACTCCGGAGATGTCATGCGGGCTGGAGGACTGCGCCCTGGCTGGAGTTTGCGCGAAAAGGCCCTGCGCAAAGGCCAGTACAGCCACAAGAACAATGAACGAGCTTAGGAAACGATTCCGCATGTTGAAACTCCTTGTCATCTTTAACGCTATTAATGCTACTTCTTGTCCGTCCCTGTCAGAACATCGCCGAAGTTGTTGCCCAGGCCGGTGGGATCGTCATTTATCCAGAAGGAGTGCTCCTCGGAATAGACGCAATAGTCTTCGCGTATGTCCTCGTATGGCTTTCCATTCGGCCGCTTACCCCAAATACCCGGGGCGACTCCGTCTGAGCTCTCCATTCGCTCCATCGTTTGTTTCGGACCTGCCCACGGTGTCGTGTACGCCTTCGGGTCGGTGAGGGTCATGGAGAACTCGATATGATCACGGTCCAGAACCTTGTAGCGTTCTTCCAGATGCATCTGGTCGCTGTGGATCGAGCCCTGACGATCCAACCAGGTGCGATCGTCAAAACCGTTCGAGTCGACGACGAAGGTGTCGCCGTCCCAATGGGCGATTGAATAGCCGTACCAACGTGGTTTCGCATTGGCGCCGGGAAGCTTTCGGCCATCCGTCCACAGATCGCGCCAGACACGGTCGCGTTCGAAGAACTCCACCACCTCGTCTGCAACCTGAACGAACCGGTACATGGAATTGCCGCCTCCCGTGCGGGGGTAGCCCGCGGGATCACACACGAACAGCGGGTCATTCCAATCCTTCTGGTCCGGCAGGAACACATAGGACAGCGGCGGTCGCTGGGCGGATGCCCTCGTCTGACTCCATTTCGCCTGTCCCCAGGCGGTGAACGGAGGACGATTGTTTCCAAGCGTGGGATGAGAAGCCCCGGCACCGACGGTTTGGGCGACGGCGCGAGTTTGTCCCGGCCCTAACATCCTCCAGACTCCAGAGATGTCATGCGGGTTAGAGGACTGCGCCTTCTGCGCGAACAGGCCGTTCGCGCAGGCCAATACCGCCGCGAGAACAACGAACAAGTTCAGGAAACGATTTTGCATGTTGAAAGTCCTCTCGACCGCTTTGCGCATGGCTACAGTCTGGGCCGAACTTTCTTTTCCGACCACACGCATAAGTTCTCGGAGAAATCGTTAAAATCCGACCGCGTCGGTTTATCAACGCGGACGAAAGTCTTTTTGTCGCCCTTCCATGTGGACGTGTAGGCTTTTGGATCAGTGATGTCCACGAACATCTCCAGATGGTCGGAATCCGTGCGGCGGTAGCGCTCCTGCACGGTCAGTTTGTCGCTGTGCGGGGAGCCGTATTGATCGAGCCAGGTCTTGTCGATGTAGTTGTTCGAGGTGACGACAAACGTGTCTCCCTCCCACTTGCCAACCGCATATCCAAACCATCGCGGATCCACATCCTCGCCGGTGGAAAGCTTTCGCCCGTCCGTCCACAGGTCGCGCCAGGCGCGACCATTTTCGAAGAACTGGATCACTTCACTGGAAGCCTGAAGGAACCTCATTCCGGGAGTTGTAGAATTCCACAGGATGCGGGGGAAACCCAATGGATCACACCACAGGGCGGGGTCATTCCGCTGGTTTTCGGGGTAGACGCCGGAGCTCAACTCCTTGTATCCGGTCTTCGTCTTTCCAAACACGCCCCTGGCCCAATCCGTCATTGGTGGACGATTGTTGCCAATCGTGTTCAGGGCGCCGGGCGGTCTTCCGATGTTTGTCAGTTCCCAATATCCGGTCAGATCATGTGCGTCAAAAGGCTTGTTTGAAGCTGCCGGGGCCCTCTGGGCTCCTGTTTGCCCACTGTGCGCCAAGGGGACCGACGAGAGGGCGAACACTGCAATAAAGAAAATGATGGAGCCCAGGAAGCGGTTTCGCATTTTGAAACTCCTATTTCGCACGTCTTTTTACTGCGCAGTTAATTCTTCTCCGGTACGTTCGGTCCGGCTACGTTTTGGCCCACCGGGAATGCCGGGAACTTCGCTTCCACGGCCGTGTAGCCGGCTTTTACAGGCAGCGCGGCGACGTTGCCGCCAGGTACGCCGCATTGGCCTACCATAAATTTTTTGTCTTCCGGACTCACAATTTGTCCGCAACTTCCAAAAGGCCGGTCGCCCTTGGCGGGGGTCATACTAACCAGTACGGCGTCCCCTGGTTTAAACGTATTCTTGTTCCAGCCGATCCGGACGAGGTTGCCCGGGCTAAGCATTTCTATCCCCCAATGTTCGTTCTCGCCCTTGTCATTTTTGAAATCAATATAGAGCTGAGCATGGGGATTTACCCAAACGATCTCCGAAACGGTCGCCTTTACCGTAATTCGAACAGTATTGTCGTAGCTTCCCGCTTCGCCGTGATGGGCGAGCGATGTGCCACAAATCGCTAAAAGGGCCGTTGCCAATACAAAAAACACTACAAATTTACGTGTCATAGGGCACCTCCAAGTGCGAACTTTATCACTTCTCATGCTTGTTCCTACCATAGTTTACCGCGCGGGCCGTGCAAATCTCGCCGCGTCGATCGGAACGTTGGGCCGCACCTCACTGAGCTCGATGAAAGTCTGATTGTCCGTCCAGGTCACGGTCCAGCGGAAAGGCATTTTGACGCCGGCGACGTCGCGGTAATCGGAGTAGTCGATCTGCGTCGGCACACGGCCGATTGCCGTTTCGGAATAGCGGACGAGCCGCACCAACAAACCGGAATTCTGGTCGAAGTACAGCTTGACGGGAGGCTGCCTGGGGTTGGTTCCCTGAACAACTTGAACCTCGCGATTATCGATCGTCGCTGAGCCGGTGCGCCACTGCATAAAAGCCTGCTTGATCTGCGCCGGGAAAAAGAAAATCGCCTCCAGTTTGGCGCCCTCCAGATTTCCACCGGTCATTGGCATCAGCGGGATCGGTTTGTTCGGCGCTGCAATCCAACCGGCGCTGCCGTCGTAGATTTTGAGACTGTCTCCTTTGTTGGGACCGAAATCATGGAGGATCGTGGCTGTACGGTTTGGAGCTTGCGCATAGATCTCCATGGGAACCTTCTGGTGATAAGTGTCGAATCCGCTGTAGGTCCCCTTTGCGGTAAAGCTGGTGATGCCGGCCAGCTTCGCAGCTCCTCCGAGAGCCTGAATGTACTTATCGAGGATGGGAGCGGCAGGCTCCTGCCCGCGAACTTCAACATCATTCGGATCGTCGATGGGCTCACCGTACTGTATCGCGAGACTCGGGCTGACTTTCGGCCGCTGGTTGCCGTTATGGCAGGTGAAGCAAGTGACTGCGCGCACTCCGCTGAAATTGTCCTTGTTGATTGCGGTGACCATCCGCATCATTTTTCGCGTTGTCTGCTTCAACGGCGTATCGTCTGCCCACTTTTCCCAACTGTTCTCGCTGTCCGGCGTATGGCACTCCACACAGTTAATGGTAAGGGCCGCGGAAATGAACCCCATGGTGTCCAGGAATTCATCCACGGGGATGCCCTTAAGAACCTGGACATTCTTGAACACATCTTCCGCCATCGGCGGTCTCTGTTGTTGTACAGCCTGGCCGCTCGCGGATTGAATGGACAGCAAATATACCAACACCATCACCGATCCGAACTTCATGTGATCTCCTAATGGAAATTTCAATAGTCAGCCGCTAATTGCGCGAACAAAGCTAATGCATTTGCGTGATTCGCGCAATTGGCGGCTGATTACTCAATCGCATGTTAACATCGGTCAGCGAAGGACGCTTTAATAGCGAAGGACGCTTTAATAAGGACCTATAAGTTCGTCTTCCAGGAGGTGTATGCGCGTACGAAGAGGAAGAGTACGAACATCGCTGTTGATGGTTATTGCTGCGCTCGGTGTGGGTGTTTTGTGCTCATCCACCGTTGCGCGATTGCAACTTGCGGCGAAACCCGGCACAGGCGCTCCGCAATTGGTTTCCATTCAGCAATTGCCTTTCGATGGAGAAATGTGCGCCTGGCCCTCGACGGCTCCGGCCGATCCGGTTTTGATGGCTTCCCTCGAGCAGGACCCGACTACGAACCTGTTCGCGGCTATGCGGCAGCAAGGAAGAGGCGGAGGAGCTTACATACCGGATCCGTCGACGACCGAAGTGGGCCGTCAACCGACCCGGATGATTCGCGACGAGTACCCCACATACAGTTACGTCGCCGTCGACACGAAGTTCGATGAAGTTGTTCTTCAGGACAATAACCTCTGGGCAATACGTGTTTTCAGGCGCACAGCCAACACTCCGCCCGACGCGCCGTTCACCCAGCCGGAGCGGGTGATTCAGGGACTGAAAACCGATGTCCAGTTCAACAACGGCATCTACATCGACCCGGATGACGGGGAGATCTCCTCGGTCGAATCGGACACCGGCGACAAGGTCGTCGTGTTCACTCATGACGCGCTTGGAGACATCGAACCGGCCCGTGTACTGAAGACTCCGCATCGTGGATACGCGCTTGCCGTGGACGAAGGTAAGAAGGAGCTTTTTGTCTCGGTCCAATACCCTCCGCGCGTGATGGTGTATCGCAAGGGCGCCTCTGGAAACGAAGCGCCGCTGCGCGTCATCGAAGGTGAAAAGACGGGACTGAGCGATGTTCACGGTATTGCGATCGATGTAAACAGAAAGCTCATCTTCGTCGCCAACTGGGGTGCCATCAGCAACTACCTTGTTGCAGGGACCGGCCGTTTCGAACTTCCGTCGATTACGGTCTATCCGCTCGACGCGAACGGCGACGTCAAACCGCTGCGCGTCATTCAGGGTGAAAAGACTCAGTTGAATTGGCCGCACGCGATTTCGCTCGATCCGGGAACCGGCGATCTGTACGTCGCCAACGACATCGGAAACTCGATTCTCGTTTTTCATGAAATGGACCAGGGCGACAAGGCTCCGGCCCGCATCATCAAGGGAGCCAGGACGGGATTGAGCAATCCGACCGGCGTGTTTGTCGACACGAAAAACAAAGAGGTCTGGGTGGCGAACTTCGGAAACTCGACGGCCACCTGCTATCCCATCAATGCCAACGGCGACGCGGCGCCCATCCGGACGATCCGCAGCGCCCCTGCCGGCTATCAGGGATTGAAGTTCGGAAAGGTCGAGGCCGTAGCCTACGACAGCAAGCGCGATCAACTGCTGGTGCCGAACTGAGTGACGCATCCGCAGATTGCGGCATTCGCCAGGTTGGCGAAGGAAAATACGGCGCCGGTTCGTGTGATCAACGGACAAAAGACACGCATCAGCAGGACGATGCATGGTCTGGCTTACGATGAGGTTCACGACGAAATCGTTATTCCCAGCCCGCTCGCGCAGGCGGTCCTGGTTTTTCGCGGAGCAGCCCAGGGTGAGGAACCCCCGCTCCGCGTTATTCAAGGGCCGCATACGGGGATTGTCGGGACGGGTTACGGAGCGCTCGATACGGTGAGCGTCGATGGCGAAAACAACGAGATCTATCTACCGGTGGCCTCGAATCAGGTCCTGGTCTTCGACCGCATGGCCAACGGCGACGTCGCGCCGAAACGGGTTCTTGGCGGGCCTGATACTCAGATTCGCTACCCGGTTCCCGCCGACCAGGGCCCGTTGCCGCCGGTTGCGATCGACGCCCTTCACAATTTGCTGGTGGTCAAAAGTACATGGCCGCGCGGTACCACGCCTTCGTACCTGATTTTCGACCGGACCGCCAGCGGCAATACGAAACCGCTGCGCGTGATACACGGACCCAGGGCCGCAATAGGCGGGGGCAACCAGATACAGATTTATCCGCCTAAAGGATGGATCATCGGCGGCGCCACAGGACCCGGACCATCGATTGGTATCTGGAGCATCAATAATGATGGAGACGTCGCGCCCCGCTGGCGGATACCGGTGAATAAGCTCACAGGACTCAACGTCAACGGCGTGGGCATCGATCCAATTCACAAGGAAGTCATGGTGCCGACTGGAAACGGAAACGTCGTTATGACGTTCTTTTTCCCGGAGATCTTTGAGTAACGGGGAATTAGCCGCGGATTTCACGGATTACGCGGATGGCGCGCAATTCAAAGCGAATGAAGCGCGCGCCATCCGCGTAATCCGTGAAATCCGCGGCTAATTCCCCGTTTTTGTCGTCACCATGAGGTAAAACGTGTTCGAAACGCCTCCCGCTGAGCCGGGCTGCACGACAACCAGGGGATATACGCCCGCTGCTTTGGAGACGCTGGAGGGAATTGGAACGCGCAGTTCGTCTTCTCCCTGCAGCGTTCCGCGGACAAGCTGATCGTTGATCAGCACGAGATTGTTCTTTGTAAAGTTCGTTCCCCTGATCGTGAGCTGGGACGCGTTCTTTTGGTTTGTGGAGATCAACTCCGGGGAAATCTCATCGATCATGGGCACGTGAAGAGCGGGATTCGCAAATCCTTCCTGCAACAAGCCCGGCCTCGGCACGACTTCCTGACGCTTGTTCGTCAAACCTTCGCGGTCGATGACGGATCCGCCTTGAACAATTTTGAAAATATCCATCGTTGCGCGGATGTCATCGAGAGGATTCCGGTTCAACACGAGGATGTCCGCACGCTTGCCGGCTTCGAGCGTTCCGGCTTCTTTGCCTTTGCCCCAGGCTTCCATACCCCAGCTCGTCGCGGATTGGATGATCTTCATTGGGGGAACGCCGATCTCACTAAACATCGCCATTTCCTGGTGCAGCGTGATGCCGGAAGTACCGAGTCTTCCGGCGTCGCTATCGGTGCCGGCAATCAGTTTTCCTCCCGCATCTGCGAACTGTTTTACGAACAGGCCTGCTCTCTTGTAGCCTTCTGCGAGTTGAGCAGCGTTCTGTTCAGGCCCGGGCTTTAACCAGCGGGCATACCGGTCGCGGACAGGCTTTGGCAAGCCAAGCGCCATGGGACTATTCACATAGTCGGTGTTGATCCGATCGAACTCGGGAAGATACTTGCTCGCTCTCTCGAACTGGGCGGCGACGGTGGGATTCAGGAACATCTTGTTCGCCACCATCTTTTGAATGATGGGAGCAAACTTGTTCGTATCGAGTTGATCCCAGCCCTGAGTGGGACCGCCTTTACGGATGCGATCAATCACTGCCGGGGGAGCAGTGGCCTTGATGAGACCAAACAAGTGAACCTGCACATCGAGACCGGTATCGACGATTTCATCCGTCCCCAATAATGGCTGCCCTTGCCGCGTGTTGCCGGAGTCGAAATGCGCGAAAACCGGAAGCCCCTGCTTGTGCGCCAGATCGATGATCGTTTTCATCATCGCGGGCGTCAGGCGATCGCGCATCTTGATGGCGTCCTGACCGATCTTCTTCACCTCGAGGACGGCTTTCTCGGCCGAAGCTGCGTCTGTGATGAAAGCGTTGCCCGCGTTTCCCGTCATGAACGCATCGAGCGGATTATTGAACTCCGGGCGCAGAGGCGCATTGAATCGCTGTCCGCCAACGAGGATGTAAGCACCCGTCGCCCTTCCCTGCTCGACGGCATCGCGATACGCGACCAGCCAGCCGGGCGAATCCCCCAGGTCACCGACTGTCGTAACTCCCCAATACAGGTAGTCCTGAATGTGGTAGTTGCGCAGATGAACGTGGGAATCAACCAAACCGGGAATCACTGTTTTCCCGCCAGCCTCGATGATGGTGGCGTTGGCGGGAATTGTGACTGTTCCCTCGCGTCCGACGGCTTGAATCCTGCCGTTCGACACAACGATCACCGAATTCGGCACAGGAGCGGCACCGGTCCCATCGATCAAGAGTCCGCCTCGAATGACCACCGGCCGTTGTTGGTTCTGCGCAAGTGCGCCGAGTGAAGGCAGGATCGAGAGCAGTACCAACGTCACAAAGAATCGTATTTGTCGCATATCGCCTCCGGCTGTAGCGGCGCTCTATGAGCGCCGACAATACAGCACCTGGACATCGCCGGCGGTCATAGACCGCCGCTACAGTTAAAACACGTACTTCAATGCAAATTGCAGAATTCGCGGATCGCCGGCCGAGGTAACTTTCCCAAACAACGGGCTGGCAAACGATCCGTTCGGCGGATCCGGATTCACGAGGTTTGGAAGATTGAAAGCTTCTCCACGAAGTTCAACGCTTTGACCTTCCCGGACCGTGAATCGTCGTGAAAGCGCCACATTGATCGTCGTGTTCTTCGCGCCGCGGAGAATGTTTCTTCCAGCAGTGCCGAGTTCCCCTGGACCATTGGCGACGAATGCCGCTGTGTTGAACCACCTGTCGAATGTCTGCTGATCCATGTTCGGATTGCCCACCAGATTCGGCCGCTGGTTGACATTATCGCCATTGAAGGCATTGTCTCTACTCGATACCGGGTTGACAGCCAATCCGCTGGCGATCCGGATGATGGGCGAAACCTGCCAGTTGCCCGCGAGCTTCTGAAGCAACGGCGAAGCAAACTTCGGACTGGCAAAGACAAACGAGCCGCTGAAATTGTGCCGGATATCCTGATTGCAGTTACCGCGGTTCTGGCCAAGGTTGAACGCATCGGGGACGGTTGCGTTTGCGATCGTGAAAGGCTGCACCGCGATATCCATACAGTGCGACCAGGTGTAGTTCACCAACGCGCTCACGCCCGTTGTGAAGCGCTTTTGGACTGTGGCCAGCGCGCCGTGATAGCTGGAGTTGCCGGCGCGCATCGCGCGGATGACGTTGCTGTAGTACTGGCCGATGGCGGGATTGGTGAGGCTCAGAACGCGCCTCTGATTGATATTCGTTCCGCTGGATGCTCCGGGCAAGTAGATGGCCGGGTTGGTTTCACCTTCAATCCAAAGATGCGTTCCCTTGTTGCCGATGTAAGCGATCGTCGCTGACCAATCGGAACCGAACTGGCGCTGAAGGGTCAGATTCCATTGCTGCGTGTAATTCGCCTTGTTGTCGAGCGGGAACACGCGATAGGAACCCCCCACTGGAAAAGGCACGTTTGGATTAAGCGTATACGGAAACGGATCGCCGCCAGGCTGGTTCGCCCATGGATGTGCGAAGTCCAACGGATTATTGACGACGACCTGACCTCCGTAGGGTGGGTTGGCGAATGAATCGAACTGCATCTCCATCGTCGGAACGTCAAAAAAGATTCCATACCCCGCACGGATGACTTGCTTGCCGTCGCCATGAGGATCGAACGCCAGTCCGATACGCGGCGCAAATTGTTTCCAGTTGTTCCGGGCGATCGCGAGACCGTTTTTCCACTGCGGGTCGCCCGGGAAAATCAGGCCCGGAGGAGCGTTGCTGTACACTTTGCTGCGGATGTTGTTCACGAAGTTTTCCGGTACGAATTGCTCGACAATCACGTGGTGCTTTTCGGAAGGTACGGATATGTAAGGTTCCCATCGCAGGCCATAGTTCAGCGTTACCCGCCGTGTCGCTTTCCACGTGTCTTGCGCGTACAGGCCGATGAAATTCCCGCGTAGATACACCTGCGTGCCGTAGGCCTGTGTGAATTGGCTCGGCAAACCCGCCACAAAGTCTGCGAGGCCGAGTCCCGTTCTCGTGCCACCGAATGTGAACGCCCCGTTTTCGTTTCGCGCACTGTGATAGTTGTAGATGGCATGTTGCCAGGATCCGCCAAAAGCGACCTGGTGCGCTCCTTTCGTCAAATCGATTCCGTCGGCAGTCTCAACATTTGTCGAAGTATTGGTCCAAATGAAATTGTTTGCCGGGGCGCTGGCGCCGGCGATCGACAGAATGAATTGCGGGAACGGGTTCAACGAATGCATTTGAACGCCTAGGTCTTCCAGGTGAGCCTCACGCGAAAGGACTTTCGAATTCGGCACGTATTGCGCGGAGAATCGAAACGAATTCACCGTCGTCGGCGAAATCAGATAGGTGTCCCCGATCGTCAGCATCTGCGGATTGTTTGTTTGTCCGGCGGTTGCAGCGATTTCCAGCAATGCGTTCCTGGTCGCGTCTGCCGGAGGCGGCGTCTTGTTGTAACGTTGCGTGAAGTAGCGCGCGAATATCGTGTGCGCTTCGCTCCGATTGTAGTCCGCCCGTGCAACCATCTGGTGTTCGTCGACGCCGGACGGATACCCCGCAGTGATTCTTCCGCATGGATCGAGACCCGGTGCATTCGGATACCACGACCCGATCTGCCGCGAGACAGGACTAATCAAGGACGGATCCAGACGGTTATTCACGAAAGGCGCGCCCAACGGGATCTGACGGCCCGCATTACACTGAGGAGATGCGGCAGCGGTGAAATCGCCGGCAAGCATTGCCGGCGTCGGTATGACCAGCGGAGTCGTCTGCGGATCGGTCCTCGTTAGGGTTCCCTGATAGCCTCCGAAGAAGAACAATTTGTTCTTCACAATCGGCCCGCCGAACACGCCTCCGAATTGGTTGCGTTTCAGGGTATCGCGCCTGGCCGCAAAGGTATTCCGCGCATTGAAGATTCCATTGCGAACGAATTCGAACAGATCGCCGTGGAAATCGTTGCCGCCGCCCTTAGTCACCATGCTGACTGCGCCGGCGCCATGAAGACCAAAACGCGCCGGTGTCGAACTGGTTTCGAGTTTGAATTCCTGCAACGCGTCGGGGAATGGAATGGGCAGCGGCATATAAGCCTCGGCATTCATGTGCCCGACGCCATCAAGTTGATACAACAAGCCGAACAATGAACCGCCCGCCACGGAGATGCCGAGTGTCGGAACTGAACGGCCCGCGGGAATGGGTTGAGTGTTGACGAGAACGGCGGGGCCGGACAACAGGATCAGTTCCTGTGCCTGACGCCCATTGAGCGGCAGGTCCAATACGCGCTGATTATCCACCACCTGTCCCACGGACGTATTCTGGGTTTCCACAAGGGCAGCATTGGCCTGGACTTCGACCTGTTCGGAAACCTGGCCTACTTGCAGAACCGCATTAATGACCGGGCTGCTGTTGACCTGCAGCACAATGCCTGTCTGAACATACGTTCGAAAGCCCGGCAATGCCGCTTCGAACCGATACGGACCCAGCGGCAGGTTCGACAATATGTAGGACCCTGTCTCATCAGTAACAACGGCGCGTTTGGCGCCTGTGTCGGTCTGCGTTACCGCGATTTCGACGCCAGGCAGTACAGCGCCGCTCTGGTCTTTCACGCTACCGTTGATCTGAGCCGTGGCTTGCGCCCACAATCCGGTCGAGGTGAGACAAACGAGGATAACTGCAACGAAAACTTTTGAAAGTAATTTCATAAATTCTATTGAATTTTTTTCTTATAAAACGCGCAGCTAAAGAAGGTGTGAATGAATTACAGTCAGGCGTGTTCCCCTCCTTGCAAAGGAGGGGTGGCTGCGCCATCAATAAAATGCTGCGAAGCCATCTTTGAAAGGCGCAGTCGGGGTGGTCGCTGACACACCACGTTCCAAAACGTATTGTCGCAACGTGACTTCGGAGCGACCACCCCGTCCGCGCCTGTTCGGAACGGGACCTTTTTTTAATGGCGCGGCCACCCCTCCTTTGCAAGGAGGGGAACACGCCTGACTGTAATTCATTCACACCTTCTAAAGCCCGCGACTGCATTAGCGGCCGCCGTTTCATCTGGCCGAACACGGAGTCGGGTTCCACTTCGAACCGTCAGCTTCTTTCTTTAAGTGAGTACTGAGAATAAAGGGCTGGGTCAGATACATGGGATCCGTGAACTTCGTTGTGAGGATCAACCAGGACACGCCATCGGAATCCTTGATGACGTCGTAGAATTCTTCGAGGACGGCATCCTCGCTGAAGGGAACGCCATTCTTCCGCACGTAGCCGGCACGCAGATTGGTCGGTACTGCTTTCAAGCTTCCGTGATCTGGTTTTGGGCCACGGCGCCCCGTCGACACTGCTTCCCACTCGGCGACGGAATAACCTTGCCATGTACGCTCGCCTGGCGACTGAGGTTTGCCGAAATGAAAGAGCCGCGTCTGCGTGCCCGAGTCGATGTCCATGCGGAGAGTGTTGTCGTTGTCCCAGGTGATGTGAAACCGGCCGGGCTCACGCATGATGTGAGGCGCAGCGTAACCTTTGCACTGAGTACCGGCGGCCTCGTCTTTTGCCGGGTCCCAGGCATCGGCGATTCGGCGGGCAGCCGCGTTGATTGGTATTCCGGGGTAGTCGCCCTTTTGAGGCGTGATCATGCGAATTCTCCAGTCTTCGCTGACGATCGATACCCAGTATCCGGTAAGGTCTACTGGCGCACTTGACTTCGCAGTTGCAGCTACGGTAGCGGGCTGAGCGCCACGCTGGCCTTGCGCAAACACGAATCCTGAGGACGCAAGGGCGATGACAAGTGCCGGCGCAAGCCGGCTCATCCTGTATTTCATTGAATCTCCGAGATGAAACTAATCGACGGTCTGCCCGGGTTTGCCACCCCACGAAAGTCCGTCCGAAGGCCTGCGAATCGTTTCCAATCTCGCCCGGGTGTCGCCACTGCGCGCGGGATTCCCGCTCACCTGAACGTGGTCACCGATCTTGAAAGAGTTACGATCGACGCCTTGATTCACAAGTACTGCGGCACTGCCCCATTCCATCGACCAACGTTGAACTACGCCGTTCGCGTCGGCCACTTCGACTTGAACAAAAGAATGAGGGTTACGCAATGAGACCTGGACGATCTTTCCGTCCAGGGTAACGTGCTTGTTATAGTCGTAGGTCCCGACGATGGAATGATGTGCGAACAAAGTCATACCAAAGAATAGAGTTGTAATAGTCAATGAAATGGTCGATTTCATATATCCCCCCGTTTAAGGTTTTTTGCTGAGGCTTTTGTACACAGCCTCGATGAACATGTCGGTGGTCCAGGGCCCGGACGTGGAACCCCACCGTGCGTCGAAGTCCATGATGAGCTTCGCCGTCTTGATTTGTTGTAACGTCAGACCTCTCTTGATTGCGTCCTGAATCCGGTCTGAGATGATCGACAACATGTCCCGGTAATACACCACCTCAGCCATATCGCAGAGCCGGCCGTGCCCGGGAATGACCATCGTTCCACCTTGAGTCCGGAACTCCGGGATGCCCATGTCGAGAATACGATTGAGTCCCGCAATGACGCCTTGAATGCTGCCACCTTTTTCAGTATCGATGACTGGATAACCGACGGTCGATAGAATATCGCCGGCACTGATGACATCGGAGTAGCGGAAATACACAATGCTGTCCCCGTCGGTGTGTGCGGCCGGAACGTGAACGACTTGAACACCCTCACCATTAAAAAAATGACTCAGCTTGTAGAAGTCTCTGTGATACGTATCCGTCGGTAGTGGATCGGACGCCTTTCCAGCGGGCGAGTCGGCCATCCGATTCAGCACGTTCTCGTGCGCAATCAGTGCAGCGCCCTCAGGAACTCCCCCGGAACTGGCGATATTTCCGCCGGTATACGTGACCCCCGCCGGTACGATGACCTTGTTGCCTCCCGTATGGTCGGGATCGACATTCGTATTGATGACGAAGCGAATCGGCTGCGGCGGAGCGGGTGAACTGATTAACGCATTGATCGCGGGACTCGACCAGCCGACCGGGCTGGCATATTCCCCGCACCGCAATCCCACGCAGGGTGTGAGGGGCGTTGGAGTGGAAATCAGCCTGTCAGCTAATTGCCTGACCGTTGTCAGCAGTTTGTTCGCCATCGCGGCGGTACCGGTATCGACGAGCAAGATCCCGTCTCTTCCGACCGACATCGTCACATTCGCGCCGTCGCCGACAAGCATGTAGATGTTTCCACTCACAGGGAGGATTTTGATATCGGAATCCTGCTGGCCGAAGCCAGGCGTCATGGAAATAGCCACAAAAAGACACAGGAATCCGAAGAAATACTTACCATTTCGCGCTAGTCCTGCCATGTTCACTTCAATCCCTTCAACTTCTGCCGGTATTCCGGATACATCATATCAGCGCCACCGCGCCGGGCCGCTTCTTCGGGCACTCCGTACTGGGCGAGCCAATCATTCAGATATGGATTCTTGCCAGGCAGGTAATGAGGGACGTGCGTCGAGATGTTTTCTTCAATGATCGTGCAAGGGTAATACTCGAGCTGAGAGTGCACATCGAGCTCATAGTTTGTCGACAAGACATAAGGCTGTTCGAGATAAACAGGATCGCTGATGATTTCCACGATCGTCATCAGATCGCCATGCCGCATCCAATACTCCATCATCGTGGCTTTGTCGGAAAGCGGAACGTCATTGTCCTTCAGGTATCCCTGTTTCATATGGGTGGTTGTAATCACCAGGGTATTGCCATCCCATTTACCGGTCGAAAATCCGGACCACGAGTGAGGCGCATACTCAGGAGGATGTGGACGTCCATCCATATAGATCGGCCGATCCAGGGACCTCAACCAGCTAACGTGTAAGGCAGTCAGCTCGCGAGAAACGGGATTGATCTCCTTCGTGATACGCATATTCCCCGCAGCTCGCCATTGATAAGGCGATGGATGCGGTCGGCATTGAAATTCGGGCAGACCCCATTCGGCGACATCGCTGGTTTCAGCTCTCATCCGGCCTGCCGCGTTCAGGGGAACGCCTAAATAATCTCCCAATTGTTCTCCCATGCCGCAGCGAGCGATGTAGTCTTCCGTACACCGATTGGCCCATTCGCCCGAAAAATCGGTTGTCTGCGCAAAAGCTGTGATGCCGGCGCAGATCACAATGCCAGATAGGAAGAATATCGAGGCGAAGATTTTCACGAGTCCTCCTGTGTACCAACGCTTTCGGGCGCAGATTATACAGTACGCGAACCTGTATGTGCTCCTGTGACAAAGTTTTGCAATTGGGTCCTTGCCCCGACTCCTCGAAAGAGGGAGAGTTCCGCAACTGTAGCGACGGTCTATGACCGCCGGCCGTCTCGCAAGTTGCTGCTTTGTCGGCGGTCATAGACCGCCGCTACAGTGACAAAGCCTC
>WNFO01002565.1_pt1 | contig 17711 bp, 20 predicted proteins | sample 5400251 | NCBI WGS metagenome assembly WNFO01 (sample SAMN13153354, study PRJNA577476) | soil metagenome | isolation source: 100 cm saprolite under Madrone tree | place: USA:California | collected 2016-06-14
CTGCCACTTCATCTTTTTCTTTCCGGATAGCGACTCTGCTGCGGAGTGGACGAAAAGCCATCCCGATACCACGGTCATCTCTGTGTCAGATGCCTTCGAGCTCGGCCGCAGGATGGTTAGCGCACGGTGGAGTCCTGCGCTCATCAAGTGGTAATCGGGCTCAGCCTGCACACATGGCAGAACCACTTGATCTCATCGTGATCGGCACCGGCACGGCCGGGTCAGGGCCGGCTTACCGGTGCCGGAGAGCCGGCTGGCGGGTCGCCGTTGTGGATGAGCTCCCTTACGGCGGGACGTGCGCGTTGCGCGGCTGTGACCCAAAGAAAGTGCTCGTCGGTGCCGCGGAGCTCGCGGACTGGCACCGTCGGATGCAGGGCCGGGGAGTGAGTGGCGACGCGCATATCTCCTGGCCCGAACTGATGCAGTTCAAACGGACCTTCACTGATCCCGTGCCAGCCGATCGGGAGAAGGCGTTCCAGAAAGCTGGGATCGCGACCTATCACGGGCCCGCGCGGTTCGTGAGTCCGGAGAGGCTGTCGGTAGATGGCCAGGTGCTCGAGGCGCGGCACTTCGTGGTCGCCGCCGGAGCCAAGCCGCGACACCTCGGCATTCCCGGAGAGGAGTACCTGCTCACGAGCACTGGCTTCCTCGAACTCGACCAGCTGCCCCCGCGGATTGCGTTCCTTGGTGCAGGATACATCTCGTTCGAGTTTGCCCATATATCTCGGCGGGCCGGCGCTCAGGCGACCATCATCGGCCGAGGGAAGCCGCTACAGCATTTCGAGCAGGACCTCGTCACGCGGCTGGTAGACCACACGCGGAGCCTTGGCATCGAGCTCCGGCTCGATACGGAAGTGACTGGGCTCGAGAAGCGCGGCGGCGGTTACCGCCTGCGGCTGGACGCGCAGGGCCGGAGGGAAACGATCGACGCAGATCTGGTCGTCCACGGCGGTGGACGCGTGCCCAACACCGCGAGCCTCGACCTCAGGGCGGCGGATGTCGCGACCGAGCCCGACGGGGGCGTGCGAGTGAATGAGTTTCTCCAGAGCGTGTCGAACCCGCGCGTCTATGCGGCGGGTGACGCGGCAGCTTCTCCGGGCAGCCTCCCGCTCACTCCGGTGGCGGCATACGAGGGGTTGATCGTCGCCTCAAACTTGCTGAAGGGGAATACACAGAAACCCAACTATCGGGGCATTCCGAGCGTCGTGTTCACGGTCCCGGCGCTCGCGGGCGTTGGCCTCACCGAGGCCGACGCACGGGCACAGGACCTCGATGTACACATCGAGGTCGAGGAGACGTCGAGCTGGTACTCGAACCGTCGCGTGGCCGAAACCTGTGCGATGTTCAAGGTGATCGTCGACAACAAGACGGACCGCGTCGTGGGCGCCCACCTGCTCGGCCCGCACGCCGAGGAAGTGATCAACCTCTTTGCCCTGGCGATCCGGTCCGGTGTACCGGCGACGGAGTTAAAGCATCTCCTATACGCCTATCCAACGAGCGGATCGGACGTACCGTACATGATTTGAGCGGCCGACTCGCAGGCGTGCGACTGACAGCGTTACTCACAACACGGAGTGCAGTCGAAGAAAAAGCCCCACACCGGACGTCGATGTGAGGCTTGGTCTTCACTCAGTCGGGACGGCGGGATTTGAATGCAACGGCCCCCCAAGCGGGGCCGTTGTTTTATCGGCACTTACGTGAGCAAATCGGACCGCATTGGCAGCTACTGGCTCCTATGGACCGGCAAACATTACGGCAAACAAACGCGAACTAGGAACCGCCGTGCCCCGTCCATTCTCTGCTCTCCTGTCAATCGGGTTCGTAATGTGACGCCGCCAGCACACCGAAAACTGGTACGCCGGCGGCGACACAACAAGAAATCGGGATTGCTTGTAGTCTAGCGTGACGCCGTTTCGAGCGCCCTCGCGGCCTGTTCGATGAGGGCCACAACCGGAGCGGGACGCGACACATAGATCGCGTGACTACCAGGCGACTCGAGCACCGTCGCACCGGCCCGCTTGGACATGAAACGCTGCGCTGCCGGTGGAATCATGTGGTCGTCCGTGGCCACGAGGTACCAGCTCGGCTTGGTCCGCCACGACGCTTCCGTCACCTCGCCGTTGAGTGCGTCGAGGCCCCAAGGCACCTGCGATTGGGCCATGAACTCGGCGACCGGCGCATCGACATCCGCCGCGAACGCCGCGGCGAACTTCGCCTTATCGAGGAACAAGAACCCGTTCTGCGGCGGAAGAATCGGAGGTACCGGTGCGCCCGGCGCGGGATTCGCGATCAACTTTGTGACCGACTCCCCCTTGTCGAGGGCGAAGGCAGCGATGTAGACGAGTCCCACGACCTTCGGGTCGTTCCCCGCTTCCGTGATAACTGCGCCACCGTATGAATGACCGACGAGAATCACCGGGCCGCTACTCGCCGCGATAACCTGACGCGTGGCGGCAACGTCATCGCTCAGTGAGATCGTGGGGTTCTGAACGATGCTGACGGTGTACCCATCTTTCCGTAGACGCTTGAACACACCCTCCCAGCCGGAGCCGTCCACGAAGCCGCCGTGCACGAGCACGATCGTGGGACGCTGCATCGCCTGCTGTGTCTGGCCCTGGACCGGGGCCGCGGTGGCGCCAAGCGCGAGCGCCGCCATGAGTGCATGCTGTGTCATCGAAGTCTCCTGGAGCGAGGGTCGAGCGCGAGCAGCCGCGAGTCGGTGACCGGCATCGACCGTTGTCGTGGCCACATGCTACCGCTCAGGAGAGGCACCTCGCGTCCCCCATGCCAGTAGTCTTGTTCTAACTCGCTAGAGGAGGAGTTACGAGAGACGAATGAATCCGCGCCGCATCGCGTTCGTGACCGCTTCGGTGCGGTCCTGCGCGTCGAGCTTGCGGAGGATGTTCTTGACGTGAACCTTGACCGTCTCCTCGGTCCGTCCGATGCGTTGCGCGATCTCCCCGTTGGTGAGTCCCGTCGCAATCAGCGAGATCACTTCCGTCTCTCGCGGCGTCAGCGCGATGCGCGGTGTGTGCTGGGCCAACGTAGCGGCAACTGCCGGCGGAATACCGCGGCGCCCGGCGATGACCGATCGGATGACCTTCAGGACGTCGGCGACCAGCATGTCCTTGAGCAGGTAGCCCATGGCACCGGCGTCGAGGGCCCGGTGAATGTCCTCATCCCCCGCAAACGTGGTCAGCACGATGATGCGCGCGTCTGGAAACTCGTTCAGGATCGCGCGGGTTGCCTCGAGGCCGTCCATGACCGGCATGCTCAGGTCCATGAGGACGAGGTCCGGCCGCAGCTCACGGAACTTCTCCAGAGCCTCCTCCCCATTGGCCGCTTCCCCCACCACCGACAACCCAGGCTCGGTGGCAAGGAAGGACGCGACTCCCGCGCGCATCAGGGGATGGTCGTCCACGCTCAGGATTCGGATCGGCGCAGTCATCAGGACAACGATATCTGGTGCTTCGCGTGGCGGTATACCTCTTACGAGGAACGCTCCTCCTGCTATCCGTTCGGCAATGTCAAACGGACCGACGTACCTGATCCGGGTTGGCTCGCAATGTCCATCGTGCCCGCTGCCTGTCGCGCTCGCGCGCGCATCCCCGAAATCCCAAGGTGGCCGTCGCTCGCCGCCGCTTCGATCGCGCTCGGACTGATGCCTCGCCCATCATCGGCGATCTGCAGAATCAGAGCCCGCGGGGCATACTCGAGTTGCACGTCGACCTTTCTCGCGGCGGCGTGCTTGAGCGCATTCATCACTGCTTCGCGCCCAATGCGCAACGCGGTCGTCTCGATCAGCGGAGATAACGGACGGCGATCACCGCGCACAGTAAAGTCGACGGAGACTGATACCCCCACCACCATGGAGCGAATCGCCCCCTCGAGCGCGTCAGGCAGGTCACGACCCTCGAGCTCCACTGCGCGCATGTCCCATATCGCATTGCGCGCGTCGCGCAACGCCGTGTCCGCGGACGTCAGCACCGTTTCGAGCGCCGCCGCGCCCTCGTCAGGCCGCCGACTCAACACGCGCTGAATCGCGCGCAACTGAATGGTGATGCCGGTGAATCCTTGAAGCAGCGTATCGTGCATGTCCTGAGCGATACGGGCCCGTTCCGCCAGCGTTGCATCGTATCGGCTTCTGAGTGCTTCCTCCGCCAGCAGGTGACGCCGACGCTGCACCGACACCGCGGCCAGCGCGCCGAACGCGCAGATGAAGACTATGATGACGTAACGAAACCAGATCGTTTGATACCATGCCGCCTCGCGAAATCGCTGCAAGCCGAGCGCGGTTGCGACCCAAATGCCGCCGTCTCTGTCTTCGAGCAGTGACGCGACGTCATTCGACAATAGGCCATCCCTCTGGGTGAACTGCTCGGCGTCGGGGCCAGACTGGGCAACTTTCCGGCCGCGAATGCGACGCAAATCGGAAACACGACGAAGACCGTCGGCCGCAGACCCAACCCACAAGCTTGCCTGCCTGTCGATCAGTAAGGTCGTGGCTCCAACCATCACTTCAGTGACGGGATCCTCATTCGCAATCCGCGGAACCGTGTGCGCCGAGCGCGCGATTTCCGCCATCCAGATCGTACCATCTGGCGCTTCCGCGAAGTCGGCTCGGACCCCCGGTTGATGCACGAGCGGCATCACGGGATCGGCGAAACGCGAAGTGCCTGCGGGCAAACTCAGCACGCGCATTTCCGACTCCACCCAGAGAGTTCCCCCGCGATCGAACCAGACTGCGATGCCCTCGCTGTCCGGGTAGCCCCATTCGTGACTGACGTCTTTCCACCGGCCGTTGGCGAATCGCGCGATGCCAGTCGCAGTGCCGGCCACGATGACTCCGGTGCTTGACTCGGCAATCCGGAACGCCGTAGGCAGTCCATCACGCGCGCCGAACGTGATCAGTCGACCGTTGCGCAATCGACTCACCTGTCCATTGCGCCACACGATCCAGAGCCCTCCATCGCGCGCTGGCGTCAGGTGTCGCACACCCGTCCTCGGCAGCGTGTCGCCATGGTGCGGCTGGAACTGAACGAAGCGCCCGGCATCGAGCCGGGTGAGCCCAGAGTCGCTGCCGATCCAGAGGGATCCGTCCGTCGTCTGCGTCAAATCTTGAATGGCGATTGGCGCACCGTCCTTCCAGGTCCACGTCGTGCGCACAAGCTGATTGATCGGCACGACCTTCGTGGAGTCAGCCTGGGAGAATGCAATCACGAACGAGGCAAGGCAGACCAGCATTTGGCCGCTATGGAGGGGACGGGATATATTTAGGATTCGCAGCGGTGAAAAGCGAGGATCCACGACCGGAGCCAACCATGCGCTACACGACTTTCACCACTGTGGCTCTCTCCCTCATTACTGCTACTGCGTTTGGCCAGCAGCGATCCGGCCGCAACTCGGCGATACCGCACCGGGAGCAACGTCGAGAATCCGACTCGACCTTTATCGCAAGAGAGTGGGCGGCATGGAACGCTCTCAAAGACGCGGATTCTGCCGCCTTTGTGCGTGCGATTGGGTCTAGTCCATCCCTGATTTTCGTGACGGACGGTGGCGTGTATCACACCTCGGCAGACCAGTTCGCTGGTGTAGTGACCAAGTGCGACACGCGAAGCCATAAACTCGACATGTTCAACGTCGTCCACCCGAATGACGACACGGCAATATTGATCTACCGAGTCAGACTTGATCGCAGATGTGGGCCCACTTGGGATCGTGGGATGAAGCAAATGGTGATGACTGTCTGGGTACGCCGCAATGGTCGATGGGAGGCTGTTGCGCAGAGTCTCGTCGCTCTGACCACAGGCGACAACGTCAAGTGATAGCACTGGCCTCGGCGGCTTCCTTGAGGCTGAGTGTTTCATCGTCGAGTGCTGTACGTCGCAAACGACCTGGTCGTTCTCAGATGATTCCGCGCAAAACTATTGGTGAGACTATTAGTACTCGGGCATGGTGACGATCAGAAACTAAAAGCACCGCCAGCAAAATGGCCGACGATGCTTCGAGTTACGTCGAATCGGGACGGCGGGATTTGAGCGGTAATGCCGCGAGCGCAGCGAGCGGCGGCGCCAAAGTCCGCCGTAACGAAAGGCCCCCGCCGAGGCGGGGGCCGTAGTCGGGACGGCGGGATTTGAATGCAACGGCCCCCATGCGGGGCCGTTGTTTTATCGGCACTTACGTGAGCAAACCAGACCGCATTGGCAGCTACTGGCTCCTATGGACCGGCAAACATTACGGCAAACAAGTGCGCGGCGGAAACGCCGCGACGGTCATAGAATCTCGTCGATCCGGTGCACCGCTCCGTCCGGGCGAGCTTCACCAACACCGACGCTGACGATGCGATTCAAGAATGCGTACGCTTCCGTCGAGGTCTCGAATCGCGGCAGCGTTCGAAAGTAGGAGCCATGACGCAGCCCCTGAAAGGTCATGTAGATCAGCGCTTGGTCGTCGGTCTCCAGCGTGATGCGCAGGTCAAGCTCCAGAACGCCGTCGGGGCGCAGCAACAGCCAGTCACCTCCTCCAGGCAGAACCTTGCCGCGCAGCCGCGGGCCTTCGAAGTCGCCTCCCGTGACCGGCACGATGCTACGAATGCCATGGGGTCCCGTCCCGAGCTTTTGCGGCGGAGCGGCGGCGATGTTCACCGTCATCAGTGGTCGCGACGTCATGGCGGTCTTTCTTTCGTTCGGAATGAGAACGCGGTTGTCGGCGTAGGCATCCTGCGTGAATCCGGCCAAGGCTGTCGCAGCGATTGCCTTGAGCACGTCCCTGCGGAGCATGGCTAGAGGATCTCGTCGATCGTGTAAATTGGTCCGTTCGCGCGGCGATCGCCCGACGCGATCGCGATCAATCGGTTCAGGAATCCATACTGCGGCGCACTCGTTTCGAACCTCGGAGCGGTCCGGAAATAGTAGGTCGACGGATCGACGGACTCGCCGCGCGCGAGGGCCGCGAGCACCTCGGGCGGCCCATGCCGGAGGCCAAAGGACGTCATGCTGATCAAGGCCCCGTCGTCGGTCTCGAGCGTGATTCGCAGATCGAGCTCGAGAACGGCGTCGGACCGCAAGAGCGTCCAGTCACCTCCGCCCGGCAAGACCCTGCCGCGCAGCCGCGGGCCTTCGAAGGTTCCGCTCGTGATCGGCGCGATGACACGAGTTCCATGCGGCACCGCGCCGAGCTTTTGAGGCGGCGGTACGACGACCTGAAGCGTCATTAGCCGACGTGAAGTCATATCCTCGAGCTACCGCAGCGAGTTTTATCTTGGCTCACCCTTGGAAGAAGGCGAGCAGGTCCGCATTGACCTGGTCCTTTTGGGTCGTGCACATGCCGTGCGACGCACCCTTGTACACCTTGAGCGTCGCGTTCTTGATGATTTTGGCAGAGAGCATCGCCGAATCCGCGATCGGGACGATCTGGTCATCGTCGCCGTGCAGGATCAAGGTCGGCACGTCGAACTTCTTGAGGTCCTCCGTGAGATCCGTCTCGGAGAACGCTTTGATACAGAAGTAGGCGGCCGGGAAACCGGCCATCATCCCTTGGCGCCAGAACGCCTCGCGCACGCCCTCGGAGATCTTGGCGCCCGGCCGGTTGTAGCCGTAGAACGGCAGAGTGAGATCCTTCCAGAATTGCGAACGGTCGGCCAGGACGGCGGCGCGAATCTGGTCGAACGTCTCGATGGGCAAGCCGCCGGGATTTGCAGCCGTCTTGAGCATGAGGGGCGGCACCGCACCGATCAACACGGCCTTGGCCACGCGCCTCGTGCCGTAACGACCGATATACCGAGCGACTTCACCGCCTCCCGTGGAGTGGCCGACGTGGAGCGCGTTCCTCAGGTCGAGTGTTTCGACGAGCGTCGCGAGGTCGTCAGCATAGGTATCCATGTCATTGCCCTGCCAGGGCTGGCTCGAACGGCCATGCCCGCGCCGGTCATGGCCGATGCAGCGATAACCCTTCGACGCGAGAAAGAACATCTGGTCCTCGAAGGCGTCGGCGGTGAGCGGCCAGCCATGGCTGAAGACGACCGGCTGTCCCGTGCCCCAGTCCTTGTAGTAGATCTGCGTACCGTCCTTTGTTGTGATCGTGTTGACCGCACGCCGTCCTTGCTTTAGGCCGGGAGCGATCCCAGTCGCGGCGCCCTCGCGGCCGCCGACCATCGCTGTCGGCACCGCGGCCGCGGCAACCACCGTCGCTCCACTGATCAGGAAGTCGCGACGCGACGCGACGCCGTCTGTGTGTGAGTTGCTGGACATGGCCCTGTCTCCTTCGCTTGGATTGATTCACGAACCGTGAGGTCCTAGACGAATCGCTGGGCAAATACCCACGATTCGACGGTGGTCACGCGATCAACATAGGCCACGGGCCGCGGGGACCTATTGGACGAAGGTACCGACCGATACCTTGGGTTCGGAGGGCACGGACCACGACGGCTCGACGACACCAAAGTCTCATGGACGTTCGCCCGAGACGCCGTAATCATGGTCCGCTTCGGGGTGCGGCCAATACGAAAGCATGAAGGAGATCGGCATGAGCTCGGCGATGCAAGGCAAAGCGGCACCAGATTTCGAGCTGGGCACGGCCGACGGGCAGCGGATCGCCCTGCGCGATCTGCGTGGGTCACCCGTCATCCTCGTCTTCTATCCCGCCGACTGGAGTCCCGTCTGCGGCGACCAGGTGACGCTCTACAACGAGGTGCTGCCCGAGTTCGAGCGCTATGGCGCTCGACTCGTGGGCATCTCCGTTGACGGGATGTGGTGCCACCGGGCGTTCGCGGAGAGTCGCAAACTCCGCTACCCCCTGCTCGCCGATTTCGAACCCAAAGGTGCCGTCGCCCGACGCTACGGCGTGTATCGCGAGACTGATGGCACGAGTGAGCGTGCGCTGTTTGTAATCGATGCGGACAGCATCATCCGCTGGCGGTACGTGTCCCCCGTGGACGTCAATCCTGGCGCCGACGGCATTCTCGAAGCCCTGGAAGCGTTGACCGCGGAGGCTACGCCATGAATCTCAAGACGCTCGTGTCGGATCACGACCACACCGTCGGACCCGCCGACGCGCCGGTCACGCTTGTCGAGTACGGCGACTACGAGTGCCCCTACTGCGGCCGGGCGTTCCCGATCGTCCAGGACGTACGCCGCCGCCTGAGCGACCGCTTACGGTTCGTGTTCAGGAATTTCCCGCTGACCCAAATCCACGAGCACGCCGAGCACGCGGCCGAAGTGGCTGAGGCGGCGGCCGCGCAGGGGAAGTTCTGGCCGATGCACGACTGGCTGTTCCGCCATCAGCAGACGCTGGATGATGACGCGCTGCTCGCGGGCGCGCGCGAGATCGGCTTGGATGTGGAGCGGGTGCGACGGGAGCTGGCCGACGGAACACATCGCGCCCGCGTGCGCAAGGACTTCTCGACTGGCACCCGCAGCGGCGTCAACGGCACTCCTACGTTCTACATCAACGGAGTCCGGCACGACGCCGACTACGACACCGCAACGCTCCTAGCCGCGATCGAACAGGCGGGGTTGGCCCAAGCAACACCCTAGGCGGAAAAGCAGTTCAGTCTCGGTCTCAACGGGAGCCTGGCGCTGGGGTGGGCAACAACTCCGGCGCCGTCGCCGTCGCACTGACTCGGAGCCGGATCCACATCCCGGCGGCGCCGTGCCCGGGCACGCCGCAGGCGATCAGGTACTCCCCCGCTGGTTGCGCCGCGAAGCGCATGTCGTCTGTTGCTTCAGAAGGAAGTCCTTGCGCAAGCTTGAGCGTGAACGCACGGGGGATCGCAGGATCGCCGGGCAGAGCCGGCGGCGGCGTCTGCGGAGGGATCACCTCGGCGCTGTGCGGCAACACCGCGTCATGGTTACGGAAGTCGATCTCCGTTTGCCAACCGACGGGTACTACGAGCGTGAGCTGCCCGTCCCGGAACCCGTTGAAGTTCAGGGCGCCGTTAAGCCCGGTGAGCCCAGCGATCAGTTGGAAGCGGACGGTCTTGGCGGCCGTATCGAAGCCCAGCCAGGTCGGATCAACGTTCCGCTGCTGGGCCGTCGCGGGGACGGCGGGGGAAGGCGAACGTCGATTCGCCACGGACAGCGCGTACACCGCGGACCGAAGTGGCGGTAAGGGATCATCGGACAGCTGAATCCCATCACTAAGGAAGACCGGATTGAATTGGAGCTTCCGTGACAGTTCGGCATTGTCCGGCGCGACGGTCGTGAGCGTGACGACGCCGAGCTCGACGAGGTTACGGTCGTCCGGCCAGACCGCCGACGCATCTGAGGTTGGATCACCTGGGTTCGGGATCTGCACGAGCACGCGAACCTTCACCGGCTCTTTCCTCAGGCGACGCGTGAGCTCGTCGAAGAGGTAGTTGGCCGACACGTTCGTCGCGGCAGCCGAGTCCAGGTACTTCGTGCCGCCGACAGGGACGAGCCGGTAGCGGCCTGGCTGCTTCACGTTTTGCGCGTTGACGAACGTGAACGCGTCGTTGCCGTAGAACACCTCCGTGGCGAAGCTGGCTGGCACCCGCGCGGGCTCGGTCACGAATCTCTTGGCGGCCGGATGGGTGCCGAGAAACGCCTCGATCGGCGACGGATGCTTACTGTCGGGCTTGGTCGCGAGCACCGCGTCGAGGAATGCGGCGAAGTCCTCGCCGGTGCCGACGACGAACCCGTTGTGCGAGTTCGCCACGATGTCCGTGTAGGCGCCGTTCGGCAGCTGGAAGCGAAGGGCGAGGCCGTGTGGCACCGCGTCGGGGCTGTTGTCGGCAACGTCTGGGACGCCGCTTCCGTTCGAGTAACGGGCGATGACCGGTGTCGAAGCCGCCACCAGGTGAGGAGCGCGGCTCAGCGACGTCGCGCCGCGCGACGGCGCGAACGTGCCCGTCACGATAATGCCCTTGGCATGCGCGATGCGGTAGCCAGGGTGTACGCCACCAGCTAGTGCGATGAAATCATCGGCGATACGCTGCTGGAGGCTCTGATCCTGCCCCTGCAGAGCGAGCGGATAGCCAGCGAGACTGCAGGCCAGGCCGGCGCGAACCGACCACCGCGCGAACATATAAGACCCCCGAGAAGGATAGGGATAGTGAAGGATGTCAACGCCATCGTAGCGTGAGCGGGATCGCGAATCTATTGGACGATGGTATGGGTCGATGCGATGCTCAGGGTCACCAACAGGAAGCCCGGAGGGGAAACTGACGCCGCAGACATCACCAATACCTAAGTATTAGTGGACAACTTGCAGACGGCGGTGCAATGTTTTTGGTTGCGCTATCAAGGAGTCCCGATGGCAAAGGATCCAGCCGCGGCGCCGGCCGAGCGCGTGCCCGCCATTCGCCCGGATTACCTGCTCGTAGCCGATAGCGTTCCCGGCCTCATCGGCGTCATCGGGCCGGATGGCGCGGTAGAAAGTTGCAACCGGGCGGTCCTCGAATACTTCGGGGCCACACTCGAAGAGATCCAGGGCTGGGCGAGCTCGAAGCTCGTGCATCCCGACGACATTCCCGACGTGATCGCCGCTCAGAAACGTGCGCGAGAGACAGGCGAGCGGCTGTTGAACGAGCACCGCCTGCTTCGAGCCGACGGCGTCTATCGCTGGTTTCAAATCCACGGCGAGCCGCTGAGAAATGCCGAAGGTGAAATCGCACAGTGGTATATGCTCCAAACCGACATCGACGATCTCAAGCGCGCCGAGCGCCTGCTCGCGGGCGAGAAGCGGCTGCTGGAGATGATCGCCGTTGGTCGCCCTCTGCAGGAGATACTCAATTCTCTGTGCTCGTTTGTCGAGCAGACGGCACCGGAATGCCAGTGCGCCGTCTTCCCAATCGATCGCGGCGTGCGGAAGTTCGAGAAAGGGTTTGCGCCAAGCCTTGGCGACGCCTATACCGGGCCGCTCCAGGGTGTTCCCGTCGTACCCGAGTCCGCGCCATGTGGCGCCGCTGCTATCCACAGGACACAGGTGATCGCCGTTGACATCGAGACTGACGCGAGGTGGTTGGGCTCATCATATCGAGACCTCGCGTTGGCGTTCGGGTTGAGAGCCGTCTGGTCCACTCCCATTGAGTCACGATCCGGCGAAATCCTCGGCACCTTCGCGGTCTATCAGCGTCATCCGGGTAGTCCGACTCAACTCCAGCAGGATCTGATCACACAGTTCACACACATCGCCAGCATCGCCATCGAGCGGGCGCAGAGTGACAAGGCGATCAGGCGCAGCGAGGCTTTTCTGGCAGAAGCGCAACTCCTGAGCTCGACTGGGTGCTACATCTGGCGGCGAACGACCAACGAGATCATTTGCTCCGACGAGACGTATCGGATATTCGGAATCGATGCAGGCACGCCGGTTACCCTGCAGCTGTTTGTCAGCCGGATACATCCGGACGATGTGAACAGGTTCAACGCGCGCGTTGAAGCACGCCGCACTGACGGAACCAGGTCTGAGGGCGAATACCGCCTGCTGCTGCCCGACGGCTCGATCAAGTTCGTACGTATGCTCAGTCAAGCTACCGCGACAGAGAACGGAGGAGTGGAGCTCACTGGCGTCATTCAGGATGTGACGGAGGCGCGAGTCGCTGAGCAAACACTCGGCAAGCTGCGATCGGAGTTGGCGCACGTGACACGAGTAACCACACTCGGCGCATTGACCGCATCGATCGCGCACGAAGTCAATCAACCGCTGGCGGGCATTGTCACCAACGCCAGCACATGCCTGCGTATGCTTGGCACGGATCCGCCGAATATCGAGGGCGCGCGCGACACAGCGCGGCGCACGCTTCGTGACGGCGAGCGGGCATCCGAGGTCATCGCGCGCCTGCGGGCGCTCTTCAGCAAGAAGACAACTACGACTGGGTCACTCGACCTGAACGAGGCGACTCGAGAGGTCGTTGCGCTTTCCATGAGCGAACTCCAGCGTCAGCACGTGGCCGTGAGCCTCGAGCTTGCCGCTGATCTGCCGCCGGTGAGAGGCGACCGCGTCCAGCTCCAGCAGGTGATCCTGAACCTGCTGCTAAATGCGAGCGATGCCATGAGTACCGTCGCAGATCGTCCGCGGGAGCTGGTGATCGCCACCAGCTCCGACGGAGCTGATGTACACGTGAGCGTGTGTGACACAGGAACCGGGTTCGACGCCGGTAACCACGACAGGCTTTTCGACGCATTCTACACGACCAAGAGCGGCGGCATGGGAATGGGCCTTTCTGTCAGTCGCTCGATTATGGAGCTTCATAGCGGCCGTCTGTGGGCAACGCGCAATCGCGGCCCGGGAGCGACGTTCTCGCTCTCTGTTCCCTGCGAGCGGCAGGGCGTGCTCGGCACCCCCGTCTGACGGACCGACACCAAAGTATGATGGTCGAATAAGTGACCGGTGAGACATGATCCCGCCGGAGCAAACGCCACGAAAGTCTTGCGACCCAGGAGACGAACGGGATGACTGCGGCTGCGCTGGTGTCGATTGTTGATGATGACGAATCCGTGCGCGAATCGCTGCCTGACTTGCTCAGGGTATTCGGGTTCGCGGCGCAGTCATTCGCATCGGCGGAAGAGTTTCTGGCGTCGGGACGCGTTGATGAGACAAGCTGTCTGGTGCTGGACATCGCCATGCCCGGAATGTCCGGACCCGATCTGCAGCGTGAGCTGACGCGTCGCAATCAGCCGCTCCCAATCGTGTTCATCACCGCCAATCAAGACTCGATGGAATGCGCGCGGGTACTGGACGCCGGTGCCGTGTGCTGCCTGATCAAACCATTCAGCGAAACGGCTTTGCTCAGCGCCGTAACGAAGGCAATCCAATCAGAGTGACGTGTCGAACGTGACACCCGTGGTTTTCGTCGTCGACGATGACGTCTCCGTGCGGGAATCCCTCGAGGCGTTGATCGAGACCGCCGGGTGGCGGACGAAGACCTTTGCCACGGCGCTGGACTTCCTGGCCCACTGTCGTGATACGAGTCCTCGCTGCCTGGTGCTCGATGTATCGCTGCCCGGCCTCAGCGGGCTCGATCTGCAGCATCGACTCGGCGACCGGCGAGACCTGCCGATCATTTTCATCACTGGTCACGGCGATATCCCGATGTCGGTGCAGGCGATGAAGGCGGGAGCCGTCGAGTTCCTGACCAAGCCGTTCAGCAACGATGTTCTGCTCGCCGCCATCCGCCGCGCGATCGAGAGCAGCAGTACCGCCCTGGATCGGGAGTCGGAGGTGGAGCAACTGAGACGCGCTTTCGCGTCGCTTAGTCCTCGCGAGCGACAGGTAATGACGCACGTCGTATCCGGCCGATTGAACAAACAGGTCGGCGGCGAGCTGGGAATCAGCGTGATCACCGTGAAGGCACACCGTGGCCGGGTAATGCGCAAGATGCACGCTGATTCCCTCGCCGATCTAGTCAGGATGGCCGCTGCTCTTGATCTGCACGCCGGTCCTCACGCTTGACGCTGCGAGGAACTCCTGTACCGCGGCGATCGTCGCCGCGGGCGCTTCCTCCATCAGCCAGTGGCCGGCGTTCGGCACGACGAGTTCCTGCACGTTCGTCGCCGCGTTGCGCATGACGACTGCCACGTTGGCGCCGAAGGCCTTCGCGGCGCCGATGGCAAGCACCGGCATCGCCAGCTTCGTCTCCATCGCCTTGAGGTTGTCGGCCTCGTCCTTCTGGCCGATCGCGAGGAACTGGGCGAACGCGGAATGCATCGCGCCGGGCCTGGCGTAGATCGCGGCGTAGTGGCGACGGGTCGCTTCGTCGATCTTCGACGGGTCGCCTGCGAACTCGTTCCAGAAGCGGTCGAGGTAGATGCGCTCCCGGCCGGCGACCAAGCGCTCGGCGTCCGGCCCGCCGAAGTTGAAGTGCCACAACGCGGGCAGCCGCACGATCTGGTTCCACGGCGGGATGCCGGGAATCGGGGAGTCTATCACGACCAGGCGGCTTGTCTTGTCCGGATAGCGCGCCGCATACGCATACGCGACCATCACGCCGATGTCGTGGCCCACGATGTCGGCGCCGTCGATGCCGAGCTTGTCGAGGACGGCGCGGATGTCGCCGGCCTGCGTCCACTTGTCGTAGCCGCCGCGGGCCCGTGGCCGCCGACGCGGACGTTGATCGTCGCGTCGGCGATCACCACCTGCGAGCTGCGGAAGTCGGCCGGGAAGGGCGTAGGCTGGGCCTGCGCGTGCGCCGACAGGACGCCCAGCGCCAGGCTGGCGGCGAGGCCGGCCGCGACTCGGCGGAAGCCACGGAAGAACGTGGACAAAACGGTTGCGGACATCCTCGGCTCCTTAGGGGGGACGGGCATCACGGATTCGAGAACGTTCGCCGGATGCCGTGAAGCCAGTCTCCGCCTTCATTGGAGTTGAAGCAATGAGACAAAGGTGTAGGTCATCACGCGCCCGTCGGGCAGGCGGACCCAGTCTCCCAACAAAAACCCAAGCCATTCATCTGGACCAAGGCTCATAACTGACCAAGAGGGAGCGAAGCTCCCTTCTGGTCCTTCTGCTTGCAAAAACGCGCGGAGATTGTGACTCCGTCGAAGCGACACCGTTGATACCATCGTCTGATAGCAGCGCTGGGGCTGCGGATAGATGTTTCGGCACATTCGACACGTATCCGCAAATCGGAGAATCTAGTGAACGCAATGACGAAGCAGGCACAAGTACGGTTGAATCGACAATCGCCCACGTGCTGGCGGGTGATATTCGACAACCCGCCGCTCAATCTCATGGGCCCGCGGTTTGTTCTGGAATTCAGGGAAATCATGACGGCGATCGAGAGCGACGAGCAGGTGAAGGTCGTGGTGTTCGAAAGTGCTGTGGAAGGGTTTTTCTTGAACCATTCCGATTTCCTCGCGAAGCTCGAGGATCTAACCAGCATTCCTCAAGGCCCGACGGGCCTGGAGGCGTGGCCCGACATCCTGGTGCGTCTAAGTCGAGCCCCCGTCGCGTCGATCGCTTTGATAAGAGGGCGAGCGACGGGAAACGGCAGCGAGATCGCACTGGCCTGCGACATGTGCTTCGCGAGCCGGGAAAAGGCAGTTCTGTCGCAGTGGGAAGTCGCGGTCGGCCTTGTCGCCGGTGGCGGCCCCATGGCGCGACTGCCACGGCTCATCGGAAGAAGCCGCGCGTTGGAAGTGCTCCTTGGCTCGGAGGATATCGGAGCCGACCTGGCGGCGTCTTATGGCTATGTGAATCGGTCGTTGCCGGACGCCGACCTCGACGATTTCGTCGATGCGCTTGCGACTCGGATCGCGTCATTTGACAAGTGGGCGATCGCCAACACCAAGCGCCTCGTGAACGCCGCGAGCCTGCCGGCCGACGTCGAAATCGCCGCGGGGTGGGAGGCTTGCGTGGCTTCGATCGCGCGGCCCGCCGCACAAGAAAGCTTCAAACAGTTGTTTGCGCTGGGCTTTCACGAGCTGGGTGATGCTGAAGATCGCTTAGGATATTATGTGGGACAGCTACGACGCTAAGGCCGCGTGCAGATCTGGATGAATCGCAACTCCGCCTAATACCGTCCGAATCTACAGGAGGATACAGTCGATGGATTTGCTAGCCTTCGCGAAGACCGTTGCGGATCGAGTCGAGACAGAGGCGATTGAGGTGAAAGTCCCGGTCGCGGTGTGCGTCATCGACATCCACGGGAACGTCGTCCTCACACACCGTATGGGAGGAGCGCCGGCCTTCTCTCTCGAGCTCGCCGAGAGGAAGGCATATACATCCGCCCTCGTCCGGATGCGGACGGCTGACCTCCTTCCGCTGGTGCAACCCGGCCAGCCGCTTTACCCTCTGATTGCAGTCTCAGGCGGCAGATACTCAGCGATGGGGGGCGGCGTCCCGCTCTTGAACGAGGGTGAGGTCGTCGCCGGGGTCGGCGTAAGCGGAGGGACGACCGAGCAGGATGTGGCCATTATCGAAGCAGCGCTGAAATAGACCGCGGGACGATCCAGAAGTGAGCTCCGTCTTCGCCCACGATGTGCCCGAGGTGGACACTCGCCATCATGGCGGTGACCCAGAAGCTGATCTGCCGCTTCTAAGACCTTCGTACAATTGTCGCCCTTGTTGACTCCCGCGATCCTGTAATCGTCGCGAGTGAAGACAATCCGTTCTCGGGGTGACGGGCCATGACGACTACAATCGCAGTAAGCATGCCGAACGACGCCTACTTGCAAACACTCCGTGTCCTCGGAGCGTGGTGGCGGCTTGGGTCCAGCGCCCTCAACCCGGATCTGCTCATTGAGCGCGCGGAGGCCAGAGCGTTTCGTGGAGCCCATGCGCCCTGTGACGCGCCGACCCCCGTCGACGAAGAGCGGCAGGGCCATCCGGTGAAGGACGCGGTCGCCGCAGGCGGTTGGAGGAATGAACAGACATTGTTAACGTCCTATGGGATGTGGTGAAGAAAAAGCCCCACACCGGGACTCGATGTGAGGCTTGGCCTTCACTCAGTCGGGACGGCGGGATTTGAATGCAACGGCCTCCGTGCGAGGCCGTTGTTTTTATTGGCACTTAGGTGCGTCAAAGGACCGCATTGGCACGCATGGGTAGCGATGGACCGGCAAACACGGATCATTCCTGTGATTCCGCCGCCACGTCCGGCTCACGCAGCCGGGCACGCGTCGTCATGTAGAGATCTCGCTTTCCAAAACCGCCGGGACGTTCAGAGAAGAAGTACAGCGTCGTGCCATCGAACGAGAGCGCGGGCGCGCCATCGAAGGCCGTGCTATTCACGACGGGCGGTAGACCCAGGGCAA
>WNFO01001764.1_pt1 | contig 17706 bp, 10 predicted proteins | sample 5400251 | NCBI WGS metagenome assembly WNFO01 (sample SAMN13153354, study PRJNA577476) | soil metagenome | isolation source: 100 cm saprolite under Madrone tree | place: USA:California | collected 2016-06-14
CGGTTGCCAGCGCGCGGCGATAAGCCTCTTCAACCGTTTCACTGGTTGCAACTCCCGCCGGATTCGTATGTTTGATGATCGCGCACGTCAGCTCATCAAAATCGGAAACGAGTTGCCAGGCCGCGTCTGCGTCAACGTAGTTGTTGAATGACATTTCTTTGCCGGAGAGGAGATCGGCGGACGTGACGCCACCCTCTTCGAGTGTGTACAAGGCAGCAGCTTGATGCGGATTCTCTCCGTAACGGAGGTCCGTGATTTTAGTGAACCACTGACTAATGACTTCGGGTAACACACCTGGTTCAGTCCCTGTATCAAGCTTCCTGCCTTTCGCCGCAGCATATCTTTCGCGTACATACATCTGCGATTGACGGGCGTTGAAAAACTCAAAGATTGCGCTGTCGTAAGCGGACGTGTGCAGGAAAGCAGAAGCAGCCAGTTCTTCCCGCCCATCAAGGCTCAAAGCGCCTTCATGGCGCTGCATTTCGTCGAACGAAGTTAAAATTCTTTGCAGCCGAACGAATCATTGCTGGTCCACCGATATCGATTTGTTCGATGGCCTCAGCCAGCGTGACGCCTTCGCGTTTAATGGTCTCTGCAAACGGATAGAGATTCACGACGACCATGTCGATTGGTTCAATGCCGTGATCGCGCATTGCTCTCACATGATCCGCATTATCGCGAATTCCCAACAACGCGCCATGAATCTTCGGATGCAGCGTCTTGATGCGCCCGTCCATCATTTCGGGAAAGCCGGTCACGTCGGAAACGTCACGCACTTCGATGCCTGCATCGCGCAACGCTTTCGCAGTGCCGCCGGTGCTGATGATCTCAACATCAAAATCTTTAAGGACCCGCGCGAAGTCAACGATTCCGGCTTTATCGGACACGCTGATGAGCGCGCGGCGAATCTTGCGCAACCCGATTTTGTCTTCTTCGGTCATTAGATAAGGGAAACTGTTTTGGATTTGAAAGACTTATTGTTTACAGAATCGTGCCGGTGGAAGCAAGTGTTCGCAAAGTGGCATAGACTTTAGTCTGTGTCCGCCAGCGCAGCACAGACTGAAGTCTATGCCACTACGGTTTCTTTGTTGGGGCTGGCGCGCTGAAGAACTCATGTTTTTGCGAATAACCGAAACCGCCAACTTGATACTCGACACCAGCCGGCAAACCGATCACCAGGCGATGCATGCGGCCGTCGTTAGATGTTTCTTTGGTGTAAAAGCCCAGCAGATACTGGCTCTTCAAGTCTTCTTCGATTGCCTTGAACACCGGAGACAAATCGAGATTCGCCTGGGACGCGAGCGGGGAAGCAGTGTTGCCAACGAGAAAATATTTACCGCCGGTTTTTTCAGCGACCTCGCGAAAGCCTTTGGCGGGCGTCCGTACTTTCAGCCGTCCATCGCTTGGGGTAAATAAAGGCAAGTGGATCACATAAAAAGTCACCTGATTTTTAAACGCGGCTTCGATGACTGCGGCAGGCTTCACTACGCTCGCTGTGTCCAGTCCATCGCTAATCAAAATCACCAGCCGACGTTCGGAACGGATGTGCGGCAACGTTTCGAACAGTTTCGTTGAGGCAGCAGCTGCATCGAAGATGGCTGTGTGTTGATTGATTGCGGTTGGGAGAAAAAATGCACCGCGAGTCGCATCGAGATCGCGACCAAAGGGGATCGCCAGGTGCGACTTTTCAGCAAACCGCATCACGGCAACTTGTGACTTTTCACCGAACTCTCCAAACAATGCGAGTGCGGCATCGCGCTGCTGGTTCATGATCTCGCGCAGGCTACCAGACTGATCCAGCGCAAAGACCAGCGACACACGATCGGCTCCGCGGTACAAATACAAACCTGAGGTCGCGTTATCCTCATCTTTCAAGGTCAAGTCGTTTTGAGTTAATCCGGCGACGGCCTGCCCCCGTTTGTCACGGACCCGAATCGGGAAGACCACCAGATGGGTATCAATCCGCAGGATTTCATCGGCCGCATCTGGTTCCTGCGCTTTTGATGTTGTGTTTGGAAGACAAGCGATTGCCAGAATGAAACCCAACAGCAACGTACACTGCCGCGCTGGCAGTAAATAAACTGCGTTCGTATTCGTCAGTTTTGAGGATGACGTTTCAGAGGGTAGGGACATGCAGCAGTTCGGCTAAACAAAGAAGCGGCCGAAAAGCAGAATGCTCAGAATTACGATTATCGTTATGACGATGATCTTAACCAGGCTCATAGCGATTCCTCAGTTGGTTAAGGGCGAGCAAAAAACATTGAAACCAAGCGAATTCTAAAACCGCCTTGCCGTACCTGTCAACGGACCATACCACCAGCAGGCTGGATGAGACCGCAGTACGCCAGGCGTCGGCGCCTCACCTCATTTTCGTTAATAAAAGCATGATGCCCACGCCTGCACCAATCGCCACAAGTTGCACCGCAGATTTGACGGGATTTGCCTCTTTGTGGAGTTCGGGAACCAGGTCGGAACCAGCAATATAGATGAAACCGCCTGCGGCAAGCGGAACAAGCACCGCCGAAAAATTTTCGATGTGCGAGCCTAGTAGCAACGAAATTACCGAACCGATGATCGCAAAAATGGCGGAAAGAAAATTGAAAAGTAATGCCCGGCGAGCTTGAAACCCTGCGTGCAGCAATACAAAGAAGTTGCCTAACTCGTGAGGAATCTCGTGACATACAACGGCGACTGTGGTCGCAACTCCGACCGGCACGCTGACCAGATAAGCAACGCCGATAATCATGCCATCGATGAGATTGTGTATCGCGTCGGCGGCAAGATTCATGTAACCAACTGGATGGATATGATTATCGGAATCAAGGACGTGTTGGTGTTTCCATAAGAGAAACTTCTCTAAAACAAAAAAGCTGAGCATGCCGGCCAATACGTAGAGGGACGTCTTTATCGTTGATTGGCTATGCTCGAACGACTCCGGCAAAAGATGTATGAAAGCGTCACCAAATAAAGCGCCGACAGCTAGGCTGACCATCACAAAGATTATCCGGCGAAGCTTTTCTTCGTTCACCGATATGAAGGCAATGCCGATGAGCGATAGAAGGCTAACGAAGGTGACGCTGGCGATTGCAAGAAACCACTTATTAAACATCTCGTCCGTTAATCAAGTCTGGACTAAGTCGGCGCGATGGAGCTGTAGCAACGTCCATCAGTTAGTGGAAAGGCGTTCGGTCCACTCTTCTCAAGACCCTCTGAATCGAAACGCCCAGACCACCCCGATTATTTACACTCTGCTTAGAATGTAACTCCGACTTGTCCCTGGTAGCTACGCGGCGACACAAAGTGTGTGCCGCTAAAAGTGGACTGAAAATTATAGAGTGCCACTTTATTCGTCAAGTTTAGAACCGTGAATCGCAGCGTAACCTTTGCGCGATCCGTGCGAAAGAGGTTGTCGGTTCCGGCGCTAAAGTCGAACAAGTGACGCGGCGTTATTCGAGGCGGATTGCTGTCATCGTTTTCAGTGCCATCCGCCGGAATGCGCACACGTAAGGCGCCACGGTTCGAGGAAGCGCAGCTCGTGATCGGCTGGGTTGGTGTGGCGAACACGCCATCGCAGAAAAGTCCGATCTGCGCTTGCTGATCCGGTGTCAGACCCAACGCGGAAGCAAAGTCTGGGACCGAACCCGCCACGACTCCGCTGTCATAGCGCCAGGTGAATGCCAGATATGGAGCCAGGCGCTTCCACTGTTGGAACTGATATTGGACCTGCGTCGTTTGCTCCAGATTCTGATCGTGGTCGATGCGGAAAACGCCGGATGGCAAATCGGAATTGAAAAACAGCCCGCCTGACTCCGGCGGAAAGAATCGCGCACGTGTGTGCCCGGCCACCATGAATGCAGACAAACCTTTGTAATTTGTCATGTTGATGCGTAGCGAAACGCCATCGAGCTTCGATTTCTGCCACGAGATCGGAAAGGTAACCGACGTGTTGAAGAGCACGTTGAAATCGTAGGCGTTGTTTGTGCGCTTGTTAAAATAATCGCCGTCAATCATCAAGTACCTGCCCAGCGCCTGTTGAAAGCCGACGTTGAATTGAGTACGTCGACCCGGCCGAAGCGGTTGGTCGCTTGTGTCGCCGAGTATTCCATTCGCGAGACCACCAGCTCCGGTCGCGCTCGATAGAATTAAATTCTCGTTGTAAGGCGTTTCAAAGTTGCGCGTATAAGATCCTCGCAGGACCGTGTTCGTCCCTTTCACGTGATATGAGAGGCCCAGGCGCGGTTGCAACATTTGGTCATGCGTGAGGCCGTTATACCTATCGAAACGCAGGCCCAGCGAAAGCGTAGCGTTGCCGAGCGTAACGTTATCCTGAGCGTACAAAGCTTCCTGCTTGATGTCTGTGTGCCCATGGAAAAGGAAGGGCCTGCCACCACGAGTCAGATCGAACGGCAAAAGCCCCGGTACGAAATCCGGGCTGGCCGGATCATTGAAGTCCGGATCGGTGATGCCGAATTGGAATCCCTCGTTTAAAAAGGTGTGCGAGAACTGCACCCCAAACTTCGCGTTGTTCCTTCCCTTTACATAAGACAGATCAGCTTTCACGCCGGCATTGTTTAGTCTTCGCGACTCGCTGAAAGTGATGGTTTGATCTGAAAAGGGATTAGGGCTGCCCAGGTACTTCACATTGTCGAGTCGATAATACGGATTGATCGACAGTACCGTGGTGGCGCTGAAAATATGAACGTAGCCAGGCGCGATGTTCAGGCTATGAACAAGCTGACCCTGGTCCTGCCCAATAGCTTGCTGATCAAACTGGTTCGGCGTCTGAAAGCGATTGCGTGCTACAAACAGATTCAAGTGGAATGAATCTTTAGAGTTAGGCGTGTAGTCGATGCGGTCAAAGATTGTGCCCGCAGTGCCGCGATCATGCAGCACGTTAAATTCCGGCGTATCGAGGAAACGACCCGAACGCTCAAAATTTAGCGTTACAAAGTTTCCAATCTTTGACTTCCCATACGCGAGCGAGGCGCCCTGGCTAATAGTTCCAAAGGAACCGTAAGTTGTGTTGAAACTGCCAGTCGGCTTCCTTTGCCCCAGCCCGGACTTAGTAATGGCGTTCACGACTAGACTCGTCTTGTCTCCATATTCGGCCGGGGTGGCGCCGGTGATGACTTCCATGGATTGGATGGCGCTGGGCGGTAGTTGCGTAGAAAACGCTTTACTCTGCTGGTCCGAAATTGGCTGGTTGTCAATCGAATATGATGTCTGGGCATGATCTCCAAGCGGATGGAAAAATCCGTTCGAATCGGCCACCACGCCTGGAGCGGCCATAGTAACTACGTCGCTCAAGCCCGAGCCCGGTGATCTTACCGGCAAACGCTCAATCAATGTCTGGTCAACGTCCGTATGTGTTGATGGAGTATTTTCAAGAACGTCAGCTGCAGCACTTGTGACCGTGACTGTTTCGCTCGCTCCGCCGATGCTCAGCGGAATCTTGAGACTAATGGGCACCGAGGTTCGCACACTCAGATTTTGTGTGGCAGTTTCAAAGCCGCTCGCGGAAGTAGTTAGTTGATAATTATTGGGTGGCACATTGTCGAAGCGAAATGCTCCGTCTGCATTGCTCGTCACAGTGCGCGTATAGCCCGTGACTGAGTTTGCAATTGTGACGCTGGCGTTTGGCACTGCGGCGTTGTTCGGATCAAGCACCGTTCCCGCAACAGTTCCCGCGCTAAGTGCCTGGGCCAATGCCGCAGAGCTAAGAATGGAGACTAGTGCCAGCAGACAGACTAATCGTAATTTATAAAGAACGCTCTCTTGAGTCATTTCATTTTCCTCTCTAACTTTTCTGGCGTTAAAGCTGTGGCTGCCTGGAATTCATGCAACCAATGGATCGCTTGTCACCCACGTAGCCGGCGACAACTAGCGAACTTTGCTGTGTTGAAATTAGAGGGTAAACGGAGGAGCGCGTCCGCGCTGTGAAGTGGCCGTTTGCGAGTGAACCGAAACGGTAGTTAAGTTGAAGATGCGTAAACTATGAGTCGAGGGACCCATGCTCGGCGGAACTGAAATAACTGTCGCCGAGAAGTGCTGATGAAGTTGGCAAATCAGACAATCGCCGCAGCCTGACAGAGGGCCATTTGTTTTCGTCTCCTTTGCCGGATCCGAAAAAGAGGAACTGGCGACGGCCTTCTTCGCCCCCGCGAGGTTTCCATGCGTGTGTGCGGCTTCAACCGTCGTTCCGTAAACGATGAAACCGAGCAGCAGCAACGAGAGTACGCGAGCAAACGCACTGTGCGACTTAGCTAACTTTGAATCTCGTTCTCTGGTCACTTTTTTATAGGCTATGTTTCATCGCGGCGACTGCGCCAACCGTCTGGAAACGATTTTCCATCAGACCGGATTGCTGCCCGGTCACAATGTCGACACAGCCCCCGGTTTGGCATGGTCTCCATTAATCGAGAGTGGCCTCGGCCCTTCGCGCAGCACGACGGGCGGCGCGGCTTTCTACCCATTCGTAGACCATTGGTAACATCACGATCTTGATTGGGCGCGTCACCAGTCCACCAACTACCACTATCGCCAGCGGCTTCTCGATCTCGGCGCCGGTGCCGGACGAGATAATAAATGGTATGAGGCTTATGCTGCCTATCAGCGCGCTCAACAACTCGGCTCGCAAGCGAACGCTGGCGCCGGTGATCACGGCGTCGTGCAGCTCCACGCCCTTAGCGCGAAGCTTGTTGATGTAAGACACCATCACCATTCCGTTTTGCACCGCGATGCCAAAGACCGCAATGAAACCAACCAGCGCCGGAACGCTAAGCGGGAACCCCGAGATCAGCAGGAACGTTGTGCTGCCAACAAGCGCGATGGGGATATTGAAGATGATCGTCAGCGTGTTGCGCAGCGAGCTGAAGCAGGCATAGATCAAAACGAACACCAGCAGCAACGAAATCGGTATGGCAATAAGCAGCCTGCGCGTAGCCTGTTGCGCGTTTTCGAATTGGCCGCCCCAGGTAATGAAATATCCGGGCGGCGTCTTGACCTGCGCCGCCACAGCCGCCTGCGCGTCGTGAACGAAGCCGCCGATGTCGCGCCCGGTGACATTGCACTTCACTACCACGCGGCGCAGAGCGTTCTCGCGGCTTACGACCGCGTCGCCGCTCGAAAGTCGAAACGTCGCCAACTGTCCCAGCGGCACCGGTCCGCCAACCGGCGCGGCGATCAAAATGTCGTTGAGCTTTTCTACCTGGTTCCGGTAGTCCTCTTTCAGGCGCACGAATATCGCAAAGTGGCGTTGGCCTTCGAGCACGTTGGTGGCCTCGTCTCCGCCTATGGCAATCTTGGCGACTTCGAGCACGTCGGCGATGTTGAGTCCGTAACGAGCCAGCTTATCGCGATCGATCGAAATCTCCAGATGTTCTTCGCCCGCGACCTGCTCCACCGCCAGGTCTTTCGCTCCGCGAACGTGAGACATTGCGTCGCGAATCCCTTCGGCCACCCTGGCGAGCGTGTCCTGGTCTTCGCCGAAAACCTTAACGGCGATCTGCGCATTGATGCCCGATAAGAGTTCGTCGTTGCGAGTTTGAATAACCTGTGAAAAGTTGAACTCAACGCCTGGGAACCCCTGCACACGCTGCCGCATGGCGTCAACCAATTCATCCTTCGTCTTCGCGGTCGTCCACTGCTCCTTGGGTTTCAAGCGCACGTACAGCTCGTCGTTGCTGACGCTCTCAGGATCGCCGCCAAGTTCAGGGCGGCCGATCTTGGCGACGACGGTCTCGACTTCAGGAAACTCGCGCAATGATTTTTCGATTTGGGACGAAACTTCGATTGCCCGCGGCAGCGAGATGCTGGCAGGCATAGTGGCACGCACCAGCATATTGCCTTCATCGATCGTAGGCAGAAACTCACTGCCAAGTATGAATACGTCGGCAACGCTCCACATGAGCAATACAGCAGCCAGGATCAGCGTGAGATACCGGTGAGCGATGGCCCATTTGAGCACCGGAACGTAAATTCCTTTGAAGAACCCAATGATCGGATTGGTGCGAACCTTGCCTTGCTTCAGCCGCAACCACAACGCGCACAGCATCGGGGCGATGCAAAGCGCCATCAACATGGAGCCAATCATCGAGAAGGTGACCGCGTATGCGAGTGGCTTGAACAACTTGCCTTCGACGCCCTGCAGAGTGAAGACAGGCAGAAAGACGGCGATGACTATCAGGATCGCGAAAAACATCGGTCGCCCGATTTCCTGGGCGGCAACGAGTATGGCCTCGCGCATGGAATGCTCGCGGTGTTCTTCGAGATGGCGATAAATGTTTTCGACCATCACGACTGTCGCATCAACCATCATTCCAATGCTTATGGCGAGCCCGCCAAGCGAAGTGAGATTGGCCGAAAGCCCCGAATACCACATAAGTATGAAAGCGACCAGCATACAAAAAGGTATTGCGGCAGAGGTGATAAGCGACCCGCGAAAGTCCCCGAGCAGCAGCAAAAGAATCAACAGCACCAACACCTCACCTTCGATGAGGGACTTGACGACCGTGTGTATGCTGTTATCGACAAGCTCCGATTGATCGTAATAGTCGACGATGCTCACGCCTTCGGGGAGCGCCTTATTAATCTCGACTACTTTTTCTTTTATTCGCTCAATCACTTCCTTGGTATTTTCGTTGATTCGTTTGAGGACTATGCCGGTCACGACTTCGCCGTTGCCATCTTTGGTGACGGCGCCCTGGCGGAGCTCGTTACCCACTTCAACCTGCGCCACGTCGCTGACGCGGATCGACGAACCGCCGCGCGAATCAAGCACAATGTTCTTGATGTCCTCGATGTCCTTTACGAGTCCCAATCCACGGACGACGTACTGTTCATCGCCATGCTCGATAAAGTTTGCGCCGGTGTTTTGATTGTTGTTCTGAATTGCTTCGAAGAGAGATTTGAGCGGGATCTTGTAATTGACGAGGGCCTGCTGATCGACTATGACGTGATACTGCTTGACGTCTCCGCCGAAGCTAAGCACGTCGGCGACACCGGGCACCGTGCGCAGTTGCAGTTTGACTATCCAGTCCTGGATGGTGCGCAGTTCCTGAGTGCTCTTGCCACGACCGACGATTTCGTAAAGATAGACTTGGCCGGTTCCGGTCGTGATTGGTCCCATCTGAGGTTCGAACCCCGCCGGGATGCTGTCCTTCGCGAGTGAGAGCCGCTCGAAGACCTGCTGGCGCGCGAAGTAGACGTCGACGTCGTCGCGAAAATAAACCGTCACTACCGACAGGCCGAATTTTGAAATCGACTGCACCCGCACCACTCCCGGAATCCCGTTCATCACGTTCTCGATGGGAAAGGTTATGAGTTGCTCAACTTCCTGTGGTGCCAGTCCCTGACCCTCGGTGTCAATTTCAACCTGCACGGGTGTGACGTCAGGAAACGCATCGACGTTCAGTCTGGAAAGCGCCAGGATGCCGCCCGCCATAATGAGCATCGAGACGACGGCAACAAGCAATCGCTCGCGATAAAAGAAGGCAATAAGATTGTCAGTCATAATTGGGCCGAATGCGCTGTTGCATCTATTGCTGTGGCTTACTCTGTTGCAGCAACAGATAGTTGCCCTTAACCACTACCTTGTCGCCGGCCTGAAGCCCTTCGATAATTTCAACCCGACCATTGCCTTGTATTCCTAGGTTCACCCCTCGCTTCACATAGCCGCTGCCCTCTGAGACGAAGACGACTGATTTTCCGCCGTCGTCGAGCACAGCCGATTGTGGAATCGAAATGGCGGTGCGATGCAGGTCGGTGATGATCTGCACATTGGCAAACATGTCTGGTTTGAGCCTGCCGTCCAGGTTTGGCACCTCTGTGCGGACTCTCACGCTTCGCGTCTCCGGATCCACTACGCTCGAAACCAGAATGACCCTGCCTGAGAAGGTCGTTCCCGGAAAAGCCGGGACCGAAACCTTGACCTCCTGACCACGCCTTACTCGCTCGAGATCTTTTTCAAAAACGTTCGCGTCGATCCAGACACGCGAGACATCGATTATCTTGAAGACGTTCGCATCCGAAGCTACGGTGGCGCCAATGGTGCCGTTGCGCTCGATTACGATCCCGGAGATGGGAGATGTGAGAGAAAAGACAGCGGCCAGGCTCGACTTGCTTGCCAGCGCATCTATATCCGAATCTTTCAGACCGAGTATGAGCAAATGGCGGCGGGCCGATGTGAGCGCCGCTTTCGTCTGCGCCACAACACTTGCCGCCGAAGCTTTCGCCATCTCAAGGTCATGCTCGGCAGCCTCGACATTTTTCCCCGCAGTTATGCTCTTTTCATAAAGCGCTTTGGTCCGGTCATAAGTTGCCTGGGCAAACTTAACATCAGCCAACGACGTGCGACGGGCATTTTCAAAATCCGCGAGCGCCTTGAGATAGTCCGCCTCGGCTTGATCGATGTCTGCTGATTCGAGGTCGGCCAGCTTCTGCCCTTTTCTCACAATGCTGCCCTGACCTGCGTAAAGACGCACGAGCCTGCCTTCATGCACGGGACCAATGTTTGCCATGCGATCTTCCGGAACGAGGATCTTTCCGGTGGCCACTATCGTTCCGGCGATGGACTGAGGTGTCACGATTTCCATCTCTATTGCATGGCTTTGCGCTGAATCCGAGGTCGCCGCGCCGGGTGATGGGCTCGCAGAATTCGCGGGCGCATTAGTGGTCCTATTACATCCTTGAGACACCATCACCATGAGAAGCGGCGAAAGCAAAAAGGCATGAACTCTTTTTCGGTTGAACATACGGGGCATCCTTTCGGCATCCTCTCTTGGGGCGCTTACTTTTGCAGCGGCGTTGCAGTCGCGAGTTCAAGGTCAAGCAGCGACACCTGGTAATCGAAAAGCGTTTGGTAAAAGCCCGCCAGCGTTTCACGCCGCGTGCGGATCGCATCCAGCAACTCGAGCGTTGAGCTTTCGCCGGCCTTCAAAGAAAACTCGGTCAGTCTCTGAATGTCGTCGACCTTCGTAAGCACGCCGGTGCGGTAAAGCTCAACTCGCCGCTTCTGAATCTCAAACGCAACCAGCGCCTTGTCGACATCGCTCAGCACTTGATTCGTAATAAGCTGCTGGTCATTTTGCGCTTTCATTTTTTGAATGAGGGCCTTGGCTCGCTCACCCTGGTTGCGATCGTGTAACGGCAGGGGAATGCCGACGCCAAAGTTGTAGGTATTGCCGCTCGCCGGAACCTGGTCGATGCCTGCTCCCACAGTTAGATCAGGAATGCGCCGCGCGTCTTGCAAGCGGATGGAAGCGTCAGCAGCGCGCTCGCTGAGTTGCGCGGCTTTCAAATCGGGTCGAGCAGCCAGGGCTTTTTCGCGCAGGTCGGCAAGCGAGAAGTCGTAAGGCTGGTAATAGTCGATCGTCCCAGCGACCTCTACATCCGTAACTCGATAATCTCCGCCCAGCGTTACCCGCAAATCGCGCAAGGCGAGCTCGTAGTCCCTCTCCGAGTTGGCCACATCCGTATCAAACTTGAATTTTTCAATTTCGAGCCGCTGTAGATCCAGACCCGAGATCTCACCGAGTTGGAAAACTTCGGTCGTGTGCTTGATGATTTCCGCGAATGTCTTCTGGTTCTCCTGCGCCAGCCTGAGTAGCGAATCAGCCAGGAGCACGGCGTAGAATTTCTTCTTCACATCGTTGGTCAGTTGCCACACGACTATTTGAAATTCGGCCCGGGCCAGTTCAGAATTTGCGTTAGCTTCATTGATTCGTTTGTCGCGCTTTCCGCCCAGCTCAAGGGTTTGAGAGATGCCGTAGGAGAACGTCTGTGGTTTGACAAAATTGTCTCTGAAATTCAGAGGGATATCCGAGAAGCCCACGCTGATTTGAGGGTTGGGACGGAGCCGCGCTGTCAGTTTTTCCGCGTCAACCGTGTCGATGTCGTAGCGAGCTGCTACTAACTGAAGATTCTGCTGCAAGAAAATCGACACTGCTTCCGAAATCGTAATGGACCGCTTCGCAGAAGGCACCAGCGTTTGCTGCGGAGCGTGGGGCAGCGCAGCAATGTCGGGAGTGATTCCCTTCAAGGGCTCAGGCGATTTTTCGGGAATAGTTTGGTTCAGATCGGTGGCTGATGAAGTGCGATCCTGCCCGATTGTGACTGAGCGTGGTTGCGCGAAGATCGGCTGGAAGAGTAATAGGGAAAATAAGAATGACAGTGAAAATCCGAAAGAAGTTTTGAGAACCATTGCTAGCGAATCTCCTGATAATGCGCCTAATGTTTGCGAGCCGCTTCCAGATATTCAGTCTCACAACTTGAGACTGGGAGCTGGCGCGGTTTCGCTACAGGCTCACGCATGGCTGAAGACACCACGCGGAGGACGGCGATTTACAAGGAGGTTTGTGGCGGGGCTCTGCCGGCTCGCGGTCTACTTGTTTGCGAGTGCACCGGAACCGTAGTTAAGTTGAAGAATTGAGACCCAACTGACGATGGGCCGATGCTTGGCGGAACTGCTATTACTGTGGCGGAGAAGTGCTGATGAAGTTGGCAAATCAGACAGTCGCTACAACCCGGTGAGCTGGTGCCGAGTTTGCTTTCGATTGCCGGATCTGAGAAGTGTGCAGCGCTGGTGACTTTGTTGGACTCTAGAAGATTGCCATGATTGTGCGCTGCTTCGACCGTTGTGCCGCAGACAATAAAAGCTAGCAATACAATCGACAGCGCGCGCGGCAACGCTGCACGCAACGAATTCATTTTGTATTGGAGCTTTCTAGTCACGTTTTTGAACGTTGTGTTAGAGTCCTGACCTTAATATAGGGATGGCCGCAATCACTGTCAAACCGATTTCCCGCCTGCTGGTCCATAAATGTTCTTGCTATAGACCCGGCTTGTTTTCGCGCGTGACACGCTTGTGGCGACTTGCCCCAGGTTGTGAGCGTCGGATTGCGTTTGTCATTGCGCTTGCCGTTTTCGCTGCGTGCCAGGGCATTCAGGCACAGACATTGAACGTGCGCATTGTGGTGGGCTCAACCGCGCTGGCCAGAATCCGAATTAATGCAGAGTTTCCCAAACCTACGGACGTTATCTCGTTTCCGAATGCCTACGGCGGTGTGCTTGGACTCGCGGAGCGCATTGAGAATGTAGAGGCTCGCGCCAGCGGCGGCCAAGTCATTAGCGTGAGGAAACTGGCGCCGGGCGAATTTCAAACTTCCGAAAGACTCAATCAGATTAGTTATGAGGTAAATTTGAGTGAGCCAATGCCGCCAGCCCAGGGGTCGCATGTTTCCTGGCTGAATCGCGAGCAAGGGCTTTTGATGCTGTCGGATTTGTTGCCCCGATCTATCAAGGGTCAGAGCGCGTTTTCTTCAGTGCTCGTAAAGCTTGACCTGCCGCCAGGTTTTGTTTCGGCGTCGAATGGTGACAGACAAGACGCCTTGACGTACTTAAGTGACGAGCCGGACAAGGCAGTCTTTCTAATTGGCTCTCAATTGCATCAGCAGTCTCGTCATCTTGGCGCAAAAGATTTTTCAGTAGTGCTTTCCGGTGATTGGCCAATTCTCGACAAAGACGCACTCAAGATTGCGGGACAGATCGTTCAGGAATATTCCAAGCTGACCGGATTTGATCTAAAACGTAATGCGGTTCTAATGCTTGTGCCATTTCCCGGCGATGCCGGGCCAGAACGCTGGACTGCGGAAACCAGAGGCAACGGTGTTGTGTTGTTATTGGGGCAGCGGGGAAGTCGCCGGCAGATTTCGTCGCGGCTTGGAATCGTGCTGGCGCATGAGATTTTTCATCTATGGGTGCCGAATGCTTTGAAGCTCGAAGGAGACTATGATTGGTTCTTCGAAGGGTTCACGATTTATCAAGCCCTACGAATGGACCTGCGGTTACACTTGATTTCATTCGCCGATTACCTTGATACGATAGCGCGAGTTCATGATTCTTATCTGTCGTCGCCCGACCGTGAGAACCTGTCATTAATACAGGCATCCGAGCGTCGTTGGACCACGTCATCAACCCTTGTGTATGACAAAGCGATGCTGGTCGCGTTTCTTTACGATCTGCAGTTACGAAGTACCAGCGGCTGCAAAGCATCGCTTGCTGATGTATACCGTCAACTCTTCCAGCGCTTCACGACAGGACAGGCTGGCGCAAACGAGACTATAATTGGAGTTCTCAACGAGCAGCTTGGACAGCAATCATTTGCGCAGCAATACATCGAGGGGAGAGGGATTATTAATCTGGTATCGGCGTTGTCGCCTTACGGAATTTCGGTTAGACAGACAAGCTCAGGGACAAAACTCTCTGTCCAACCTACAGATAAGGTGCAAAAGAAAGTACTAAATTGTTTGGCGCGAAACTAAGCCCTCTTGGAAACAGAATTAAGATTAAGAATGGAAATGACAAGTAACGCACCTATTAAAGCGGTTTTTCGCACGCTAATAGCGTTAACTGCAGTCGCATTGTGCGTTGGTTGCAGCACGCTCGCGAAACGAAGTGACACCGGAGTCGTGGTGGCGCGACGCGCTCAAATTCGGAGTTCGACAGCGGTAGTGGCCGCAGACCTTCTGGAAGTCGGCCGCGGCGACACGCTCGACATTCTCGACTTTCAGGATGTGCAGGATCCTACCGACAACAGCAAGAAAGAGCGCTGGCTGCGCGTGCAGGCACATGATGAAGACAGCACCGAAGGCTGGATAGAGTCGCGCAATGTCATGCCCGATGACGTGCTAAAGAATTCGAAGAAGTTGGCCGATGAAGACAAGAACGTTCCCGCGCAAGCATCTGGCCAGTTACGTGCCAGCTCGAATCTGCGACTGACACCGGATCGCAGTGGCAACGAAAATATCATGATGCGGCTGGACAGCGGCTCGACTTTCGAAATAGTCGGCTGGAAGCGTGTGCCAAAACCGAAGTCCTCCGAAGCGATTGAAACGGACATCGCTCCAAAGGCTGGCAGCGCACAGCAGGGGAACACGCGCGGAAACAAAGACAATCCGGAAGATAACGAGCTGGAGGAAACCAACGAGCTTTGGTACAGGGTTCGTTTGCCTACTTCAATCTCGCCAGCTCCCGCCGGCTGGATCTATGGAAAGCAAGTTGAACTCGCGGTCCCGAGCGACATTATTTTCTATCGTACCGGTCGTGAGTTTGTTGCCTGGCAACGTCTCGATGGAGACACGTCGGACGCAGCAGCGACAAAGGACAAAGATGCGGCGAAGGAAGCAAAGCCAGGCAGCTGGGTGATTCTCGAGAAGAGTAGTTCAAATCAACCACACACTTTGGACGAGCCTGATTTCGATCGCATCTATGTGCTCGGTTATGACAAGCGAGACCAGGAACACTACACAGCCTATCGCAGTCCCGACCTGAAGGGTTTTCTCCCAGCTCGCGTTGAAGGAAGACCAGACAATAAGACGTTCACCATTCGAGTGCAGGACGACAGCGGACAAATCAACGACGTTCAGTACACGGTCTACAAAGATGCTCGTGGTTACCTAAAGGTCAGCGCCCCCAGTGTTACCAAAGATAAAGAAAAGAGAAAGAAATAGGGTAAGTAAAGCAAGCCGCGATGAATTCTTTCAGGAACAAGAGGTCGACTTACGATTGTGGGTATTGGCGGCCTCACTTCTGAAGTCGGCAAGACTACTTTGTTGTGCAAACTTCTCAGTGCCTTTCCTGGTTGGGAGGCAATAAAGACTACGCGCGGCCACTATCGCTCCTGCGGGAAAGATCCCCACACTTGTTGCGTCAGCGATTTGTTGTCTGCGGAAGCGGTGGTTCGTTCAGGACGTGAGTCGACCTATGCTGCCGGAAAAGATACCGGGAAATATTGGGAGGCCGGCGCCGCCAATGTGCACTGGGTGATCGCTACGGACGAACAGGTTGAAGCAGGAATCAATGACGCGCTTGGTCGTGTAAAGGCAGACGGCGTTTTTGTCGAGGGCAATAGTTTTACTGAGTTTGTAAAACCAGATTTCTTTTTGATGGTGGCGCGTCCCGATCAAACAAAAATCAAACTCACTGCCAAGCGAGTTTTGAAAAGCATTTGCGCAATTTACTTGTCGGGAAATGCCCAGGAAGCCGAGCGCGTGCCGGTGTTGTTGGGCCAAGGCCTGGCGGGCCTTGGGCCGGACCTGCCCGTTTTTTCTCCTCACAATTTCTCAGCGTTAGTAGAGCGCGTACGCGAAATAGATTCGCTTACTGCCTTGAACGCAGCGGCAAACCAATCGAGCGTTTTAGTATCATAGTTCTGCCTGCATAACAGTCTCACGCAAGCAAACAGTATTTGCAGAGTGGTTTTTGAAGGATCGCGACATACATCGTGTGCCGCATCGATATTGGCTCCCGCTTGGGCCGGTTCGAGCACAGAATTGGCAGACGCGAGAGTGCTGCTTTTCGCCCTCGAATTATTGTGGGAAAGGCAGCATTTTTGCTGTGCTAAAATAATATTCAGCTAATGTTGAGGGTCGCTTGACAGAGTAGATATCCTGGGTTAAAGTCCTCGTTTGCTTGGGGCGAAGTTTTATCGTCTGTAAGGCAATCCAAAGACAATTTGGAATCGATCTTTGAAAACTAGATAGAGCGTGTCCATATCAATGAACTTTGAGAGTCAAAACGACGAGCGATAAAGCTCGCGTTCAAAACTCTGCAGAAGAGTCATTATCGGATACTGAACAACAACCAGTACGAGATGATGTTCCAGAGAACAAATTCTAACGAGAGTTTGATCCTGGCTCAGAATCAACGCTGGCGGCGTGCCTCAGACATGCAAGTCGAACGCGAAAGTTTCCTTCGGGAGACAAGTAGAGTGGCGCACGGGTGAGTAACACGTAGGTAATCTACCTTCGGATGGGGAATAACAATCGGAAACGATTGCTAATACCGCATAATGCAGCGGCACCTAATGGTGACAGTTGTTAAAGCGGGGGATCGAAAGACCTCGCGTCTGAAGAGGAGCCTGCGGCGGATTAGCTAGTTGGTAAGGTAATGGCTTACCAAGGCAACGATCCGTAACCGGCCTGAGAGGGCGGTCGGTCACACTGACACTGACATACGGGTCAGACTCCTACGGGAGGCAGCAGTCGGGAATTTTGGGCAATGGGCGAAAGCCTGACCCAGCAACGCCGCGTGAAGGATGAAATCCCTCGGGATGTAAACTTCGCAAGAACGGGAAGAATAAGTGAAAGTTAATATCTTTCATGATGACGGTACCGTTTGTAAGCTCCGGCTAACTCCGTGCCAGCAGCCGCGGTAATACGGGGGGAGCAAGCGTTGTTCGGATTTACTGGGCGTAAAGGGCGCGTAGGCGGCCACCGCAAGTCGATTGTGAAATCTCCGGGCTTAACCCGGAAAGGTCAACCGATACTGCGGGGCTAGAGTGCGGAAGGGGCAACTGGAATTCTTGGTGTAGCGGTGAAATGCGTAGATATCAAGAGGAACACCTGCGGCGAAGGCGGGTTGCTGGGCCGACACTGACGCTGAGGCGCGAAAGCCAGGGGAGCGAACGGGATTAGATACCCCGGTAGTCCTGGCCTTAAACGATGAATGCTTGGTGTCTGGGGTTATATAGTCCCCGGGTGCCGTCGCTAACGCTTTAAGCATTCCGCCTGGGGAGTACGGTCGCAAGACTGAAACTCAAAGGAATTGACGGGGACCCGCACAAGCGGTGGAGCATGTGGTTTAATTCGACGCAACGCGAAGAACCTTACCTGGGCTAGAATGCCTCTGACAACCCTAGAGATAGGGCCT
>WNFO01005819.1_pt1 | contig 17706 bp, 17 predicted proteins | sample 5400251 | NCBI WGS metagenome assembly WNFO01 (sample SAMN13153354, study PRJNA577476) | soil metagenome | isolation source: 100 cm saprolite under Madrone tree | place: USA:California | collected 2016-06-14
GAAGGGGCAGGGCGGCAAGCTCGTCGCCGACGGCAATCTGATCTCGGGCGTCGGCAAGCTGCCGTTCAACACCGACGGCGGCGGGCTCTGCAACAACCATCCGGCCAACCGCGGCGGCTTGACGAAGGTGGTCGAGGCGGTGCGCCAGCTTCGCGGTGAAGCTCATCCGAAAGTTCAGGTGAAGAACTGCGACGTGGCCTTGGCGCACGGCACCGGCGGCTCGCTCGGCACGCGGCACGGCAGCGCCACCGTGATCATGGGCAGGGAGTGAGGCGATGACCACGACCGAGCGGAAATACCCGGCGCCGGCGGTCAATCCGGAGATCAAGCCTTTCTTCGACGCGGCCTCGCAGGGCGCGCTCATGCTCAAGAAGTGCGGAGCCTGCGGCCAGGCGCATCACTACCCGCGCGCGATCTGCCCCTTCTGCGCGAGCGACCGGACGGAATGGATCACCGCCTCGGGCCGCGGGACGATCTAATCCTACAGCGTCATGCGGCGGGTGCCGGTGCCCTACGCGATCGGCTACGTCACCCTGGAAGAAGGCGTCACGATGATGACCAACATCGTCGACTGCGATCTGGATGCGATCCGGATCGGCCAGCGCGTGAAGGTGGTTTTCAAGCCGACCGACGGCGGGCCGCCGGTGCCGATGTTCACGCCGGCCTGATCCGGCCGCGATCCGCGGCGATGTCGCAGCTCTTCGACAAGATCGGGCTCGGATATCGAGACTATCGCCGGCCCGATCCGCGGCTGGCCGCGGCCATCACACGCGCGCTGAACCGGACGGACACCGTCGTGAACGTCGGCGCCGGGACAGGCTCCTACGAGCCGTCGGATCGATCGGTCGTCGCCGTCGAGCCCGCGATGACCATGATTCGCCAGCGGCGCGCCGGCAGCGCGCCCGTCGTGCAGGCTTCAGCGACCGACCTGCCGTTTCGCGACGACGGATTCGCCGCCGCGCTCGCGGTCCTCACCGTGCACCACTGGCCCGATCGCGCGCGCGGACTCGACGAGCTCGCGCGGGTGGCCCGCCAGCGCGTGGTCGTCGTCACCTGGGATCCGTCGTCATCGGGCTTCTGGCTGAGCGACCACTACTTCCCCGACCTCGTCGACATCGACCGCCGGATCTTTCCGTCCACGGAGGATTTCCGGCAAGCGCTCGGCCGCATCGAGGTGCGCGTGCTTCCGATTCCTCACGATTGCGTCGACGGGTTCATGGGCGCCTACTGGCGGCGGCCTCACGCCTACCTGGATGCGGGCGTGCGCGGAGCGATCTCGACGTTCGCGAAGCTTCACGACGTCGGACGCGATCTCGATGGGCTCGCCCGGCTCCGACGCGATCTCGACGACGGCACGTGGGAGCGCCGTCACGGAGAGCTGCTCACCCGGTCGGAGATCGACCTCGGCTACCGGATCGTGATCGCCGCCAAGCGCTGACGCGAGCCGAGCAGGCCCGGCTCAGGCGCAGGCGACCGCGTACACGTCCTTGACCTCTGCCGGGAGCCGCCATTCCTTCCAGCTCTTGCCGCCGTCGCGCGTGCCGAAGACCTGCCCCAGACGCGCCACGCTGTAGACCTGCTCGGGATCACGCGGGTGGAGCGAGACGGCCATCATCGTGCTCTCGGCCTTGATGCCATGGTCGATGCGCTTCCAGGTCTGCCCCAGATCGTCGCTGCGGTAGAGGGAGCCATCCGTGCTGCGCGCGGCGGGGCTGAGCGCGGCCACCAGGGTTCGCGGATTGTGCGGCGAGACGACCACGTCGCGCGCGTACGTCAGCGGCGAGAAGCGGCCGATCTCCATGTCTTGCCAGGTGTGGCCACGGTCGGCGCTGCGGAAGAGGCCCATGCGCACGGCGAGGAACACGGTGCCGGGGAGCGCGCTCGAAACGGTCAGCGCGTGCGTGTCGAGCATGCCCTCGTTCTCGGTGTCGCTCGCGATGCGGCTCTTCAAGTGCGGACGCTCGGCGAGCTTGACGAGATCCTGACCGATATCCTCCCAGGTCTCTCCGCGGTCGCGGCTGCGCAGGACGCCGTCGACCTCGAGCCCCGCGTAGATCTCGTCCGGGTTCGAAGGATCGATCGCCAGGCGAGTCACGCGGCACGGGAAGTTCATCTTCACGCGACCCGGCGAGGTGACCCGCGGCAGCTTGCGCCAGCTGTCGCCGCCGTTGTCGCTCCGGTAGACCGCGACCGGCGAGGTCCCGAGGTACATGGTCCGGGGATCCCGCAGGTGAATCAGGATGGACCACACCTCCAGTCCCTCGTCGGGGAAGGGGAGCTTCTCCCAGCTCGCGCCGCCATCCCGGCTCCGGTAGGGGCCGTTCTGGGACCCGGCGAAGATCAGGCTCGGATCGGTCGGATGAATGGTGATCGCCTGGACGTCCATGCGCTCCGGCAACCCCTTGCTGAGGCGCTCCCACTGATCGCTGCCCACGGTTTGCCGGAAAATCCCCGAGACGGCTCCAGGGATACGCGCTGCCGTACCGACGTAAACGTGCGAGGTTCCTGACGGGTTCGCCATCACCGACCTCCTGGGGGTTCTTGACCTCTCAACGGCTTGACTGGCCCAGACTGTACCACTCACGGGTGCTATCGTGCAGACGTGGTGAGCGGCCTTGGCGCGGCGCATGAAAAGCAGTTGACGCCGCCCACGCTCCGGGCTTAATGAAGGCCCTACCCGCGCTGTGCGGGACCGCCAACTCTCACCGTCGAAAGGAGTCGCACGTGATTTACGAGATTCGCACCTACCAGATCGCGCCAGGCAGCCTTGCCGAGGTCGAGAAACGCTTCGGCGACGCCTACCAGTACCGGAAGAAGTATTCGGAGCTCACGGCGTTCCTGCACACCGAGGTCGGACCCCTCAACGAGATCGTCCACATCTGGGGCTACAAGGATCTCGCCGACCGCGCGCGCGTCCGCGGCGAGGCCTCGAAGGAGGCGAACTGGCCGCCGAAGATCCAGGAGTTCATCCGTCAGATGCGCTCCGAGGTCGTCGTGCCCTTCTCGTTCATTCCGGAGCCGCGGCCCGGGAAGCTGGGCCCGGTCTACGAGCTTCGCTACTACACCTTGAAGCCCGGCACCCTGCCGGACACGGCGAAGGGCTGGGAGTCGAAGATCGGCGAGCGCGCCAAGCTTTCGCCGATCGTGTTCGCGGGCGGCGTGGAGTTCGGCCGCGCCAACGGGTTCGTCCACATCTGGGCCTACTCCAGCATGGACAATCGGATGCAGGTGCGTGACGAAGCGAGAAAGAAGGGCGTGTGGCCGCCGCCGGGAGGCGCCGACCGGCTCCTCACGCAGGAAAACAAGATCCTCCTGCCTTCCGCCTTCTCGCCGCTACAGTAGAGAGACTTCGGCGCGGAGCGTTCGTCGCGAGGGCGCCCACGGCCCTCGCGGCGAAGCGACCGCCCGCGCTCCCCCTCTGGTCCCGTTGAGGAGTGACGTGGCTCTGAGAATCGGCGTCGACATCGGCGGCACATTCACGGACCTCGTCGCGCTCGACGAGACGACGGGCGCCGTGGTCACGAGCAAGGCCCTCAGCACCCCGCGCGAGCTCCTCGAGGGTGTCCTGCGCTGCGTCGATCAGGCCGGCGTGCGGCTGGCGGACTGTCGGTTCGTCATCCACGGGACCACGATCGGGATCAACGCGCTCCTCGAGCTGAAGGGGGCTCGCACGGGCCTCATCACCACCGAGGGCTTCCGCGACGTCCTCGAGATCGGCCGCGGCAACTTCCTGAAGATGTACGACGTGCTCTACCGGCGCCCCGAGCCCCTGGTGCCGCGCGGACGCTCTCGCGAGGTGCCGGAGCGGCTGACGGCGACCGGCGAGGTGCTCGTGCCGCTCGACGAAGAGGCCGTGCGGGCGGCCGCCCGCCAGCTTGTCGCCGACCGCGTCGAGTCGGTGGCGATCGTCTTCCTGTTCTCGTATCGCGACCCCGCTCACGAGCAGCGCGCCGCTCAGATCGTCGCCGCCGAGATGCCCGGCGCGTCGGTCTCGGCCTCTCATCGCATCACGCAAGAGTGGCGCGAGTACGAGCGGACCAGCACTACGGTCGTGAACGCGTACGTGCAACCGATCATGGACCGCTACCTCGGTGAGTTCGGCCGGGGGCTCCGCGGGCGCGGCTTCACTGGCCAGCTCCTGGTGACCCAGTCGAACGGCGGCGCGTTCTCGCTCGAGGCGGCGCGCTCGAAGCCCGTGCACACGATCGAGTCGGGCCCCGCGGCCGGGGTCACGGGCAGCGCGAGCCTCTCGCGCATCCTCGGCGCCGACCGACTGATCTCGTTCGACATGGGCGGCACGACCGCGAAGTGCGCGATCGTCGAGCGCGGGCTCGTCCAGACCACCGATGAGTACCACGTCGACGGCCGGCCGCTGCGGGTTCCGGTGATCGACATCAAGGAGGTGAGCGCCGGGGGCGGGACGATCGCCTGGATCGACGCGGGCGGCGCCTTGACGCTCGGCCCGCACAGCGCCGGCGCGGACCCCGGACCCGTATGCTACGCGCGGGGCGGCCAGGAGCCGACCGTCACCGACGCGAACCTGGTGCTCGGACGCATCGACGCCGGCCGCTTCCTCGGCGGCACGATGCCGCTCGATCTCACGCGGGCCGTGCGCGCCATCGACGAGAGGATCGGCGCGCCGCTCGGCCTCACGCGCGCGACCGCCGCGGCCGGGATCGTTAGACTGGCCGACGTGAAGATGGCGCTCGCCGTGCGCAGCATCACGACCGAGCGTGGCCTCGACCCGCGGGAGTACACCGTGCTGGCCTACGGCGGCGGCGGGCCGCTCCACGCCGTCGCCATCGCGCGCGAGCTCGGGATCCCTCGTGTCGTCGTGCCGCCGTCCCCGTCGACGTTCTCGGCCTGGGGGATGCTGGCGACCGACCTCCGCTACCTCGGTCAGGAGCACACCGTGACGATCGCCCTGGACACGCTCGACGACTGGGCCACGCTTCGCGCCCGGTTTGACGCGGCCCACGAGCGCGCCTACGGTTACGCCGCCGCGGAAGTCGACGTCCAACTTCTGAACCTTCGCCTCGCCGTCGTCTTCCCGCTGGACCAGCCACACCTCCCCACACTCGAGCCCCGCACCTCCGGCGGCGCGCTCCCAGCGTTCGAAACGCGCAAGATCTACTCCAGTCTCGCGGGTGACTCCATCGAATACCGCGTGTACCAGCGCGAGGCGCTCCGAGCCGGCGACCGCCTCAATGGCCCCGCCGCTATCGAAGAGCCCGGAACCACAACGATCATCGACGCCGCCGACACACTTTCGATCGAAAACCACGGATGCTTGGTCATCCACCTGAACGCAGTCGGAGCGATGGGGGGTGTCGGGGGGAGCGAGCATCGCTCCCCCCGACGATAATCAAACCATGCCAGACGCGATAACGGTCGAGATCATCCGCGCCGCACTCAACGCGACGACAGATCGCATGCGGATCACCCTGATCAAGACCGCCTACAACCACATCATCAGCGAGAGCCTCGACTTCGGCTGCGCGATCTTCGACCCCGACGTGCAGATGATCGCGCAGGGCATCGGCCTGCCGGTGTTCCAGGGCCATCTCGGGTTTCCCATCCAGGCCACCATCGCCGATCGCGGCATCGAGGCGTTTCGCGAAGGCGACGTCTTCATCCACAACGATCCGTACACGGGCAACGGCAACCACCTGAACGACGTCGCGATGACCGCCCCGGTGTTCTGGGAGGGACGGCTCGCCGGCTTCGTGGCGGTGAAGGCCCACTGGACCGACGTCGGCGGGCCGGTGCCGAGCTCGATGCAGGTGGGCTCGACCGATTTTCGCCAGGAGGGCCTCCGCTTCCGGTCCGTCCGGATCGTGAATCGGGGCGAGCTGAACGAAGAGGTGATGCGGATCATCGCCGGCAACATCCGCACCGAGAGCGGCACGCTCAAGGACATCCAGGCCATGCTCGCGGTGTGCCGCGCCGGCGACCAGTTCTTCCGCGAGGTGCTCGCCAAGTACGGGCGCGAGGCCGTGCTCGAGGCGACGGGCGTGTATATGGCACAGTCGGAGCGGCGCACGCGGGCCGCGCTCGCGAAAATCCCGGCCGGTGTCTATCGGGCGGTTGGCCACTTCGATAATGACGGAATCACTCTCGACCGGCCCGTGCGCATCGAGATGGCCATCACCGTGGACGACGGCAGCATGACGGTCGACTTCACGGGTTCGGACGCCCAGGTCAAGGGGCCGTTCAACTGCGGCGACGCGATCACGATCAGCGCCTGCCGGATGCTGATCAAGTGCCTGACGACGCCGCTCGACCCCGTGGACGAGGGCTGCTTCCGCCCGCTCACGGTCGTCATTCCGCCGCGCTCGGTGCTGGCCGCCGAGGAGCCGGCGCCGACGGCCCGCTACTACGTTCCGGTCAATCTCCTGCTCGATCTGGGGCTGCGCGCGCTGGCCCCGGCGATGCCCGCCGAGGTGCCGGCCGGATCCTACGGCGATCAGATGCCGACGATCGCGTTCGGCACGCACCCGCAAACCGGCAAGCTCTTCATCCAGGGTGATCTGAACGCCGGCGGCACCGGCGCGCGGCCGACCTTCGACGGCGAGTCGGCGATGATCATCTTCGCGGGCTCCACGGCGCGGAACAATCCGGTGGAGGTCGTCGAGTCGCGCCTGCCGACGATCCGGATCATGCGCTACGCGCTGCGCCGAGACTCGGGCGGCGCCGGACGCCACCGCGGCGGTCTCGGCATCGAGCGCGACTATCACTTCATGCAGCCGGCCTTCATCACCTTCAGCCTCGAGCGCAAGGCGACGCCGCCCTGGGGGCTCTGGGGCGGCAAGGAAGGCGCCGTCAACGGCGTCGAGATCACCTCGCCGGACGGCGGGGTGCGCCACGTGCGCAAGGCCACGCAGCATCCGATCGAAGCGGGCGAGGTCGTTCGCATCCTGACCGGCGGGGGCGGGGGATACGGCCCGCCGTCGGAGCGCGAGGCCGATGCTATCCGGCGCGATGTGCGCGAGGGCTACGTGTCTCGCGAGGCCGCGCGACAGGACTACGGCATCGACGTCGCCGAGTCGCGGGACAACGGCGGATGAGCCTCCACGCGCGCGCGATCGCGATCGGCGTCTCGGCCCTGCTGATGCTCGGGGTCGCCCACGCCCAGGACGAGACCATCCAGAAGATGGTGGGGAGCTGGCAGGGCAAGGTGGACGTTCGCATCGAGCCCGAGCGTACGCTCGTCATCAAATCCGTCGCCATCCAGCAGGGGCAGTGGATCGCGAGCATCGACTACGGGCCGACCGGGAAAAGCCTGAGCTCCATGGAGGCGCGGATCGAGCGGCAGGGCGGCACCCCGACCGTGATGTTCGCGATGTCCACCACGAGCAAGGTCGAGCTCCAGCTCGTTTCGGAGGGCGAGCTCCGGGGACTGCTCAAGATCGCCGACGGCACGGGGAGCTGGGTCGGCCGCAAGATCGTCTTACAGAAGATCAGCGACAAGCCCTGACGACGGTGCGCGCGCCCGACGGAATGCTGGTCAAGACCATGCGCGTGGCCCCCGCCTTGTTCGTCGCCGTTCTGGTCGCATGCGCGACTCCTGGGTCGCAGTCGGCCTCGAGCGGACCGCGCTTCAGTCAAGGCGGACCGGAAGCCGACGTATTGGGCGCCGCCAAGGGCTATCCACCCGGCGATCGTGCGTCGTTCTTCCGTGTGCCGTTCCTGGTCGGTTCCCAGAGCCACCTGGACGAGATCTTTCCAAGCCGGCTGGTCCGTCGGGCCGACAGACCATCGTCCATGGAGCGGGCGAAGTCCGCGCCGGCGCTGCGCTACGAATATCAGGGGCAAAATCTCGCCCTCGACGACTACATGGCGCGCAACCCGGCCACCGGGCTCCTCGTCGCCCGTGGAGATACGATCTTCATCGAGCGCTACCAGTACGCGCGGAGCGATCGGGATCGGTTCACATCATGGTCGATGGCCAAGACGGTCACGTCGATGCTGATCGGGATCGCGATCGCCGAAGGGCGCATTCGCTCCGTGGACGATCCGGCCGCGACGTACGTGCCGGCACTCGAGGGCACCGAGTACGGGCGCACGTCGCTGCGGCATCTGCTTCAGATGTCCTCCGGCGTGAGGTTCGTCGAGGAGTATACGGGCGCGGACGACGTCTCGAGACTCTCGGCTGACACGTTTCGTCAAGTGGGGCCCGGCGGCGTCGCCGCGGTGACCCCCTTCAACGAGCGTGCCGTCCCGCCGGGGACCAAGTTCTCCTACGCTTCGGTCGAGACCGAAGTGCTGGGGCTCGTTCTGGCCGCCGCGGTCGGCCGTTCCGTGTCCGAGTATCTTCAGGCGAAGATCTGGCAGCCGATCGGCGCCGAGGCCGACGCGACCTGGATCATCGACCGCTCGGGTCAGGAAGTGACGTACTGTTGCTTCAACGCGGTCCTGCGCGACTACGCGCGGCTCGGTCTGCTGCTCGCGCACGACGGAAACTGGCGCGGGCGCCAGCTCATCCCGGCGGCGTGGATCCAGGAGGCTACGAGCGTGCGTCCCGATCAACCGCACCTATGGCCTCGCACCGCGACGCCCTATTTCGGCTACGGCTATCAGACCTGGATCTTCCCGGGCGCGCGCCGGACGTTCGCGCTCCTCGGCGTCCGCGGCCAATCGATCTACGTCGACCCGGCGAGCCGGCTCGTGATGGTGACCACCGCGGTGCGGAAGCTGCCGGTCGACCCGGGGGTCGCCGAGACAGGCGCGTTGTGGCGCGCCGTCGCGCGCGATCTCGGCCGCTGACCCCGATGGCGGGCTCCTACCGCGCCGAGGTGACCGCCGGCAAGGTCTGCGGCGGCTCCTGAGCGTCGACCGCGTATACTCGTGGCCCGGAGGTCGGGGCCCGATGGCCTTGAACGCGCAACTGGATATGCACAGAGCGTGAGCATTCGCGCGATCCGCTGCGGCACGCTCTTCGACGGTGTCGCCCCGGCGCCGATCGTAGACGCGATGGTCGTCGTCGACGGCAACCGGATCACGGCCGTCGGACCGGCCGACCGAACGCCGGCGCCGCCGGGCGCCGAGGCCCTCGATCTCACGAATCGGTTCGTGATGCCCGGGCTCATCGATTGTCACAGCCACGCCTCGATCGTGCCGGGCCTCGGCGACCAGCTCGGCCAGCTCTGCCGCGGTCCCGTGCCCCAGGCGCTCGCCGCGACCGCGAATCTGCGCGCGGACCTCGCCGCCGGGACGACGACGATGCGGATCATGGGCGAGGAGCACTTCCTCGACATCGAGGTGCGCGACGCGATCGAGGCGGGCGTGATCGCGGGGCCGCGCCTCCTGGTGGCGGGGCGCGGCCTCGCCGCCAACAACGGTCACGGCCGGGCCCTCGCCAGCTACGACGGCGTCGACGAGGTGCGCCGCGGCGCGCGCGAGAACCTCCGTCGCGGCGCGAACCACGTGAAGATCTTCGTCACGGGCGGCGTCAGCTCGCCCGGAGCGATGTCGACCTCGAGCGCCTACACGCGCGAGGAGATCCGCGCTGCCGTCGAAGAGGCGCACCGGGCGGGCACCTACGCCGCCGCTCACGCGCACGGCGGCGCCGGGCTGAGGCTCGCGGTCGAGGAAGGCGTCGGCACGATCGAGCACGGGCTCCTGGCCGGTGACGAGGACGTGGCCCTGATGGTCGAGCGCCGCGTGTGGCTCATCTGCACGTTCTCGATCTTCATGCACCCGACCGGCATCGAGCAGGGCGACGGCCAGCGCCCGGCCATCATGGACAAGGTGCGCCGGGCCCGCCGCGTGGTCGACGAGACGTTCCCGCGCCACCTGGCCTCGGGCATCCACTTCGCGTGCGGCACCGACAGCATGCACGGGCTCATGCCGGTCGAGCTCGAGACGCTCGTCCGCTTCGGCGTGTCGACGCGCGATGCGCTGCTGGCGGGCACGCGCTGGGGCGCCGAGGCCTGCCGGGTCGACGACCAGGTCGGGACCCTGGTGCCGGGAAAGCGCGCCGACCTGATCGCGATCGACGGCGATCCGCTGAAGGACATCCAGGCGCTGCGACGCGTGAGCCTGGTCATGAAGGATGGAGTGCCCTACGAGGGAGTCTTCGGGAGGAACGAGCGATGAGCGACGCGACCACCAGGCGTGAGTGGCTCCATCGAACGGGCGGGCTTGCCGTCGGAGCGGGCCTCGGCTCGCTCGCGGGTGAAACGTCGATCAGGCCGACGATCGCCCAGGCGCAGGGCAAGCGCGGCGGCACGCTGCGCGTCGCCACCGTCGACAAGCCCGTGAACATGGATCCCGGCTACGCCCAGCTCTACTCCTCGCTCCAGGTCTACCAGAACGTCTACAACAAGCTCGTCTACGTCGACGAGAGTGGCCAGTTCGTCCCGGGTCTCGCAAAGTCGTGGAAGCAAGAGGACGACAAGACCTGGCTCTTCGACCTGGTCGACAACGCCGTGTTCCACAACGGCGAGCCGTTCACGGCGAAGGACGTCGCCTTCACGTTCGCCCGTATCCTCGACACGAAGAACAAGCTTCCGATGCGCATCTTCTTCACGCCGATCGAGGGCGTGGAGGCGGTCGGTCCGTATCAGGCGCGCTTCCATTTGAGCCGGTCGTGTGGCCCGCTCCTGGCCATGCTGGCCCAGGCCACCGAGGTCGTGAACGAGAAGGCGCTCAAGGAGAAGGATCCCAAGCTCTTCCCGATCGGTACCGGGCCGTATCGGTTCGTCGAGTGGGTGAAGGACGATCACATCACGCTCGAGCGCTGGGAGAAGTACCATCGCCCCGGCCGCCCGTACCTCGACAAGATCATCTTCTATGCGCCGCCCGACGACACGGTGCGGCTCACCGGGCTGCAGACCGGAAGTCGTCGCCCGGGCGCCCGTACTTTCCGTTCTATTTCATGCTCAACGCGAGCAAGCCGCCGCTCGCCGACAAGCGTCTCAGGCAGGCGATCGCCTGGGCGCTGGACCGCTCGGAGATCGTGAAGCTCGTCTACTACGGCAGCCACGTCGTGACCGCCGAGCCGACGCCCGAGCCGAGCCCCTGGGCGACCGGAATGAACGTGCACAAGAACGGGCCCGATCTGGCCAAGGCCAGGCAGCTCATGAGCGAGGCCGGCGTGGGCGGCGGGCTGAGCCTGACCTATCTCGTCAAGTCGCAAGTGCCGGTGCTGGTCAAGACCGGAGAGATCCTGCGCGAGCAGCTCAAGAAGATCGGCATCACGCTCGAGGTCCAGCCGCTCGAATCCGGCCAGTACTTCGAGGCGCTCGTCGGCAAGAAGTTCGACCTCGCCGGGGCCTGGTGGAGCGTTACCGTCGATCCCGACATGTTCTACAACCCGATGCAGCACTCGACGTCGCCCTGGAACTTCACCGGCTTCAAGTCGGAAGAGGCCGACCGACGCCTGGACGCCTTCCGCTACACCGCGAGCCCGGCCGCCCGCAAGAAGATGTACCCGGAGCTGGTGCGCTGGTTCCAGGAGGAAGGCTCGCTGGTCATCTTCAGCAACGAGATCCAGCGGTACTGGATGAAGCCCAACGTGAACGGCATGGTCCCGCTGTCGTCACTGGAGCTCCGGTTCGAGGACGTCTGGCTCGCTTGAACTAGACACTCCATGGCGTCGCTGACCTACGTGGTACGGCGGCTTGCCCTGGCGGCGCCACTGTTGCTCGGCATGAGTCTGCTCGTATTCGGGCTCATGCGCGTGATCCCCGGCGATCCGGCGGTCGTCGTGCTCGGCTACAAGGCCACCCCCGAGAGCATCCGGGCGATGCGCGAGGCCTTCCACCTCGACGAGTCGCTCCCGACCCAGTACGCGCGCTGGCTCGGCGGCATTCTGCGCGGCGACTTCGGGATCGACTTCCGCCAGAACGAGCCGATCGGTCGGATGATCGTCGATCGGCTGCCGGTCACGATCGAGCTGACCCTGCTGGCCGCGCTGGCCGCGGCGCTGATCGGCGTGCCGCTCGGGCTCGTGGCGGGCTCCCGTCGGGGCGGCGCGGCCGATCGCGCGTCGCTGGCGCTCGGGCTCCTCGGTATCTCCGTGCCGGATTTCTGGCTCGGCATCATGCTCATCCTCGTCCTGTCGCTGGCGGCCGGCGTCTTGCCATCGAGCGGGTTCGTGCCGTTCGCCGAGGCCCCGCTCGAGAACCTCTGGTACCTGGCGCTGCCCACGCTCACCCTGGCGTCGAGCCGTGCGGCCGCGCTCGGCCGCCTCACGCGCGCGGCGGTCCTCGACGTCGTGCATCGCCCGTTCGTGCAGTTCGCGCGCGCCAAGGGCCTCAGCGAGGGCGCGATCCTCGTGCGGCACGTGCTGCCGAACGCGGCCATTCCGATCGTGACCGTGATCGGGCTCCAGGTGGGCTACATGCTCGGCGGCGCGATCGTCGTCGAGACGATCTTTACCTTGCCGGGACTCGGCCGCATGACGCTCGACGCCGTGCTCGAGCGGAACTATCCGGTCGTGCAGAGCGGGCTCCTGGTCGTCGGCGCGATGTTCATGGTGGTGAACCTCGTGACCGATGTGCTCTACGGGCTCCTCGATCCAAGGCTCCGGCGCCGATGAGCCGGGGGACCTCGACGGTCGCGGTGACCGGGCTCGCCATCGTGGTCGCGCTGGCGTCGCTGGCGCTGGCGGCGCCGCTGGTGCTGCCCGGGAGCCCGACCGAGATCGCCAGCGCCGCGGCGCTGCGGGCGCCGACCGTCGTCGAGCCCTTCGGCATGGACGACCTCGGCCGGAGCGTGCTGAGCCGCGTGATCCACGGCTATCGCGTCTCGCTCGGCGTCGCGCTCGCCTCGGTCCTGATGGCCGTGCTCCTCGGCCTGCCGCTCGGGCTCCTGGCCGGCTACGCCGAAGGCGTGCTCGACCAGGTCATCATGCGGCCGCTCGATATCCTGATGGCATTCCCGGCGATCCTCCTGGCCATCGCCCTCACCAGCGTGTTCGGCACCGGCGTGCTCCTCGTCTCGCTGGCGCTCGCGATCGTCTACATGCCGATCGTGGCCCGTGTCGTGCGCGCGGCGGTGCTGGCGACCAAGGCCGAGGTGTACGTCGAGGGCGCGCGCGCGGTCGGCGCGACGGCGCGGCGGCTGGTGCTGCGGCACATCATGCCCAACTGCGTCACGCCGCTCCTGGTTCAGGCTTCGGTGCTGATGGCGATTGCGATCCTGGTCGAGGCGGCGCTGTCGTTCCTGGGCGTCGGGGTGAGGCCGCCCACTCCGTCGCTCGGGCTGATGCTCTCCGACGGGCGCGGCTTCATGCTGCAGGCGCCATGGGTGGTCGTCTTCCCGGGCCTCGCGATCTTGATCGCGGTGCTCGGCTTCAACATGCTCGCCGACGGCCTGCGCGACTGGCTCGACCCGCAGCAGGGGGCGGGTCGCTGAGGGCGGCTACTCCTTATAGTCCAGGCCCGCCGCCGCGAGCTTGGGCTTGAAGGCCGGCCGGGCGAGGAAGGCGACGAACGCGCGCGAGGTCGGCGGCGACGCGCTGGCGATCGTGACACCCGCGGCGTAGACCGTGATCTTCTGCAGCTCCTTCGGCAGCGGGCCGACGAGCGTCACGCCCTTCACCGGGATGATCTCGCTGATCTGGTGGACGACCATTTCCACGTCGCCCTTGGCGACCAGCTCGGCCGGATAGCCGCCCGGCACGAGCGTGGTCTTCGACTTCACCGCGTCGGTGATGCCGAGCTTCTGCAGCACGCTCGCGAAGTGAATGCCGCTGGTCCCGCCTTGCGCGGGATCGATGTAGACGAGCGACTTCGTCGACAGGAGCGCCTGCTTCAGCGCCTCCGGGCTGCCGATGTCGGGCTTGGGCGCGCCGTCGCGCACGGCCACGCCGATGCCGGTGCGGCCGATCGCGGTCCACGAGCCCTCGACCACGGCGCCCTGGCGCGCCATCTCCTTCATCGCCTCGTCCGTCATGATCACGACGTCGGCGGGCGCCCCGTCCGCCAGCTTCGCCTTGATCGCGCCGACCGTGCCGAAGGTCAGCTTCACCGGGTTGCCCGTTTCCTTCTCGAACGCCGCGGCGAGCTCGGTCACGATCGAGCGCATGGCCCCCGCGCTCAGCACCTGAAGCTCGGCCGCCTCGCCGCGTCCCGCCCAGAGCGAGAGCACCACGGCCAGCAGGAGAGCGCGGAACCCCATCGTTCTCGTTAGACTCATCACGATCGGTCTCCTTGATTGAGCCTCACATCAGCCCGTAGAACTTGCCCGCGTTCTCGCAGGTGATCTTGTGCGTGACGTCGGCCGGCAGGTGGCCGAACTGCTCCTCGATGTATTTCGAGGACTCCGGCCACACGCCGTCGCCGTGCGGATAGTCGGAGCCCCACATGAGCGTCTCGACTCCCATGTCCTCGATGAGCTTGGTGCCGATACGATCGAACTGGAACGTGCCCTTGCACTGGCGGCGCCAGTAGTCGCTCGGCTTCATCGTGAGGCCGAGATCGCGGAAGCGGTCCTCCCACTCGAAGTCCATGCGATCGAGCGCGTAGGGGATCCAGCCGATCCCGCTCTCGCCGAACGAGATGCGGACGTTCGGATAGCGCTCGAGGACGGCGGCACCGATCACCGCGGCCAAAATGTTGACGAGGTTCATCTGGAAGCCGGACACCACCGTGAAGAACGCAGCGCGCCGCGTGAGCCCCTTCTGCACGTCGAGCTTGCCCGGCGGGAGCGCCGGAAACGTGTGAAAGTGTAGCGGCAGGTTCACGTCGTTCACGGCCTTCCAGAGCGGCTCCCAAACCGGGTGCCACATCGGCTCCATGTCCCAGGAGCAGGAGAGCTCCATCCCGCGCAGACCGAGCTTGGCCACCCGGTAGATCTCCTTCACGGCGGCGTCGATGTCGCCGTAGGGCAGGCACGCCAGGCCGATGTAGCGGTCGGGATGGTGATTGCAGAAGTTCTTCAGCCAGTCGTTGTAGATCCGGAACATCTCGTTGGCGGCCTCGGCATCGTTGAGCCGCGTGGCGGCCCCGAGGATGCCGAAGATGACCTCGGCCTGCACGCCGTCGCGATCCATGTCCTTCACGCGCAGCGCCGGATCGGTGGGCCGCCGGATGCCTTTCTTGCCGTCCTCGTAGAGCCCGGTCGAGGCCATGACGTCGACGCGGTAGTGCGAGCCCGGGACGAACTTCTGTCCGGCTGGGCCGACGCCGTTCATGAGGCCGAACGACTGGCCGTTCCGGCACGTCCAGTGGGGACCGTCCGGCCCGTCCGCGACGTACGGCATGCGCTCTTTCATCGCCGCCGACGCGTTCGAGGCGAAAAGGTCGGGCGGAATCCAGGGCAGGTCGATGTGGCAGTCGGCCGAGATGCGCGTATATTTCATGGCGCTCCTCACTCTCTTATTGCTTCTTGAGCCGGACTATTGCTTCTTGAGCCGGACTTCTTCGTACGGCGCCGAATACGGAAAGGCGGGGATCAGGGTGAGGGCCGGCTCCTCTACCCGTGGACCCACGCCTCGAATGAATCCATTCTCCCAGATCGGGACGAAGACCACGCGATCGCTGAGGATCTTCTGGATCTGGTGGAGCATCTCCTCGCGCTTCTTCCGGTCGATCTCTCTGGCCTGGCGCTGGAAGAGATCCTCGACCTCCGGCAGGACGCCGTACGCGTAGCGTCCTTCCTTGGTGGCGAGCCCTTCGATGCGCGTGGCCGCGTTGCCGCCCGCGCCCTGCGCGCCCATCACGATGCCGCGGATCTTCTTCTCGGCCCAGGTCGCCAGGAACGCGGCGCGCTCCATCGTTCTCACGCGCGTCCGGATACCGACGGCGCCGAGATTGCCGGCGATCGCCTCCGCCATCGAGAAGTAGGGCGGGTTCGGCGTGAGGTCGCCGGCGTCGAAGCCGTTCGGATAGCCGGCCTCCACGAGGAGCTGCTTGGCGCGCTTGGGATCGTAGGGATGCGGGTCGATCGCGAGCGCGAACTCCATGTGTCGAGGCACGATGTTGCCGGTGATGCCGGCGAAGCCGAGCTGTTCGGCCTCGTTCAAGGTCTTCCGGTCGATCGCGTGGCTCGCCGCGAGGCGAACCCGCCGGTCGTGCCAGGGAGACTTCGGATCCCACTGCTCGGTGAAGTCGAGGAAAATGACGGTATTGGTCCGAACGGCGGTGAGCTTGAGACCGGGTGTCCGCTGGACGTCCTCGGCGACGGGGCCGCCCAGGAAGTAGACGATGTCGGCGTCACGACGCTTGAGGGCGGCCGCCCGCGTCGTCTCATCGGGCACGCTCTTGAAGACCAGCCGCTTGACGCTGGGCACCTTGCGCCAGTAGCCCTCGAAGGCCTCGACGACGATCTCGACACCCGGCGTCGAGCTGACGAACTTGTAGGGCCCGGCGCCGATCGGCGCCTTCTTGAAGCCCTCGTCGCCGACTTTCTCGACGTACTTCTTGGGCACGATCCAGCCCGCGCCGGTCGCGGTGGTCCCGTAGAACGTCATGAAGTCGGGCCACGGCTCCCGGAGCACGAACTTGACCCGGCGCGGGTCGACCGCCTGGACGTCCTTGACCTTGTCCTTGAGCAGCTTCGCCGCGCCGCCCTTGTAGCGCTCGAACGAGAACTTGACGTCCTCCGCGGTGACCGGGTCACCGTTGTGGAATTTGGCGTTCTGGCGCAGGACGAAGGTGTAGCTGGTGCCGTCGGGCGACGTCGACCACGATTCAGCGAGGCTCGGCGTGGTCTGCCCGGTGGGCATCGGCTTCACCAGCGCGTCGTGGATCGCATAGAGGACCTTGAACGGCGTGATGGCCGATTCGGTCTCGCCCGGATCGAGCCAGCGCGGCGCCAGGGTGACGTGGAAGGCGTAGGTCACCTGGCCTTCCGGAGCCGCTTCGAGCTCCGCGAGCGGCGTGACGAGTGTGATGACGGACGTGCCGAGCGCACAGGACAGGACAAGCGGCCACGCGGCCGCAATCGATCGAATCCACCGACTCACGACGAGCCTCCCCGTTGGAACACGCAGGCGTCCAGAGTCCGCCCGCGAATGTTCTTCGTCAAGCCAAGCGACGGCGCGAAAACCTTACGCGCGGGCTAGACCCCCGCGCGCTTCAGGACGAGGCCGATGTTCTGCGCCTCCGGCTTGCGCGTACCGGCGTCGACCTCGCGGACGATGTCGACCGTCGCAACGGAAACCGGCGTGGGCACGCCGCGCTCGCGGCCCTGCGCCACCACGTAGCCGTTCATGTAGTCGATCTCGGTCGGGCGGCCCTTGGTCACGTCCTGCCCCATCGAAGAGCGCCAGTTGCGTCCTCCGGCCGAGGTCGGCGTGAGCATCCGGTCCAGGGCGTCGTAGACCTCGCGGCGGTCGGCAGCGGCCCACTGCTCGGCCGTGGTGCCGCCGAATTTCGGCACGCGATGCCCGAGCGCCAACCCAACCCGCGCGGACTCGGCGCCAAGGTGGATCGTGATCGCTCGGCCCACCTCGCTGGAGGCGATCTCGGCCGACCCGAGCCCCGACATGGCCTGCACGGGATTGCCCGTGGCGTTCGCGCAGAGCTTGGCCCAGCGCTCGCCCCAGAGGTTCTCGGTCACCTGGGATCCGTCGACCACCTTGAGCATCTCGGCCACTTCAGTGGCGCGAGGCGTGACTTTGCCGTCGTGCTCGCCGACCCGGAATACGTCGTGTCCGGTGCCCTGACCTTTCTCGGCTCCGCGCTCGACCTGGCCCGGCTTCCACACCGCGACACCGATCTTCGACATGACCAGCCCGAGCGATCGCGAGGCGCC
>WNFO01001772.1_pt1 | contig 17697 bp, 14 predicted proteins | sample 5400251 | NCBI WGS metagenome assembly WNFO01 (sample SAMN13153354, study PRJNA577476) | soil metagenome | isolation source: 100 cm saprolite under Madrone tree | place: USA:California | collected 2016-06-14
AGCAACGTCGGACGTTTCCAGACCAGCAGCATCCGGTTTCGCACATCCGCCGTGTCGCATGCCAGCTCGGCGCGCCAGTCATCGAGCATCGCGCTCGGGATCGCGTGTGGCTGCCCCACGAGAAACGACGTCATCACGCCGGAGGTCTCGGCAATCACCACACCCGGACCCGCGGGATCATCGATCCAGGCACGAAACGATCCCCGGTTCTTCAATGCGACGACTCCCTTGTGCTCAGGACGGAACAACAGGGAAGGAGCAACGGGCACGTCTCGCCCGAGTGCCACCGAGAGACCCGTGAGTGGATAGAGCGTGAACGCGGTGGTGACGAAACCCGGAGCGGACACGCGAATCGGCCGCCCTAAGGGCGTCGTGAAAACGTGAAAGCGAGCGACCTTGCCCTGATCCATAGCTGCGGTTTTGGCCTGGCCGCTCTGATCTCAGGGCCGCGACGGCGAGCGTCACCCACAGGAATACCAGCAGCGGTGTCCATAAGAACACCTTTCCAAGACCCTGTGCGCCTTTCGCGATAAGGCCCTGGTTCGTAGGGCTGAGCAGCGATTTCAGATAGGGCAGCACGCTGCTCACCAACGCCGCGACTCCGCCGACCGCCGCGAGCTGCTTGAGACTCCAGCCATAGTGGTGCGTGAGCCAGATGTCTGCCGCCACGAGAAACGCGAGGAACGTCGCTGCCTTTACCAGCGGTGCTCGAGTCTCCGCCGCAGCATTCGTCATGGCCTATCCTCCTATTCTGCGGAGTGATGGGCAGATGGCTATGACTCTTTGAGCACCGCGCGCTCATTCTGCTATAGCCAGCTCCTCCGCCCCACGGTCGATTCTTCTGCATGAACCTGACGCTCACCACCGCCGAGCGGCGCCTCCGGGTCATCCTGCGCGCCTTCATCGCCGAAAAAACGCTCTAACGCCCGCTCTCTCAGCCTGTAGGTTTAGTCTCCTCGCTTCCGACCCGCTATCGCTGTCGATTCTTCAGTAGGAAGCCTGGAGGGGCCCATGACCTTGCCGCCACCCGAAGTCGATCGTACGAGAGAGGTTCTGCAGGAGACACGGAAGGTCTTCGTCCGCTTCCTGGAAAGCCCGCAGTCATTCCTGATTTCGAATCAATCCTTGCAAGTTCTCGTCGAGGGGTTCACAGCTCGATTGGATGAAGCCGTGGTAGACCGGCAGGAGCTAAATCTGCTACGCAGGTGGCAGGAGCGAGCTCCCGAAGCGAGGGCGCAAGCCTTGAGCCGGACCTGGCCCTCCACCCTAATTAGTCGAGAACGCTTCCTACCAATTATCACGCAGTTAGGAGCCAGCATTTTGCTAGACATCTGTCCACCGAAACCGGAGTACCGCGGATGAGTCCAAAGCCTGACAGCGCGAACTCAGCGCTCCCCACAACGCTGGGATGGTACCGGGACGCAGCAAACTGGATTGTTGGTCTTTCGGCCGGCGCCGTCGCTGCTGGACTAGCCTATCACCATGAAATACAGTCTGCCACGTCGGGGATCCGCATCAGCTTTCTTGTGGCTTCCCTCCTCTTCGTGCTAGCAATCGTATCGGGAATCCAGTTTTACTTCTGGTTGACGTCGTACGCGAATCAGCGCGAGCGTCGTGATCGACTCGACGAGGATCTCAAGAAACAGGTCCAGGGGGAATCCAGGACCGACTTGAGAGACCAGGTGTCAGATTCGACGGCTAAGATACGAAGTGCCCAACGCCGATTTGGATTCTTCTATACGAGTCTGCTTTGGACATTCCATCTTGGTACGATCGGTTTCACACTTGTCACCGTCTGGCTGGTGTCTGCTCGCAGCGAAAAGCCGCACTCATGGACTGTAACATCAGGCCCCTGTTGCTCGAGTCCTGGTCCCCCTTCGCCGCTCTATGCCCTTCGGATCGATCAATCTAGCGGCGAGACGTGGTACCTTACCGTCGACTCGACCAAGTCTTATGTGTGGCGGCGGATCGATTAGACAGCACTTCCCTCGCCAGAATCAACCAATCTCGCCGCAAGCAGCGCGCGCCCCGACTGGAATGAATAACGTGCCACATCCGGCGCCCAGGCGACGAACGGTTCGCAGGTATCCTCGAGCGCGATCTTGGGACGTATCGACTTCAGCCGTGCAAACAGATCCTTCCACTTTTCGGCCTCCAGCCCGTCGCCGCCAGCAGCCGGAGACTCTCTCGCCTTGAAGGTGTCGGCGAAGGACCACCAGGACCCACTCGGCGGCGCCTCGATCAGTTGCCGCAGAATGTCCGCCGCGGGCTCTGGAAACCCCGTCTGGATCGCCAGGAGCAACTGCGCGGCGCAAGGATTGGGTAAGGGCGTCCCGGTCTTCTGATGACGAGGGCCCGACGCCCGCAGCAGACGATAAATGTTCAAGAACCGCTTCGCGGCGCGCGGCGACGGAATGAGCGCATGCAGCTGCTCCATGAAGAGCAGCTCCGTGGAGTCGAACCGCAGGAACTCGGGATTGAGATCGATAGCAGCGGCGACGGTGGCCGTGGCTGTCCCCCCCGACGCGGCTGACCCGGCTGCAGCAGCGGCAACGTGCCCTGCGGGCGCTGGCGTCGCTGGCGCGGGAGCGGGCGGCGTCCCCGGCTGCGGCGGCGGCGGCGGAACCGTGGCACCTGGACCTGGCACGGGTGGAGCCGATAGGACGGGCGTCGCCGCGGGACCCCTGGCCGTCGAAAGATTCCCGATCATGTTGGCGAAACCGGTGGATTCCATGGGCCGCAGCGTAAATGGAATCTGAAAGATCTTCTCCATGTAGTTCAGCGGCGTGCTCTGCCACAGGAGCTTCTCGTCCTGCGAGGCGCCCACTTGCTCGTCCTGGAAGACCCGAGAGTGCTGCCTGAGCGAGTGTACCAGCCACCGCGGGTCGACCCCGACGACGACGACGAATAACGGCAGCGCGAGGAGCAGGTGCACGGCCTGGAGTACGTCAACGACTTTGGCTTCGGGACAACGATCGAGGTCATCGATGTACAACACGATGCGGTCGATGTTCGCGACCGGTCCCTTGGCCGCGGACTTCTTACCTCCTCTCTCTTTGCTAACCTGGCCGAGGAGATCGCTGAGCTGCTGAAAGTCGCGGCGTGCGCGGGCGACGATGCCCAAGTGTTGCGTGTAATCGGTGCTCGCCTCGCGGTCGCGGATGAAGTTTCCGAGCTGGCGGTCGGCCCGCAAGTCGTCCAATTGTCGTTCAATCTTTTCGAGCGTCGTTTCGGCGTCCTTCACGCGCTGCTGCGCATCGGTGACCTTTTGCTGCATCTGCTGGCTCTGCTGGGTGGCTTCTTGTTTTGCTTTCGCCTGCGCGTCCGCTATCGCTTGTGTATGCGCGGTACGTGTGTCCTTGAGGAGCTTCATTGCGGGACGCACATACTTCAATATCACTCGAAGAACACCACTCGTTGCTACGACCAAAGCCGTTATGCGGCTGACCACGGTGCCAAGCGGGAAGGCGCGGAGTAGCGCCGGCAGGGCGAACACCGCGGCGACGGCAACCAGGACCGACACTAACAGCCAGATCCGCGCCCTCGGGTTCTTGCGAAAATAGAGCGAAATGCCGCGAGCGTAGCCCAAAACGCCTTTCAACTCGAGCAACTGGGCTCTGAACTCGGTGGTCGCCTCCATCGCTGCGGGCAGCCCAAGCCTGCGAGCCGCTGCGTCCATCTGCGCTGCGACAGCGGGTTGCTGCACCGCAACGCGGTAGCCTTCGCGCGCCAGCGCCAGCGGATCGAGCTGAGCCGCCGTCTCCTTTTTGGCCTTTTCGAGACGTTTTAACTGAGCTTCACTCGCCTCGAGCTCCCCTTCCGCCGCGACACGGGCACGCTCCGCCTCGCCCAGCACATCGCGCGAGCTGGCCGCGGCCGCCAATAGCCGGGCGCGCACCTGCTCGGGGTCCCCGTGGATGCCTGCGAGCCCGTCATCGCTTTGGATCTCTCGATTCAACCTCTCGAAGATTTCCGCACCGAGGCTGGCCCACAGATTTGTATCCATGTAATGCCAGGCATTGAACCAGATCTGCACCACATTGGCGCAATACGCCGTGCCCCCGCCGTGCTCACGAACCTGCTTCTTCAGCTCCTCAATGCGCTCACACATCTTATCCATGAAGAAGCTCTTGCCGCTCCCCCAATCGCCGAAGAGTCCCACGGAGATTGGCAACTCGACGTCTTTAGCTACGAGCACTGAGCACAACGCGTTCACTTCCGGAGTGATGTTGAGCCGGTCGATCCCGGACGCTGCGTCCGGGCTGAAGTCGGCAATCTCAGACCTTGGGGAGTTTGGCGCTGGGCGCGGTGCTTGAGTTGGTGCCTGTTGAGTCTGTGGCGTCTGTTCAGTCGAGGGAACAGTCAACCGCGTAATCATTTCGGGTGTTATGCGGCGCCGCAACACTTCGGTGACTTTGCAATCCGGCACCGATAGCACGCCGGAGAACAGGTGCCGCGTCTCGATCGTGCTGGAGGTCTGCTCGTCGGCAAACCGCTCCGCCGCCCCGAAAGCGGCTTGCACGTGAGGCGACTGGGGCGGGAGCTCTTGAATGGGACGCGGATTGGATACTCGGGTAAGCGGTACACGCTTGTTCACTGCCTCGCTCAACAGGCTGGATAGCTTTTCGACATCGAGACCCGCCGCCTCGAAAACTTCCTGGGTAGGACTGCCTCCCTCGCGCGCCAAGCCCATCACGATGTGTTCCATATGAACCCGGTCCTGCCTCCTCGAACGGCGCATGCTATCGGCGTACGCGACTACCGCGCGCGCTCTTGCAGAAAGCCGTTCGAAGAACGTCGACGACGTCGGTGGTGGAAGGCTGTCGCCGGGAAGAGCATTGAGAACGGGCCCATTACGGGTGAGGTGGGTTAACTCGCTGATCAGAACCGCATGCCAGTCGGATATTCTCGGCAGGCTCCCCCGTCCCGGCTCGCTGAACTCTCGAACAACAAGACCAACCAGCCGATCTTCGACTACCACCGGGGCTCCAATGACCGGACCGCTCGGCGGTCCATCGGTCACAACCAGTTGGAGGTAGACGCCGTCTTTCCCAGTAATGACTGTGCCTACCACACCCTCCGCGGGCGCGCCATCGGGGTGAGAATGGGTATACGGCAGGCTGTACCACGTCGCCCCCGGACTCGGAATGCCTTCGCCGAACACGTTGGGGAGTTCGACCTTTTCCCGCCCGTGGAGTGCGACAAGGGCGATGCCGCGCGGCAGCTGACCGCTGACCGAAGCGGGCACGGTGGCACCGCCGATCCATGGGAACTCTGCTGTCAGCGAGCGCGGCGATCTGCTTAGCCACTCCGGGCCCGCGATCGCGCTGGCCGGCGTGATGGCGAACTGCGAAGTAACAAGCGTCGCGGTCGTCCAAACGTCATTGTTCAATCGAAGTCGGACGCTTAGCTGCGCGGCGAGATTCTTAGAAGAGCTTCCAACTGCCGTGGCCACAGGAAGATCGTAGTCGGTAAGCTGCGGATGACTAGAACATTTTGAGCGCTTCTCCTTCGCGACCCCTGCTCATTGTGCTATAGCCGTCTCCGCCGCGCCGCGCCTGATTCTTCTGCATGAACCTGACGCTCACCACGCCCGAGCGGCGCCTCCGGGTCGTCCTGCGCGTCTTTGCTGTCCTCTTTGCGCTCGCGGTATTCCTCTACGGCATCACGCCCTTCGCCCCCGGACTCCCCGTCCTCGGCCTCTACGCTCCCTTCATGCGGCGCCTGCCGTTCGTCGCGTTTTCGGTCGTCAAAGTCTTCACGCTCATGCTCGTGTGCCTCTATGCCGCCGGTGACGTTCGCGGCAGGCTCGGCCTCGTCTGGGTCGCGACTGGTGGACACGCGATCTCGATCGTCGCGATGCTCGGATACATCGCGTTTAGCATTACATCGACACTCGTCGACGTCGGCGGCACGCTCATCCCGCTGAGCCGGGTGCTCTGGAGCGCCATCGCGCTCGACGGCGGGATCCTCGTCATCCTGCTCGGCTTCGGCCTCCCCGCACTGCAGGCGCAACACCAGATCGGGCCACGGACCAGACCGCCCTGGACCGCACCCAAACCGACTGAAGCCGACCGCGCGCTCCGAATCGCGCTTCTCGTGCTCGGCAGCGTGTTCATTGCGGGCGCGCTCGCGTACGAATTGGGCGGGCTGCTCCCCGCCACTCAGGCCGCGTTTACGAACGTGCCGTTCGTGACCAACTCCGTCGTCAAAGTAGGGACGCTTGCGCTCGTCGCCTTCTATGCCGCCCGCGACATCGGGCCGAGGGTGGGCATCGTCGGGATCCTCTACATCGGTCACGTTGTCTCGGTGATCACGCAGCTGCTCTTCTGGCTGGGCGCCGCGAACGAAGCGCCGATGCCGATGTTCGGCCGCGATGTCCCGGTCCGCACGGTGCTGCTGGGCGGAGTGGCGTTGGATGCGGCGATCGCCGCGCTCCTGCTCGTGCTGTGGCGCCGAGCATATCGCGCGCGCTTCGACTCGCGCTTCCTGAGCCTGCGCGGCTACCGCACCCTGGTGCAGCTCGCCGACGTCGTCGTGCACGGACCCGACGAGGCGATCGAGCCACGAGCCGTCGCGGAGAACGTGGACCGCTACTTCAGCAACATCCGCTCGACGCGCGGGCGATTCTCACACCGGCTGGCGCTGTTTCTGCTCCATTTCCATCCGCTGATCTATCTGAAACCGCCCTTTTCAGAGCTGGGCGCGGCGGACCGGATGGAGCACCTGAAGACCCATTTCTACAAGGACGTCGCACTCAAGATCGTCCCCGATGCGTTTCGCCAGTTCGTCGCCGGCTTCATCCGCGTCGCCAAACAGATCGCCTACGTGGGCTATTACAGCGACGCCGCGGTCGAGCCCGCGATCGGCTACACGCCGTTCAGCAAGCGGCACGCCGCCGTCCCCAAGAGCACTGTCGCGCTGAAGGTCGCGCGTCCTGCCGATCTGGAGCGGCTGTACGAGGAGACGGACATCTGCATCATCGGCACGGGTGCGGCCGGCTCGATTCTCGCGCACGAGCTCGCCAAAGATCACCACGTACTAATGCTGGAGCGCGGCCAATTTGTGCAGCCGAGCGACTTCACCGAGAACGAAGTCGAGATGATCGGAAAGCTGTATGACGACGGCGTCTTCCAGCAGACCCGCGATCTGCGCTTCACCATTCTCCAGGGCAGCTGCGTCGGCGGCACCACCGTCGTGAACAACGCAGTCTGTTTCCGGCCGCCCGAGGAGGTCGTGAAGGGCCGGTGGAACGACTCGTGGCGCTGGAACGCCGGCGTCGACTACGCCGAGCTGGCGAAATGCACCGACGCAATCGAGACCCTGATCAGCATCACGCCGCAACATGACAACCTGAATCCATCGGGGCAGAAATACCTGGACGGCATCAAGCAACTCGGGTTGCACCCGCCGGAGCTCGAGTTCGACGTCGTGAGCGCCAACATCCACGATTGCCTGGGCTGCGGCTACTGCAACATCGGCTGCGCGTATGGCCGCAAACTCTCTATGCTGGATCGCGTGCTCCCCGCCGCCCAGGCGGCGAGCGGCGACCGCCTGCGCATCATCGCGGAAGCGCGCGTGGAGCGGATACTTGCCGGACCGTCGAACCACCGCCAACACGCGAATCTCGTCTGTGCCCGCTTGTCGGACGGCCGGCTCCTCACGGTACGCGCGAACAAGATCGTCATCTCCGCGGGCACGATCGCGTCGAGCTGGATTTTGAAGCAGAGCGGCATCGGCGGTGGCTTGCCGGTCGGCGAGGGGCTGTCGTTCAACATGGGCGCGCCGCTCACCGCCGACTTCGGGCCCGATCCCGTGAACTCCATTCCGAGCAGGAATGGGCACCCGCGCCTCGACGCCTACGCCGGCCTGCAGATCTCTCACTACGGCAAGCCGTCAATCAATCGCGGCTGGGTCTTCGAGACGTGGTACAACCCGCCTGTGGCGCAGGCGATCAACATGCCCGGCTGGTTCGAACAGCACTACGTGAACATGCGGCGCTACCCGTACCTCATGGCCGTCGGCGCGCTCGTCGGCACCGCGAGCAACGCCCGCATCGCGCCGGCGCTGACGGGTGGTGCGGACGTGATCTACGAGCCCACGCCCGGAGATCGCCGCAAGCTCGCCGACGCCCTGATCGAGCTGGGCCGAATCCTGTTCGCCGCCGGAGCCAAGCGCGTGATGGTGAATTCCTGGAACTACTACGAATTCACGAGCCCCGACCAGCTGTCCGAGCTGATTCGCATCACGCTCGATCCGGAAGAGCTCGCGTTGGGCACCGGGCATCCGCAAGGCGGCAACGCGTTGAGCCAAAAGACCGACTGGGGCGTCGTCGGCCCCGATTTTCGGGTGCACGGCTGGGACAACCTCTATGTGTGTGACGCCAGCGTGTTCCCCAGCAGCCTCACGGTGAATCCACAGCTCACCGTGATGTCGCTGGCGCGTTACGCCTCAGGGAGGATCGCCGAAACATGAGCGCTACCGATTATGCCGCCCGCGTTGTCGCGCTGCTGCTGCTCTACGCCGCGCTCTACGTGGTCGCCCGGAGCTACTACGATCGATTCGCGCAGGACGTCGAGAAGCAGAAAACCTTTTGGACGATTGCCGCAATCTGGGCGCCGGCCACGCTCATTGCGAATTACCTGCTCTACCGCGCGGGTCTGATGAGCTTCATGCCGTGGTTCAACAATTTCCTGCACACGTTCGTATGGATCGGCTTCGTGCTCACGACTCTCTATTTGGGCGTGCGCCGCAGTCAGCCGCTGTGGCAGCAGATGGTGCTGTTCGCCACGTTCAGCCTGGTGATCAAGGTCGCCGAACAAATCCTGTTCGGCATCTGGGAGCATCCACACTTCTTCCACGTGTTCCACGGAAATGCGGCCTACGTCGTCGGCTGGTCGCTGGCAGATGGACTGTATCCGCCGCTGACGCTGTTCGGACTACGCCTCCTCGCCCGGCGGGTGCCGGGGCTCGTGCCGGTGTAACGCGCGCGCTAGCCTCGCTTCCGCCGCTCCGTGCGTCCCTCGGTCTTCACCTCTTCAGCACCGGCGTCATGCTCGGCCGCGACACGGGCCGGCAACAGCTCCGAGCGCAGCCATACGCCGGGGACCGGCACGGTAACCGTGAACTCCTGTGACGTGCGCGGGGGTTGTGCCGAGCTCGACGTCAGCGCGCTGCGCCATTCCGGCGTCGTATGGGCGACGGAGCGGAGCGGAAAGGCGACGTAATTGCCCACACGGTCCACCACGATGTTCTCGATGACATCGGTCAAGGGGTGACCGCGGGGATCGCGCAGCTTGGCAAGCGCAAAGAACCGCTCCGCCGGATCGCCGGCGGCGATGATCGTGGCCGAGTAGTACGGCAGATGGTCCGCGATGTGCGCGTACACCCGCTGTTCCACCGCCGCCGGCACCGAGTCAGGGCCGCGCACCAGGTCGAAGTCGGCGGCGAGGGTACGGTCCAGCAGGTTACGACGGATCGCGTGCCCGAAGCGGCGCACCACTTCGCGGGTGGCGATGTTCGGCAGCTGGAAGGGCACGAGCAGCGCGGGCCGGAAGCGCGGCGTCCGCACGATCACGCGGTGGCGTTCGATCGGCTCGACGAAATGATAGGTGAGCACTCCCTCGGACCGCATGTTGCGCAGCGTCCGGAGCGATGCCCCCTCAACTTTCTGGCCTTCGAACTCGGTGACGCCCAGCGCGCGGCGCCGCAGCGCCTCGCACGTTCGCACCGTGCGCTCGGCGAGGAGCTTGACGGTGTCGGCAGCGGCGCTCGTCAGGTCGGGAGCGACGCAGACGTCGAGCGGCATCGCATCCATCCCGTCGCCGATCTGGCGCGCACCGATCATCTTCGCGACGATCTGGAGCGGGCGTTCGCGCGCGTCCGGCGACTTGCGCCAGCGCCCGTCCGATACCGCGACCTTCACTTCCTCGCCAGGGCCGAGCGAGATGCTGTACAGCGTACTGCCCGCCTCGGCGCCGAGCGACTGCCAGACGAGCTCGATCTCGATCAAAAGGCCGTAGCGCACGGACGTGAGGTCCGGAGTCTTTGCGCTGGTGATGTCGCGGTCTTTCGGGAGCACGCCGATGCGGGCGAACCGCATCAGATGGCCCGGCTGAGAATGCGCCGCCGACGTACTGGCGGCGGGCGGGGGGAGCGGGGGGGCCGGCGGCTGCATATCGGCTGGAGCGGCGGACGCAGTCCCCGGAACCGAGAGATCGCGCGGGGCGGTGAGTGGAATGGGATCGTCGGGGAGCGAGCGCGCGTCGAACTCGATCGCTTCTTCATTACGCAGGCCGACGCGGAGCCGGAGCCGCGGCTGATCGTGCTTCGGAATCCGGACGAGCCCGTCGCTGTCGCTCACCCAATAACCGCCGGCGCGGCCGCCACTCCCGAGCACGCTGACCGGGACCCCGGGGACGGCCGCCCCCGTGTCCTGATCCACGATCTGGAACGTCCAAACGTCCTGCCAGCCGGTCACTAGTCGCTCGCCGGAATACGCTACGTTCCCAGGAACTTCAAGGACAGATATCCTAAGGGACCCTCTGCCAGCGAGTTGTGACAGATGACCTTTTCAGGATGAACGAGCGCTCCAAGCTCCACCTGGCCTTCGAAATCGGCGTCATCCTCAAGGGGCTGAACGGGCTCCTCGAGCTGATCGGCGGCACGCTCCTGCTGCTCTTTCCGCCGAGCGCGATTCAACGCTTCGTCGTCGGGCTGACCCATAACGAGCTCAGTCGCGACCCCAACGACTTCATCGCCACCCACCTGCGCGCCGCGGCCGATCATCTCTCCGTGGGGGGGAAGACATTCGCGGCGATCATCTTGTTATCGCATGGCGTGATCAAAGCGGGCCTGGTCTATGCGCTGATCCGGGACAAGCTGTGGGCCTTCCCGTGGGCGATGGGCGTGTTCACCGCGTTCGTCGTCTACCAGATGTACCGCTACTTCGTGCAGCCGTCAGGCTGGTTGATCGCGCTGACGGTGCTGGACGTGATCGTGATCCTGCTGACGTGGGCCGAATGGCAACGGCTGAAACAGGAGCGGCAGATGTAGGGGCGCAGCATGCCGCGCCCCTACAATTGTTCTGCGCCAGCTACCCTCGAGCTTTCAACCGGACGTCGATGTCGGTGATGATGTCACGCGGCTGGCCACGCTTGGTCCAGCCCTTGTGCTTGCCGCGGTCGCCGTGCTCGCCGCGTTCGTCGTGCTCATCGCGTTCGCGCGCCTCCAGCAGACCGCGCACTGCGACGCGCTGCCCGCGCGGGGTCGCGAAGATCCGCACGACCTGATCGTCGCCGCGCCGGGCCCAGATGATGCGGTTGGGACCCGAGCGCTCCACGCGGTAGACCGTCCAGCCCCGCGTCACGAGCACCTCGCGCGTTACGACCACGACGCGATCGACCGGCACGACATACTCGTACTCGACCGGCTCGGCGTAGACGTACTCCGCGCTGGCGTATCCACCTCCTGCCGCGCAGCCCGCGAGACTCAGCGTGGCCGCGAGGACAAGCAGCTGACGTTCCATTGAGCGCACCTCCTTAATAAGGGTCATGCGCTCCCTTTGACCCCGATCGGGTCCAGATGTTTAGATGTTCCGCGTGATTCGCGTCACAGGGTAACGGGTCGAGCTACCTGTTCGTGAGTGCCACAATCCGATCGATGTTCTCGCTAGCCGAGGGCAACGCAATCGTCAGCCCCTCCTTCGACGTCACGACCGACACCGCTGCGCCGCTCGGCCACATGCGGGCCTTCCATCTGCCTGCGCCGAGTCTCGGAATTGCAAGGGTCGGATCCTTCCAGTCGAGCACGTGCACGAACACCGTGTCGCCGCGCTGCGTCGTCGCGCCCCAGCTTCGCGGCGCGATCGGACCGGCGCGCGTGCCGTAGATCGCGCCGCCGTTCGCCCGAAGCCACTGACCGATCTCGCGCAGCCGCTGTTCGGCCTCCGGCGGGATCGTGCCGTCGGGTCGCGGGCCGATGTTGAGCAGCAGATTGGCGCCCACACCCGCGGCGCGCACGAGATAATGGATCAGCTCGCGGGTCGACTTGTAATGATGATCGGTGAGATTGAAGCCCCAGGAGTCGTTCATCGTGAGCGACGTCTCGAGTGGCAAGCCGCCGATCGTCCTCGTGTTGAAGCCGGCGGTATTCGCACCGGGCAGATCCTGTTCGAACGTCTGCACGTCCTCGCCCGCGAGGGGCGCCTGATGATGGTTCGGCACGATCAGCGCCGCGGGCTGAAGCCGATGGATCAGAGCGTAGGTCTGCGGCAGCCGCCAATCGGCATTCGGTTTATCCCACATCCCATCAAACCACACCCCACCCACCGGTCCATAATTGGTGAGCAGCTCGGTGAGCTGGGCGTCGAGGAAGTCGAGGTACCGATTCCAGTCGCCGCTCTCGGGCCGGCCCGTGTTGTGGCCGGTCGAGCCGCGCGGCCAGTAGTCGGGATGATGCCAGTCGAGTTGCGAATAGTAGAAGAAGAGTTTGATCCCCTGCCGCCGGCATTCGTCGGCCAGCTCTTTCAGCGGGTCACGCTGAAACGGCGTCCAATCGACGATGTTGTAGGACGTCGCCCGGGTCGCAAACATCGCGAAGCCGTCGTGGTGGCGCGACGTGATCGTGATGTATTTCACGCCCGCAGCCTTGGCGAGCGATACCCAGGCGCGCGCGTCGAACTTCACCGGATTGAAGGTGGAGGCGAGCCACTCGTAATCGGGCACGGCGATGGGCCGGTTCTGCATCACCCACTCACCCTGGCCCAGCAGGCTGTAGACCCCCCAGTGGACGAACATCCCGAACTTGGCGTCGCGATACCACTCGCGAGCCGCGAGCCGCTCGCCCGGGACGGTGTCCGGACCCTGCGCGAGCGCGAGGATGACCACGAGGGCGTGGAGGATAGCTTCAAAACTGAACTACCCTGGGAACATGTTCAAGCGCGATGCCGTATATTGGAGCGTATGCTGCTTGCACTACTGCTACTCACTCAGAATCCAGTCACCGTTCGGCTCAATCACGATCAGTTTGATCCTGGCGACCGCGCCCGCGTATACGTCCAAAGCGCGCAGGATGGTTACCTCGTCGTGCTGCACGCCGACGCCGCAGGCCGAATCCGCGTGCTCTTCCCCCTCGATCCGACCGATGATGACTTCGTGCGCGGCGGGAGGAAGTTCGAGGTCCGCGGTCGCGGCGATCGCGACGCATTCCAGGTAGAGGGGACCGACGGGTCGGGCACCGTTCTCGCCGCCGTCTCACCCGACGCCTACAACTTCGGCGACTTCGCCCGCAACGATCATTGGGACTTCCGCGCGCTCGGCAGCCCATCCGGCGCCGTGCGCGACGATCCGCTCGCGGGCATGCTCGACATCGTGCAGAAGATGTCGGGCGACTCGGCAGGTCGGTACGACTACGACTATGCGACGTACGTCGTCAATTCACGCGAAATTGCGGCGCGCTATGGCTACGGCTCGGCGTTCTACTACAACCCCTTCTTCAATCCGTACTGCGCCGATCCGTTCTGGGGTTGGAGCGCGAGCTGCTATACGTTCGGCTATGGGTTCGGGTATCGCGGCTATGGCTACGGTTACGGGTTCGGCTTCGGCTTCCCGATCTTCCGGCCGTATCGCCCCTACCGTCCCTACATCTTCACGTCGCTCCCTGGGCCGAGATTCGCACAGCCACGCCTCGTGATCCCGGCGAATCGGCCGAGCCGTTACATGCCCGTCCAGCCGCGCCCGCGCGGCGATCAGGGCCGCGGCATCGAGCCTCGCACGCGCGACATGGGCAAGCCCAACATCGCGCCGCGCCCAAATAGTGCCGGCCCATCACGCGCGCAGCCGCGCTCGCAGCCACGCGCATTTAGCGGCGGCAGCTCTGGTGGCTCTCGCCCGGCGGCACGGTCGTCCGGTGGCAGCCGCGGCGGCGGGGGCGGCGGGGGCGGCGGGGGCGGCGGCGGCCGCAGACACTAGCTCACAGATATCGCGCGACCGCCATCGCGGCGAGCGCGAACAGTAGCAGCGCCATCACCAGTCGGTTCACCAGCGCGCCTTGCGCGCCGAGTTTCTGCATCTCAGCAACGATCGAAGAGCGATCCGCCGGCGACGCGGTCTTCATCTGTTCCGCGAGCTTCATGCTGCGCATCATGAAGGGCCGGGCGAGACTGATCCCCACCACGAAGGCGAGCAGCGCGGCCAGGCCACCCAAGCCGAATCCGAGGCCCATCGGCGTCTTCAGCAGCGCGCCAATCGCCCCGCCCGCCAGTCGCTGATACAGCCACAGCCCCGACACCAGCGTGATCAGCGCGATCACGGGCATGATCAACGGAATGCGGCGCTTGGCCAGTGCCGCCTGCAGCTTCGCTCCGTCGGGACCGACCTCGGCGAACGCGGGCAGGAGGATGAAGCTCATGAAAGCGAACATCCCGACCCACAGCGCACCGGAAACGACGTGAAGAAAGCGCAGCACGATCATTAACACGGTCCCCCCTCCCTCTGGAGCAGAGTAGGTTTGTACTATGGACCGGTTAGCCTATCCGCCCGCGCAGTCCGTCGCAACTACCGTCGAGCAGCATTTCCGCCGCCACATCGAGCGCGCGGGGCTCAAGTCCGAAGTCCCGGACGCCCTCACGATCGAGCGCATCATCAACGCCGCCTTCTGGGCGAGCCTGCGGCGCGAAGAGGGCCGCGAGCCGACGATCTCGCTCGCCTACCTCCCCCCGGAGGCCGGCGGCACCGCGCTGTTCGTCGAGCGGCCGCTGCCCCTCGACCCGGCCACCCTCACCAAGCTCTCACCCGCGGTCGAACGGCCCGGCATCCACCTCGGCGTCTGGAGGAATGGCGGAGACTTAGTGGTATGGGGCGCGACGCGGACGATCCCGCCGCTTTGTTTTGTCGTGGAGGTGATCGAGCCCGGCCTGCTCGTGATCAAGCACCGGCGCGCCGAACCCGAGGGCAAATTCGCGAACGTGGCGGTGCTCGAGGGCGACGTGATCAAGATCGTCGACGCCGAGGGAACGCTGTCGTCCGAGTGCCCGGATTTCGTTACGACGCTGCTCGGCTTCGACCCCGCGTCCGGGAGCGCCGACAACGTGCTGCTGCCGCTCGCGCTGTCGATGCGGGCGCACGGCCACGGCGGCTCCCTGCTGGTGGTGCCGCACGGCTCGTCGTCCTGGCGCAAATCGATCGTCTCGGTGCCCTACACCGTCGCGCCGCCGTTCTCGAGGCTGGGCGAGCTGGTGCGCAACGGCGAGCGCGACGGGGCGGGCGCATTCAAGGACGCGACGGACGCGATCGGCGGGCTGACCGCCGTGGACGGCGCCGTGGTGCTGAGCGATCGCTGGGATGTGCTGGCCTTCGGGGCGAAGATCGGGCGTACCGAGTCCGGCCCGTTCGTAGAGGGTGTGCTAGTGCGTGAGCCGATCCTCGGTCACACGCCGGTTACGGTGCATGCATCGGAGTTGGGGGGAACGCGACATCTATCGGCAGCGCAGTTCATCCACGAGCAGCGGGACTCGTTGGCGCTCGTCGCGTCGCAGGACGGACGCTTTACTGTGTTTGGATGGTCACAGCGGGCGAAGATGGTGCACGCGTATCGCGTAGAGGCGTTGCTGCTCTAGAGTTCAGGAAGGCGCTATAGACAGGCTCCGACCACCCGCCGCGACACTTCTCGATTTCCAGCATGGCAGCTTCGTGCTGCATGGCGGGCCGATATGAGCGCGCGGTCGTCAGCGCATCGTACACGTCCACGATGCCGACGATCTGCGCCGCCACCGGGATCTCGTCGCCGCGCAGGCGATCGGGATAGCCCGTGCCATCGTAGCGCTCGTGGTGCCAACGGATGATGGGCTTCAGATCCCACGGGAACTCGACGGCGGCCAGCAGCTCGAGGCCCCAGATCGGGTGCAGCTGCACCACCTCGAACTCCTCGCGCGTCAGCGGGCCCGGCTTGTTCAGGATCTCGTGCGGCACGCGCACCTTCCCCAGGTCATGGAGATAGGCGCCAAGGCGGATCGCGGTCTGGGCGGTTTCATCGAGCGCCAGACCGCGCGCGATCGCGAGGGCGCTCTGCGCGACGCGCTCGCAATGACCGAACGTGTAGCTGTCCGCCGATTCGATCGACTGCCCCCACTCGCGCACCACGTCGAAGTACGTGGTCTCGAGCTCCGAGACTTTGCCACCGACGTGCACGAGGTCGACGCGCGCGTCGAGCCGGCCGAACAGGCGGTGCGCGGTGTTGAGCAGCGCCAGCGCGTCCTGATTGCGGGCCATCGCCTGCATCAGCAGCGCGAGCTCGCGGACCGCTTCCGCTTCGTTCAGCACGGAGCCGGCACTGACGGCGAGCTCGATGGATGTGCGTAGGCGCGATTCGCCCAGCGCCGGCCGGCCGGTGTCGCGGTACACCATCCCGATGATCTTGTAGGCTTCCGACTTGTCGGCGCGGGAATCGAGTTGATCGAAAATCGCGAGCGCGGCTTCCGCCATTCGGCGCGCCTGGTCGTAGCGCTCGCGCAGGAAGTGCGCCTCGGCGTGATTCACGAGGCACATGCCCTGCAGATACACGTCGCCGGCCCGCTCGGCGATCTCGAAGCTCTTGCTGAAGTAGCTGTCCGCCCAGTCATACTGGCGCAGGTCCGTATGGGCGATGCCGAGATTGACGTACGCCGTGGCCGAGCCGTGCTCGTCGTTCGTAGCGCGATACGCCTCGACGGCGCGCTCGTAGTGGCGCACGGCATCGACCAGCTCACCTCTGATGTTCGCGAGAATGCCGAGGTTCTGCTCGACGCGGGCAAGGAGCTCGCGGGCCTGACCGCCGAGCTCGCGCGCCTGGAGGAAATGCGTGCGCGCCTCGTCCAGGGCGCCGGTGCGCAGCGCCAGGCCACCCATCGTGTTGAGCGCTTCGGCCGCGAGGACGTCGTTGTCGAGCGCGCACGCGAGTTTGTAACTGCGGTTACACAGGTCGCGCGCCCGCGCCGATTCGTTGCGGTTGTGGACGACGACGGCGAGCCGCCGCAATGCCTCGGCGAGGATGGCCTTCTCGCCCAGGCGCTCGGCGGTCGAGATCGCTGCTTCGTAGCACCGGACCGCTTCCGGAATACACGCGGCCCGTTCCTGACTCCGCGCTTCGTGCAGCAGGTCGGCAGGCGTGCGGTTTACCACGCCACCACGTAGTCCGAGAAGTGATTGACCTTACCCGTGACGTTCTTGCTGAACAGGTTGTCGAGCGACAACAGATACGACAGGATGTTCAGATTGTCGTCCGTATACGCGATGCGCTTCGGGAGCAGCTTGCCAAGCAGGCTGCAGTTCGAGTAGCTCATCGTGAGGACGGCGGGGGTCACGAACCGCAGGCCCTCGGGCTGGAACTTGACAGCATTGACGCCAAGGCCGGTCGGCGCGGTCATCGTGATCGTCGTCGGAGCGGTGAGCGCGCCCGGCGGAATGAGCAGTGAGTGCGGGCCGGCTCTCAGGACGCCACCCAGCGGTCCGATGGTCTCGGTGGTCGAGGCGTACGGCAGGTTGGAGCACTTGAGCAATCCGGTCGCGCCGAGGAGGCCGCCGATGAGACTCGCGTCGGGCGCGGGAGCGGCGGCGACGGATGTTGGTGTGCGGTCGGTACAAGCGAGTGCGGCCACCAGCAGGAGAACGGGCGCGATTAGGCGACGGGCCTTCATTAGAGATCCTCTATTTAGGCGTTCCG
>WNFO01003739.1_pt1 | contig 17695 bp, 10 predicted proteins | sample 5400251 | NCBI WGS metagenome assembly WNFO01 (sample SAMN13153354, study PRJNA577476) | soil metagenome | isolation source: 100 cm saprolite under Madrone tree | place: USA:California | collected 2016-06-14
ATGGGCGGCCAAAGCAACAAAAAAGAAAAGTGTGATGCGAAATATCCGGCGCACGCATCTCTCTCCTAGCCGATTGATTTCTGAGATTATCACTCGTCTACTTGAGCCGCAAATAGAGATATACAAAAGTTCCTAGCCTTCGCTAACCTTCCGACACCCACGTTAGGACATGTGCTTGCCATCCGGCGCGGCAGTTGGCAGACTCGGCACGTGCTCATCGGACTCTTCCCGGAGCTGGACGCGGCCGGCGGGGTGCAGCGCACCGGCCGCCACCTAGCTGCTGTGCTCTCGGAATTTGCGGCCAACCGGGGCATGGATTGCCGCTTGCTCAGCCTGAACGACACGCCGGAATTACACCGCATGTCTGTGGGGGAGCGCAAATTTGTATTCACGGGCTGCGAGCGTGGCAAAGTAAGGTTGACAGTTACCGCGATGCGGGCAGCTCGGCGGCAGGCCAGGCTGGTTCTCGTTGGGCACCCAAACCTAGGGCCCGTTGCGCAGACCATGCGCATCATTGCGCCACGGCTTAAGATCATGATTTGCACACATGGGATGGAAGTCTGGGAGCCATTGCCCGTGCTGAGGCGGCGAGCGCTGCGGCATGCGAGTGTGGTGCTCGCGCCGAGCCGTGATACAGCGGACCAAGTTGTTATGCAACAGCAGGTCGCGCGCGCGCGCATTCGAGTTCTGCCGTGGGCGCTCGACCCAGACTTTGAGACGATGTTCTATCCAACACCGCGGGCTGTGCTGCCAGCGAATTTTCCCCAGGGACGAGTGGTGCTCACGGTCGGGCGGTGGGTCGCCAGCGAACGCTACAAAGGGATGGACACACTCGTTACCGCATTGCCGCGATTGCTGACACGCTGGCCCGAGTTGCAGCTCGTCGCAGTGGGCGAAGGAGATGACCGTGTATGGCTCGAAAGCCTGGCCGAGGAGCACGGCGTCAGCCTCCATGTCCACTTCTTGAGCGGGCTTAGCTACGAGGAATTGGCCGCGTGCTATGCCGCGTGCGAAATGTTTGCGTTGCCGAGCCGTGGCGAGGGTTTCGGCCTGGTTTACCTGGAAGCGATGTCGCTCGGCAAGTCAGTGATCGGCGGTACGCATGGCGGCGCACCGGAGGTGATCCGTGACGGCGTCACAGGCTACCTTGTGCAGCACGGAGATGCCGTGCAACTTGCCACGTGCATCGAAACGCTGCTGGCCGATCCGGCGCACGCACGCGAAATGGGCGCGCGCGGCCGCAAGCAGGTGGAGCGCGACTTTCGCTTCAACGATTTCGCCAAGTCCCTGAAGAAGATTCTCCGCGAGCAATGCGAATCCTGAACGTCACGCAGAGTTACTCACCGTTTTTTGAATTTGGCGGCCCGCCAGCTAAAGTGCGCGCCTTGTCCGAAGGACTTGCACGGCGCGGTCATGGGGTGACTGTGCTGACGGCCGACTGGGGGTTGGAAAAGCGCCTGCAGTCCGAGAAAGGCGAAGTCGGCGCGGAACATTCTCCCTTTGGGATGCGCCGGGAAGAGAACGGCGTCCAGGCCATTTATTTGCCAACGTGGATGAAGTATCGCGCCACGAGCTGGAATCCCGCGGTTAAGCGTTATTGCCGCGCGCGGCTCCAGAACTTCGATGTGGTACACATTTTTGGTTTGTACGATTTGCTTGGCCCGGCCGTTGCCGCAGCCTGTCGAACGCGCGCGCTTCCTTATGTCATCGAACCCATGGGGATGTTTGTGCCCATCGTCCGGAACCTGCCGATGAAGCGGATTTATCATTTTCTTTTCGGGCGGCTCCTCTTCGAAGGCGCGCGCGCCGTCATTGCAACGTCTGAGCAAGAAGCCGAAGGACTCGCGGCCGGAGGCATCCCTCGCGAGAAAATCGTGACGCGGCGAAACGGCGTCGAGGCGCCCGCGGAGTTTCCCGAACGCGGAGTGTTCCGCTCCGCACAAGGAATTTCGCGGGAAGCGAAACTCGTTCTGTTTCTCGGGCGTCTTTCCAAGAAAAAGAGCCCCGATCTTTTGCTGCAGGCCTTCGCTATGCTACCGGCGCAGATGGAAGGGAGCAACCTGCATCTCGCGATCGTGGGTCCAGACGAAAGCGGTATGAGGGCGCGGCTGGAGCAGATGGCGGGACAACTAGGCGTCGCTCGACGAGTTCACTTTTGCGGGCCGCTCTACGGGGAAGCCAAGTGGGCGGCCTACCGGGATGCGGATGTTTTCGTGCTGCCGTCGCAGAACGAAAATTTCGGCAATGCGGCAGGGGAAGCGGCTGCGGCAAGCACGCCGGTGATCGTGACGCAGGAATGCGGCATCGCGCCGCTTCTTGCTGACGTCGCAGGGCTCGTTGTGACGCATGGCGCGGGAGCTTTGTCGCAAGGGCTTGCCCGCTTGCTGAGCGATCGCGAACTCCATGCACGGCTGGCAGCGGGTTGCAGCGTCGCCGCATCCCAGCTTGGCTGGGGAGAACCGGTCCGGCAAATGGAAGAATTGTATGGAAAGCTTGCGGCGTCCCAACCCGCCGTAGCACAATCGCTGCACGTGGGGTAGAGCGTTGCTAACAACCCGGCAAAGGATATTTCGCGGAGCTTGGTGGGATAGCAGGCTGTTTGTCGCCCGGTACGCGGGTCACCGGTTGCGAATCCCGCGCTTTCATTTCCTCGAGCATGTTGCACGGGCTGGCGCCGCTTTCTTTTCCACCCCGGAGATCAAGTAGCAGCGTGTGCGGCATCTGCGGCGTCGCGTTTTCTTCCCGCACGGCTGACGCCGAGGCGCGAGTTCGGACCATGGCAGCGGCCATGCGCCATCGAGGCCCGGACGAAGAGGGTTTCCTCGCTGGTGAGCCGCGCGCGCCGGGCCTCGCCCTGGGCGTGCGCCGGCTCAGCATCATCGATCTCACTGGAGGCCACCAGCCGATTTGGAATGAGACGCGCGATGTGGCGGTGGTGTTCAACGGGGAACTGTACAACTATCGAGAGCTGTGCGAGCGCCTAGTCCTGTGCGGGCATCGGTTTTCCACGAAGTCGGACACCGAAATACTCGTGCACGCGTGGGAAGAGTGGGGAGAAGAGTGCCTGACGGAGTTGCGCGGCATGTTTGCGTTTGCGCTGCTCGACTTGCGCGAACGCTACGCAAAGGCACCATTGCTGTTTCTCGCGCGGGATCCGCTCGGCATCAAACCGCTGTATTACACGCAAACCGCGGAGTGTTTCGCGTTTGCCTCTGAAGTGCGCGCGCTGATCGCTTCGGGAGCCGCGGCCAAGCGGCTTTCGCAAGACGCGCTCACGTCGTACCTGCTCTTCGGCAGCGTGTCCGAGCCGGTGACGCTTCTCGAAGGCGTGTTCTCTCTGCCGCCCGGCCACCATATGCTGTTGCACGTGCCAGAGCGGCGGCGCACGCCTCGCGCGCGACCGTGGTGGGACCCGGCGCAGAGCCCTGCCGCGCGCGATCCGGGTAAGCCGCGCGATCTTTCTGCCGCGGCGCGGCACCTGCGGCCGCTGCTGGAAGACGCCGTGCAGGCCCATCTCATCGCCGACGTTCCGCTGGGGCTCTTTCTTTCCAGCGGCCTGGACTCCGGCGCGATTGCGGCGCTGGCGGGGCGCGCACGAACGGGCATTCGAAGTTTTACGTTGACGTTTCCCGGGACATCGTATGACGAAGCGGCGGTGTCGCGCGTCGTCGCGCAGCGCTGCGGAACGCAACACAGCGAAATTCCGCTGGACAGTGGCGCGCTCCTCGCACGGCTGGACGAAGCAATCGCGGCGCTCGATCAGCCGACGATGGATGGGATGAATACGTATTTTGTGTCGTGGGCGGCGCGCGAAGCCGGGCTGAAGGTGGCCCTCTCCGGTCTTGGCGGCGATGAACTTTTCGCTGGCTATCGCACCTTTGCCGACACGCGGCGGGTGTCACGATTGATGCGGATCGCCCGGTTCGCGCCGGCGCCCATGCGCCGCGCCACCGCTGGGGTCATGAGCCAATGGATTGGGCAACTGAGTACGCTGGATACCGGAAGAAAAGCAGCAGCGGGGTGGGCTACGCCTGAGGCACTGCCTTCTGCTTACTATTTCACTCGCACGCTATTCCTTCCCGGCGAACTGGCGAGGTTGACAGAACCGCGATTTCGGCCGAGCTCCGTGAGCGCCGATGGCGTGACGCTAGAGCCGACCTGGCTCGGGTGGCTGGAACGAACGGCAGACGAGGCACAGAAGCTCGAACCAATCGCGGCCACTTCGTGGCTGGAGATGCGCACATATATGGCGAACACGCTTCTCCGCGACACCGATTCGGTGAGCATGTCGAGCTCGCTTGAAGTCCGAGTGCCGCTGCTCGATACGCCGCTGGTCGAATTTTTGGGCGCGCTGCCGGATGCAGCGCGTTACCGGCGCGGGGTTCAGAAGGCGCTGCTCGTGAAGGCGCTTGATGGGCTTCTGCCTCGCGAGATTCTCGCGCAGAGCAAGCGGACCTTCACTTTGCCGTGGGAAGAGTGGCTGCGCGGACCTTTGCGCGGACGGCTCGAAGCGAGCTTCGCCGATCCTGCGCCCTCGCTCGCGCCGCATCTACATGAAGCGGGTGTCCGGACCGTATGGGCCGCATTTTTGGCGGGCAAAACATCGTGGTCGCGGCCCTGGTCGCTCTATGTACTCAATGAGTGGTGCCGGCGCCATCTAGCCGCGTGAATTGTTTTCCTGAGGTACACTGACCCATCGCGCGATGAATATTCTTGGGATTAATGCGTACCACGCGAACGCACGTCAGGTTGGCGCACAACTATCATTCGACACGCGCTTTCTCGGGCTGGGCCCGAACTTGAGAGGTTTGCATTTGGAGGTCGAGATGGCTGGCCGCCGCGAGGAATTGCATGCCGATAGCGTCGTCGGCGCTCATGGCGCGAGCCCGGTGGCGCGTACTGCGGGCTGGCCTCCGATCGACATTCGAGGATCTGCGGCTTTCTTCTCGGGGGTGTGTCTTGCAGAAGCAGGACATGAAGTGATCTGCTCGGACATCGACAGCGAGCGGATCGCGCAGCTTCAAGCCAGCCGCATGCCCATCTTTGAACCTCATCTCGACCGGATCCTCGCCGCCGCCCGGAACTCAGGCCGTATATCCTTCACGGCGGACGCAGGTGAAGCCATCCGCGGCGGGGAAGCAATTTTTATCTGCGTCGGCACGCCTCCGAAAGAGAGCGGGGATGCGGACCTCTCCGCGATCGACCATGTCGCGCGGCAGATCGCGACCGAAGCTCGCACACCAAAACTCGTCATTGAGAAAAGCACTGTTCCGGCCCGAACGGGGATCGAACTGCGCCGGGCGCTGACGGCCTATACGCGCAATGGCAATCTCAATTTTCGCGTGGCTTCGAATCCGGAATTCCTCCGTGAAGGCACGGCCGTCGAAGATTTCTTCCATCCCGACCGCATCGTGGTGGGCGTAGATGAGGAATCTTCGGCTGCCGATTTGCGGGAAATCTATCGTCCCATCCTCGAGCACCGCTTTCATTGCCCGGTCCACGAGGGGAAATGCCCGCCCGGACACGAAGGAAAATTTCTGGTCACCACAATTAACAGCGCCGAGCTGATCAAACATGCTTCCAACTCATTCCTGGCTCTGAAGATCAGCTACGCCAACGTTATCGCCGATCTGTGCGAGAAGATCGGCGCAGACGTCGAGGAGGTCACCTACGCGATGGGCCTCGACCCGCGCATCGGCGCGCAATTTCTGCGTGCAGGCTTGGGGTTTGGAGGCTTTTGCTTTCCCAAGGATATTCAAGCGTTTATCCATCTGGCCGCCTCGGTGGGAGTGGATTTCGACATCCTGAAGGCTGCGGAGCGCGTCAACAAGCAGCGAATCGACCGCTACCATGAAAAAATCAGCAAGGCCTTGTGGGTCATAAAAGGCAAGCGCCTCGCGATGCTCGGCTTGGCCTTTAAAGCCAATACGGACGACATCCGTTTCGCTCCCGCTTTGGAAGTCCTGAAGCGGCTGCTCAGCGAAGGCGCGCAGGTCCACGCCAGCGACCCTGAGGCGATTGCGAAAACCAAATCCATGTTTCCGCAGGCGCTTTATCATGAAGATCCTTACGAAGCGCTCCGCGATGCTGATGCAGCTCTGGTTTGTACCGAATGGGAATGCTTCCGCACACTGGATTGGGAGCGCGCAGGAAAACTCATGGCGCGAAAACTTGTGATCGATGGCCGGAATTTGTACCGGCCACAGCACATGCGGGAGTTAGGGTTCGAATACTATTCCTTTGGGAGAGACTAAAGGTTCGTCCAAAGCGGCTCGTCTGTTTCGATTTTTTTAGACACGACCCACTTTTTCTTTCGCAAATCGCTCTCTGAAATAAGCCAGCGTCAGGCGCAAGCCCTCCTCCAAGGAGACCCGAGGTTCCCACCCCAGAAGGCGCCTGGCCTTGGTAATGTCCGGGCAGCGCCGCTTCGGGTCATCCTGCGGGAGTGCTTCGAAGACGATCGGCGGGGCATTCTCGAAGTTCCTCCGGATGCGCTCGGCAAACTCCAGAATCGTGATCTCTTGCGGGTTACCGATATTGACAGGCAGATGCTCGTCCGATTGCATCAGCCTGTAAACCCCTTCGATCAGGTCGCACACGTAGCAAAAGCTTCGCGTCTGCTTCCCATCGCCATACACGGTGAGCGGCTGACCCGTTAGCGCTTGGTATACGAAATTGGGCAGCGCGCGCCCGTCGTTCAACCGCATCCGTGGACCGTAGGTATTGAAAATCCGCACAATGTGCGTGTCTACGCCGTGAAAGTAGTGGTAGGCCATGGTCATGGCTTCGGCGAATCGCTTCGCTTCGTCATACACACCGCGCGGTCCAATGGGGTTCACATGTCCCCAGTACTGCTCGTTCTGCGGCGAAATTTCAGGATCACCATAGCATTCGCTTGTAGAGGCGAGCAAAAACTTGGCTCTTTTCGCGAGTGTCAGACCCAGTGCGTTGTGGGTGCCCAACGCCCCAACCTTCAGCGTTTGGATCGGAAGTTTCAGGTAATCCACGGGACTCGCAGGGGATGCAAAATGTAGAACGTAATCCACCGGCCCCTGTACGTCGATGTATTTCGAGACGTCTGCCCGCACGAGGCGGAACTTCGGATGCTTCAGCAGGTGTCCAACGTTCGAGTCTACTCCAGTAACGAGATTATCGATGACCAGAACGTCCCAGCTCTCAGCAATCAATCGGTCGCACAAATGCGAACCGAGGAACCCGGCTCCGCCCGTCACCACTGCGCGCATGTGGCCTCCCAATAATTCGCGGCTAAAGTGTAGCGTGCAAGCAGCCGCATCCCAACAAATGAACCAGGGCCGCTTGATGCACTCTGATTGACCGCGTGTCCCGACCGGGATGCCATCCGCGATTCCCGCGCGGTTTGCGAAGTCCTCGGCATGCTCAATGCTTGGTCGGGTTTGCCGCTCCGCTCCGCGACCTGACCTATTTGTTTCGTTAGGCGAATCAAAAAAAGAAAAAGCGTCTCCGCCGGGGCTGCGTTAAATCGTGCGCTACCTCGGGAACGTGGGGCAACGAGCGCCCCTCAAACGCCGCCCGAGGATTATCAACGAATAGCGAGCGGGCTTTTTCTTCGCCAAACTTTTTACGTACCACATCGTAGGCAGGCTGCAGCTTCAGGGGACGGCTTCGCGTGTTGTGCGCGTCGCTCGAAACGAAATGGATCAAGCCCAAGCCAACCCAGGAGAGCGCGTCCTGCTGCGCACTGGTTCCAAATCCCCCCGTAAGTGAACGGCCCGTCACTTGCGCGTAGCATCCCAGCCGCAGCCATTTCGCCAGCCGCTCCGGCTGCACCCTCAGAATGGCGTTGCGCTCGGGATGCGTGATCACAGGATGCAAACCCGCAAGCCGAAGCTGGTGCAGTGTTTGGTCCAACGCTGGCGGAATCGAGATTTCATTGAACTCCACGAGAAGATAATCCCGCTGGTTGAGACAAAATCGCGGGGCATCTTCCTTGAGCGCCGCCAGGTTTTCCGGGTCCATGTGAAAATCGCAACCCGTCGCAAGCTCCAGCCGTTCGCCGACGAGTTCCTGCAATTCGTTCCGTAGCCTCCGGACGCGGTCAAAGTCGAATGCGTATATGCTGTTGGCGTGCGGCGTGGCGACGACGTGGGTGATTCCGTCTGCAATCGCGGACTCCGCCATGGCCATCGATTCGTCCATCGACACCGGCCCGTCATCGAGCCCCGGCAAAATGTGACAATGCAAATCGACCATAATCTTTGGCGATCTCATCAGCGCCACCACGCGGTGATCGCCTGCCAGGCTCCCAGTGCAAACAGCATCCCGGCAAAAAATCTGCTGCATGCGTACCGGCTTGATGTGCTTCGCCAGGACACCCCCCAAAGTACCCCCGCAAAGACCTCACACTCACGCCGAGTCCGAGCAGCAGGATTTCTAGAATCATCGATGAGGCGCTAATGGCGTGCGAAGTTCAAGTCCGGCGTCAACTGCACTCCTCTATTTTCGCGCGACCCGCCCCAAGTGGCAACCTTCTAATTTGTTCGAGCACTCTCAAACACCGACGCGGGGCTGTTTTTGCCTGTGCGTTAAACCCTGCTATATTTGAACGTCATTATCGCCCTATTGGCCTGTGACTTGCGATATCCCCGAGAATACGAGGACTGTGACGGAACTCATGGCAATTGACCGCAAACCGGAGTTTTTCAAAGGCGCCCAATTGAAGGTCGCCATCATTGGCTGTGGCTACGTGGGTCTGCCGCTGGCGCTGCGTTTTGCCGAGGCAGGCCACAAAGTCACCGGGTTTGACACCGATCCCGGAAAAGTAGCGTCCCTCAATGCCGGCAAGTCCTACATCGAACATATCCCCCAGACCAAGATTCAGCAGTTCGTGAACACCCGTCATTTCAGCGCCACCACGGACTTCGTGCGCCTCAAAGAGGCGGACGCCATCCTCATCTGCGTACCCACGCCTCTCGATGAGCGGCGCGAACCCGATCTCAGTTACGTTGAACAAACAGTGATATCCATCCAACCTAATCTGCAGAAGGGTCAGCTGGTTGTCCTCGAATCGACGACCTACCCGGGCACGACCGAGGAGCTCGTCCTCCCCATCTTGGAAAGGAGCGGCCTGCGTTGCCCCATAGCCTCCGGCCCGGACAACGAGAATATTCCCTGCGATTTCTTCCTGGCGTTTTCGCCGGAACGCGAAGATCCCGGCAACAAGCAGTTCGGCCTCGCTCAAATTCCCAAGGTCGTCGGGGGCATCAACCCCCCCAGCGGCCGCGCTGCTCAGTCACTCTACGCGCAGGTGGTGGCCCGTGTCGTGCCCGTCAGCTCGACCCGCGCCGCGGAAATGGCCAAGCTGCTAGAAAATATTTTCCGCTGCGTAAACATTGCGATGGTGAACGAGCTGAAGATGCTCAGCCTGCGCATGAACATCGACATCTGGGAAGTGATCGATGCAGCTGCGACAAAGCCTTTCGGCTTCATGCCTTTCTATCCTGGCCCGGGTCTCGGCGGCCACTGCATTCCCGTTGATCCCTTCTATCTTTCATGGAAGGCACGGGAATATGACTTCTCGACGCGATTCATCGAGCTGGCCGGTGAAGTGAATACCGCGATGCCTTATCATGTTGCTGACGCAATCGCCGCGGCCCTCAACAACCACAAGAAGAGCCTGAAGGGTTCGAAACTGCTAATCCTCGGCGTGGCCTACAAGAAAGACGTTGACGACCTGCGCGAATCTCCTACGCTTAAGATCATGCAAATCCTTCAGCAACGCGGCGCTCATCTGGACTATAACGATCCTTTTTTTCCGCAGCTTCACAAGATGCGGCACTACAATTACGAAAATATGAAGTCCGTGCCTCTCAATTCCCACAATCTCGGCAACTACGATGGGGTCGTCATTGCGACCGATCATTCCAGCTACGATTACGGGGCCATCGTTGATGGTGCGAGGCTGGTGGTCGACACCCGCAATGCCACCCGCCGCGTTATGCGTCATCGCGATCGGATCGTTCTCTGCTAGGCTCCGGTGGCGTCAAACACGGAGGAAATTCGCCGTCAGCTCGAGGAAAGCGCTAACGGCAAACTGAACTTTTCCGGCGAGCTGAGCCTCCCCCCGGCCACATCGCATACGCTCTGATCGAACAGCTGGCACTCAGTGGAAAATGACAAGTGATTCGTAGTCTGAAATGAACAAAGGCTTTCTCGGAGTCACGCACTCGCCCTATTGCGCCCGCAGCAGCTCGACTCTGGCATTCGCAAAGGGTAGCTGTGCATCCAATAATACGGGGGTGCGCGCCGCATTATTTGCGAGATGCAGAAAGAAGTGCGAATCTTTCATTTCCGTGCCGTTGTCGAAAATGCGGAGTTCGATCTTTGAGGCCGTATAGCTACCCGCGGGCACCGTCACTTTTTCGGAACCTGCGCTGAGACTTGCACGCACGTCATAGAGTTTGCGTCCGTCGTAGACGGGGCTCCGCACTTCCGGCGTTTTCGACCAATCTACATTCCGGAGATACTCCATCATGCCAAGGGGGTCACGCGTCCCGGGCAGCACGATCGCGGCTGTCGCGTCTGCCGGCGCAGGCTCCTTGCCTGCCACCGTCATTCGTTGCACCGATTCGACTTTTTGCCCGCGCTCGTTCAGGCGCATTTCATATTGCAGGCTCGTGAGTGTCCCGGCGTCGCTGTAGGAATCGAATTGGTCATCGAGTGCAAACACCATCCGCAGCGGATTCTCCGTCCGGGCAAACGCCTGGAAGTGCCAGGCGTTATTCCCCAGGAAATTCTGCCGGTCCGCCACAAGCACTCGCAGGTTCGCAACGTTATTCAGCGTGGCCACGTTGGCCGTATATTCCAGCACCTCTCCGGCCCGCAACGGCCCAGGCGGATCTTTCTCAGCGGGGGCCTTCTTCGGCTCAGGTGTCTTACCCTTGGTATCCGCTGACCGGATGTCCGTCGGAGTAGTGGTGTCTATAGGATTATTCGTCCCATTTGAATTCGCGACGCCAGAATGTGCCAACCCGGCCTGCGTTCGTGTAACACGATTGTGCAGCCAGAACAGCGCTATCCCAGCACAGAGAAGTGCCATCACAGAGAGGATTCCGGCATTCGTCCGACGGCTCATGCCATTTATGCGACCTTCGACTGGATCGGGCCTTGGCGTAGGCGCTTTCCGTCGTACAATACGCGTTTCTGCTCGGCTTGCGGCTCTGGCCGCAACAACCTGGCCGAACTTTGAGCGTACCAAAAGAAGGGGCGCTCGTCTTTCCGGAATCCGCTGTTATCGCCACGGCCGCATCCCCAGGCCCGGGGACATGGATCGAGGAGGATTTTCCGAATGCGCTATTTGGTGACAGGCGGCGCAGGCTTTATCGGCTCAAATACGGTGGACGAACTTGTGCGCCGCGGGCACAGTGTGGTCGTGCTGGACGATCTTTCTTCCAGCAAAGAAGATAATCTAGCGGAATCCCGCAACAAGATTTCGTTCATCAAAGGGAGTATCACGGACCTCGAGGTGGTGCGCAAAGCCGTTCACGAAGCTGAATGCGTCTTGCATCTTGCGGCGCGTACCTCCGTGCCGCGGTCGGTGAAAGACCCCATCGAAACCAATCGCATCAATGTCGACGGCACACTCAACGTCCTCGTCGCGGCACGCGACGCCAAGGTCAAGCGCTTGGTCTTCGCGGCTTCTTCTTCGGCCTATGGCGAGACGCCCACGCTGCCAAAAGTCGAAACCATGCAGCCGGAACCCATTTCTCCCTACGGCGTCACGAAGTACGTCGGCGAGTTGTATGCGCAGACGTTTGGCCGCGTGTACGGCCTCGAAAACGTTTCGCTCCGCTACTTCAATATTTTCGGGCCCCGGCAGGATCCCGGCTCGCCCTATTCGGGCGTACTTGCAAAATTCTGCACCGCTTTCCTGGAAGAGACGCAGCCGGTGATCTTCGGTGACGGCGAGCAAACTCGCGATTTCACGTATGTCGAGAACGCTGTCCAGGCCAATTTGCTCGCGTGTGAAGTGCCAAACGTTTCGGGCAAGGTTTTCAACGTGGGCACGGGCGGCCGATTCTCCTTGAATCAAACGGTCGAGCTTCTCCGCAAGATTTCAGGCAAGCCGCTCGAGGCAAAGTACGATGCGCCGCGGGATGGAGACATCCGCGATTCGCAGGCAGACATTTCCCAGGCGCGTGAATATCTCGGCTATGAACCGCAAGTGGACTTCGAGGAAGGTTTGCGCCGCACTCTCGAGTGGTATCACAACGTCCAAGGCAAGGCAGAGGCAAGGAGCGGGGAGTGACCTCGGCGAGAAGTAGTTGCTGCCCTGTGTCTTGGGTCGCAGGTCAGGTCTTCCACTGCGCAACCGTTACCAACGCCTGTCACTTGATAAGGGCTGCGGATCTGCCGCAGCCGAGCAGCGCGCTCTTCTCTTTGCGATTCCGTTACACGCAGCAGTCCGTGCTACCGATCCGACTCCTCTTCGGCCCCGTCACCGCGAGGCTGCGGCGTGGGGGCTGGCACGATATGCGGGATCCCGGCGTCGTTCATCTTCTTATTAAGAGCCTGCAGATCATCTTCGGCAATCTTCTTCACTTGCGCGGAAGCCTCACTGACCAGCGGACTCAGTTCCGCCAATTTATCTTTTTGCTGGCTGCCCGGCGCGGCGACGAAACCATCCAGGTCCTCGAGCAGATCTTGCACCTGCTCGGGCAGTGGATCGGGCTTCCATTCGAATGGCGGCCCGGCATTGCCCAATCCTTCCCGCTCGCGAATGAACTTCTCGGCTACAGCGTCGACTTTCTTCTGCAGTTCGTCCGCTGCTTTCTGGATGTCTTCCGGAATCCTTGTCGCGTTCGGCTTGCCTGCGTCCTTCTTCCATTGCTCCCGCGCTGACTTCAACGCTTCCTTAATTTCCCCGATAGTCTTGCGATCTTTGTCCGTCGTCTTCGCCATCATGTACAGAAGCTCGATCGCAGCGCGACGTGCCGCGCGATCGGCGTCGGAGATTGTGACCCGCGAGTCGTCTTCAACGTTTACCTTCTGCTCGGCTGATTTTTCTCCGGCTTTGATCTTCAAGTTGTATTCGCCCGGCTCGACGAACGGGCCGCGGGGACCAAACCCATAGCCCGCCGCTTGTGCTTCGAGTTGTTCCGCTGTGGGCTCCGCCGGCGAGTTCCAGCGCAGGTCCCAGTTCGAGCGGTTGACTCCCGCAGCTCCAGGCCCGTCAAATTCGCGCACCAGGTTGCCCTCCTTGTTGAAAACGCTGATCTTCACCTTGCCTTCTTTTTTCACGGCGCCACCTTCTCCGGCTTTTTCGCTTGATGAAGTCTTGTCTTTGTCATCCTTGCTGGTCTTTGGCACCTCCGGTGGAACTGCTTCCTTCAAGTAATAATTCAAAATCGCGCCATAGAGCGGGTTCTTTCCCGTGAACTTCTTCTGCCCCGCGCTCCAGCGCCGATTGCGCAGATGCCAGGTCGTCGCAGGACGCGGAGCAAAAAAGGTGATGTCCGACCCGGCTAGCCCGGCATCCATCTTCTCGACGGGCGTCAGGTCGTCGAAAATCCAGATGGAGCGGCCGTGCGTTCCCAGCACCAGGTCGTTCTCCCGCGCCTGAATTTCAATATCGTCCACCGGCACGGTCGGGAAATTGTTCTTAAACGCCGTCCACTTCGCGCCGCGGTCCCACGATATCCATAGTCCGAACTCCGTCCCCGCAAACAGCAGATTTTGATTCCGCGGATGCTCGCGTACCACGTGCACGCTCCCGGCCGAATCCGCAATCCCATTGTGAATCGCTTTCCAGTTCTCGCCGTAGTCCGTCGTCACGAAGATGTAAATGTTGTAGTCGTCGCTGCGGTGCCCGTCGAACGAAGCGTACGCCGTTCCTTCCGTGTATTTCGACGCAACCACCCGGCTTACATACGTCCCTTTCGGGACCCCCGGCACACGCGAGGCCACGTTTTTCCAGTTTTTTCCGCCATCCCGCGTCACCTGCAAATTGCCGTCGTCGGTCCCGGCCCACAGAACATTCGGCGTCAGCGGCGATTCGCTCAGCGTCGTGATCGTGGGATATTCCTGCGCGCCGTCGTGGCGGGAAAGCGTATTCTTGTCGGGCGTCTTGCCGAAAATTTGCAGCTTGTTGCGGTCCACCTCTGTCGTCAAGTCACCTCCGAGCCTCGTCCAAGTGTCGCCGCGGTCCATGGACTTGAAGAGATAATTTCCACCGTAGTAGATCGTCTTGTGGTCGTGCGCGGAAACCACCACCGGTGAGTTCCATTGGAAGCGATAGTGCGGCTCTCCAGGCTTCCCCTCCGGCCTGATGGAGCGCTGCTGGCCTGTCCGCAAATCGCGCCGAGCGATGTGGCCATCCTGCCCCTCGGCATAAACAATCCACGGCTCTACTGGATCAATTTGCACGTAAAATCCGTCCCCCCCGTGAACCACCTGCCAGTCTTCGTTCGTAATTCCCTCGCGAGTCAATGAGTTGCTCGGCCCGCACCAACTCCCGTTATCCTGCAATCCACCGCAGATGTTGTAGGGTTTCTGGTTGTCCAGTCCTACTTCGTAGAACTGCCCGATGGCGATCGTGTTGATGAAGTCCCAGCTCTTCCCGTCGTCGTAACTCCAATGGATGCCTCCATCCGAACCTGTGATGATGTGGTTCGAATCCTTGGGGTCAATCCACATCGCGTGAAAATCGCCATGAATACTTTTTACGCGCTGCGTCGAGAACGTCTTTCCGCCGTCCTCGGAGTAATACATCGATGCGCCCAGCACCCAAATCCGCAGATCGTTATTGGGATCCACCCGCACCTGGCTGTAGTAGGAAGGGCGTGGATTCGTGTCGCTCATTTTCTTCCATGTCTCGCCCTTGTCTTCGCTGCGGTAGATGCCGCCTTTTTCGTGCTGCACCAGCGCGTAAACGATATTCGGATCCTTGCGATAGATATCCAGCCCGATACGTCCTGTGTCGCCGCCGTTTTCATAGGGCAGGCCCTTCGTCAATTTCTTCCAGGTCGCGCCGCCGTCCGTCGTCTTATAAATCGCTCCGTCCGTTCCTCCACCGTTGAAACCATAAGGTGTCCGCCTCCGCTCATACGCTGCGGCGTAGAGCGTGTCTGGGCTCTCAGGGTCCATGGCGATGTCGATCACGCCCGTATCCTCATTAATTTTCAGCACCTGCGCCCACGTTTTCCCGCCATCCGTCGTTTTGTAAACGCCTCTCTCCGCGTTCGGTCCCCACAGATGCCCTAGCGCGGCCACGTACACGACGTCCGGATTCTTCGGATGAATCACGACGCGGCCAATGTGATGTGTCGCAGCGAGTCCCATCTTCTGCCACGTCTTCCCGGCGTCGAGCGACTTGTACGCGCCGTCGCCCCAAGATGAACTTTGCCGGTTGTTTGGTTCGCCCGTCCCCACCCACACCACGGACGGATCCGATGGCGCAATCGCGATGCCTCCAATCGTTGACACGCCTTCTTTGTCGAACACTGGCTCCCACGTCGCGCCGTTGTTCGTTGTCTTCCATACGCCGCCCGACGCCACTCCCACGAACACGATGTTCGGGTTGCCCTCCACCACGGCGAAGTCGTCAATGCGCCCGCCCATCGTCGCGGGCCCTATCTCGCGAAATTCCAGATTCTTCAGCTTGTCGGTTGGATTCGGTTGGTCGGCTGGCCCGGCGAACGCAGCTACCGCCAACACGCCCCAAAATGCCATCACCGCGACAGCGATTCTCAAGACAGACGAAACGCGATTCATAGTCATCCCCCGTGCAAGGCCCGGCATCATACCGCCTCTTACCCGCCGTGCGCATCAAATGTTTCTGGAGCAGGGCACATGGGCCCTGTGTGGACAGACGCGCGGGCTTTCCCCAGCGTTTCTCTTGCGTCCGCAGCTACACTTCGCTTCCACCGCATGCTAGGCTATTCGACTGTTTTCCTTGGCTCGATGCCCCGCGTGAATCGTCATCTTTATGCACGGAATTTCTCCGCGCTCCGGCTCTTCTTCCTGACGGCGCTCTTTTCTTCACTCTTCTCATCACCGGCATTGGGCGCGCGTCCACAGCAGATTCGCTTGCCCTCCGGCAAGGGCGGCATCGCCGAGCTTTCTTCCACCGGACCGCAGCGCCGGCAGGGCGACCTCTACATCGCAGACGGCGACGTAGACATCCGCTATGGAACTCTGCGGCTGCGCGCCGACCACGTCGAATACAACAACAAGACGTCGGAGTCCATTGCTCGCGGCCATGTGCAATTCGATTACGAAAATCAGCATCTCGAGGGCGACGAAGCCCATTACAACGTCAGCACCGGCCGCGGCCTCTTCCGCAACGTCCACGGCACCGTGAAGATCGAGCGCCGCCCCAATCCCACCCTCCTGCTGTCCGAGAATCCTCTCTACTTCGAGGCCCGTGAAGTGGAACGCCTTCCCGGCGATGTCTACCTCGTTCGTGAAGCCTGGATCACCATCTGCGACCCGGAGCATCCCAAATGGCAGTTCTACACCTCTCACGCGCGCATTCGTCTGGATAAGACCGTCGCGCTCGTCAACGCGAATTTTCGCCTCTTCCGCGTCCCGCTCATTTGGCTTCCTTACGCCACCGCACCCGCGGGACGCAAAATCCGCCAGTCCGGTTTCCTGATTCCTGAGCCAGGCAATAGCTCGCGGAAAGGTTTCATCTTTGGCGACGCCTACTATTGGGCGCCGGCTCCCTGGTTCGACACCACAACCGGAGTACAATACCTCAGCCGCCGGGGTTCCGAAGAACGCGGTGAATTTCGCGCCCGGCCATTCGAAAATACTTCCGTCAAATACACTTATTTCGGCGTCATCGACCGCGGCCTCCTGGACGAGTCCGGCGTTCGCCATCCGCAAGGCGGCCACCAGCAGGAGTTCGCCATGCAATCCCTGCTGCCGCATCGTTGGCGCTTTGTTGCCGACATCAACGAGCTTACTTCACTCACCTTCAGGCTCGCCTTCGCCGATACCTACGGCGACGCCATCAACTCCGAGGTGCGCAGCGCTACTTTTCTTACCAACAATTTTCGTGGCTTTAGCCTCAATTTTGCGGCGCTCAATGACCGGAACTTTCTGACCATCACGCCCGCGACTAGCGTTGTCCTGCGCAACACGCCCGAGGCCCGCTTCGGCTCGGTCGAACAGTCTCCGTGGAAAAATCTGCCCGTCTATTTCGGGTTTGATTCTTTTGTGGGCGCTGTCCACCGCGACGATACAAACATCGACACACCCGCTGCAGTGCAGCGCACCGAATTTGCGCCTCGTGTCACCGTTCCGATTCATTTCGGCCGCTGGCTAGGCGTTACGACCTCCGCTGCTTTCCGCACCACGCGCTATGGCGCTTCACTTGATTCCAGAGGCTTGCTTAGCGAGACGTCCATCACCCGCAACACCGGTGAATTCACAGTCGAGCTTCGTCCCCCGACCCTGGAACGCTTCTTTGACCGGGCGCCGCTCGACAAAGACAAGAGCCGGAAAAGGTATAAGCACACGATCGAGCCGGACATCACGTATCGCTATGTGACGGGCGTCAACAATTTTCCCAATTTCATCCGCTTCGACGCGGATTCCACGCTCACAGATACGAACGAGGTCGAATACGGCTTCACCCAGCGCCTCTACCGCAAAGAAGGTGACGACACTCCTCAGGAACTTATTTCCTGGCGCCTCGCCCAGAAGCATTTTT
>WNFO01001682.1_pt1 | contig 17690 bp, 17 predicted proteins | sample 5400251 | NCBI WGS metagenome assembly WNFO01 (sample SAMN13153354, study PRJNA577476) | soil metagenome | isolation source: 100 cm saprolite under Madrone tree | place: USA:California | collected 2016-06-14
ACGTCCTCGCGCTATACTCGCGCGGGGCGGTGCGCGCTGCAGGCCGTCGCGGGGCTGGGGCTCCGCCCGGCCGAGGCGCAGCTACCCGAGGCGACGACGATGGATCCGGGCCAGAGCACGCAGGTCCTGACGGTGAACTATTTCTACAACCTCTACGACACGCTCACCCGCTGGGACACGGCGCTTCGGCACCCCTTCGAGCCGCATCGTCACCCTCTCGATCAACGGGGCTAGCCGCCGCTCGTCGACAAGCGCGCTAGGCGCTGCACTGGGCACTCGACGTCGGCTCGATCATCCGGAACCTCTACGCCGGGCAGGGTAAGCCCTGCAGCGGCGGCGTCGCGGATACCGACTTCGGCTACAACCCGGCGCTCAAGCCGTATCCCTTCGACCCGGCGAAGGTGAAGCAGCTCCTGGCCGAGGCGGGACGCCCGAGCGGCATCGACGTGACGCTCTACGCCGGCAGCGGCACCATGGTCAACGACAAGTTCCTGCTCGAGACGATGGCCGACATGTGGACGAAGGTCGGCATCCTCGCGAAGATCGAGATGATGGAGATGGGTGCGCGCCAGGGCATGCTCAACGAGCGTGCCGTCCCACCGAATGGCCTGCTCCTGGGCAACCCGCAGTCGATGCTCCTCGACGCCGACGGAAGCCTCTGGCGCTTGTGGCACCCGAACGGCTTCAACGGCAAATACTGGATCGGCAGCCAGCCGGGCCAGCGCTTCCACGAGCTGATGGAGCAGGCGCGCTACGCGCTCGACCCGGCGAAGCGGCATGCCCTCTACACCGAGGCGACGCAGATCATCCACGACGAGAAGCCGTGGCTCGAGCTGTTCCAGGAAGTGATCGTGTACGGCGTGAGCCGGCGGGTCAGCTTCAAGCCGCGGCCCGACTACCGGTTGATCGTGTCGGAGATGGCGGCTAGCCGATAGCGCGCGCTTCGAGACGGAGCAGACGGCGATCGACCTGCCGAAACTCCTCGGCGACCTCGCCGCGGAAGCGGTCGAGCTTCTGGTCCACGCCGATGACGCCCTCGCCCACCAGCTGAATCTTGTCCATCAGGCGCTCGGCGACGACGTCGAAGTGGCGACGGGTCTCGGCGGCGCTCGCGGCAATCTCGGCGCGAAGCGCGAGCGTGATCTCGGACTTGAGCCCCGCGCCACTCGCGGCGATCTCGCCGCGGAGCTCCGACGTGACCCATGCCGCGCTCGTGGTGATTTCGCCTCGGAGTTCGAGCGTGAGCTCCGACCTGAGCTCGGACTTGAGCTCCGAGAAACGGCGGTCGAGGTAGGCGACGAGCTCCTGATCCACGCGGGTACTTTGACGACTCAGCCGGGTCGCGTCAAGTGTGTCGGTCTGGAGGCGCCTGGGCAGCCGCCCTTGAGGCGCTGGTCGAGCAGGTCGCGCAGCGCGTCGCCCAGCATTGTTGAAGCCGAAGACGGCGACGGCGGGCCAGATCGCGAGCCCAGGGCGCATGGTACATGTGGTCGAGCCCCGCCAGCGAGAGCATCCCGCCCCACGTGGGGTAGGGCGGTGGCACGCCGAGCCCGAGGAACGAGCCATCGTGATCCGGACGGGGCCCGAGCCGAGAGCCCTGGCGCTTTCCCGTGGCCGGGATTATGCCTTCACCCACGCCGGGAAGTCACCGGCGAACCGCTCGAGCGAGAGCAGAACGATCCGGCTGTCGCCGCGTGCCGCCTCGCGGTCCCGGGGCGTGTTGTAACCCCAGCCGGCAAGAAAGAGCCCGACGTCGTCGAGACCCGGCGTGCTCTTCACGGCCTCGAGGGTCTTCAGTCGGTCCTCCACGAACCAGAGGCTGCGCGCCGGTGAGCGGGGCTCGACCAGTTCCCGCAAGATCACGGGCTTGGGCCGCCCCGCCTCCTTGCCGTAGACGTCCTCGACGCCGAGGTCCAGCCCCTGCCGTACCAGGAGCTTCCGCGCGAAGCGACCCTCCTTGGTCGTCACGATGACGACGCGCGTCGGCCCTCCGGTCAGCCGCTGAATCCGCTGGATCGTTCCGGGGTAGAAGCGGTGCTGGTCGAGCCAGTCGCCCTCATCCGCGGCGATCCACTCGTCGCGGACGCCGTCGAGCACGGCGGCGACCTCGTCGTGCGCGTGCCCCAGCTCGCCCAGGAGCGCCTCCGGGCGCCAGCGCTCGAGGATCTCCGCCTCGCCGGCGCCCGACAGCAGCGCCATGATCACCAGGGGCATCTCCCAGCCCCGTTCGACGACCGGCCGCACCCGCGCGAAGCGCTCGAAGAGCCCGTGGGGCGGGTCCGGCGCGACGGACGGTCGGAGCCGGCGCCACGCGCGCCACGCCGTCCAGAAGTACTCGGACATGCCGTCGCAGAGGACGCCGTCGAAGTCGAGCGCGAGGATCGTGGGGGTGCTCGCGGGCACGGCGGAACTCTAGTGTAGAGTGAGTCCATGGTCAAAGCTGTCGCCGTGCTGACGCTGGCCGTGCTCGTCGCGGCCGGGCCGGTCTCGGCCCAGCCACTGGACGAGGTCGTTCGTGACATCGAAGCGGCCTACGGTCGTATGATCGACCTCCGCGCCGACTTCACCCAGACCGCGTTCAACAAGAGCCTCAACCAGACGATTCCGGCTCGGGGGACGGTCTACTTGAAGAAGGGAGGCAAGCTCCGCTGGGAGTTCACGGAGCCCACCCCCCAGGAGATCGTCTCCGACGGCAAGAAGCTCTGGGTCTACACACCGACGCTGAACCAGGCGAACGTGGCCCAGGCGCCTGAGGCCCTGGCCGGGCCGGCCGGGAGCTTCCTCGCCGGGCTCGGTCGGCTGCGCGCCGAGTTCCAGGTGCGCTTCCTGAACCCAGCCCAGCCCAAGGACGCCGAGGGGAACTGGGTCCTCGACCTCACCCCGAAGCAGCCGCTCCCGACGCTGACGCGCCTGATCCTGTCGGTCGAGGGGAAGAACTGGGAGATCAGGCGGGCCGTAGTGCACGATCAGTTCGAGAACACGGTGACGATGCGCTTCACGAAACTGGCGGTGAACAGCGGGCTGCCGGACCGAACCTTCACCTTCGTCGCGCCGAAGGGTGTCGTGATCGTGCCGCTCAAGTAGGGGGAGGGCGATGGCCGCTGAGAACTCGTTCGACATCGCGTGCAAGCTCGAGATGCAGGAGGTGACGAACGCGCTCGACCAGGCGCGCCGGGAAATTGCGACGCGCTACGATCTGAAGGGCGCGAAGTGCGACGTGACGCTCGAGAAGACCGACATCACTCTCACGGCGCCCGACGACATGAAGCTCAAGGCGGTGGTCGACATTCTCCAGTCGCGCCTGCACAAGCGCGGCGTGCCGCTGAAGGCGCTCACCTACGGCGAGGTCGAACAGGCCGCCGGCGGCGTGCTCCGGCAGAAGATCGCGCTCCAGCAGGGGATCCCGATCGACCGCGCCAAGGAGATCGTCCGGCTCATCAAGGACTCGAAGATCAGGGTGCAAGCGTCCATCCAGGAGGACCAGGTCCGCGTGGCCGGGAAGAACCGCGACGATCTCCAAAAGATCATCGCGATGCTGCGGGACAAGGATCTCGGCATCGCGCTCCAGTTCACGAACTACCGCAGCGTCTAGAGTCCCAGGCCGGCAGGGTATACTGGGCTTCCAGAAATGAAGATTCACCTGACGACCCTCGGCTGCCCGAAGAACCAGGTCGACTCCGAGCTGATGCTCGGCATGCTGACCGAGGCCGGATTTCCGCTCGTGGAGCAGCCCGAGGACGCGGAGTGCCTCATCGTCAACACGTGCGCCTTCATCGACCGCGCGCGCGAGGAATCGATCGACACCATCCTCGAGCTCGCGAAGCTGAAGGAGCGCGGCTCGTGCCGGGTGCTCATCGTCACCGGTTGCCTCACCCAGCGCTATGGCGGGGACATTCTCACGGAGATGCCCGAGATCGACGGGATCCTCGGCACCGCGAACCTCTCCCGGATCGTCGAGCTGGTCCGTCAGGCGGCGGGCCGTCACGACTGGGCGACCTCGGCGCCGCCGGGCTATCTTTACGACGCGACGACACCGCGTCTGCTGACGGGCCGCGTGCCCTACGCCTACGTGAAGATCGCGGAGGGGTGCGACATGGGCTGCACCTTCTGTGCGATTCCCCAGTTCCGCGGCCGTCACCGGAGCCGGCCGCTCGCCGACGTCGTGAAGGAGGTCGAAGGACTGGCGGCGCGCGGCGTGCAGGAAGCGATCCTGGTCTCGCAGGACACGCTCGCCTACGGCCGCGATCTACCGGGCAACGGGGACATCGCCGAGCTCCTGCTGGCGCTCGGCGAAACGCGGATGCCATGGATCCGCCCGATGTACCTGCATCCCGCGCACGTCAACGACCGGCTCATCGAGCGATGGGCGCGCGCGCGCGTCGTCCCATACCTGGACATGCCCGTGCAGCACGGTGACGACGGGGTGCTGAAGGCCATGCGACGCGCCGTGACCGCGACGCGGATTCGAGATATCGTGCGTGCCTTCCGCGAGGCGATCCCGGGGCTGACCGTCCGCACGACGGTGCTTGTCGGCTTCCCCGGCGAATCGGAGGCCGCGTTCCAAAATCTCCTCGAATTTCTCGACGAGGTCCGCTTCGACCGCCTCGGCGTTTTTACCTACTCGGCCGAAGAGGGGACGCCGTCGCCCAAGTATCCCGACCAGATCGCGGCCGAGGTCGCGGCGGAACGCGCCGCGCTCGTGCAGGAATATCAGGACCGCGTCGCCTGGGAGCGCGGCGCCGCGCTCGCCGGCGCCGTGACGGACGTCCTGGTCGACGGCCCCAGCGAGGATCCTGCGTTCGCGTGGGAGGGGAGGACCGCAGGTCAAGCGCCCGAGATCGACGGGGTCGTGTACCTCCGCGACCGGAGCTTGACGCCGGGCCACTTCGCGCGCATTCGCATCGTCGAGGTCGAGGGATACGAGCTCGTCGGCGAGCGCGCCTAGGCGGGCCGCGGCGGTAGACCGTGTAGCGCTCGTCATCGCGACCGGCTGCGGCACCGGCTACTCGCCACTGGCGCCGGGTACGGTCGCCAGCGTCCTCACTGCCTTCATCGTGTGGATCATTCCGTTCTCGCGCTCCGGTCTGCTGCTGTGTTTCGTCGCCGTCACGCTCGCCGGGACCTGGGCGGCTCACCGCGCCGAGCGCCTCCTCGGCGCCAAGGATCCGGGCGCGATCGTCATCGACGAGGTGGCCGGGATGACGCTCACCGTTCTCCCGTTTCCGCCGACGGTCGCGGTGCTGGCGGTGGGCTTGGTCCTGTTCAGGATTTTCGACATCACCAAGCCGTTCCCCGCGCGTGCAAGTCAGCGGGTCGCCGGCGGCCTCGGCGTCATGGTGGATGACCTGATCGCGGCGTTGTACGCTCTCGCCGTGATCGCGATCGGCCGCGCCACCCTCGCCTGGCCATGACGGCGAGCGCCCACATCGTGACGGTCGGAGGGATGCCGTCCGCCGGCGCGGACGATGCGGCCGTCGCCGCCGCCCTCGCCGCCGCGGGCATTGCCGTCGCGAGTCGCGGCTTCATCGAGGACGATGAAGCCGCGCTGGAACGGGCGCTCGGGCCCGACGAGGCGTTGACGGTGGTGCTCGCGGGCGGCGGAGGCTCGGCCGGTGACATCGTGCGCCGCGTGCTCGCGCGCGTGAGCGGCACGCGGCTCGTGCTCAACGAGCGTCTCCTTGCCGCGCTCCAGGAGGGCTACCGGCGGCTCGACCGACCGCTGCCCCGACGGGCGGAACGGCTGGCTCTCCTGCCGCAGGGCACGACGGTGTGGGTCACGGCCGACGGCGAAGCCGGGTGGGCCCTCGAGAGCGGCCCGCGCGCCTTCGCCGTCCTTGCCCGCGACGCCGGCGTCCAGTCGATGATCGAGCAGCATCTGGCGCCCTTCGCGCGCGCGTGGGCGAGCGGGCGCGGGACCGCGCTCGTTCGGACGCTCCGGACAGCCGGCCTGAGCCTCGCCGATGTCGAGGAGCGGCTCGTCGACTGGCTGGGCCGGGAAGGCGAGGTGACCGTGTCCACCATCCCCGCCGACGGCGAGGTGTGGGTGAGGCTGCGCGCACGCGCCTCGACGCCGGCCGAGGCCGCGCGGAGCCTCGCCAAGGCCGAAGCAGCGATCGTCGCCATCCTCGGCGGCGACTGTTTCGGGCGCGACGGCGACACTCTGGAGCTGGTCGTTGGCCGCATGCTGCTCGCGCGGAGGCTGACACTGGCCGTGGCGGAGTCATGCACGGGCGGGCTGCTGGGCCACCGCCTGACCAACGTTCCGGGCTCTTCGGCGTACTTCGAGCGGGGCGGTCTGGTGTACTCGAACCGAGCGAAGGAGGAGCTGCTCGGCGTCCCCGAGTCGATCCTGAAAACGCACGGGGTCGTCAGCGCGCCGTGTGCCGAGGCGATGGCGCGCGGGATCGCCACGCGCGCGGGCGCGCCGTGTGGGCTCGCCATCACAGGCATCGCCGGCCCCGACGGCGGAACGCCGACGAAGCCCGTCGGCACCGTCTTCATCGGTCTGGCCGTCCAGGGCGACGCCCTCGCGCGACGCTTTCACTTCGCCGGCGACCGGGCCGCGGTGAAGTGGCAGTCGACCCAGGCGGCGCTCGACATGCTCCGGCGGTCCCTGAAGGGACAACCGTGAGAGCGTGGAGTCTCGTGCTGATCGTGGCGGCCGCGGCGTGCTCGACCATCACGCCCTTCGACCGTGGCCTCTCGTTTGCCCAGCGAGGCCAGGATCTGGCTGCGAAGGAGGCGTTCGACGAGGCGATCCGCCTCTCGCCGGAGTCGGCTCCCGCGTACGCCAACCGCGGCATCGTCCGGGCGCGCCTGGGCGACCTGGACGGCGCGAACGAGGACTACACGAAGGCGCTCGCGCTCGGGTCGCGCGACGGCGACGTCCTCTTCAACCGAGGCCTGGTACTGGTCTCGAAGCGCGACTACCAGGGCGCGATCACCGATTTCACGACAGCCCTCTCGGTGAACCCTCGTCACGCCGAGGCCCTCTTCGCGCGCGGCAGCGCGCGGTGGCTCGCCGGCGACACGGACCCGGCCCGAGCCGACTGGCTCCGGGCGATCGACCTCGAGCCGGAGCCGCGACAGAAGGCGCGGATGCGCGCCGCCGTCGACAGCGCACCGCCGGTGGCGCGGCCCGCCGTGCTGACATCGTCCCCGACGGCGCCCGCTCCCGCCGCCGCTCCGGGTCCGGGGACCGGCCCGCCCGCCTCAGCGCCGGCATCAACCCCGATTCCCCCGGCGCAGGCTCCGCTCGATTCGCGGGGGCTGGCGGCGCGCGGCCTCGAGCGGGAGCTCAAGGGCGACCGCCCGGGGGCGATCACCGATCTGCGCGCCGCGCTCGCTGCCGAGACCGATCCGGAGCGGCGACAGGGCATTCGGAACCTGCTGCAGCTGCTGGACGCCCGATAGACGGCATCCGCGCGTTCGTCGCGATCCTGCTCGACGACGCCATCCGAAGAGAGCTCGGGGCGGCGATCGAGCGGCTGCGACCCGTGGCGCGCGATGTGGCCTGGGTGGTTCCTGGGAATCTCCATCTCACCATGAAGTTCCTCGGCGAGGTCGCCGAGGGCCGGATCGGCGCCATCGTCAGCGCGCTCACGGGGGCGGCCTCGGACGTGAACGCTTTCGACGCCCATTGTGCGGGGCTCGGCGCCTTCCCCTCGGTGACGCGTCCGCGGGTCGTCTGGGCCGGGGTGACGGCAGGCGCCGGCGCGATGGTCGATCTGGCCGGCCGCGTGGACGAGGCCCTCGCGGGGCTCGGCTTCGCCCGCGACGAGCGGCCCTTCTCCCCGCACATCACGCTCGGCCGGGCGCGCCAGCCCGGGCGAAACCCGACCCTCGCCGAGGCCCTGCGGGGCGCCGCGGGGTGTGAGTTCGGCCGGATCCGCGTCGCGGGCGCCTCGCTCATGCGCAGCGAGCTGTCCCCGCGGGGCGCCCGATACACGGAGCTGGCCACCGTGAGCCTCGGCGGAGATGTCGGGCGCCGTGTCTGAATGTCCGGACATTGACGCCCCCGCCGGGGCCCCCCTAGAATGCTCGAAAGCGGTAACGCAACGTGCAGCGGGCGTGCGAGGATGAATCAAGGAGAGGCGTATGGCTGAGGCGAAGAGCGAGCGACGGCAGGCCCTGGAGCTGGCGATCGCGCAGATCGAGCGGCAGTTCGGCAAGGGCTCGGTCATGCGCCTCGGCGCGAACGGGCCCCTCGAGGAGATCGCCGTCATTCCGACCGGCGCCATCACGCTCGACGTGGCGCTCGGTGTCGGCGGCCTGCCGCGGGGACGGGTCACCGAGATCTACGGCCCCGAGTCCTCGGGCAAGACCACGCTCGCGTTGCACGTCATCGCGGAAGCCCAGCGCCTGGGTGGCATCGCCGCATTCATCGACGCCGAGCACGCGCTCGACCCGATCTACGCCAAGAAGCTTGGCGTCAACACCGACGAGCTGCTCATCTCGCAGCCGGACACCGGCGAGCAGGCGCTCGAGATCACCGAGACGCTCGTTCGATCCAACGCCGTCGACGTGATCGTGATCGATTCGGTCGCGGCGCTGGTTCCCCGTGCCGAGCTCGACGGCGACATGGGCGACTCGCTGCCGGGCCTGCAGGCGCGCCTCATGTCCCAGGCGCTCCGCAAGCTCACCGCCGCCATCTCGCGCTCAGGCGCGGTCGTGATCTTCATCAACCAGATCCGCGAGAAGATCGGGGTAATGTTCGGGTGCTTTCATTACTCCACGCGGGTCGTCCTCGCGGACGGGACCAGCGAGAAGATTGGCAAGCTCGTCAACCAGCGACGCGCGGTCGAGGTGCTCTCCTGGGATCCGGAGACGGGAAGGATCGAGCCGCGGCGGGTCGTCAACTGGTTCGACAATGGCCGTGCCGATCATTTCCTTCAGTTCGAGGTCGAGGGCGGGCGCGCCGGGCGGCGCCACTTCGCGGCGACTGAGAATCATGTCATCTTCACGCCCCGCGGTCGGGTCAGAGCCGGTGATCTCGGGGTCGGTGACGAAGTGCTCGTATCCGTGAAAGACTACTCACTGACGACCGACCAGTGGCAGGTGGTCCTCGGCGGCAGCTTCGGTGACGGATCGCTTCGCCGACTCAGCACTCACCTCGCAAGCTTCCGAGTCGGGCACGGTGTGGCGCAGAAGGACTATCTGCAGTGGAAGCGGGACATGCTCGCGCCTTTCGCCGGTCCGATCAAGCGGACTGGGAACGGGTTTGGTTTCGATACGATCGCGACGGCGGCGCTGGCCGACCTATTGACGGAATACTACGGGGCGGGCCGGGACCGCATTGCCTCGAGCGCGGTGCTCGAGCGGCTGGATGCCCGTGGCCTCGCCGTGTGGTACGGGGATGACGGCTCGTTCGCTGGCTCGTATGCACGCTGGGGCAAGGGCAAGGCGGTCCTCTACAACAAGGCGCTCGCCGGCGAGTCCCGCCAACGCGTGATCGAGGCCATGGAGCGCTTCCACATCGGGCGCCCCCGCGACGATGGCCGCGGTTTCTGGTTCAGCTCTGAACAGACTGCTCGACTCCACGCGCTGATCGCGCCCTACGTCCACCCCTCCGTGGACTACAAGCTTCACCCGAGCCTGCGCGGGCGATTCACCTGGCATCCTCCGCTCGAGAGCGATGCGCTCCCGAATCGCGAGCGGCTACGTGCCGTCCCCGCGCGAGTTCTCAGGCGCTACGTCAAGCCGAGCACGCGCGCCACCCACCGCTTCGATCTGCAAGTCGAGGGTTCCCACACCTATCTGGTCGATGGGGTCGTGGTCCACAACTCGCCTGAAACGACCTCGGGCGGGCGCGCCCTGAAGTTCTATGCCTCCATGCGGCTCGACATCCGGCGGCAGGACGCGATCAAGCAGGGGACCGAGTCGCTCGGAGTGAGGACCAAGGTCAAGGTGGTCAAGAACAAGCTCGCGCCGCCCTTCCGGGAGGCGGAGTTCGACGTCATTTACGGCGAGGGCATTTCGAAGGCGGGCAGCGTGCTGGACGCTGGCGTCGACCACGGCCTCATCGAGAAGTCCGGGACCTGGTACACGTACAAGAGCGAGCGGATCGGACAGGGACGCGAGAACGCCAAGAAGTGGTTGCAGGAAAATGCGGCGACGCTCGCCGACCTCGAAGCGAAACTCCGTGACGCTCTTGGGCTTCGCCAGGCCGTGCCGATCAAATAGGAGCCGCTCATGGCGATGGAATTCGACAAGCTCCTGGTCACCGGCGTCGAGCGCGGCGCCTCGGACCTCCACCTGAAGGCGAACTCGCCGGTGGTCCTCCGGATCCACGGGCGCCTGGTGCCCCAGGGGGATCTCGGCGTGCTCACCGCCGACGACATGGACGCGATCGCGCGCCGGTGTCTCACCGAGCGGATGTACACCCAGCTCAAGGACGGGCGGGAGGTCGACTCGGCGTACGCGGTGCCGAACTACGGCCGGTTCCGCGTCAACATGTTCCTGGCGCTCGGCGCCGTGCGGGCCGTGCTGCGCTCGATCCCGTCGAAGAAGCCGAAGTTCGAGGAGCTCGGGCTGCCGGAGGTGCTCGAGCAGCTTTCCATGGAACGCCGCGGCCTGGTGCTGGTCACCGGCATCACGGGCTCGGGCAAGTCGACGACGCTCGCGGCGATGATCGACTACATCAACCGCACGCGGAACGATCACATCATCACGATCGAGGATCCGATCGAGTTCACCCACGATGACATCGGCTGCGTGGTCAGCCAGCGCGAGATCGGCCACGACTCGTCGAGCTTCGCCACCGCGTTGCGCGCGGCCCTGCGCGAGGACCCGGACGTGATCCTCGTGGGCGAAATGCGCGACCCGGAGACCATGTCGGTCGCGCTCCACGCGGCGGAGACGGGCCACCTGGTCTTCTCGACGCTCCACACGCTCAACTCCAGCGAGACCGTCAACCGGATCATCGGCACCTTCCCGCCCCATCAGGAGCAACAGATCCGCGACCAGCTGGCGGCCGTCATGGTCGGCATCGTCTCCCAGCGGCTCATCCCGAAGATCGGAGGGGAGGGGCGCATTCCGGCCGTGGAGGTGCTCGTCGGCACCGGCGCCATCAGGGACTGCATCCGGGAGCCCAAGCGGACGCCGGAGATCCCCGCGTTCATCGCCCAGGGCCAATCGCAGTACGGCATGCAGACGTTCGACCAGTGTCTGCTGAAGCTCTATCGAGAGGGCACCATTTCGTACGAGACGGCCCGGGAAGCGGCGACCAACGCCGACGACTTCGACCTCAAGGTCCGGGGCATCTTCTCAACAGGTGAGCAGTCGTTCGAGCAGAGGCGGGAGGAGCGGGCGCCCGTCTCACCCGCCGGCAGCTCCTTCTTCAAGAAATCGTAACGGGTCCGCGCGGTCCGCGCCGAGCTCTCGACGCGCGGACCGCGCGGCTCGCCGCCGCCGATCTCCTTTCGCGACGCGCCTGGACCACGCGCGAGTTGGCGGTGCGCTTGCGCCGGCGCGGTGCGCCGGCGCCGGTCGCCGCCGAGGTCCTCGCCGATCTCACCGCGCGTGGCTATCTCGACGACGCGGCCTTCGCCCGCCACTGGGTCGCCACTCGCTCGGCGCGCGGCTACGGCCCCGCGCGCCTGCGCGCGGAGCTGCGGGCGCGTGGGGTCGCCGGGTCCCTGGTCGACGCGGCGCTCGCCGCCCAGGGCGACGACGAGCTCGAGCGGGCGCGCGCGGTCGCCCGCCGCCGCCTGCCGGCGCTCCAGCGTGCGGATCGCCCCCGGGCCGCCGCGCGGCTGCGCGACCATCTCGTGCGTCGCGGTTACTCCGCGGCGGTGGTGTCGCGCGTCGTCCACGAGAGCGTCGGCCTCCAGCTCGAGGACTGAGCCGCGAGTGATACAATGAGCCTTCCGTAGTGCGCGCCGCAGGTCGCGGGGCTGAGCTAATCCGAAAAACCCCGCCGGCCGAGGCGCGACTATGAACGTATGACCGGCGCTGCGCTTCGCGAGAAGTTCCTGCAGTATTTCGAGCGCAACGGGCACACGCGCGTGCGCTCGTCGGCGCTCGTCCCCGGCGACGACCCGACGCTCCTCTTCACCAACGCGGGCATGGTTCAGTTCAAGTCCGTCTTTCTCGGCGAGGAGCGGCGCGACTACGTGCGCGCGACGTCGAGCCAGAAGTGCGTGCGCGCCGGCGGCAAGCACAACGACCTCGAGAACGTCGGCCGCACGGCGCGGCACCACACCTTCTTCGAGATGCTCGGCAACTTCTCCTTCGGCGACTACTTCAAGGCGGACGCGATCGCCTTCGCCTGGGAATTCCTCACGCGCGACCTCGGGCTCGATCGCCAACGGCTCATCGCGACCGTGTACACCGACGACGACGACGCGTTCGCCCTCTGGAAGCGCGTGGCCGGGTTCGGCGACGATCGCGTCCTGCGCTTGGGCGAGAAGGACAACTTCTGGGCGATGGGGGACACGGGACCGTGCGGTCCCAGCTCCGAGGTCCACTTCCACCAGGGCGACCAGATTCGGTGCGCCGAGGTCGCCGCGGGCCGGCCGTGTCTCGGGCCTGCGTGTGAGTGCGACCGCTGGGTCGAGGTGTGGAACCTGGTCTTCATGCAGTTCAACCGCGACGCGCGCGGCACGCTCACGCCGCTGCCGCGGCCGTCGATCGACACCGGCATGGGGCTCGAGCGCATCACCGCCGTCGTGCAGGGGAAGGCGTCGGTCTACGACACCGACCTCCTGGCCCCGCTGATCGAGGCGGTGGCCGCACTCGCCCCGCGCCGCTATGGCGCCCGCGAGGCCGACGACGTGTCCATGCGCGTCATCGCCGATCATGCGCGGGCGACCAGTTTCTTGATCGCCGACGGCGTGACGCCCTCGAACGAGTGGCGCGGCTACGTGCTTCGACGCATCATGCGCCGGGCCATGCGCCATGGGCGGATGCTCGGGCTCACGGACCCGTTCCTCTGGAAGACGGTCGAGTGGGTCGTGTCGATGATGGGCCCCGCGTACCCGGAGCTCGTCGCCGAGCGCGCCCGCATCCAGGACGCGGTCCGAGGCGAGGAGGAGCGCTTCGCCGAGACGCTCGATACCGGCACGCTCAAGATCAAGGACTACCTCGACGCCCACGCGGGCGACACGCGGCGCGTGGTGGATGGCCGCTTCCTGTTCACGCTCTACGACACCTACGGGTTTCCCATGGACCTCGCCGAGGAGGTCTTTCAGGACGCGGGCTGGCGGGTGACGGACGCGACGCGCGCGGCCGCGGACGCCGAGATGGAGGCGCAGCGCACCCGCGCCCGCGCCGGCGCGGCCTTCGGCGCCGGCGACGACGCGGAGGCGGCCACGGTCTACCAGCGACTCGGCGTCCCGGCGACCGAGTTCGTCGGATACGACTCGCTGACGTCGCCCGCCCGGGTCCTGGCGATCGTCGACGTCGGCGCCGGCGGCCCGCGGCGGCTCCCCGAGGCGGTCGAGGGCGCCGAGGTCGAGATGATCTTCGACCGCACGCCGGCCTACGCCGAATCCGGCGGCCAGGTGGGCGACACGGGCACGCTCGTCGGCCGAAGCGGCCGCGGCCAGATCATCGACACGTATTACCGGGGCTCCAAGCTGATCGTGCACCGGGTGCGGGTCGTGAGCGGCGGCTTCCTCGAGAACGAGGACGTCGCCGTCAGTATCGAGACGCCACGGCGCCAGGGCCTGCGCCGGCATCACACCGGCACGCACCTGCTCCACGCGGCGCTGCGCCGGGTCCTGGGCACCCACGTGACCCAGGCGGGTTCGCTCGTGGCGCCGGACCACCTGCGCTTCGACTTCTCCCACGGGGCCTCACTGAAGGACCGCGACGTGGAGCAGATCGAGGAGCTCGTGAACGAGCAGGTCCAGGCGAACGTCCCGGTCACCCACTCCGAGATGGACCTCGACGAGGCGCTCCGGACGGGCGCGATGGCGCTGTTCGGGGAGAAGTACGGCAGCCGGGTGCGCGTCGTCAAGATCGGTGATTTCTCGACCGAGCTATGCGGCGGTACTCATCTGGACCAGACCGGTGAGCTCGGCCTCCTCAAGGTCGCCGCCGAGGGTGCCGTCGCCTCCGGCGTGAGGCGTGTCGAAGCCGTCGCGGGGCCGGCGGCGCTCGAGAGCATCGCCAGGAAAGAGGCGGCGCTTCGCGAAGCGGCAGAGCTGCTGAAGATCGGGCCTCTGGAGGTCCCGAAGCGACTCCAGAAGCTCCTCGAGGAGCAGCGCGCGCTCGAGAAGCAGCTGGTGGAGCTCGAGGCACGGCTCGCGCGCTCGCGCGCGGAGGACCTCGTCAAGGCCGTGCGCCAGGTCAACGGTGTCGCCGTGATCGCCGGCCGGATCGACGGGCTGGATGCGGATGGGCTCCGTTCGGTCGCGGATACCCTGCGCAACCGGCTCGGCTCCGGGGTCGTCTGCGTGGGGAGCGTCGTTGACGGCAAGGTGAACCTCATCGCCGCGGTGACGAAGGACCTCACCGCCCGCTTCCAGGCGGGCCGGCTGGTTCAGGAGGTTGCCAAGGCGGTCGGCGGCGGGGGCGGCGGCCGTCCCGATCTCGCCCAGGCGGGGGGAAAGGATCCGGCCCGTCTTGACGCGGCTTTAGAGCTCGTCTACGCATTCGTGGGACGCGCCGCGGGGTGAGGGCCGGGAGCATGGCCTGGGTTAAAATACTGGGTGATGGCCCTTGGGCGGATCCTGGTCGTTGATGACGAAGCCCCCGTGCGCGAGGTCCTGACCGAGTACTTCGCCACCGAGGGCTATGCCGTCGAGGTAGCGGGGAGCGGTATCGAGGCGCTCACCGCGGTTCGCGACGGGCGCGCCGACCTCGTTCTGCTGGACGTGCGTATGCCCGGGCTTGACGGCGTACAAGTTCTCCGCCGGATCCGCGAGCTGACCGAGAGTGTTCCCGTCATCATGGTGACCGCAAACGAGGACGTCGGCCTCGCAAAGGAGACGCTCAAGCTCGGCGCCTTCGATTACGTCGCCAAGCCCTTCGACTTCGACTATCTCGATCGTGCCGTGGCCGCGGCCCTCGCGCGCGTGGCCGAGAAGGCTGCCGCCGGCCCCGTTCCGGACGACGACCCGTGGAAGCGTCTCACCCACACGGTGTTCCGCGTCGTGCGCGCCATGGGGCAGACGGCGCGGACATCCACCGGCCAGCGGCTGGAGACCGCGGCCCTCGCCGCAGCGCGTGGCGCGGCGGCCGCCAGGGGCGCAGTCGCTGGTGAGGACCTTGCTGAGATCGCGATGCTTCTCGACCTCGCCGCCGAGTTCGGTGATCTCCCGGCCGCAGACCGGGCGCTCGTGGAGTCCGCGATTGAAGCGGCGCGCCGGTCGCTCCCCGTCCCGCGCTGACCGGCGGCGCCGGGCGCCCGGCCGGCCAGACGTCGAGCCGCACCTCAAGATCCTCCACACTGTCGCGGAGGCCGTCAGCCGCACGCTCGACGTCGAGGAAGTCCTGCGCACCGCGGTCGACGCGCTCACGGGCGTCACCGGTCACGAGATCTCGAGCCTCCATCTTCTCTCCGAGGACGGCAAGACGCTCGAGCTCCGGGGCGAGCGCGGAATGTCCGCGCGCCTGCGCGAGGTGAACCGGACGCTGCCCGTCGGCGAAGGCCTCATCGGCCACGTGGCCGTCACGGGCAAGACAGTCCGGATCGACAAGAACTACGATGACCCGAATGTCCTGCCGAGCGCTAGGGCCGCGGTCCGGCGCGAGCAGATCCAGGGGTTCGTCTGCGTGCCGATCCATAGCCGGGGGCGGATCCTCGGCACGCTCTCGCTCGGCCGCAAGACCCTCGACCAGTTCCACCGGCAGGAGCTCGCCCTCCTCGCGGCGGCCGCCGATCAGATCGGCGTCGCCCTACACAATGCGCAGCTCTACTCCGAGCTGCTGCGCGAGCGCGACGAGCTCAAGCGCGCCCACGCGCAGCGCATCCGCGCCGAGACACAGCTCGTCCACGCCGAGAAGCTCTCGGCCGTCGGCGAGCTCGCTTCGGGAGTCGCGCACGAGATCAACAACCCGCTGACGACGATCCTCGGCCAGACGCACCTCCTGCTGACGCACCCGGAAACGACCTCGCACGTGCGCGACCGCCTCGGGATCGTCGCCGAGGAGGCGGGCCGCGCGGCGCGCATCGTCCAGAACTTGTTGTTGTTCGCCCGTCACTACACGCCCGAACGGCGCCCGTGCTCGGTCGCCGACCAGGCGCGGCGGGTGCTCGAGCTGAAGGGCTACCAGCTCCAGCAGGACAACATCCGCGTGGTCACCGACTTCGCCGCGTGCCCGTTTGTGTGGGCCGACGAGAACCAGCTCCAGCAGGTGCTGCTCAACCTCGTCCAGAATGCGCATCAGGCGATGGCCAAGCACCCGGCGAATCGGGTGCTGACGGTGCGGGTCTGGCCGTCGGATCGCCACGCCCACGTCGAGGTGCGCGACACGGGCCCGGGGATCCCGCCCGAGGCGCTGCCGAAGATCTTTGACCCCTTCTTCACCACGAAGCCACCCGGCGAGGGAAGCGGGCTGGGGCTCTCCGTCTCCTACGGCATTGTCACCGAGCTGGGAGGCGCGCTTCGGGCCGAGAACTGCGCCGAGGGCGGCGCCTCGTTCACCGTCGAGCTGCCGCTCGGGGAGCCCGCCGCCTGACGTCCTGGCGGGCTGTCACGCTCCTGCTGGCCCTCCTGGCGACCGGCTGCGCCGGCGTCGGAGCTCCCGTGGCTGGTGCCCCGGCCCATCACCGCGAGCGCGGGTACGCGAACCCGAACCCGTCGCAGGTGACCGCCGGCGCCTGGACACGTTTCACGTTCTTCGTCTCACGCATCTGGGCCAGCACCTTCACGCCGCGGACCGCGAACTTTCCCCAGGTGGCGAGCGACCTCGGGACGATCCATGACAATCGCGGCGCCGTGACCGTGACCTGGGTCGGTCATGCGACGCTGTTGATCCAGCTGGACGGCGTCAACATTCTCACCGACCCCCACTGGTCGGCCCGAGCGAGCCCGATGTCGTTCGCGGGGCCGCGGCGGGTGTCGGCCCCCGGTCTCAAGTTCGAAGATCTACCGCCGATCCACGCGGTCGTGATCTCGCATGATCACTACGATCACCTGGATGAGGCGACGGTCAGACGGCTCGCCGCGGAGCACCGGCCCCGGTTCTTCGTTCCGCTCGGGCTCAAACAGTGGTTCGCAGACGTCGGCATCACCGATGTCGACGAGCTCGACTGGTGGGGCAAGCGCGAATTGCGTGGGCTGACGTTCACCTGTGTCCCGGCCCAGCACTTCTCGGGGCGCACTCTCTGGGATCGGAACCGCCGCCTCTGGAGCGGCTGGGTCGTTGCCGGCCGAGCCAAGCGTCTCTACTTCGCAGGGGACTCGGCCTACTTCGACGGGTTCAAGGAGATCGGAGCCCGGCTCGGCCCGTTCGACCTCGCAGCGGTGCCGATCGGAGCCTACGTGCCGGCGGTCATCATGAAGGCCAGCCACACGACACCGGAGGAGGCGCTCCGGGCCTTCGCCGACGTCCGTGGGCAGCGATTGGTCCCGATCCACTGGGGCACGTTCGATCTCGCCGAGGAACCGTTCGAGGAGCCTCCGCAGCGGCTCGTCGCCGAAGCTCGGCGGCTCCGGCTCGATCTCGATCGGATCTGGGTTCTCAAGCACGGCGAGACGCGTCGCTGGTGACGGGACCAGGTCGGGACGGGCGGGGCGGGG
>WNFO01001683.1_pt1 | contig 17683 bp, 17 predicted proteins | sample 5400251 | NCBI WGS metagenome assembly WNFO01 (sample SAMN13153354, study PRJNA577476) | soil metagenome | isolation source: 100 cm saprolite under Madrone tree | place: USA:California | collected 2016-06-14
ATCAACCGGGATATTGAACCGCGCGGCCAATTGCTTGACGGTGTCGCTGCCCAGCACCTGCTGCAATTGCTCGGCGGTGATCGGGAGGTTCTGTCCGTTTCCGGTCCAGGATTTGACCAGGTCGCCGAGGCCTGCCTGCTGAAGCTTGGCGACGATCGCGGAGAGCCCGCCCTGGCTGCCGTTGCCGAGTACCTCGCTCAGCACGACTGGAACCACAGCCGCTTCGAGCTGGCCGAGTGCGCCCTTGAACGCCGGCGAATTTTCCAGTGAATCGAGAATTCCCATCGCCAAACCCTTTTGCTAATTGTGCAACGCCGGTTTGCGGATTCAGACCGCTTTCGCTCGCGTCCGTCAAGCCGCGATGATGGCCAATATCTTGTCATCCAGACTTCACACGGTCTCGAATCTCTCGATGACGAGGGTTTCGGCAAGGCCCGCGGTGGTCCACTCCTGAAAGGCCGGCAGCGACATCACGGTATTCATGTAGTCTTGCGCTTCGGGCGCCACTGGAATCGCATAGGTGCGAAAGCGATGCACCACCGGTGCAAACATCGCGTCCGCACCGCCAAAGGCTCCGAACAGGAACGGCCCGAACTTGCCGTAGCGCTCGCGGCACTCGATCCAGATTTGCTGAATGCGCGCGATGTTGGCGTGTGCATCCGCCGACAACGTTATGGCGCCGACCGGCCGATGCAGGTTCATGCCGCATTCGCTGCGCAGCGCGACAAAGCCAGAATGCATTTCCGCCGAAATCGACCGCGCATGGGCGCGGCGAGCGCGGTCCTCAGGCCATAGCCGCGCTTCCGGAAAACCTTCGGCGAGGTATTCGATGATGGCCAGCGAATCCCAGATCGTGACGTCGCCATCGATCAGCGCGGGGACCTTGCCCGAATGCGTGAAGCTCAAGATCCGCTTCTTGTCGTCATCACCGGTATAGAGCGGAATGAAAACTTCGTCGAAGACGATGTGGTTGGCTCTGAGCGCCAGCCAGGGCCGCATCGACCATGACGAATAGTTCTTGTTGCCGATCACGAGTTGCAAAGCCATGCGAGAAGATCCTTGTTCGCTTGTCATCCTGCCATAGCGCGCGTCAAGCGTTCAACCCGCCGAGAGGCCTTCCTCGCGGTTGCCGTGATCGATCTTGCATGCCATGCATTTCACAACCATCGGGGGATGCAACATGGGTGCATATTCGGTCGATATTCTGGCGGTCGGCTTCTTCATCCTCGAATGGACGGTGTACGCGGTCACGCTGGAGCATACGGCCTATGGGCGCGACAGCCTGTCCGCCCGAATGCATGTCTATCGCGAGGTTTGGATCCGGCGCCTGCTCGATCGCGAGACCCGGATGGTCGACACGCAGATCATGGCGTCGCTGCAGAACGGCACGGCCTTTTTTGCCTCCACCAGCCTGCTCGCAGTCGGCGGTGCGCTGGCCCTGCTGCGATCGACCAGCGAAGCACTGGCCGTCCTCGGCGCATTGCCGATCAATCTCAGCCCCTCGCCCGCGCTTTGGGAAATCAAATGCGTCGGCCTGATCCTGATCTTTGTCTACGCCTTCTTCAAGTTTGCCTGGGCCTACCGGTTGTTCAATTACGTGGCCATCCTGCTCGGGGCGATGCCGCCGGCCGTGCAGCGCGACACGCCGGAGGCCGAAGCGCATGTCATCCGGACGACAGGGTTGTTCGAGGCCGCGGGCCGGCATTTCAATCGCGGCCAGCGCGCGTTCTTCTTCGCGCTGGGCTATCTCGGCTGGTTTGTCAGTCCCTGGGTCTTGTTCGTCACGACGGCGTTGGTCGTGATCGTCACCTGGCGCCGGCAGTTCGCCTCCGATGCCTGGCGCGCGGTGGGGAAGTAGGGCGTTTCACGCGAAGCATGCCCTCGGACTTGATCCGGGGGTGGATACCGGTTCGCGTGGAGAAAACGCGTCAAATAGCAAGATGGAGCGGCTTCCAGCCGCCCTAAGACGCGCCGCCAAAATCCTGCGGCGTGAAGCTGAGGTCGAGCACTTTCCATTCGCCGTATCTGTCCGCCGGCAGCATCGCGTAGGGCTGACAGGCCTCCAGCGCGCCGATTGCGCTTTGCATCAGCGCCGGCCCCTTCGCAGACGCACTGGCCTCGATCAAGACTGGTTCCGCCGCGAGCCTCCCTTCCGGCGTCATGACCACCCGCAGCTTGATCTTGATCTTGTCCGAGGGTGCCACCGCTGCGGGCAGCTTCGAGCAGGTTTTGAGGTGGCGCCGAAACTCCGCGACGAGAGTGGATGCCACGTCGGCCGGCTTTGACGCCGGGGCGTCGAAGCCATCACCGGGTCTGTCTTTGGGCCCATCCGGGGGCAGATCCACGGGCAGGCCAAGCAGCACGTGATACTTGATCGAAAGATCGGGCTCCGGAGGAATATAGGCGCGAACCGGCGATGTCGATGGCGCTTGCGGCTGCGCTGCGGCCTCTCGCCGATCGGGCTGCGATGAAGCCGGTGCCGTCGGCTTCGGCGATGCGGCCTGCTGCGGCGACGGTGAAGCCGCAGGTGCGGATTTCAATAGAGGATCGAAGGCGTCAGAGCCTTGCGATTTCGGCTCCGGTTCGGGCATTTTCGGAACCTGCACGGCCTCTTCGGGCGAAACAATATCAACCGCGATCGGCTCGGCAGTGACCGAAGCGAACGGATGCACCTCGGCAAAGACCATGACCACCATCAGAATTGACAGATGGCCAAGCGCCGATGCCGCGATGCCCGAGCGTATGAACCGAAGGGGTTCCACCGTATTTGATCGCTTCGATGCCGCCTCTCGCCGGCAGCATAGCGGGCAACGGCACCGCGTCTCAATCCCATTTCGGCGCGAAACCGAAATCGGTGAGCCGGCCTTTGGTGCTGCCCATCTGGGATATCAGCCACATCTCGTCGGGCGACAGCGCGAAGTCGAAAATGTCGATGTTTTCCGACAGCCGTTCGATCCGCGACGTCCGCGGTATCGCGGAAACATTCTGCTGCACCAGCCAGCGCAGGCAGACCTGCGCGGCCGTTTTGCCGTGGGTTTGTCCGATCTGCACCAGTATCTCGTCGTTCTTGATACGCCCCTTCGCAACAGGACTATAGGCGACAACAGCCATGCCGTGGCGCGCGCAGGCATCCCGCACCTTGGTCTGGTCGAGATAGGGATGGTATTCCACCTGATCGCAGACCAGGGGCTCCGAACAGGCGGCAACCGCCTCGTCGATCAATGCCACGGTGAAGTTCGAGACGCCGATGTGCCTGGCCATGCCGAGCTTCCTGACATGGGCCAGCGCGCCCAACGTCTCGGCCAGCGGCACATGCGGATTTGGCCAATGCAGCAGCAACAGATCGACTTCGGAAAGCCGCAGTTTGGTCAGGCTCTCCTTGGTGGATCGTTCCAGATCATTCGGTGCAAAATGGGTGGTCCAGACTTTGGTCGTCACGAACAATTCGTCGCGCCTGACCCTCGAAGCGCGCAGGCCCTCGCCGACCTCGCGTTCGTTCTCATAGACCTGCGCGGTGTCGATGTGGCGATAGCCCAGCTTCAGCGCCTGCTCGACCAGGCGCGCGCAGGTTCGCCCGCGCAGTTCCCAGGTGCCGAGCCCGATTGCGGGGATTTTAGCGCCATTGGCCTCTACGAATTGCATCGCGGATTACCCGATTATACCAAATCGTTCCAATATGTCCCTTGGGCGTCGCGCTGCCAACATCGCGGGCTGCAGTTTCGCTCAGACTGGCGAAGAGTCGGTTGCCAGAGCAGCGAAAACCGTCTCGGGGGCATGGGCGATCACGGCGAGAAGCGCTCGCGCCGGTCCGCGCGGCGTGCGTTTACCCTGCTCCCAGTTGCGGATGGTCTCAACGGGGACGCCGAGCCGGCTTGCGAATTGCAGCTGCGTCAGGCGGGCGCGGCGGCGAAGGTCACGCACGGCCGGGAACGTTTCCATCTCCGCCGGCGGGACGGGAATAGTCGCGAGCGCCGCGGATGTCGTCACCGTTGCGAGCGGAAACTCCTGCCCGTCCCGCAGTTCGACGATCCGTCCATCCGCTTTCAGCCGCAAGCGTTGCATTCCCGACTCCGCACGGGAATAGTCGGCGAAGCGCGTTAAGGCTTGATTAACGATGCGCGGCCCGAGGGCGGCATCGTTCTATTTCAGACCGAACCATAGCGTGGCGATTCCGAGAAACGAAAAGAAGCCGACCACGTCGGTAATGGTCGTGACAAAGGTTCCCGACGCCACCGCCGGATCGGCGCGCACCCGCTCCAGCACCATCGGAATCAGAATGCCGCCAAGCGCGCCCGCCACCAGATTGCATGTGATCGCGAGCCCAATCACGACGCCAAGCGCTGGAATCTTGAACCAGGCCACGGCGGCGATACCGGTGATAACGGCAAATGCGAGGCCGTTGACGAGGCCGACCAGGCCCTCGCGCATCACCACGCGAAATGCGTTATTGGATCCGAGCTCACGAGTAGCCAAAGCGCGCACCGCGACCGTCATGGTCTGGGTCGCGGCATTGCCGCCCTGGCTGGCGACGATCGGCGCCAGCACCGCCAACGCCACCATCTTTTCCAGTTGACCTTCGAAAAAGCCCAGCACCGAGGACGCCAGAAAGGCGGTGGCAAGATTGACCAGGAGCCAGTTGAAGCGGCCCTTGGCGATGGTCCAGACACTGTCGGATAATTCTTCGTGGCTGGTGACGCCGCCGAGCGCCTTCAGATCCTCGTCGGCCTCTTCCTCGATCACGTCCACCACGTCGTCGATGGTGATGACGCCGACCAGCCGGTCCGTGGTGTCGACGACGGGGGCTGCGACCAGATTGTATTTGCCGAACAGCCGCGCCACCTCTTCCTGGTCGTCCAACACGGAGACGCGGCGGCGGTCCTCATCGATCAAGTCGGCAAGCGGAACCGGCCTGCGCGAACGCAACAGTGCGTCCAGCGATACCGCGCCCTGCCAGTGCCGGGCCTTATCGACCGCGTAGATTTCGTAAAACCGGTCCGGCAAATCCGGCGTGTCGCGCATGTAGTCGATCGCCTGCCCCACGGTCCAGTCTGGCGGCACGGCGATGAACTCGGTCTGCATCCGGCGGCCGGCTGAATTTTCCGGATAAAGCAGGCTGCGCTCGAGCGCGTCGCGCTCCAATGGCGGCAGTTTTTCAAGGATCTCTTCCTGGTCCTCTTCGTCGAGGCTCTCAAGCAATTCGACGGCGTCGTCGGATTCCAGTTCGCGTACCCCCTCCGCGACCGTTTCAGGTTCGAGTTCCTCGAGGATTTCCTCGCGGACGGAGTCGTCGACTTCATTGAGCGCCGAGAAGTCGAAATCCGCACCGGTCAGTTCCACGAGGCTGACGCGGTCCTCGGGTTCGAGCGCCGCGATCAGATCGCCGAGATCGGCCTCGTGGAGTTCCGCGACGATGGCGCGCAACAAGGCCGCGTCGGCAACATGTATCGCGCGCGCGATGTCTTTGACGAACTCGCTGCGAATTTCGCCATTTTCGTCGCGCATTGGGAGACGCACCGGCGGCGCATCGGCGGAATGGGCAACGTCCACATCATCGGCCATGCCGCGCCTCGCCGGTTTGACAGAATTGCACAACTCGTCTGAGTTGTCGGATCACGCATTAGCCAATGGGCAATATCAAGCGCAATGACAAATATCGACCGGCTAAAACGGGCTCGGAAGTTGGTGAACGTGACAGGGGCTGCCGTGGCTGCCTTGATCGCGTGGACAACGGCGGCGCAGGCGGCGGACTGCCCGCGCCAAGGCACGCTCGGCACCTCGCGCATTCTCAGCGTCGATGCCGCGACCACTCCGCGGGTAGGACTGAAAGAGTATCCGCAGACGCTGCCGCTGGAGGATCACGAGGTGGTGTTGACGTTCGATGACGGCCCGTGGCCCCCGACCACGCCGCGGGTGCTGGCAGCGCTGGCCCGACAGTGCGTACGCGCGACCTTCTTCCTGATCGGGAAGCCGGCGTCAGAACACCCGGACCTGGTGCGGAGGATCGCGGCCGAGGGCCACACTATCGGCCATCATACCTGGCTGCATCGCAGCCTGATGCAAATCAAGCCGAGCGAAACAACAGAGGAAATCGACCACGGCATATCGGCGGTCGAGCTGGCGCTGCACGGCGTCGCGACCAGCACGCCATCCACGCCGTTCTTTCGTTTTCCGGGCTTTGAGACGACCGCGGCGACACTTGACCTGCTGCAATCGCGCGGCATCGTCGTGTTCGGAACCGACCTTTGGGCCAGCGACTGGGACCCGATGACGCCGAAGCATGAATTGAAGCTGATCATCGACAGACTCAACATCGCCCGCAAGGGCATCATCCTGTTTCACGACCCCAAGGCGCAAACCGCGGCCATGCTGCCGGATTTCCTGCGCTATCTGAAGGATAATCACTATCGCGTGGTCCATCTGGTGCCGACCGGACCCGGCGTCGACTTTGACGGCGCCCCCTGAGACCGCACGCGGAAGTCGATCGGCCGCGGCACCCCGAAACGCGGCTCACGCGGTGAGAAAACGCTCGAGGTCGGTCCGCAGCGCCAGCGCCGCGTCTTCGTCGATTCCAGGTTCAATAGGCCCGCCTTCGGTTCGCAATTCGATCATGCCGGTCAACGGCCCTTTCGATTTGGTCGTGATGGCGCTCGCCAATATCGGTATCTTCGATTGAGGGGCTGTGGGCAGTAAGGAGACTGTTGCTCGCCGGCAACAAGCCACTGCAGATCAAGGCATGCGCACGTTCCAACGGCTTTTGGCATACGGGCGAGTTCGCGGTCCTGTATGCCGCCCAATTCGGCGAAGCGCCGTCGATGACTCTGGCTCGCGCGCGGCAGCAGCTGCGATGAAAAGTGGCGCGACAGACCGCATTCGCCTTGGATTGGGCCCAAAGGCGCATGACAATGCTCTGGAGGCTACACGCAGTTCACGCCGCGTTCATGGGGCCGCGTGTAATTGTCAGCACAACTGGGAAATGCATGACGGTGTTTTATGGTCAGTAAAGTGTTGGTGGGCGTTCGGACCGGACAATGGGCCGCCTTGTGCCTGGGACTCCTGACCTGCAGCATCGCGCCAATTGCCTCGGCCGCCGATTGTCCCGGCCATCCCGATGCGCTCGGCACCTCGCGAACGCTTGTGGTTGATCCGAAGGCGCATCCCCGCATCGGGACGATGCAATATGCCGAGACCCTGCCGCTCAGGGATCACGAGGTGGTGCTGACCTTCGATGACGGCCCGCTGCCGCATAACAGCAATCAGATCCTGGAAATTCTCGCCTCGCAATGCGTCAAGGCGACGTTCTTCACCGTCGGCAGCATGGCCCAGAATTCTCCCGAGGGCGTCCGCAAGCTCCGCGAGGCCGGGCACACCGTCGCCACCCACACCCAAACTCATCCGATCGGCTTCGACAAGTTCTCGCCCGAGCGCGCCAGGCAGGAGATCGACGAGGGGATCGCGTCGGTGACGGCAGCCCTCGGAGAGGGCGGCGGGCTTGCTCCGTTCTTCCGGCCACCCGGCTTGCGGCGCTCCCCGGCCATTGAGGATTATCTGGCATCACTGGGCATCCAGATCTGGAGCGCCGATTTTCCGGCTGACGACTGGCGGCATATTCCCGCGTCGCGCGTCTATGATCTCGCGATGAAACGCCTCGAAGCCAAGGGAAAGGGCATTTTGCTGTTGCACGACATCCAGGCGCGAACGGTCGCGGCGTTGCCGAGTATCCTGCATGAGATGAAGGCGCGCGGTTATCACATCGTCCACGTGGTGCCTGCAACGTCGCAACAACCGAACACACCAACCGAACCACTGCAATGGCAGTTGCATCCGCCGTCGGAGACGGTGGCGATTTCGCACTGGCCAACGATTCCCAATTTCGTTTATGCCGAAGCCGGCACCCTCCCCGCCCCTTCGTTGCCGGGTTCGGGTTTTAATGACGGACGGCCGGTATCGCTGGCGGAGCCGTTCGATCGCACCAGTCGGCGTGCGCATGGCGTTCTCCTGCCGCCGCAAGCGCCCTGGCCGCGGCAATCGCTACCCCCGCTGGGGAACGCCGCGAACGTCCTGCCGGTGCCGGCGCAGAACATTTTCGAGATCCAGGAAAAGCCGGGCGCGCCAGTGCAGACCGTCGCTCCATCCTCACGTCATGCGGAACAAGTGGTCCCGCGTGCAGCAGACGCCCGCGCAAGCTTGATTTCGGTCGGCGCGAGCGTTCCCCGGCGCGCAATCCCCGGAGGGCCCTCTTCAGGACGCGCCCGGCGGGCGGGTGTTTCCCAAATCGCCACTCACCGAACCCAGCTTGCCGCCGGCGCCGGCCGGGGCGTGCTGAGGCATTGAATCCACGGCAAAGCTGCGTCGCGGCGGCTTAATCCGTCACGATCTTGGAAACGCACAGCAAGACGACCAAAGCGAGAAACAGCAGATCGATGTAGGATTTCATTTCGCCGTCCCGGCGGAGAACCCCGACGTCATTGACGATCTGCTTGCGTGAGGCGGCCGCGGCAGGACCATCCCCGGTGAGGCCCGCGAGACGGCGCGCCTCAAGCTCGAGCCGCTCGATGCGCTGGAAGAAATAAAACGAACGCAGCGCCGTCGCCGCACGCATCACGGCGTAGGCCAGCATCAGAATCGCGAGGACCGCGCGTTGCTGATACTTCTCCATCGAGTTCAGACTGTAATAGACCAGCGCCAAAAACACGAAATTGGAGAGAAACCGATACGCGTAGCCGAGGAATTTCATGTATCTGTTCCGATCGATGATCAGCCGGATAGTCTTGGTCGGACGCGATCCGAAGTATTCCGGTCGGCAGGGTGGTATCACCAGCCTGAGCCTCGCGTCCATCGATGAACGCCAACGTTGTTACAGCAAAGCAAACGGATGCGCCGTTCGGCATCGACCGGGTTCCGGCCGGCCGGGGTTTCGGTATTCTGCGGCCGCTCGAGCATCATGCATTCAGATCCAGGCCGCCCGCCGGCGCGGCCGCCTTGCAAGACTGCCTGGAGCGCGTCAACCCCCACCACAGGCTTGATTTCACTTTGTTTTTTTGAATTCACGGAACCTCTGTATCCCGGATCTTACCCCCCTTGTTCGTCGGCCAGCCGGAAATCTACCGCCGAGGCTACCTGCCAGCCGTTGCGATCGACGCTGATCTGCAAGGAGATGGGGCAGCCTCTCCTGCCACCCGATTCGTTGCCGTCCCCCGACGTCACAACACGCCAACAATCGCTGAACCAAAAAGCGTCCCAGCCAGGGCGGTGGCTGAGACGCTTCGGAGGTTTCGCCGGATGAGCTGCTCCGGCGATGGTGGCAACGCTCCCTCCGATAACAAGACTAACGCTTGGCTGGCGATATTCCTCAATCCTCGCGCGTTTTGAATTCTTCAAAAAGTCTTGTGACCGTCCCTCGCCGTGATGACAGCACCGTGAGGGAAGCGACCAAATGGCCTCAAGCAGCCGGGCCGTCGTTCTGCATTTTGAATCTGTATCGGGTGTACGGTCCTCGCACAGTCTATTGATCCATCGTCGCTTCTGTTCGTGCATGACGCGTTCCGGCCTCAAACCGTCAAAACTTCAGCTGCACTCCGCGCCAATGCGCACGACAAGTGCCCATCGCGATGGTTGGACAACTCTCCATATGGCGGCGGGAATATCAGGACTCCCATGAGGGTCTGGCTGTCAGAAGCGCTCATGCGCAGCAGGAACTACATGGAGTCACTCGATGACTACACTTACGCTTGTTGGCGCGGCCACGATTCTTTCGACGACGCTCGCAACTCCGGTACTCGCGCAAGCTCTTATCCAGGAGCCCGGCGTTTACGCCATCTACCGTCCCAACGGAGATCTAGGAATTGGAGCTACGCCACCTCAGCGACCAGGCGTAGTTGTTGTTGGTCGCGGAGCCGCCGACGCTGTGGCACCAGCACCGTCCTTCCGTCCGTCGACAGGCGGAAGAGAAACGACAACCAGACCCTGGTCAGCGCCGGTCGGTCACCGCCAGCCGCGTACTGCCGATGTTCCCACATCGACCTCTGGTCGGATTGCCTGCCGAAACCGCTGGACGTCAAGAAGCCGAGCGCAATGTGATTCCTTTTGAACACAGCGCCCCGAGGCAATTTGCCTGGAGCGTCGGGCATTGCCTGAGCGTGCAGGCAAGTACTCCCAAAGGAAGACTCTGGTTTCAGTGATGTTATTCCCGCGGCTTCGACGGCCTTACGGACCCGCAAGATTCCTCGCCGCCGCTCTCAGGGAGCGTGACGCCGGCGCTCAGCCGCTTTGACCAGGGAAGCCTTGCCATCAAACCAGGATTTGCCGCCGTCGTTGCGACCCGAATTCACAACCATTCTCCGAAAGTAGGCGGCGGGAATAATCGGTGCGCTCTTCCGGTCTTCCCCTTACGCGGCGGACTGGATCGCCTCACGACAAAACGACGCTACGTAGCCGAAACCAAGGAACATCATGGCCAAACAGCTACACTATGGAACGACCGCGAAGGTATTTCACTGGCTGATCGTGGCGCTGCTCAGCGTGCAATACCCGCTCGGCTGGCTCATGCCAGAGATTCATCGTGGGGCGAAGCCCAGTGACGCGCTGACGTTCCATGTTTCCCTTGGTATCACAATTCTTGCGCTCATCGTTTTGCGTCTTCTCTGGCGCATCACCCATCCCGTCGCGCCGGAACGTTCGCTTCCGGCCTGGCAGCAGCTGATATCCGAGGCGATGCACTGGCTCCTTTATGCACTGGTGCTTGCGACCACGATGACCGGCTGGCTCTTGGCGTCCGAGCATGGCTGGTCGATCTCCCTGTTCTTTGCGGTCTCTTTACCGATGCTGACTTCGAAAGGCTCGCTCCTCGCGAGTTCGATCGGGAAATGGCACGGGACCATGGAATGGGCTTTGCTCTCTCTGGTCGGCGCCCATGTGGCGGCCGCGATGGCGCACACGTTCATCTTTCGCGACCGGATCATGCAGCGGATGCTGTCGACGAACCCCATGATCTTCGATACCAACAGAGAAGGCCGGAAGGCCTGGGTGAAGACCGCCCGGGATCGTGGGGTGAACTGAGGGGGTTTCGGAGGGCTAACGCGGGTGATTCTTGTCCTCGTTTTGTGTGAACAACGCGTATTCGGCTATGGGCAGCCGATGGCTCTCTTCATTGATCCATGGCTTCTTTCGGAAAGCCGGAAAGCACAGCCTCCTGCGCACGGCCGACAAGGCCGCGCACGAGAAACGCAGCACGCGGAGTGTCCCGCGCCTTGAATGCCTGTATGATGTCATCGTATCCGTGCGCAGCGCGCTCGGCAAACTCCCGGCTCACGCTCGTGATCGTGCCGCAGAGCTGGATTTGCAGCGCACACCGCGCCAGCGCATCGATGAGCGCGGCATTTCCGGATTGCCGGGCGATAGCTTCGTAAAATTCCCGATCGCGCATGGCATAGATGATCATGTCTCCGCGCCGCAAGGCGGCCACGGCTTCATCAAGCATATTTTCATACCGTCCGATGTCGCGGTCGCTCATGTGCGGTACCGCGAGTTCGACCGCAAAACATTGAAGCTGCTTGTATAGCTCGTATAGGTCCGCGGTTTCGTTGCGAGAAAAGCTGCGGACATAAAAGCCGCGATAGGGCTTGATCTCGATCAACCCTCCCTTGGCAAGTGTCCCGATCGCCTCGCGGAACGGGGTCCGACTCACCCGCAACCTGTTGATCACCAGCTTCTCGTCAACCCATCCGCCACTCGGCAATTCGCCGGAGACGATCAGGCGCACGACTTCTTCATAAATCCGCTCGCGCAGGGTTTTCTTATCCAATTTTGCAAGACTTTTGATGACCATAGACGGTGCGTCTACCAGACAGCCCAGCTGGGTTTACGGGTCAGGACGTCCCAGCGGAGGAATAGACGATCTCGCTCGTCTATTTGACTTCCGGCGCCGGCGATCCTGCGGAAAATGCGCGCTCGAATGTCTCAAGATCTGCGCTGGGCAGGTCCGAAACGGCAATGTACGTGAACTGCGCATCGCTCCAGCTCCGGACGTTGTATCCTGCAATCGCCTGATCAGAGACAGATCGACCGGGCGGCAGCGTCGTCAGGCTGACGGTATGCGCGGCATGCTTGTAGACGATCGTTGCAACTGGATCGTGGCCAACGACATCCACGCGGCCGCCCAGGAGCACGAAGCCCTGCGCCGCGAGGTCAACCACCTGAGGCGATTCCGGCAGGCGTGATGTGAACCAGGGCTTGACCGTGTGGCGGTTGGAAGACGCAACGTCGAAAGGCTGAGGGGCCAATTGACCCCGGATATGGCCTGCAACGACCTGACGAGCAACGTCCTCGTGTAGATCATAACGCGCTATCGTCAGCATGACAGAACTCGAGATCACTGCCCCGAACACCGCTGCCGCGGCCAACGCCTGAAACGACCAGCTTCGCTGACGTGTACCTCCCGCCTGACGCATACGTCCCGCCTGACCCGGACCTCCCGCCTGGCCCGGACGATCCGCATCCACTGTCGATTTGATACGGGCCCGTAGACCTGGAGGCACATCATATTGCGGAATCGAACGAACGGCGCGGCGCAACGACAGCAACCGGTCATATTGAGCCTTCAAAGATTCATCGTCAGCCATGCGCCGCTCGAACTCAATCGCCGAAACCGGATCGAGCTCTCCGTCGCAATAGGCATTCAACCGTAGTTCGTCACTATCTTTCATGGATGCAATCATAACTTACCTTCGGTCACCTAGAAGAGCGATGAGATATTGCCTGGCCCGGGACAACCGAGACATCACGGTGCCGATCGGAACATTGGTGATCTCCGCGATATCGCGATAGTTCAACTGGTTTATTTCCCGCAAAACAATCACCTCGCGATATTGCGCCGGCAGCTGCGCCAACGCCTGCTGAACGTCTTCTGCATCCGCCTTGGAAAGGGAGATCTCCTCGGGTGTCTCTATCCTCGTTCCCTGCGGGCTTTCATGCTCAAGCTCTCGTTGCTCCGTAACACTCAGGTCGTCGGTGAAAACGACGGACTTTGGTCTATTCTTCATCAACCAGCTGTAGGCCGTGTTGCGCACAATTGTCAGGGACCACGCGCGAGCATTGACGGCACCGAACTTCCTGATGCCGCGAAATGCACGCAACGCCGCATCCTGCACAACGTCTTCGGCGTCGTTTGCATTGCCGGTGAGCCATTGTGCCAGACGATAGGCCTCGGCCATGTGCGGCAGAAAGACTTCATCGAACACTGCGCGATCATCCTTGTTCTGCACAATTGAGCCCGACGCTTGCTGCTGGCCAGACACACGATCTGAGCCGTCCGACCGTTCCTTCGACACGACTTCGTTAAGCTCGGTACGCCTGAAGTTCGACCGGCGTACCGATGAGTGTGTCGTCATATTCGCCACGCTTAGGTTCTCAAGGCTTTGGCGTTACTTCGCGATGATTTGTCCGACCATGTGGGGATGCAGACCACAGAAATAATCGAAGGTGCCTGCACTGGTGAACGTATAGGAATACGATTCGTCAGTATCGAGCACCTTGGACCGAAACGTCGTCTGCTTCTCGACCACCGTGTGCGGAATGTCGTCGTGATTGACCCACTTGATAGTGGTCCCCACAGCAACCGTGAGTGCCTTGGGCGAGAACGTGAAATTGTCGATCGTGATCACGTTGGCGGCATCCTGCGCTGCTATCGCACCAAACGCCAGCAACGCTCCGATGACTGGGCCCAAAAGCAATGCAACGACCAGGGCGCGGTCAAGAGCAAACCGGGCCGCAGCAAGGCGGAGTTGGCTGATCGGAATTTGCATGCATTATCCTCGATCAACCGGCCAACGTCTTATCGATGATCGCGAGCGGCTTGTTACCTTGCGCGACAGTGACGGTGGACAACCCCAGCAAGGTGCGAAGTTTGTCCGCGGGCACCAGCATCGGGCCTGGCGAAGGTGCGCTGCCGGGAGCCGGCTGAGGAAAAGCCGTCGATAGGGCCGTGTGGAAGGTCATGTTGCCCTCGACCTTCTGGGCCAACTGATGAATGTGTCCGTTCAGAACGGTGACCGAACCGAAGCGCTTGAGCAGAGCAAGCGCCTGCGTACCATCGTCGGTACCCCAGCCCCATTCCTTGTAGATCACCTGCAGCGGGATATGTGCAAACACGACGATCGGCGTGCTGGCCGACTTGTCCTTCAGGTCGGCCTCGAGCCATGCGAGTTGCTCGGCGCCGAGATTGCCGAGTCCGCCGCCTTTCAGATCGACGACGTTGACGAGACCGATGAAGTGAATGCCATGGTCGTCGTAACTGTACCAGCCCGCGCCCTTCGAACCCTTTCCGTAGCGTTCCAGATAGGCTTTGCCGCGCTCTTCATCGATGATGTCGTGCTCGCCAGGCACATAATGAATCTGGACGCCAGTCTCGCCAAACACCTTGTCGGCATTATCGAATTCGGCAGGCTTGGAAAGATGCGTAATGTCGCCGGTGTGAATGATGAAGGCCGGCTTGACCGGCATCGCCTTTACCTTGGCGACGGCTTCGCGCAGCGTACCGAGCGCGTCGGGGTTCGCCGCCTTGTCAAAGCCGATGTGACTGTCGCTCATCTGCAGAAACGTGAATCCGGTGGGCTCTGCGGCGAGCGCGTCGCCGATCAACCCCACTGAGTGGGGAACGCCACCGCTCACGGTCCAGAGCACCCCGGTTCCCGCCCAGACCATGCATTCCAGCACTTCGCGGCGGCCTAATCCCCGCCCATGATCGTCAATGCCCTTCTTAGCCATGTCACATCTCCCTGTGGGGCCAAGCGGCTCCCAATGGGGCCGCTGAGGAGGAGACTCGGCCGTCTCGAGCTTTATTCCCAAATAATATACAATTCCCGGGATCCGTGGATTGCCCCCGCTAGAACCGCGCAGGACTTTCTTTTCAAAGAGACGCCGCTCGCAAGCTTTCCGCGGAGGCCAGCAGCGAACACAGCTTCGACATGCGCACCTGGCGGCAGCGGGACCGTCAGCTGGCTCCCGGCTTGACGATGACTTTGCCTTTCATGTTCGGGTGGATCAGGCACAAGTAGTCGTATTCGCCCGCCGTTGTAAAAGTGAAAGAGAACTTGTCGTCCTTGACGAGGATCTTCGATCGAAACCCTTTGTTTAGATCGGCCACATTGTGGGGCATGGCTTCATTGTTGACCCAGGTCACGGTGGTGCCAGGCGCGACGGTGATTTCGCCGGGAATGAAAGTGGTATGGTCCATGCTCACGGTCGCCACCGGGCCAGCGCCGGCATTATTCGAATCCTCCGCCAGGCAAGGAGTGGACGCCAAAGCGATGAACAGGACCGTCAATCTCAAGGCGTGCAGAACGCTTGGCGACCTGGAACCAGAGACCTCGAAGGCAGTTCCCGGATTTGCGGCGAAGTTCGTGGAGTCACGGACTGTCAAAACGAAATCTCCTTGGTTCAGTTGAAGTTGTCTGGCCGAGGCGCATCGATCATCGTGCTCGCCGGCGTAGAGACCATTCAGAATGGTAGTAGCGTAGCTGCGGCTCCTGTGAATTTTGGCGTGAGCGCGCACTGCCCCACAGAAGACTCGACTTCGCGTGAAGAAATTCCCGCACTCTTGCAAATCTTTCTGAATTATTGAGGCCTGCCGTCCGGTCCGTTCGACGCATGCAGCAAACAACGGCTGCGATCAAAAAAGAGTCTCAGCCGGGCATGACTGAGACACTTCCTGGAAGTTAGGCCAGTTGAACGGCGGTTATAGGGCTCATCGATCTCTTGGTAGGAGACGCCTCCTTTGCTTCTGATGGAGAGACTCAGACGTCCTTGCCGATATTCCCAGGGCGGTCACTTTGGATTTCCGTTGTAAGCGGAGTGAACAAAAAAGACCCCAGCTTTGGGAGAAAAGCTGAGGCCAGGTGCAGCGAAGATTACCGAGACTCGGATTCATGTTTCGGTTCGAAGGTACGATTAGACACTGCCTTTTGTGGCGTGCTCGCTCTCATCGACATGACGATTTGCGTGACACCACAGCAGAGACCTATCGGGCGCGCGCTTTATTCCCACGCCTTTTGGTCGATCACGCGGAACGTGTCGTATCGGTCACGCACGAAAGCAGGCACCTTCCGCAACCACGTACGCCGGTGATTATGGGTCCCGGCCGGAGCCTGAGCCTCCAGCGAGACCGACTACACCGGCCGCATCAGCTACCAGCGTGTGCCCCCCGCCTCTGCGAAAGTTGCCTAGCGATCCCATTTATCATTCAAGATTATCGGCCTCTGGACGAAGCCCGCGGCTTCCTTGTTCCGTCCATGCTTCTCGCGCCATTTCGGCCCCGGACCTCGCATGTAATGGGCTTCGGGTCGGTATTGCCTGACCGAACCTCCCCAAAACGCGTTCAGGAGATCCAGAACGGCCGTGCTCAATCGCGCCCGCATCGAGTCGAGAGAAAGACCGCCAGAAGAATGCAAACTCACCAGAGCCTCCTGTCTCTTCGGCAATGGTTATCAGCACGGCCCCGGTCGTGATCGCAGAAACTCTTGCCAGATCGCCGAGCTTTACAATCGAAGCAAGATGACGATGCTATTTCGCATCCATTTGGGATGATCGGCGCGACGACCGATTTATTCCCGCCAACTCAATCTCCCGCGGCCTGACGTAGATCGCGAGGTGGTGCCTCGCGAGGGCAAGCCGCGGTAACATGAAAGAGGCGGCCTGATCGGCCGCCCATTCAACCCACTATCCCGCGAGGTCATGAAGCGCTGGCAGACACCTCATTGCCAGACGCCGGCAGCAATGCTCAATCGATCTCGCATCAGAACTGGAAGCGCATGCCAACGGTCGGATCAACCGAGTATGTCTGCAGGAAGCCATTTGAGAGACCATTCGACACTTGCGACCACATGATGCCGGCATAAGCATCGAAGCGCTTCGCAAACTTGTAATCGGCGACGAAGGAAACCGCATCCAGCTGTCCACTGCATTGTGCCAGGCTGGCGTTCGAACAATGCGCCGCGTTCAAGGTGGCGGGTGTTCCTCCCTGAAAGCTGTTCTGCTCTTCGTGATAATAGGCGACACTTAGATCGACGTCGGGCCTGACGGCATATCTGACGCCACCCCAAAATACCTGGAGGACCTTGTCGGTGGCGAAGTTGGCATTATTGACCGTGCCAAGCGTATAGCCGCCCACGATGGACTCTCCCGTAAGCAAGGGGTTTTTTGGGTTGGCGAATTGCATGTGCTCGTAACCGCCGAGAATTTTCACCGGCCCGATGGTGTATTTGGCGAGCAGCATGAAGCTGGTATTGTCAGAGACAGTTCCCGCAACGAATCCATTTCCGGGATTTATGAGTGTTGGCGACAGCAACGTGCCCACCGGCAGCGGCGCCGACGTGATGGCATCCTCAACGTGACTGAAGATCGCATCGACCGACAGTCCCATATAGTCCGCACCGATTTGGCCCTGAAAGGCATTGCCTGTGGCGCCGCCGAAGCCGGCTCGAAGCTGCGCTTCCGCGGCGGCACGGAACGGACCTACATTCACTGCATATTTGAAGGAATTGTCGAAGATGCGATTCTCGGTAGCTCCGCCACCGCCGGTCGCCCCCTGGAAACCGATCAAAGAGAACGCGCCCGAATTGCCCATCGGGTCGTAGTTGACCACGCCATCCGAGGTGAGCGCGCTTTGCCGTCCGTAAGTCAGCGTTCCATA
>WNFO01001688.1_pt1 | contig 17670 bp, 18 predicted proteins | sample 5400251 | NCBI WGS metagenome assembly WNFO01 (sample SAMN13153354, study PRJNA577476) | soil metagenome | isolation source: 100 cm saprolite under Madrone tree | place: USA:California | collected 2016-06-14
CGACTCCAGGCAGCGACAACGGCAGGATCACGCGCCAGAATGTTCGCAGATTCCCGGCGCCAAGCACGGCTGAGGCGTCCAGCAATCTTCGATCGACTCCCTCAAACGAAGCGATCAGCGGCTGCACTGCAAATGGGAAACTGTAGAATACCGATGCAACAATTAGTCCTCCGAAGGTGAACGCCAGGCCGTGCCCAAAAAGCGCGATCCACAGTTTTCCGAGCGGCCCACGCGGCCCCATGGCCACGAGCGCGTAAAATCCAAGCACCGTCGGCGGGAGAACGAGCGGCAGCGCCACCACCGATTCGAGCAGGAATTTTCCACGCCAGCTCGAATACGCCAGCCAGTAGGCTACAGGTATCCCGATGACCAATAATATGGCCGCGACGCAGCCCGCCAACTTCATCGACAGCCACAATGCTTCCATTCCCTTCTCCGATTGCTCCCTACTTTTTAGGCTGCTTTTTCCCTAAGCGTCTTCCAGGCTCAGACTCCCTGCGTTATTTCTTTTCTTCATTTCTCGACTTGTCTGGGAATGCGAAACCATATTTTGCGAATATCGCCCGACTCGACGGGCTCTTCACAAACTCCAGAAATGCCTGCGCGCCATTCTTATTTTTGGCGTTTTTCAAAACAATTGCGCCCTGTTCAAGCGCCGGATGCATCTCCCCGGGAATATCCCACCTTTTGCCATCGTGCATCGCCGGCGAAACGGCAAGCGACAAGGCCACAATCCCCGCCTGTGCGGATCCCGACTGCACAAACTGCGCCGCTTGCGAAATATTTTCACCGAAAACCAACTTTGGCTTCACTTGTTCGTAGATGCCCGAGGCTTGCAAGGCCGCCACGGCCGCGCGGCCATAGGGCGCATGCTCCGGGTTGGCGATGGCAATCTTCTCGACGCTGGCATCCAGGAGGGATTTCCACCCAAGCTTTGTAACATCGACTTTCGCATCCGAAGGCGCCCAGATCACGATTCGCCCGATGGCGTATTCGTACAAGCTCCCAGGCTCTGCGAGCCCCGCGGCTTCCAGTTTTTTTGGATACTCAATGTCGGCCGAAAAGAACAGATCGAAAGGCGCTCCATTCTGGATTTGCGAGAAAAAATTTCCGCTCGAACCGTAAGTGACATTCACTTTGGTACCCGTCTGTTTCTCCAACTGTTCCGATAACTCCGACATTGCAAACTTCAAATCCGCCGCAGCGGCGACGCGGATTTCCTTGCCTTGTGCTCGCAATTCATCCCGGGCAAGGAGAGCAGATAGGATCAGCAGGAATGCGCGGAACCACCCGCGCCATTTTGTCTTTGCACAAGTCAAGAGTCACACCCTCAAAATCATTACTTCGGTCGATTTGATCAGCGCCGCGGCTCTTTCCCCCGGCTTTAACCGCAGCTCCTTCGCGGCATCGGCTGTAATGATTGAAGTAATATGCTGCTCCCCGATCGCCAGGGTGACCTGCGCAAGCAGCCCGCTGAACTTGATAGCCACGACGCGCCCGATCAATTGGTTGCGCCCGCTGATCTTCCGAAAATTTACACGCCGCGCTTCGATGTTCCCGTAGTTCAGCTTTTTGGGAAACAGGCGGTCGATCTCGCTCTCCGGCACGCGATGATGCCCGCCGGGCGTCTTCACCGACTTGATCTTTCCGTGGTAGATCCACTGCTTCAATGTCGGGTAGCTGATGCCGAGGATGTTGGCGGCTTCCCGCGGCGCCAAGAGCTTCTGCACGATCGGCCTCCTGCGAATTTGCAGAATACCGTATTCGTAACCGTCACTTCAATACGTTTTTATACGGGTCCCAGCGACCCTGGTTCCGCAAGGGTTTGCCGGTTTTCAGGGTGTGAGCGATGCGCTCCTGGGTTTTCTTTTCGCCACAGAGGGAGACGAAGGCTTCGCGTTCGAGATCAAGGATATATTGTTCGCTAACCAACTGTGGAGAGGTCAGCGGACCGCCGGCAAGGATGTTCGCGAGCTTGCGGCCCACGTGCGCGTCATATTCCGAGGCGTAGCCGCCGCGCAGCATCATGTGGATGGCGAGCTTTGCGCCTGCAAGAAATTGTTCGCCGAGGACTTTGATCAGCGTGGTCTGCGCGCCTTCCTGCCAGGTTGCAGCCAAGGGCTTGTAACCTCCGCGCACCAGCGCCAGCGCGGCTTCTTTCGCGTCGGCAACCAGTCGGTCGCGGTTCATGGAGACGGCATCTTCGCGGCGCAGATATCCCAAGTCGCGGCATTCCTCCGCACTGGTGCCGACCTTGGCCATGGCGATGGCTTCGAAGACCGGTTTCAGGGCATGGAACAGATCGAGGTCTTCACCACCGGCAGCGTGTTCATTCGCGCGAATTAGCATTTCTTTCGTGCCGCCGCCGCCCGGAATCAAGCCAACTCCGGTTTCCACCAAGCCGATGTAGGCTTCCGCGGCGGCCTGAATTTTTGCGGAGTGGAGACCTACTTCGCAGCCGCCGCCAAGCGCCATCCCTTGTGGTGCAGCCACCACGGGCTTGGGAGCGTATTTGATCGCCAGGTTGATGTTCTGGAATTGTTTTACGGCCATGTGCAATTCGTCCCACTCCTGCTCCTGGGCTCCCACCAGAACCAGCATCAGGTTGGCGCCGACGGAGAAATTCACTGCCTGGTTGGCGATAACCATGGCGTCGAAGTCGGTTTCCAGTCGCTTCAAGCCTTTGTGCAGCATGGTGATCAGATCCGCGCCGATGGCGTTCATCTTGGCGTGAAACTCACAGCAGACCACGCCGTCGCCGAGATCGATGAGGCTTGCACCGGGATTGCGCTCGACTTCCCGGCCAGCCTCTTTCAGGGACTTGAGGATGATGACGCCCTTTGGCTCTTCGACTTTTTTCGATGCGCCGCTGACAATATCGAAAACGGTAGTCGTTCCCTTCTCCGATTCGTAAAATCCCTTCCGGCCACTGGCCAGCACTTTTTCGATCACCGGAGGCAGCGTTCGTCCCTCCTTCTGAACCTGACCGGCAAACACCTTGACGCCGACCGCATCCATGATCTCGAAGGGTCCGAGTTCCCAGGCAAAGCCCCAGCGCAACGCGCGATCGACATCCACAACATTGTCGGAGATTTCCGGCACGCGGCGCGCGGCGTACAAACACATTTCGGAAAGCGCGCCCCACAAAAATTGTTGGGCTTTGTCACCCTTCTGCCCTTCCAATACGGGCCCTACCAGCGCGCGCAACCGGTCGCGAGTGTCCTCAATCGCCTTGCCCATTTCGAGCGAAGCGAATCTCGCCTTTTGCCTCGCGCGATACTCCATGGTGTTCACATCAAGCGTCAGAATTTCTTTCTCTCCTTCGCCCTTCACTTTTTTGTAAAAACCCTGGCCGGTTTTGTCGCCGAGCCAGCCGCGCTTGACCATCTCCTCGATAAGCGCTGGAACTTTATACATCTCGCGCGACTCGTCGTTGGGCGCCGTCTCGTAAATGTTCTTCACGACGTGCACCAGCACATCGAGGCCAACAATATCGGCGGTGCGAAACGTGGCCGACTTCGGCCAGCCCACCGCTGGTCCGGTGCAGGCGTCCACCTCTTCCACAGTCATCCCCAGCGACCCCATCAGCCGCAGCGCATTCAGCATGGAAAACGTTCCGATGCGATTGGCGATGAAGTTGGGCGTATCCTTTGCGACCACCACGCCTTTGCCCAGCCGCCGGCCGCAAAACTCGCTCAACGTCTCGACCACTTCTCGTGATGTTTTGGGCCCCGGAATCACTTCCACCAGTTTCATGTAGCGCGGCGGATTAAAGAAATGCGTCCCCGCCCAGTGCTGCTGAAATTCTTCGCTCATGCCCTCAGCGATCAAGCCCACGGGCAATCCGGAAGTGTTTGTGGTTACGATGGCGCCGGGCTTGCGAAACTGAGCCACGCGCGCCAGCAATTTCCGTTTGATTTCGAGATTCTCCGCCACGACTTCAATAATCCAATCGGCTTCCGCGCAGCGCGCTAGGTCATCTTCGAAGTTCCCTATGGCAATTTTTTCCGCAAGCGCGGCGGTAAAAAAGGCGGCCGGCTTTGATTTCCTTGCAGCATCCAATCCAGCACGCACAATTTTGTTGCGCTCTCCAGCGGGCGCATTCGCGGGCAAATTGGGCGGAACCATGTCCAGCAAAATGCACGGCAGCCCGGCGTTCGCGAAATGTGCGGCGATCCGCGAGCCCATCGTTCCAGCCCCCAGCACCACTGCCTTTTCGATGCGACGATTCATGGCACGCCTTTTTCACGGGATTTACAGAGGTCAGCTTTGTTAGCAGGAACAGGTTACAAAACCGACATGCGCGGGTCAAACGGCGGGCCGATCCACAGCGATGGGTTAAAATAATCTAATGACGGAAGAAGGCAAATTCTCCGGCCCTCTCGGCTGGTTGCGGACGGCAAAGGACAAGTTTCGCGCTTTCGCGTACGGCGAGCGAGGCGAATCCAAGGAACGTCCGCGCGTCGGCTTGGCTCTTGCGGGCGGCTTTGCCCGCGGTATCGCCCACATCGGAGTCCTCCGCGTTTTTCGGGAAGCGGGCATCCCCATCGACTGCGTCGCGGGGACAAGCGTGGGCGCGCTAATCGGCGCAAGTTACTGCGCCGGAGCGTCCCTTGAGGATATGGAAAAAATTGGCTCGGAGACGAGCTTTACCGATTTCGGTCGCTGGACGCCGTCGTGGCTCGGCCTGGCCACCAACCAGCGACTAGAAAGATATTTTGCCCGTTTCACTCCCGTTACGAGTTTCGAAGAGCTTCACACGCCGTTGGCCATCGCCACAACCGACATCAACGCGGGCGTTTCCGTATATTACTCGCACGGCCCGCTTGCGCCGGTGATTCGAGCTTCGTGCGCCTACCCCGGTCTATTCGTGCCCATCCAGTACGACGGACGGACGCTCGTCGATGGTTTCCTCACCGCTCCAGTACCTGTGGAAGGTGCGCTGCTTCTTGGTGCTGATATTGTCATCGCCGTATATCTCGAGGCCGGCAACATCGAGGAGCCGCGCACGTTCACGGACGTTCTCAGCCGTTCGTTCAATATTCTCCAGCGTCACTCGGATCTGACATGGCGCACGCAGGCAGACGTTATTATCGAACCGGATGTAAAAGATTTTGTGTGGGACGGTTTCACCAAGACGGCGGAAATGGTGGCGGCCGGCGAAGCTGCGGCGCTGGCAGCCCTTCCGCAGATCCGTGCCGCCATTGGCAGCGAAAAGCGCGACTCGGCCGCATAACGGGCTTTGCTCGGGGCGAACCTTCTAAAGTTCAGGAAAGACTATGAACGTGTGACGTGCACGGTTACGGGTTGGCCTTCGCCTTTGCCGCGCTGCGTGAGCCAGGCGGCAAGGCCTTCGGCGAAGCGTTGCGGAGTGAGGCGAAAGCTGGCTTCGACCTGGCCGTCCGCAACGGGAAGCGTGTCGTCAAAGTCGGCGGAGTTGGTGAAATTGCGCATGCAGAATTGATCGAGCCAATCGAGGGGACAGGCGCGAGTCTCACCGCGAATCACCACGTTGACTTTGAATTTTTGTGCGTACATGAAGCGCAAAATGCGGAACTAAAGCCCGTCACTAAAGTTTAGGATGCAGCAGTAAAGGTGGCACGCAAACTGGCTACGAAGCGCGGGGGCGCTTCACAGAGTGGGCCAAGCCCACGGCTTCCAGCATCCAGATGAAATACCAGCCGATGTCGGTCTGATACCAGCGAAGGCCCAGGCGCGCGGAACCGGCGTGCGTATGATGGTTCTCGTGCCAGTTCTCGCCCCAAGCGGTCAACTGGAAGGGGCCAAGCCACCAGACGTTCATGCTGGAATCGCCTTCCTCGACTTTCTTCAGGTGCGTGAGGCTGTTCACCAGACATTGCATGTGCAGGGAGTAGACCAGCCGGATGGCACCCATCCAGAAGAAACCCATCCAGCCGAAGCCCAGAATCAGGCCGATGCAGATCGAGAAAACAATGACGGGCGTTTCGGCCCATCCCCAAATCCTGTAGATGCCGCCGGTGAGTTCGGGCGCCCAGCGCTGTTTATCGGCAGGCTGAGTTTGATAGAGCCAGCGAAGGTGGGCCCACCAGAAACCGCCCTGTTTGGGACTGGAGATGTCTTCGGGCGTGTCGGTAACGGCGTGATGCAGGCGATGATAGGCGACCCAGCTTGCAGGATGGCCGGAGCCGTTGAAGACCGCCCAGAAAATCAGGAATTGCTCGACGAAGCGGTTGGTCCTGACTGTCTTGTGCGCGAGCATACGGTGATAGCAGACCGTGGTGCCGAGGCCGCCAAAGGCTATGCTGAGCAAAGTCATGCCGACAACCTTGAGGCTTGGCACGGGAAAGAGGATCAGACCAACGGCGGCAAGAGTATGAATGAGGACGATATAAGCGAAGACCCCTTCCTTGCCATGAACCGGTTTCCAGAAGGGCCGATCCCAAGGGCGCTCTTGTTGCGTTACGGTCAATTCCATGTGTTCTCCGGCGGTCTGCTTAATTTAATGCGCGAATGCCTGGTGTGCAGAACGTGATAGGCAGTCATAACCATACCATTTTCCGAGGCCGCGCGGTGCAAAACTGTCCAAAAGTGCACACAAAAGGTGAACAGGTAACGAGGGTGGTTTGGGTGGATCTCAGCTCGGCTTAGCTCTATTCAGTCAGAGGTCTGGTAGACCCAAGTTTCCAGAAGATTTGGCGGAAGATGCCGAGCGTGAGTTCGGCATCCGAAGCAGAAAGGTGGAGGCGGCGAACGAGGCGGCGAATTTTTTCTTCGGTGGGTGCGGCGGAGCGCTGTTTCAAACCACTGGGAGTTGGTTTCAAATAGCCGCTGGAACGGAGAGCGTCGAGCAGGAGAGTGGTGAGACGCTCGAGATCTCCGGCAGCAGCGGCGATGTGATTCTCGGGTTTCGCGGCGGCTTGTGGATCGCGCGCGAGTTCGTAGAGGCAAACGGCTACAGCCTGGCCGAGATTCATGGAGCGATGCTCTTCGCGCGTGGGAATCCGCAGGAGCCAGTGGCAGTGGCTGAGGTCTTCATTTGAAAGGCCGCGCTTCTCTGAACCGAATAGAAGGGCAACGCGGCTGCCGGCGAGATGCTTTCGAATGAGACGAGCACTTTTCTCGAGGCGGTGAACGGGATGCTGCGGTTGGCGGCGGCCGACGGCGGTGGTGCCGACAACGAGCGTGCAATCCGCGACCGCTTCGGCAACTGTTTTGAATTCCGTGGCCTGCGCGAGCAACGTCTCAGCGCCAACGGCGGAACGCGCCTCGCGAAAAGCCCGTTCGTAGGGACTCACCGCGAGAAGATGGAAGAAACCGAAGTTGCTCATGGCGCGGGCCGCCGCGCCAATGTTGAGCGGATTGCGCGTGGCGACAAGAACAACCCGCAGGCGATCGGATTCGGCGTCGGCTGACAAGGGAGATGAGTCTACCGCACAGGAGCATCAAGAGGCAGCCAGCTTGCGTGGGTGGCGAGCGGTAACTTAGACTGTGGACGGGTAGAAGCAAAGAGCCTGCCAGCCTGGCCGGAAGTTCCCGCCTTTGCATGGGCCTGTTGGCGTGGCCGAGTCCAAGCGCTCCACGACCTCGACCCTGTCGGGGTCATTATCCTGCGTGCTACCGGAGGCATCAAGCGTCCGTGACGCCGCGCTTTGGACCGTGCGGTCGTGAAATAATAGGCCAGCAGGGAGATCAGGGTGGCAACTCCACTGGAAACCTGGGTCGACGAAGCGGCCAAGCTGGCGAAGCCGGAACGCGTAGTGTACTGCGACGGTTCTGAAGCGGAGTACCAGCGGATGATCGTGGAAATGCTGCATGCAGGCGACTCCTTCGCGCTGAACGAGAAAACCTACCCGAATTGCTATCTGCACCGCAGCAGCCCGAATGACGTAGCCCGCACGGAGCATCTGACCTACATCTGTTCTCCCGAAAAGGAAGAAGCTGGGCCCACAAACAACTGGATGGACCCGGATGCGGCGAAGCGCAAGGTAGGCGCTCTGCTCGATGGCGCGATGCGCGGGCGAACGATGTACGTGGTGCCGTACATGATGGGGCCGGTGAAATCGCCCATCAGCAAGGTGGGCGTGGAAGTGACGGACAGCCCGTACGTCGTGGCGAGCATGCGCATCATGTCGCGGATGGGCAACGCAGTCAGAGAGCGGCTGGGGACCTCGGGCGAGTTCGTTCCCGGCCTGCATTCGCTGGGCGACCTGGATCCTTCGCGGCGGTACATCATGCACTTCCCGCAGGAGAAATTGATCTGGAGCGTGGGATCGGGCTATGGCGGAAACGCGCTGCTGGGGAAAAAATGTTTTGCGCTTCGGATTGCGAGCGTAATGGCGCGCGAGCAGGGCTGGATGGCAGAGCACATGCTGATCCTGGGGCTGGAGTCGCCCGGCGGCAAAGTGACCTACATGGGCGCAGCGTTCCCGAGCGCTTGCGGGAAAACGAACCTGGCGATGATGGTGTCCGCGCTCGAGAGCCAGGGCTATCGAGTGTGGACCGTTGGCGACGACATCGCCTGGATGAAGATCGGCGAAGACGGATACCTGCACGCCATCAACCCGGAAGCGGGATTTTTTGGCGTGGCTCCAGGCACGGGCATGATGACCAATCAGAACGTGATGGCCGCGCTGCGCAAGAACACTCTGTTTACAAACGTGGCCATGACTTCGGATCGGGAGCCGTGGTGGGAAGGAATTGGCAGAGAGGCGCCGGCGGGGTTGATCAACTGGAAGGGTGAGCCGTGGGATGTATCCAAGGGTACGGCGGCGCATCCGAATGCGCGCTACACGGTGCCGGCGCGGCAGTCGCCAAGCATTTCACCAAGGTGGGAGGCTCCGGAAGGCGTGCCGATTTCCGCGTTTATCTTTGGCGGGCGTCGGGCACGAGTGGCTCCCCTGGTATACGAATCGTTTGACTGGCAGCACGGAGTATTCGTAGGCGCGACGATGGCCAGTGAAACGACTGCGGCCGCGACTGGCGACGTGGGCATCACACGGCGGGACCCCATGGCCATGCTGCCCTTCTGCGGCTACAACATGGCGAATTACTTTGCGCACTGGCTGGAGATGGGGAAGAGAATACCGAAGCCGCCGAAGATATTTCACGTGAACTGGTTCCGCAAGGGCGCGGACGGAAAATTCCTGTGGCCCGGATACGGAGAGAACGTGCGCGTGCTGAAGTGGATTTTGGAACGCGTGGAAGGCCGCGGCGCAGCTCAGGAAACACCCATCGGTTATGTCCCGGCAAAGAACGGCCTGACGCTCGATGGGTTGAAGGTTTCAGAGGAGGCGCTCAACGAGTTGCTGCGCGTCAATCCGGAAGACTGGGAAGCGGAGATGGAAGATTCAAGACAGTTTTTGAGCAAGTTCGGCGCGCGTCTGCCTCGGCAAATTAACGAAGAGCACGAAAGGCTGGCGCGGCGATTTCAGCGCGTTGTTAGCGCCTGATGCCGTTTCCGCGAATCTAGTGTTGACCCCCGGCGCGACGGGTTGTTGAGTTGACGGGCGGCATATCCTCGGCGTCCAAGGCGGCGGGGCCACGTTCGAAATGAAAATCAGGCCGGCTTTGCAGCAGCCTGACACAACGATTCCACCGAAGAATACTGTCGTCATTGCCCGCCGGCCGGATCTTTTCCGCTTCCGCAAAACACTGCATGGCCTCCTCCACTAAGGGCAGAAGAGTGTGCGGGGCATAACCAACCAGGAGCTGCGTCTTGGCGTGGCGTTCGTGCAAAATCCCCGCGTAGTACAGCCGTTCGTAGGGATCGCGCAGGCCCTGAAAGATGGACTGAACCTCGAGATAGCGATCGCTCGTGGCGCCGATAAACTGGTCGGTGATGGCGAGGCCAAGCATACGTCGAGCGAGCTGATGCTCGGGATCTACCGCGAGGATATCCCGGCAAATAGATTCGGCTTCCTCGGGTTCGTTGAGATAACGGTATAGTTCGACTTTAGCAATGGCCTCCGGAATGCCCGCCTTGGAAATGGATTTCAGCTTGTGTTCCATAAAGTCTCCTCATCGGAGTGAAACGTCGACGGGATAGGTCCGCCGCTACAAGTCCTTTTCGCTGCCGCCGCGGAAGACGCGGAAAAGCATTGTCAGCGGATCGTAGAACTGGTCGACAACACGTTCCTTCAGCGGGATGATGGCGTTGTCGGTGATGCGAATCTCCTCGGGACAAACCTCCGTGCAGCACTTCGTGATGTTGCAATAGCCCAAGCCAAGCTCATCCTTGAGCAAGCCAGCGCGATTGAGTCCGTCGAGCGGATGCATTTCGAGGCCCGCAACGCGAACGAAAAAACGCGGACCGGCAAACTGTTCCTTCTTGTCGTGTTCGCGTAGTACGTGACAAACGTTTTGGCAGAGAAAGCATTCGATGCACTTGCGAAACTCCTGGACGCGGTCCACATCCAGTTGCGACATTTTCCATTCCACTCCCTTGCGGGGCTCGAAGGGAGGGATTTTGCGGTTGACACGATAGTTCCAGGAAACGTCGGTGACAAGATCTTTGATTCTGGGAAAGGATTTCATTGGCAGCACTGTAATGGGCTGGTCCTGAGGGAGATCGTCCATGCGCGTTTTGCAGGTCAGTCGCGGGCGGCCGTTGACTTCCGCGGAACACGAACCGCACTTCCCTGCTTTGCAATTCCAACGAACGGCAAGATCCGGAGCGAGATGCCCCTGAATGTAGTGCAGCGCGTCGAGAACGACCATGCCGGGAGCGACCGGGACGCGATAATCGACGGTTTGCCCGCCGCTCGCATCACCGCGAAAAACGCGAAGTATTGCTTCAGCCATCTGTGTGCTCCCACTCTTACTGCTTGTCTCAGTCCTGCGCCAAAATTTGTTTCAGGTCCGCGGGCATCTCGACGATGGGAGATTCGCGGCGTTTCATCTGGCCCCCTTCGCAAACGATGACGTTATTTTTCTTCTCCCAGACAGGATCGACCTTTGGATAATCGATGCGGCTATGCGCCCCGCGACTCTCCTTGCGGGCGAGCGCGCTGCGCGTGACTGCTTCGGAGACAATGAGCATGGCCTTCAAGTCGTAGGAAAGATGCCAGCCGGGATTGAAAAGACGCGAACCTTCAACACTGACTCTTGCCGCCCGAGCTCTTAATTTTTCCAGTTCTGCGAGCGCTTTTTTCAAATCTTCCTCGGTCCGGAAGATGCCGACGAGGTTCTGCATCACTTCCTGCAAATCGCGATGAACAGCGTACGGGCTTTCGGTTCCGGAGTTGGAAAACGGAGCGAGCAATTCCTTTTCCGCTTGCTCGATTTGCGCGTTGTCTATGGACGGGCCAGAGGAGCGCTTGGCGTGCTGGGCGGCCGCCAGGCCTGCGCGGCGTCCAAACACCAAGAGATCGGAAAGCGAATTACCACCGAGGCGATTCGCCCCATGAAGACCGGCGGCTGCTTCGCCCGCGCCAAAAAGGCCGGGCACAGTGGATTCGGCGGTTTCCGCATCCACGCGAATGCCACCCATCATGTAGTGACACGTGGGACCGACTTCCATGGGTCCCTTGGTGATGTCCACGTCCGCGAGCTCCTTGAATTGGTGATACATGCTGGGAAGTTTTTTCTTCACGTATTCGGCCGGCTTGTGTGAAATGTCTAGATAAGCACCGCCGTGCTCGGTGCCGCGGCCTTCTTTGACTTCCGTGTAGATGGAGCGGGAAACGACATCGCGTGTGGAAAGTTCCATGCGCTTGGGGTCGTATCTTTCCATGAAGCGCTCGCCGACTTTGTTGCGCAGGATGCCGCCTTCTCCTCGAACCGCTTCAGTGACGAGAATGCCTTGCACGCCGGGTGGCCAAACCATTCCCGTGGGATGGAACTGCACAAACTCCATGTCCATGAGTTCGGCACCCGCTTCGTAGGCAAGCGCCATCCCGTCGCCGGTGTATTCCCAAGAATTGGAAGTAACTCGCCAGGCCTTTCCGATGCCACCGGTAGCGATGACGATGGATTTCGCCTTGAAAACGATGAAGCGGCCGGTCTCGCGCCAGTAGGCAAAGGCGCCAGCGACGCGACCGTTATCAGTCAAGAGGCGAGTGACGGTGCACTCCATGTAAACGTCGATGCCCTGCTGGACGCCGCGATCCTGAAGCGTGCGGATCATTTCCAGGCCGGTGCGGTCGCCGACATGACAGAGGCGCTTGAAGGTGTGGCCGCCAAAAGCGCGCTGAAGAATATCGCCGCTTTCGGTGCGGTCGAAAAGAGCGCCCCACTGCTCGAGTTCGCGGACGCGATCGGGGGATTCCTGGGCATGAAGCTGGGCCATGCGCCAATTGTTAAGAAGCTTCCCGCCACGCATAGTGTCGCGAAAATGCGTTCTCCAATCGTCGGCAGCATCCACGTTGGCCATTGCCGCAGCGATGCCGCCTTCCGCCATGACGGTGTGAGCTTTCCCGAGAAGCGATTTGCAGACCACCCCGACGGATGCGCCTTGCGCGAGGGCTTCAATGGCCGCGCGCAATCCCGCCCCACCGGCGCCAATGATGAGAATGTCGTGTTCGCGCGTCTCGTAGCCGAAATGAACTTCGTGCTCCATCTCGAGGATCAGCGGGTCGATCGTCACAGGATCCTCAGGTCACGTATCGCGCCGCATGCCACCATGCGAACATAGAAATCCGCGAAACCGACAGAAACGAGACTGCACCAGGCGAAAAGCATGTGGTGTTCGTTCAGGAAGCTAAAAAAACTCCAGGCCTCAAAGCGCGAACGGCCAAAGGTCGCACAGGAAAAGCAATCCAGCTTGCCGCCGGCGAGATGACGCAGGGAGTGGCAGGAAAAAGTGTAAAGCGAAAGCAGCGCGACATTGATCGTCAGAACCAGCGTGCCTACGCCGATGCCGAAATGGCCGTCGAAGAAGAATGATCGAATGGCGTCGTGCCATAGGAAAGCGATGAAAACAGCCGCCAGATAAAAAAAGTAGCGATGGACATTCTGCAGGATGAACGGAAAAGCGGTTTCGCCTCGATAGTTGCGACGAGGGAATTCGCCGACTGCGCAGGCGGGGGGATCGAGAAAGAAAGCGCGGTAATAGGCTTTGCGGTAGTAGTAGCACGTGGCGCGAAACCCCAGCGGGCCAGCAAGAATCAGGAGAGCCGGTGGGAATGGCCACCAATGATGTTGCGGGTCAATGAGAGGCGAATAGAACGGCGAGAGATACGGTCCCCAAGAATAGTAGGCATTCTCGAAGGCACGAAGCGTCGCGTAGATGCCGAAACCGCCGAGGACAATGATGACGGGGAGGATCTCAGTCCACCAGGCGTCGCGGCGGAGAGTGCTGCCGAGCCGGGATTCCGGCAAGAGTGTGGGAGTACCAGCCATCCGATAGCCTCCAGTGTCGCTGTAGCGTAGTCAATACACAGATTATTTCAAGCGAAAACTATCGACAAGACGATTGCAGGCCAATTCAGAGAATGGTTTGGATTTCGGCGTCGATGAAGACATGCGTGGCAGGGATTCCGTCGATTGAGAATTTCTCCCCGGCGACTTCCGAGAATTGGAAGAAGCGGCTGATGTGATAGTCCTCGTCATAACCGGAGAATAGGCGTTCCGTTTCAGCTTTCGCCAGACCGAAGGCAGAAAGGGCAACCGGCTCACCAAAATTCCCGGCAAGAGAACGATACAAACGGACCAGTTCGCGCAGGGGCATGATGGGAGCACGGCCAGCGGCTTGGGCGCTCATAGGGTTCTCCCCAACAGAGTGTACTGCCCAGGCCAAGAACAGGGAAAGAATTAACGCAGTGAACGCCGGGAGAACCAGACGTGGAGCAGTGGCGCAATAAAGAGGAACCAGAATGGCCGGAGCTGGAACTTGGTGCGGAACACAAGGATTGGGTAAGATGCTCAGTGAGATTCCAGAAACCGAGGAGGAAAGAGTATGAGCATCGCGGTGGGACAGATGGCACCGGATTTTACGCTGTTGAATCAGGAAAAAAAGGAAGTAAAGCTTTCCGATTTCGCCGGAAAGAAGAACGTCGTACTTGTGTGGTACCCGCTGGACTGGAGTCCAACGTGCACCAACGAGCACGCCTGCTTTGTCAATGAAATGAAAGCGTTCGAAACGCTGGACGCGGAAGTGCTTGGCATCAGTGTCGACAGCGTATGGTCGCACAAGGCGTATGCGGAGAAAATGGGGATCAAGTATTCACTGCTGGCGGATTTTCATCCGCGGGGAGTGGCGAGCGAGAAGTACGGCGTTTACCTGGCAGACAAAGGCATTACCGGCCGGGCCATCGCTATCGTGAACAAAGCTGGAAAAGTGGCCTGGTTCAAGAACTATGACATCCCGGTGGTGCCGGACGTGAACGAAGTCGCGGCCGCTCTGGGCCAAGTGAAGGCCGCAACGGCGTAAATAGAGACTCCCGCTCAGGCAAAGAGACACATTTCAACCAAAGCGGGCCGGGCGTTATCGGCCCGTTTTTTCTTTGACCGCACGATTTATGTGCTTGGTGAAATCGGCGAAGCCATGTTAATGCCGCTGGCTCAGTCTTTCGAGGGGGCGGTTGTCTCTTGGCCGGCCTCGCGCATCCTTTCTTGAGCGGGCGCGGCCGGGAAAGCGGAAAGCGAGCGCACAAAAAGAACAAGCCCCCAACGCTGCTCTTCAGTCAACCGCCTCTTGAACGAGGGCATGGGCCTTCGGCCCTCACTAATCTGATAAAAAATTCCGCCGTCGGTGATGGTCTTCATATGCTGGGCGTCGGTGATATCGGCGGGCTGCGGATTATGCATTGCAGCCTCCGGGCCATCGCCTTTGCCATGTTCGCCATGGCACTGGGCGCACTCGTCCAAGTAAAGCCCCCGGGCAGCCTTCAGGTTGGAATCTGACGGCGGAAGTGGATTCTTGAGTTTCTTGAATTCTTCGGGGACGACCCATGGCTTGTTCTGCTGCCAAGCGGAGTATGCGAGCACGATGCAAATCAGGACAAGCACCGCAGCGAAAAGGATTTTGCGCGTCTTCAGATTGGGCTGCGCGAGGGTGGACATGGCGGCCAAGAAAATTCTCGCATAACGAACAACGCAACGAAAGCAAACCTGGCGGCGGTTGAAGCGCCCTGTGCTCCTACTTAGAACGGAAAATGAGCCAGACGAGTTCGGCGTTGAAAAAGAGGATGGCAGCGGCAACGGCCCAAGCGACCACCATTGTGAAGCGCGAATTGACGAATTCGCCCATCTTTGCTCGGTCCCCCGTAAATTGGATTAGTGGAATCACTGCGAAGGGCAACTGAAAGCTGAGAATCACCTGGCTGAGGATGAGTAATGAAGTGACTTTGTTTTCGCCGGCAATGCCAATAACCAGGCCCGCCGGAATGATAGCGATGGAACGGGTAATGAGCCGGCGCAGCCATGGCTTGAGCCGAATGTCGAGGAAGCCTTCCATGACAATCTGGCCGGCCAGCGTGCCGGTCAGTGTGGAGTTCTGGCCGGAGGCGAGCAGCGCGCAAGCAAAGAGCGTGCTGGCGAGGCTTGCTCCTAGGATGGGGGTGAGGAGCTTATAGGCGTCGGCAATTTCCGCGACGTTGTGCAGTCCGCGAGTATGGAAGGCAGCAGCCCCAAGAACCAGAATCGCGGCATTGATAAAAAGTGCGAAGCCCAGCGCGAGCGTGGAATCGAAAATGGCGTACCGCACTGCTTCCCGGCGGTCGCGTGTGGAAATGCCGAAGTCGCGCGTTTGCACGATGCTGGAGTGAAGATAGAGATTGTGCGGCATGACTGTGGCTCCGAGAATGCCGATGGCGATGTACAGCATTTCGCGGTTGCGAAGGATTTCGGCGCGCGGGATGAAGCCAATGGCGGCTTCGCGCCAAAGAGGGTGAGCGAAAAAAATTTCGTATGCGAAACAAGCGCCGATAGAAGCGATGAGTGTGACAACGAAAGCTTCGACCAGCCGAAACCCTCGTCCCTGCAGTGCCAGGACGATCAAAACGTCGAATGCAGTGATGAGAACGCCAGCCAGAAGGGGCAGGCCAAAGAGAAGCTTCAGCGCCACGGCCGAACCCAGCACCTCGGCAAGATCGCACGCGGCAATGGCGATTTCGCAGATCACCCAGAGAAATAGCCCGGTGCGGCGAGAATATTGCTCGCGGCATGCTTGCGCCAGGTCTCGCCCGGTAGCAATTCCGAGCTTTGCAGAAAGCGCCTGCAAAAACATCGCCATCAGGCTGCTAATGAGGATGACGCTCAGCAGCGTGTAACCAAATTTTGACCCGCCGCCAATGTCCGTGGCCCAATTGCCCGGGTCCATGTAACCAACCGCGACAAGGTACCCCGGACCGGCAAAGGCCAGAATCTTGCGGAACCAGGTAGCCCCGGAAGAAAAATCGACGCTGCGATGCGATTCCGGCAGGGACGGCAGGGCAATCCTCGCGCGCGTCCCCCCGGACACGCGGAAGCCGTCGCCAGCTTCGCCGGTGACCCGTGGCTCGGTTTCGAGCTGAGGTGGAATCGTATGTGCCATATCCAAGGTTAACTATGCTAAATAACAATGCTAAACTACACTTAATAGAATCACTTGTCAATGGGACTGCACGTCCTAGTAGCTAACAGCGATAGCGGGGACAGCGCCGCTCATGCGATACGCGGTTGCTTGTGGTAAGTTCAAAACGGCAATCCGGGAGAGAAATGAGATGGATCAACAGCAACCAGTGCAGGGCCAGGTTCAGATCAAAGCCGACGAGAAAGAGTTGCAGGGGCAATACAGCAACTTGGTGATGATTCACCACAATCTGGAAGAGTTCACCATGAACTTTATCTACATTTTTCCCAACGGCGCGCAAGGAAAACTGTTGAACAGCATGATCGTCAGCCCGGGTCACGCGAAACGCATCTGGCGCGCGCTGGGAGAGAATCTTGCGCGTTACGAAGCGCAATTTGGGAACATCAAGGAATCACCGGAAGGGACCACACCGCCACCCAACGTCGGTTTTGTGCAGTAGAAGCTAACTTTTCGCCGAAAGCATCCGGCGGAGAGAGGTTGCTGTTGTGCCGGGCCTTATCCGCCTGTTAGAATTTTAAAGTTGTTCCTCGATTTGGGCCTGTAGCTCAGGTGGCTAGAGCGCGCCCCTGATAAGGGCGAGGTCGGTGGTTCAAGTCCACCCAGGCCCACCATTCCCACACGACCTATACTTCCACCAGAATCGCATCGCTCTGGTTAGCTCCTTGAACCTGAACTAGGGCGTCGGAAGCTTCGGAGCATCTGACGGCGGTGGCGACGGGGCCGCGAACTTGGCGTCGTCCACCGGAACATTTTGCTGAACCTGCTCGGCCTGGATGGTAAATCGGTTGCCGGGCCGCGCTACCGTCCACCGGAACGGTATCTTTAGGCCATTTGCATCGCGATAATCCGCGTAATCGATCTGTGTAGGGTTGCGCCCGAGGGGAGTTTCCGCGTACCGGACCAACCGCAACAGCAGACCCGATTCCTTATCCAGGTATAAACGGAGCGGCGGCTGCCCTTCGCTGTGTCCGACAACCATGTACGTGTCATGCCCATCGATTTTTTCGCCGGCATCGACTCTGAATTTTTGATACAGCGTCTTCAAGTGCACCGGGAAATAAAGATCCGCGTCCATGCGCGCGGCGGCATTTTCCGCTGCCGACATCATGTGCACGCGTCCGGGAATGCTCAGCCATCCTTGTTTCCCATCGAACGCGGTGACACTCTCCCCGCCCGCC
>WNFO01001895.1_pt1 | contig 17640 bp, 11 predicted proteins | sample 5400251 | NCBI WGS metagenome assembly WNFO01 (sample SAMN13153354, study PRJNA577476) | soil metagenome | isolation source: 100 cm saprolite under Madrone tree | place: USA:California | collected 2016-06-14
TTGGAGGTCTTGAAGCGATTCGATCGCTGCGAGACAGCGGTTTTCGCCCAAAGCGCTCGATCGAGTTGCTTCTTTTTACTTCGGAAGAACCCACACGCTTTGGAATTGGATGCCTCGGCAGCCGGCTGCTGTCGGGAACGCTGTCTGCGGATGCCGCCAGAAAGTTACTGGACAAAGCAGGAGCTTCCATTGAGGAGGTGCGCCGGAATGCCGGCTTTCAAGGGTCACTCGAAGAAGTGAGACTTCCGGACAGCTACTACAAGGCGTTTGTGGAATTGCACATCGAGCAGGGTCCCCTACTGGAGCAGCAGAAAATTCCTCTCGGGATTGTCACCAAGATCGCAGCGCCCGCCAGCCTGCGTTTTTCCATTGCCGGTGTGGGCGGGCACGCGGGGGCGGTCTTGATGCCCGATCGCAGGGACGCCCTGTGCGCGGCGGCGGAACTGATCCTCGCGATTGAAAGCGCGGCGCGGACAAGCGGCGCAGTGGATACGGTAGCCACCGTGGGTATCTGTGAAGTGTTTCCTGGTGCCGTCAACAGCATTCCCAGTCGCGTTGACCTGACTGTGGACATCCGGGACACAAATCTCGAGCGGCGTGATGCGGTGATGCGTGCGATTCAAGCCGCACGTCAAACCGTTGCAGTCAGGCGGCAGGTCTCAATCCACGAAGAACTGTTGAACGCGGATGCCCCGGCCCAATGCGATCCTTCGATCACGGAAACTCTTTCTCAGTGCTGCGTTAAGCATCAGTTGGCTTTCATTCCGATGGTGAGTCGCGCTTATCATGACTCGCTCTTTATGTCGCGCACCGCACCTGTGGCGATGCTATTTATTCCGTGCCGCAACGGGTACAGCCATCGTCCCGACGAATACGCGTCTCAAGAAGACATCGGGCGCGGAGTTACTGTACTCGCGGAAGCTCTGGCTACTCTGGCGGCGTGACCGCAATGAGAGCAACCGGAGATTGTCGAGATCACTTTGTTGCCAGACCGCTTCGGACTTTGGCATAACCTGGTTTAATCACTGAATAGATGAAGTCGCAACGCCGATCATAAGGCAAGAAGGCGCTCTTCATCGCGTTGATGGTGAGCTTTTCGAAGTCCTCGATCGAAAGACAAAATGTGTCTCGGGCCGCTTCAAATTCTTTGGTCATCGTTGTGTCGCTCATTAAGCGATTGTCGGTATTGAGAGTTACGCGAAATTTTTCCTGATAGAGAATCTTGAAAGGATGTTCGTCCAAACTGCGCGCAGCCCCGGTATGAACATTGCTGAGCAGGCAAATCTCCAGCGGAATTCTTTTGTCGAGAACGTATTGCGCAAGGTCGCCCAACTTCACTGCTTTGCCATTCACGACCGCAATGTCGTCGATTAATCGTGTCCCGTGCCCGATACGGTGTGCCCCGCAATATTGAATCGCCTGCCAGATCGATTCTTTCCCAAACCCTTCACCGGCATGAATCGTAATGTTGAAATTCTGCCGCTGAATGTAGTGAAAAGCGTCCACATGTTTTTTAGGAGGATAACCACCCTCCTCGCCGGCCAGATCGAATCCGACCACGCCCCGTTCGCGAAAGTCGACGGCGAGTTCGGCCATTTCGAGCGATACGTCCATATTGCGCATCGCGCAGATAATCAGGCCCGAAGAAATTCCAAAGTCCTTTCGTCCTCGCTCCAAACCCTTTAAGGCCGCGGAGACCGCTTGCTGGTGGCTTAGTCCCATCCGAGTATGAAAAAGCGGAGCAAAGCGAGTTTCAAAATAGACTACGCCGTCCCGGCTTAAATCTTCCGACTGTTCATAGGCCGCTCGTTCCAGCGCCTCTTCCGTTTGCATGACAGCGATAGTGTGTGTGAATCCTTCGAGATACTTCGGGAGACTTCCCTGATTCGCTCCTTGATGGAACCAGCGCGCGAGCTCTTCCGGATCTTCGGTGGGAAGTTGCCCATATCTTGCGCTTCTTGCCAACTCAACTATCGTTTTGGGTCTTAGCACACCGTCCAGATGTTCGTGCAACAGAACTTTGGGGAGACTCCTAAGCACCGCGCGATCCAACTTCATAAAGCCCCCGTTTTTCCCCGTTTGCCGCGACCCGGGACAGGCTTTTCGAAACCAGCCTCTAGCAAGAATATCAGCATGCGTCCCTCCAAGTAGGGAAGAACTGGCCTATTCCGCGCCAAGAAATGCGTAACGCAGTACAAAGAGGGCGCTGAGGATCCAGATCAATGGCGTGATTTCACGATAACGTCCGGAACCGAGCTTAAGGAAAGTGAACGAGAGCAAGCCGAGACTTAGGCCAGTAGCGATGCTGAACGTGAGCGGAGTGGCGACGAGCGTCAAGAAAGCGGGAAACGCCTCGGTGAAGTCATTCCAGCGAACCCGAGCGAGGGCGCCGCACATGAGCGCACCTACCAGGATTAACGCCGGGGCTGTGGCATAGGTAGGAATTGCGGCGACAAGCGGCGCACAGAACACGGCGGCCAGAAAAAGCGCGGCGATCACGATGTTGCCGAGTCCCGTTCGCGCACCCGCAGCCACCCCGGCGGCACTTTCAATGTAACTCGTTACGGTGGATGTGCCCGTAAGCGCGCCGGCCATGGTGCCGAATGCATCTGCGAGCAACGCACGACTGGCGCGCGGGAGCTTGCCATCCCGGAGAAAGCCTCCTTGCTCACAAACACCGATGAGTGTGCCAACATTGTCAAAAAGATCCACGAAGAAAAACACAAAGACCAGTTCGCCCAGACCGAGCTTGGTGGCCCCGCGCAAATCGAGCTTGAAAAGAGTGCCGGACGGATGAGGGACAGAGAACAGGTGCTCCGGCCAATGGCTGAGCCCGAGGGGAATTCCTGCGAACGCAATCGCAACGATGCCGATCAAAATCGCTCCGCCAACACGGCGCGACACGAGAATAGCAATGAGAAGGAGTCCGGCGACGGCCAGCAAAAATTCCCGGTCAGTGACTTTGCCAAGGCCCACGAACGTGGCCGGGTTCGCGACAATGACTTTTGCATTGCGAAGGCCAATGAACGCGATGAAAAGACCAATGCCCGCGGCGGTTCCATGTTTTAGACAATCAGGAATATCGTTGACAATGTGCTCGCGAATGTTCGTCAAAGTCAGGGCGAGAAACACAAGTCCCGAGAGAAATACGACACCCAACGCAGTTTGCCAGGGCACGCCTCGGCCGATGACGATCGAATACGTAAAGTACGCGTTTAGAGACATTCCGGGCGCGAGCGCGATGGGATAGTTGGCCCACAAGCCCATAACTAGAGTGGCGAACGCCGAGGAAATGCACGTGGCGAAAAGCACGCCCTCCAGAGGCATACCGCTTTCAGCAAGAATGCGCGGGTTGACGACGACCACGTATGCCATCGTCATGAATGTGGTTAGCCCGCCAAGAAGCTCGCGGCGGACGGTCGTTTGGTTTTCTTCAAGATGAAACACACGCTGCAACAATCAGATTTCCCCAGAAAAGTGCGCGCACTATAGGCCGAGGAACAAGCGGTGTCAATTCCTTGAGACTCTTTGATCGCATGCAGATTTCCGTTTCATTCGAGCGAGTAATTTAATCGGCTTGCGCTTCACTCCGTATTGAAAACGCGGAACTTATCGATTTTTGAAAGACGCTCAAAACGCTGAAAATGACGAAATTGCGCCTAACTGGGACGTATCTGGAACGCGAGATTTTCCATTCCCGGGCGAACTCCGCATAACACATAACATATGTTGCCGACCAGAACCATAGGATCGCTGGAGCATCGATAAAAGCCGAAACCTGCTTGCCACACCTGAAGGCGACCAATGATTCTGCGAACCGCGCCGCAGTTCCGACATGTTGGTCGACCCTTCCCATGCGCGCTCCTCGGGCCTAACCATCTGTAACCTCATTCGTGCGATGGCTGCTGTTCGAGTATGAAGGCCCGTAGTTGTTATCTTATCGAAGCCCTTCAAGACCAAAAAGTTGGCTTTAGAAGGTGCGTCTCGAATATCCCGACCGCGTCGCTAAGAAGATTGGGGTCCGCGTGGTTCGCGTGCCGGCAACACGGTAGGAGCTATCCTCACTGAATCCGATGCTCTGCGTCGTTACCGCCTGTCAAAAACTTGCCATACCTTTCGAGCGGATGATATCGTGCGCCGGTCAAGCCGATGGTTTCAAAATCAAATAAGGGGCAGTCTCCATGAGAACTCACTATGCGTTGGCGTTTGTTGGCTTGTTATTCCTCTCCGCTTGGGCTAGCCATACACACGGTCAACAAACCGCGTCACGCAGACAGAACTGGGAATATCGTGTCGACGCCGTTCCAGGAACTGAAAGGTCGGTCAGGATGGCCACGGAATTCGATACGCCGGTCATGGAAAGGAATAGAGTTGCCAACGAACGTCTTATCAATCAGCGAGCGGCAGAAGGTTGGGAACTAACGGCTATCGGCTCAAATTTTTACTACTTCAAACGCGCAAGATAGGAGATAGAGCCGAAAACTGACGACACGCAGACCGTCAAAGCATCTTTTAGATGGACATTCAGCAGGGCTCAGAAAGTGAGAAATTAGAATAACCGTGGCACCGATACTGGAGTAGTAAAACACTCTGGACTGATTGAAGGTGGCAAACGTCCCATGGTATCCAACTATGGCTTGGTTCACTAGATGCGAGCTAAGGATGCAGCGGTGCGTGAGCGAGAAATTCCGGTAGTTGTTGTGAGCGCCACTGGAAAGCCCGGAGCCGTGGACCCGCCCAGGCCGGCCCCCGGCAGCGTGAAGCCAGTATCCGTGTTGGCGAAGAAAAATCGTGCGAAGAGCATGCTCTTTGCGGAAATCGACCAATCTCCGTTGGTCATGGACTGGTCTTCCGTGTACGGGCAGGCAAAGCTATACACCGAGAATCCCTGCGACTCAAAGGGCCTGGATGGATCGACTGTTTGTGGCGTGGGTATGACGTATGCGCCGCTCGGCAGCTTCATTTGCACCAGGGCCAGTGCCACCGGATTGATATTTGATCCCTCTGCCGCGATTGCGGGACCGATCGGGACCGGCGGACTACGCGGAGCCGCCAGTAAGTTTGAAGTGACTTGCTAGCTCTGCATTTTCGTCGGATAATCGCCCAGTTTTTCGTGCCGGGAAGGAGTTGGATTCGGGGGCCTACTCCGCCATGAAACTTTCGGCAACACGTTCGTATTCGATTGGTTCCGTGCAGCGCTGCCTACAGCTTTTGCGGTTGTTCGGGCAAGCATCGAGCGGCCTGATGCCCGCGGAAGTGGCGAAGCTTTCAGGCTTGCCGACCAGCACCGTGTATCGGTTCCTTGCCAATCTCGAGACAGCGGGCTTTCTGACGTGCGGCGACGGCGGAAAGTACTACCTCGACGTTACATGTTTTTCGACCGCACAGATGGCCCTGTCGCACCTGGACATACGTCGACTGAGTCTGCCCTACCTCAAGGCGCTAAACGAGCACACACGTGAAACGATTCACCTCCTGGTGAGGCAGGGATTGAGCGCAGTGTACGTGGAAAAGCTCGAAGCTCCGCGGCTGCCCAATACCATTTCTCGCATCGGTGTTTCCGTGGCGCTTTACTGTACGGCGGTGGGAAAAGTCTTATTGGCGTACTTGCCCGCAGAGGATCTGGCGCGTGTCCTTCGACAGATCGAACCGAGATGCCGCACGGCGCACACCATAAGCAACACCGAGGAATTGCAAAGACAGCTGGAGCGCGTGCGAAGGTGCGGTTATTCCTTTGACCTGGAGGAAAATGAGCCCCGCATCCGCTGTGTTGCAGCACCGATATGGGATCACTCCGGTAACGTGAATGCGGGCCTAAGTGTCAGTGGGCCGACCAAACGGATGCCGGTGACACGGATGAGGGAGTTGGCTCCCATCGTTCAAGAAGCAGGCATCCGAATTTCCAGAGAGCTCGGATACCAAGGTTCGGTCGATCCAGATGTGGACTGGAAGATTTGTGGGCAATCTGCGAGGCCGCATACTTCACAAAAAGTGACGCTCGGCGAGACGATTCAGTAGAGAAAGAGATCGAAAAGCGTGCGCAACGCCATTGACCGGCATGCCGGCCACGAGAAATCGATGCCGAACTTGTCTGTCCCGAGAAAATGCACGAAACTAGCCGCTGCAGCCGGTTTGAATTTCCTTCTCGCGCTGACTTGCCAGGCCAGCGGAAGTCCTCCTTTTGTTTCTTTCCTGACCGAAAAACAAAACGATCCGGCTGAGGCTCATTTGCAACGGGGGCTGCGGCTCGCCCAAGCGGGAGAGCTGCAATCGGCGGAGGGAGAGCTTCGTACAGCCGTGAGGCTGAAGCCAGACAATGCGGAACTTCTCTCGAGTCTTGCGACGATTCTTGCCATCGAGGAAAAATTAGACGAATCGACGTCCTTGTTCGAGAAGGCGCTGAAGAGCAGCCCCCGCGATTTGCGTTCTCGCAGACATCTTGCGGCGAATCTTTGGCAGTTGCACCGCTACGCCGAAGCGAAACAGAACTTGAAAATTATTTTGAAGGCCGATCCCGCTGACTCCCAGGCGAAGTTGTTGCTGGGGATGGTTTCAGAAAAGAGTGGTGATCACGCCACTGCAGTGACGATGCTCGAATCTGTGCCGGATTTGGTCAGAAGACAACCGGAAGCCGTGGTTGCGCTTGCCAAATCGTACTATCGCACCGGAGAGCGCATCAAGGCGGCAGACTCTTTGAGCGCACTGGCGAATGGTCCACTGAAGGCTCAAGGCGCGTTGCTAGGAGCGCAAGTTGCATGCGACATGCAAGACTATGAGACAGCCGAAACGTTGCTGAGTGCTATTCCCGCAGAATTCTCAGATGCAACCGCAGCGCGCTACCTCCTGGCTGTAGTGAAATTTCATACCAAGCGATACCAACAAAGTGAACAGATTCTTCAGCGGCTGATCAGCGCGGGCCAGAAAAATGGGGAAATTCTCCGGCTGCTTGGCTGGTGCTACCACAAGACGAATCGTGATGAAGACGCGATTCGCACTTTTCGCGACGCGGTGGAGCTCAACCCAACGGATGAAAGGAATTTCCTGGATCTGGGAGGGTTACTGCTAGAGCAGAGAAAATTCGCAGCGGCGTTGGAATTGGCGAATCGATCCGTGAATGCGTTTCCGGCTTCTGCCGATGCTCTGGTGTTGTTAGGCTCGATTGAACTTGCTACCGAACGTTTCACGGATGCGCTCATGACCTATTCTCGTTCATTGTCACTTGATCCGAGTAATGCCGAAGGGATCCTCGGACTTGCCAGAGCACAAGCCGGCGCGGGAATGGGAGACCATGCGAGGAGGACTCTCGATGAGGCGATCCGGCGTTTCCCTGGAAGGGCTCCTTTCGAAGTCGAACTGGCCCTGTTGCTGTTGAAAGAGAACGAAAATGGGGATTCCAATTCACAAGCACGTACCGAAGAGCTGTTGCAGGCAGCAGCAAAACATGACCCGACGCTTGCCGAGGCGCAGTTCCAACTGGGAGAACTCGCACTGCGCCGAGGACAGACGGCTCTGGCAATCGTGCATCTGGAAAACGCCGTAAGAATTTCTCCCGAGAGTGCTCGGGCACACTTTGCTCTCGCTCGCGGCTATCGCAGGGCCGGCCGCGCTGAAGAGGCAGAGAAAGAAACAGTGTTGTTCGAAAAATTCAAGAAAGGGGACACTCCGGGTGCAACGTCCTCGCCGCCGAATGTCCCGCCCAATGAGTGAGCATCGTTCCACGGATGGCCGTCGCAGCGTGGTGATGGCCATAGTCCGCTGTTTTCTCGCAACCGTTCTGTCGGGTAGTTGCTTCAACCCCCTTTGCGATTCGGAAGCCCAACGTGTCGCCCCGGAAGCCCAGCAAATCTTTATGGACGCGACTGAGCAAGCCGGAATCACGTGGAGACAATTCGCCGGCGAATCGCCGGACCGATTCCTGATCGAAACAATGGGTGGGGGCGCTGCGTTCCTCGATTTAGATGGTGATGGTCTGCTGGATATCTTTTTCGTGAATGGAGGCGAAACGCCGCGCGGCAAGAGCAGTTCACCGGTTCGAAATGCGTTGTACCGAAATCTTGGGAATGGAAAATTCGAAGACCTGGCTGCGAAAGCCGGGGTCGATCGTATCGGTTTTTATGGGATGGGCGTGGCAGTGGCGGACTTTGACAATGACGGTTTCCCCGATCTCTACGTTACCGGGTTCCCCTTTAGCGCATTGTTTCACAACAATCGCGATGGAACCTTCACGGACGTAACCGAGCAAGCTGGCGTAAGAAACGCGGAACGCTGGGCGGCAAGCGCAGCCTGGTTCGATTTCGACCGGGATGGCCTTCTGGACCTGGTGGTTACAAACTACGCGCAATTTTCGTTTGCCGATGAGAAAAAGTGTGAAATCGGCGGTGTGCGGGCGTATTGTGCGCAAACTTCCTATATCGGAATGCCACTGACACTTTTTCACAATGAAGGAAACGGGCGCTTTGCAGACGTCAGCGCACACTCCGGAATGGCCAAACTTGTAGGGCGCGCGTTGGGTGTTGCAGCGGTCGATGTGAACGAGGACGGATGGACGGACCTGTTTGTGGCACGCGACGCTTCAGCCAACCTGCTCTTGATCAACCAAAAGGACGGGACGTTCCAAGACGTAGGGTCCGAAGCAGAGGTCGCTTATGATGCAGCGGGCGTGGCAAAGGCCGGTATGGGTGTTGATGCCGGCGATGTGAACGAAGATGGCAGGCCGGACTTCGTTGTCACCAATTTTAACGACCAATACCATTCCTTGCTCGTAGGAGCAGGTTCCGGGCCCTACAACGATCAGACAGTGGCCTCAGGATTGGCGCGGCTCACCAAGAAATTTGTCGGCTGGGGAGCGCACTTCATTGACTTTGACAACGACGGAAATCTCGACCTACTGATCGTAAATGGCCATATCAACCAAGCCATAGAGTCGACGCGCATGGACGTAAAATACAAAGAGCCCCCCCTGCTGCTTAGAAACGATGGAAATGCCGCGTTCCGGGATATGCGCGAACGGGCCGGCAAGGTATTTCAGTCGAACTACAGCGCTCGCGGGCTTGCAATCGGCGATTGGAATAACGACGGGCGCGCGGACGCTGTATTTACCTGCCCTAACGGCCCGCCCGTGTTGCTGAAAAATATTTCGGAGCCAGAAAACTCTTGGATCGGATTTGAACTGCAGGGAACGACAAGCAACCGAGACGCGATCGGCGCGAAAATTACCGTTGAAGCCGATAGAAGAAAATTGGTGCGTTGGATGACAGGCGGTTCGAGCTATCTTTCTTCCCATGACAAAAGGGTCCTCGTGGGGCTGGGACCTGTTTCTGCGTCGTCAAACCTCCGCGCGGAAATTCGTTGGCCCAACGGGAACGTGCAGAGACTCACAGGATTGAAGCCAAACCGCTATTACCACGTCGTCGAGGCAAGACCGGCGCCGCAAGGAAACGCCGCAGCGCTCGATAATCCTAATTGCCGGCGGTCTTCCAATAAGCTTGATGTCCGATGTAGTCGTCGTCGGCCAGGTTCGCAATGATCAACCGTTTTATCTCGAGGGGGTTAATGGTGCCCTGGCGTTTGTAGACAACCTCTCCGTTTGGCCGGATGAGCATCGTGAAGGGTACCGCAGCATTCCAATCCGCATCGAACGCGGAGAGCAGCGGATAGATGTCGGTAGACCCGAGAATCAGGTTCCGGCTGGTCGCATGCAATTTGCTCAGGACACCCACAACGCCGGGCTGTTCGTCGGGATAATTAATGCTTACGGTCACCATATCAAAGGCTCGGTGGCCGTACATGCGATAGATTGTCTGAAACTCGGGCATTTCTGTCCGGCATGGACCGCACCACGTGGCCCAGAAATTGACCAACAGTAATTTCCCCGAAGCGTTGTTTCTGAGCGCTCTTAGGTCAGCCGCGCTCGCGGCCTGAAGCTGTACCGGCTTCGCTTCAATTTCCGCGAGTTCTTCTTTTCGTCCTTCTTCCTTGTACAGCCACTTTGTGGAGCAGCCAACAGAAGGCGTCTTGGCAACCGGAACGGTCTTACCTTCCAGGATTGCGTCGATAGCGTTTCGTGCGTCGCGGCTCGTGACCAATGTCTCGCGAGGATTGTTATCAACGCGTCCCTGATAGCGCAATTTGCGCTCCGCGTCGAAAATAAAAAGATGCGGAGTCGCAGCCGGTCCGTAGGCTTGCGAAACTTTTTGTGTTTCACCGTCATAGAGGTAGGGAAAATTGAATTGGCGATATTTCGCGCGAACTTTCATGTCCTCGAAGGAATCCCCAGCATCGGTATAGCCCATCTCATCGAGGCGAACAGATTTGGGGCTGTTCGGTTGAATCGCTACGAGAGCGACGCTGTGGCCGGAATAGTCCTCTGCAATCCGTTTGATCCTGCTCTCGTAAAGTTGTGCAGTGGGACAATGATTGCAGGTGAAAGCGATGATCAGAACTTTGCTGCCGGCATAGTCCTTCAAGCAGTGATTCTGCCCGTCAATGCCGGGGAGGCAGAAATCTGGAGCCAGCGCGCCTAGCTCCAAAGGCGGAGGCCCACCCTCATCCGCGATCGCGATGCTGCAGAAGGCCAGTGCGATCGGGAACCACAGGATGCAAAAAGCGCGAAAGGACATTCTCATGGTCGGTAACTCCGAATAGCTCCAGTCTTTCATAACATGGTCCACGGCGATGCGCTCACAGGCGATTCTCACGGGATGAGAATCGCTCAATTTTTGTTGCCATGGTCTGCCGACCCCGCGAAACTTGTGTGCACATAGACAACCATCCATCTTTTTTTCGAAGGTGACTGCTGCTGGCGCTGCTGCTTGCATTCTCCCGAAGTCGTTCCATTACCTAACTTGCGCATTTCAAATATGTTGCCAGTTGGAACGGGCGACTGAAATTTCGGCGCCGGCGGTGATCCGTGGATTTAGGAATTCGTTCTATAAATCGATTTAAACCAAGTCAACAATAGAACCTACCATTCTCGGAGGATGTTCACGGCCTTCTACCAATCGAGAGCCAGAATTACTGTTGACAGGAGCAAGGAGATGGGCGAATAAGCTCACATGTTCAGAGAGCGGGGCGGACGCTTCTCGATTTTGTATTTTCTCAAAATTTCATCGACAAGACTCGAGGCCGCGTCGCGCGAAAACGGACGGTGGGGTATGAACACTTGGCGTGATTGCGCAATTTTCAAGGCGTTGTTCTTTTTCTTTCTATTGGCACTTTGTCTTCCGGGGCTCAATGCCCAGCTTTACACGGGAACAATCTCGGGCACCGTCATGGACCCTTCCTCGGCGGCTGTTCCAACGGCAAGACTGACGCTGTTGGACGTGGACAAAGGATTCTCGTACACAGCGACCGCGGATTCAGAGGGGCGATTTCTCTTCAGGCAGGTCGCTCCGGGAACCTACAACCTCAGCGTAGAGGCGACCAACTTTCAGTCCCAGCGCAAGGATGCCATCAGGTTGGACGTAAGTCAGAACGTCTCGATCAACTTTACGCTGAAGATTGGCTTGGCAACGGAGACGGTGGAGGTCACAGCCAGCTCGGTGCACCTGCAGACCGAAGACGCCGTGACCGGCCAGGTTGTGAACCGTAAGTTCGTGAACGACCTCCCGCTAGTGGACCGCAATTTCACGAACTTGGCATTCCTGGCTCCCGGCATCACAGAATCCAATCTGGGTTATGCAAAGAATTCGAATGGCGGTATTAATTTCTATTCCAACGGCGGCCGGAACTCCACTGCCGATGTTTTGATCGATGGCGCGAGCGCGACCAACTTTGAACAAAACAGCGGAATTCAGAACGTGCCCTATGTTCCGTCGGTGGACTCGGTGGAAGAATTCAAGGTACAGCAGTCAAACTTCACAGCCGAGTTTGGCTTTGCTGGCGGAACGATCGTCAACGTTGTCAGCCGCTCGGGTACCAACCAGTATCACGGCAGCCTCTACGAGTTTTTCCGCAATTCCGTAATGGACGCTAACGAGTGGTTCGCCAACAAGTTCGGAGATCCGATTCCACCACTGAAAAGAAATAACTTTGGGGGAACGTTTGGCGGTCCGATCAAGAAGGACAAAACCTTTTTTTTCTTCGACTACGAAGGGCTGCGGCAGAGAAACTTTTCTTCGGGTACCTTTGGTGTACCCACGGAATGCATGAGAGGGACAGGCCCTTGTCCGTTCGGTCAGTCTGCTTTGGGCAATTTTAGCGAGGTCTGCACTCTAAAAGGCGGCGCGTTTGATTCCGCTGGACGCTGTTCGGACCCGGCAGGTCAAATCTGGGACCCGTACACCGGCACATTCAACTCGGACCCGGCGGGTGATGGCAGCATCGAACCGGGTGCAGTTCGATCCAACTTCGTTCCCTTTAATGACCTGTCGAACTATGCGAGCCCAGGGAACCCAAAACTAAACGGGACGCAGTTCCAGCCGGGCCCCGGAGTTGGCAACCTAATCGATCCCGTGGCCGCAAAGATGCTGTTGCTCTTCCCGCATGCGACGCGGCAGGCAGAGAGCTTCGACGATCTTCAGAACAACAACTTTTCTACGACGGGTACAACCAGCAACTCGGACAATAAGTGGGACATCAAGATCGACCACCGCTTCAGTGAACGCAATTTGCTGAGCGTCAAATACTCGCAGGAGAACGACCATACCACCGGTTTCAACTGCTTCAAGAATTTTGCCGACCCCTGCACTGGTGGACCCAATGATCCTACCCGCCACGTGCTGGCGATTAACCACACCCATACGTTTAGTCCAACACTCGTGATGACCCTCACCTACGGTTGGGTCCGCGGCTTTGACTTCTCACATGGTGTCGGCGGAGAGTTCTCGGATTTCAGTTCTCTGTATGGCAACACCGGATTTCCTGCCTATCTCGACACCGGTTTCAACACGCTTCCTTTTATCGAATTTGGCAACGGCTACAACACGTCCATCGGCTCTCAACCGTTCGCCATACTCCGCGAAGGGCAGGACTCTCATCACCTCGGAGGCGCGGTAAGTTGGCTTCGCGGCAAACATGACCTTAAGTTCGGCGCGGAAGGCCGCCTGCATCGAATCAACTTCGTCCAACCGGGCTGGCCGTCCGGCGACTTCGAGTTTAACCGTCGGTCCACATCGCAAATCTCGAGCGTCACCGACGAAAGCGCTGGCGGAGACTCGCTCGCCAGCTTCCTCACTGGTGTAGGCAATCCGGAGAACAGCGGCGGTGGTTGCACTCCTTGCCAGCAAGGATTCAACAACTTTGTCAGTACGCAAAGCTTCCGGTACGCGTTCTTTGGCCAGGACAATTACAAAGTGACTCCAAAGCTCACGTTGAACCTGGGCCTTCGCTATGAACTCTCGTTGCCGCGCACCGAGCGGTTCAATCGCATGAACTGGCTGGATCCAAACGCCGTCTCGCCGCTTTCCGTGCCCGGAGTGTTTGATACATTGCATGGGGCCGAAGTCTTTGCCAGCTCCCATGACCGCTACAACTACGACACTTTCCATAAGGCCATTCAGCCGCGTCTCGGCTTTGCCTATCAATTGCCCCATTCCTTTGTGATTCGCGGAGGATACGGTATCTACTTTTCGACTCCACGCAGCGGCGCCGCCGGCACCGGCCCGTGGGGCTACCAGGGCTTCAACATTCAGCCGCCCTGGCTGACCACTCTGAATATCGACCATGCAACCCCGTACAACACCCTGAAAAACACCTCCTGCTCGTTCACCGATTCGACAAGCTGCGGCGTCGCACCTGCCCCGGGGAGCTCCCTCGGAGCGTTCAACGACATCGGATTCGACGCGGTAGGTCCGATAAAGAGGATCAGTCGGAACATTCCCTATGAGCAGTCCTGGAGTTTCGGATTCCAAAAAGAACTCCCCGGAAAAGTACTGTTGGATGCCTCGTACGTCGGCAAGAAGGGGACCCATCTCTACCTCGGCGGATTTCGCAATCAGAACTATCTACCCGCCAGCGCCATCGCAGGCTTGACGCCAGACGAAATTGGCAGCCTGAACGACCAGGTGGCAAACCCATTCTTCTACGATCCGACCACGACAGGACATGTCGGGCAGCCTTGCGATAACACTCATTTCATCTGCGATCCGACGAGTCCACTTTCGGGGCCAACCGTATCGCAATATCAGCTCTTGGTTCCATTTCCTCAATACACTTCCTTTTCCGGGGATTCCCCGCCGATCGCAGATTCCATTTATCACGCGCTCCAGGTTCGCGTCGAAAGAGAGTTCTCAAATGGCCTGCAGTTTTTGCTGACGTATACATGGTCAAAATCCATTGACAACGCCTCCGCCACGGATGACAGCATCTCCTGGCTAGGAGGCGGCTCGACCGACGGTAGCACTCTCACGGTGCAAAATCCGTTCGATCTGCGCGCCGAGCGGGCACCGTCCGTATACGATATCCCGCATGTGCTGCAATTCAGCTACGTTTACGAACTACCGATTGGCAGGGGAAGACAATTTGGCAGGCAGATGCATCCCGTACTCAATGCGATCGTTGGCGGCTGGCAGGTCAACGGAATCGTCCGCATCGACAATGGCCGCCCTATCATCCCCGGATTGGACAGCTCGAACCCGATACCAACCTATGGCCAACGGCCGAATCTGACTGGAACGCTCAAGCGCGCTTCAGGCAGCCCTCAAGGTTCCACCGATCCGGATACGGGAACCAGTTATTTTGCCAATCCAGACGCTCTTTCGCAGACGCCCGACAACACCTTCGGAACCGCCGCAAGGACACTCGGCAGCGTTCGTCAACCAGGAGCGAGGGATGTGTCTATGTCGCTCTTTAAGGAATTCCCGCTGGGAATTGTTCGCGAAGGGATGCGCTTGCAGTTCCGCGCGGAATCTTTCAACACCTTTAACCATCCGCACTTCAATGGACCCAACGCGAACGTCGGAGCCAGCGACTATGGATTCATCTCAAGCACAATCGGCAGCCCCCGGGAGCTGCAGTTAGCGCTCAAACTTTACTTCTAGGCTTTCGGCCACCCCCGGAAAACCGAGGGATGAGGTGGTAGCGACTCCCAACGCCCACCTCGTCCCCGGAGAACAGCCTAAAGTCATAAGACATTTGTTGGTTTCAAACTTCCGCAACCAAGCACTTCTCGGCAGGAGAGTAGTCATGAAATTTTGTCTAATCGTGCGCGTCATATGGTGCCAACTTGCATTTGCGTTGTCGTTGGTAAGCGGATTAGCTCACGTCACCTACGCTCAAACGATCGAAGTCGACATCAGGCCAGGTCACTCGACGAACACCTTCAAGCCCAGCGAAGCGCTAGGCGCCGGTGTTGACCGCATACCGCTTGCGGCAACCGACAAGATTTTTACCGAACCGGTCCTTAAGCAGATCCTGTCGACGGGATGGCAAACCGTCAGCTATCGGCAGAACACCGAGTTATACGTGGAAGCCTGGCACTGGAACTCCAAAGGCACATGGAGTGAGCCCGGTCAAAGGGGCTATTTCGTTGGAGACGCAACGCCCACGGAATTCATTCGTCATTCGTTTGGATATCCGCTGCCTCATGCAGGATTTTCGCAGCCCGACGGGCGCGGCTACTCGCGTCTTACCGACGGCGACGTCAGCACTTACTGGAAGAGCAATCCTTACCTGACGAAAGCTTATACGAGCGAGGACGACACACTGCATCCTCAGTGGGTTGTTGTGGACCTCGCAAGCCTGCAGGATGTCAACGCCATTCAGATCGATTGGGCGGATCCTTACGCGAAACGTTACCTGGTCCAGTATTGGACTGGTTTGAATCCGATTCGCGAGGCCGCTGCGGGATCTTGGGTCACGTTTCCCGGAGGTGCCGTCACGGACGGCAAAGGAGGGAAAGTAACCCTCCAGTTGTCGCGCAACCCGCTGCCTGCGCGGTGGATGCGAATCTGGATGACCGAGTCCTCGGAAACTTGCGACACGCATGGCTCTCAGGATCGTCGCAACTGCCTGGGTTACGCCATCAAAGAACTTTACGTCGGAACGACAACCAAGGACGGCAAATTCCACGACGTTGTTCGACACACTGCAGACCGCGCCCAGTCGAACACGTTCTGTTCCTCTGTCGATCCATGGCACGAAAACTCGGTCATCAACGATCGCGCTGACCAGGTCGGGTTTGATCTTTTCTATACCAGTGGTATCACCCGTGGGCTACCGGCAATGATTCCGGTCGCCATGTTGTACGAGACCCCCGAGAATTCCGTGGCCCAGCTGAAGTACCTCAAAGCGAGAGGCTATCCAATCTCGTATATCGAAATGGGAGAGGAGCCCGATGGCAAACACACTCTGCCGGAGGACTACGGAGCGTTGTACCTTCAATGGGCGACCGCGCTGCACAAAGTTGATCCCAGCTTGAAGTTGGGCGGACCGATTTTCGAAGGCGTGAATAAAGACATCGAGGTGTGGCCTGACGCTCGTGGAAGGACGTCATGGATGGGACGATTTTTCGACTATTTAAGAGAGCACAATCGCCTCAACGATCTCTCATTTATTTCCTTCGAGCACTATCCTTTCGAGCCCTGCAAACTGCAGTGGAGCGATCTATACGATGAGGCAAATCTCACGCGTCATATTCTTCAGGTCTGGCGGGAAGACGGACTCCCTCCGGGTGTTCCTATGTTTATCAGCGAAACCAACATAGCCGCGGGCTCCGACGAATCTTTTGTGGACATTTTCGCGGCGCTTTGGTGGGCGGACTTCGTCGGAGCGTTCTTTGAAGCCGGAGGAAACGCCGTCTATTACTTCCACTATATTCCGCTGGGACAATCCCTAGGCTGCCACAATACGTCGCCAGGTACGTTCAGTATGTTCACTACGACGAAGGACTACGAGCTGCAGCAGCCAACATCGCAATACTTCGCTGGGAAAATGATCACACAAGAGTGGGTACAACCAGGCAACGGCGACCACAAAGTATTTCCAAGCACCAGCGACGTAGACGTACAAGATGGCGCAGGCCATACGCTTGTGACCTCTTACGCCGTGTTGCGCCCAGACGGAGAATGGTCGTTGATGCTGGTCAATAAAGACCAACTAAATCCACACCCCGTGCACATCGTTTTTGAAGGTGAAAAGGAGACTAGGCACTTTACGGGGCAAGTAGGCGTGGTCACGTTTGGAAGTGAACAGTATCAGTGGCATTCGAACGTCAAGGGCGGCACTGCTGATCCTGACGGACCAGAAGCGAGGTCCTCGGTGACCGCTCCGAAGGACGGAGTGTTCACCTTGCCGAAGGCGTCAGTCACGGTGATACGAGGAAGACTCGCTGGGAGTCTCTAGTGAATCGTGGAGGCGGGGGAGTCGGAATATTCAGCGGTATTGAAAACATGCAACTTAACTTATTGATTTTTCGAGACGCTCAAAACGCTGAAAACGACGAAATTGCGCCTAACTGGAACGTATCGCGAAGTGGTACCAGGGCAAGAGCGAAACGCTCAAGTCTCGAGGTTGGCTTCAATTTGGAAGGTAACTGGACCGTACGAGACTGGTTCAGATTATGGGTGATTGGCTGGGAGTACCCGGAACTGGCGCTTTCCTTCAATGCGGTACGTTGCGAAGTCTGCATGATCAACGGTAAGAATTACAGAAAGAAATTCACGCTTCGCAAGATACACGAGCGTGCCATCAGCAAAATCCATG
>WNFO01003440.1_pt1 | contig 17638 bp, 14 predicted proteins | sample 5400251 | NCBI WGS metagenome assembly WNFO01 (sample SAMN13153354, study PRJNA577476) | soil metagenome | isolation source: 100 cm saprolite under Madrone tree | place: USA:California | collected 2016-06-14
GTGCGGCTGTCGCTCGAGGGCGCCGACACTGCCGGACTGATGGAGATGTCGGGAGACCCGAGCCTGATGTTCGAGGCGATCAGCAACCTGGTGGACAACGCGATCAAGTTCACGCCCGCCGGGGGGCACGTCAAGGTGCGCACCTTCCGCTCGAAGGGCCGCTTCGGGATCGAAGTCAGTGATACCGGGCCCGGAATTCCGGAGCCGGAGCGCGAGGCGGTGCTGCGGCGCTTTTATCGCCGGGAAAAGAGCCGTCATGCGCCCGGAAGCGGCCTGGGCCTGAGTCTCGTCGCGGCCATCGCGAAGCTGCACGGTCTGAGTCTCACGATCGAGTCTGCCCAGCCGGGCTGCTGCGTGAGACTCACGCGCGAGGAACTGTTGGACTCGGCGGTCTCTCCCACCCCGGGGGTGCGCGGCGCGCGATCTGGTCAAGAAACGCGCGCCACGGTCTCTTAGAGATCGGCGATCAGCCGGCCCGCGTTGAAGATCCCGTTCGGGTCGAAGCGTAGCTTCAGGCGGCGGTGGATGCTGGCAACGGCTGGCTGCAGCGGATGAAAGCGTCCGTTAAGGGCCGGGCCACGCCAGCAGAGCGCGGAGCCTCCGACGTCGGAGGCAACTTTGCGGACGTCGACGTGGCCGAGCTCACCGGCATACCAACGCAACGCGCCGCCCCAGTCGATGAGCGGCTCGCCCGGCAGATCCAGAGGCGGCGTGGCGGCGGGCACAGACAGACGCCAGACCGTAGTGCTGCTAAAGAGTGGATGCCTGCAATGACGCATGGAGTTCCACCATTCCTCGGCTAATGCTGGCTCGACGCGCTCGCCCCCGATATGCTCGCGCGCGGAGCGCACAGCCGGCGCGGCGCCGGACAGACGCAGCCAGACGCTTCCCTCGGCCCATGCGGCGCCCGAGATCGGCAGCGGTTGACCGGCCCAGCGGTTGAAGGCCTCGACCGCCTCGCGCGCCGCCATGGTGAGCCGCAAGGTTTCCTCGGCCCGCGGCCGTGGGAGCACCTTGAGCGAGACTTCAGTGATGACCCCGAGGATTCCCATCGAGCCGCACAGCAATCGCGACACGTCGAACCCTGCGACGTTCTTCATCACCTGCCCGCCGAAGCGCAGCAGCTCGCCGTCTGCACCGAGGAGTGATGCTCCCAACACGAAGTCGCGGGCGGCGCCAACGTACATGCGGCGCGGTCCGGACAAGCCTGCTGCGATCACGCCGCCGATGGTCGGGTCGCCGTCGAACGCGGGAGGCTCGAAGGCGAGGAACTGATCGCGTTCCGCGAGAGCACGCTCTATTTCCGAGAGCGGCGTGCCGCATCGCGCCGTGAGCACCAGCTCGGAGGGCTCGTAGTCGATCACACCGCGGTAGGCTCGCAGATCAAACGGCTCGCCCGCGACGCGTTCACCGTAGAAGTCTTTGGTGCCCGCGCCTCGCAGGCGCAATGGCTGGCGCGCGCGCTGTGCTGTGACCACGCGCTCACGCATCTCGTGCAGCGCGGCCGCGATTATCGCGTTCATGTTAGAAGCGTGGCAGCTCGGGATGAGCCAGTGCGCCTGCCCGCACGTGCATCTTCCCGTATTCGGCACAGCGCGCCAGTGTGGGAATGGCCTTGCCCGGATTGAGCAGACCCGCCTCGTCGAAGGCTGCCTTCACCCCGAAGAAGGCGGCGCGCTCGGCTGCAGAGAACTGCACACACATCGAATTGATCTTCTCGATCCCCACGCCGTGCTCGCCCGTGATCGTGCCGCCGAGGTGCACACACATCTCGAGGATCTCGGCTCCGAAGCGGTCCGCCTGCTCCCATTCCCCGGGCTTGTTGGCATCGAAGAGGATCAGCGGGTGCAGGTTGCCATCGCCTGCGTGGAAGACGTTCATGCACCTCAAGCCGTAGCGGGCCTCCATCTGCTCGATGGCCTTGAGCATGGGGCCCAGGCTCTTGCGGGGGATCGTGCCGTCCATGCAGTAGTAGTCCGGAGAGAGCCGACCGGCGGCGGGAAAGGCGCTCTTGCGGCCGGACCAGAAACGCAGCCGCTCGCTCTCCGAGCTCGACACGGTGATGGCCGTCGCACCGCGGGAGCGCAGCAGGCGCTCGATTTCGGCGACTTGATCGGCGACTTCCTCCGGCGTGCCATCCGCTTCGGCCAGCAGGATCGCTTCCGCGGTGAGGTCATACCCCGCCTGCACGAACGGCTCAACGGCCGCGGTGGCCTTTCGATCCATCATCTCGAGGCCGGCCGGAATGATTCCGGCGGCAATGATCGCGGCGACTGCATCGCCTGCCGCGCCAACGTCGGCGAACGATGCCATGACCACTCGGGCGAGCTGCGGGCGCGGGATGAGCTTGACGGTGACTTCGGTGACGACCAGCAGCAAGCCTTCAGAGCCGATCGCCACCGCGAGCAGATCGAGCCCCGGTCTGTCCGGGGCGCGTCCACCCAGCTCGAGCAGCTCGCCATCCATGGTCAAACCGCGCAGGCCGAGCACGTTGTGCACCGTCAGGCCGTACTTCAAGCAGTGCACGCCGCCCGAATTCTCGGCGACGTTCCCGCCGATCGAGCAGGCAAGCTGCGACGAGGGGTCCGGGGCGTAATACAGGCCGTGCGGCGCCGCTGCCTCCGATACCTGCAGATTGCGCACGCCCGGCTGCACACGCGCGATCCGCTCCAGCGGATCAATCTCCAGGATCCGGTTCATGCGTGCAAGCGACAGCAGTACACCGGCGGAGTGCGGCGTCGCTCCGCCGGAGAGGCCGGTACCGGAACCGCGGGCGACCACGGGAACCTCGAGCCGGTGGCAGGCGAGGAGCGCCTGACGGGCTTCCTCTTCAGAGCGCGGCAAGGCGACCAACATCGGTAGCTGGCGAAACGCCGTGAGCGCGTCGCACTCGTAAGGGCGCAGCTCCTCTTCGCTGGCGAGCACGCTGTCGGCGGGAAGCACCCGCCGCAGGGCGGCCTCGACCTCGACTCGTCTCATACGATCATCGTAACGCGACTGCGCTGTGAAGCTCGAGACCCGCCGTCAGGCGGCTCAGATACCATCTCGTGAACTTGTCTACGGGGCCTTCGGTGAACGGGGAGTACGGCCCAGGCTGGTAGGCGGCACTGCTGACGCCCTGCTGTGTGCGCTCCACCAGCGAGCTGTCCTGAGCGTTCGTCGCGAGCCACACCGAAGTGAGCCGGTCGAGATCGTAATCGACGCCTTCCTGCGCGTCCTTGTGCACCAGCCACCTCGTCCGCAACAGCGTTCTGTGCGCAGTGACCGGCAGCACCGAGAAGGTGACGATGTGGTCGCTCATGAAGTGGTGCCAGGAGTTCGGCTGTGTCCAGACGGACAGCCCGCCGAGATCGGCCCGCGGCAGCGCGCCGAGGAGCTTGCGGCAGGCGATCTTGGTATCGATCGTCTGCGATTCACCGCTACGGGCGATCGGCAGGCGAATGGTTCGAAAGCCGGTTACGTCCTCGAGACGGTCGATCTCCGCCGACGGCAGCCCGCACCCTTCCCAGCGCGCGTGCTCGCGTGCGACGACGTCCTCGAACTCCTTCATCTGCGCCAGGTTGTCGGGGGAGGGGGCGTAGCCGAAGCCGGGCTCGAGCAGCGGGACCGTCAGCTCCGGATGGTTCGCGGCGCAGTGATAGCACTCGCGATTGTTCTCCATCGTCAGCTTCCAGTTGCCCTCCTCGAGGATGTCCTTCTGGAATGCGACCTTCGTGTTGCGCACCTCATGGGGAGCGATGTAGGGCTCGAGCGCCGCGCGCAGGGCGTCGAGCCCTGGCGCGGGAGTCTCCGCCAGGCAGATGAACAGCAGCCCGGCGAGGCTCGCGACGTGCACCGGCTTGAGCCTGATCTGGCTGCGGTCGAACTCCTCGCCCATGTTCTTGCAGTGAATCAACTCCCCGCGCAGGTTATACGTCCATTGGTGATAGGGGCAGACCAGGTTGCCGACGATCCCGTGTCCGGGCGGCCGCAACCGCAGTCCACGGTGCCGGCAGACGTTGTGGAAGGCGCGCACCGCAAGATCGTCGTCGCGCACGATGATGATCGAGTCGGGGCCTATCTCGACCGTGAAGAAGTCGCCGGGCTCGGGAATCTCCGGCTCGACACCGACATAGATCCAGTGGCGTCCGAAGATCAGTCTCACGTCCAGGTCAAAGATCTCCTCGCTCAGATGGAACTGGGCCGGCAAGGTGTAGCCGGGTCTGCGAGCGGCGATCAGGCGATCAGGCTGGCGATGTCCAGGGAGTCTCTCATCGGGTGCGCTTCGGGCGTAGCAGTCGAGGGGTCCATGCTCGCGCGTGAGGGCGAGGGCGACTTGTGCTTTTGCGATAGGCGATGGTCGGATTACGACCGCGATTCGCAGTATACGCCCGCCGGTGGCCAAGCTTGCGGCGCCTCAATCCCCCACCCGGCCCAGGGGGAACCAGCCGGCAGCTTGGCGGTGGCGTACAAGACCGTGTCGCGAATTGACCAGCAACCGCACGTCCTCTCACGATACTGTCCGAGCATCTGCAACTGCGGACATCTCCAATGGACGAAGCCCAATCCCCGCGCCGCCGCGCCGGCGGACGCGAAGCCAAGCGCGCCGCGCGCGCTGCGCGCGCCGGCGTGTCGGTTCCGTACATCACCCGCAAGATTCCCTACTACGAGGTGCTCGACGCAGACGGCTTGGCGCTGATCGAGCGCAACGCCGACACCATCCTCGAGGAAATCGGCATTGAATTCCGCGGTGATCCCGAGTCGCTCGACCTCTGGAAGAAGGCCGGAGCCGACGTGCAGGGCGAGCGCGTGCGCTTTCCGCGCGGCATGTGCCGCAGCCTGGTGCAGGCTACGGCGCCGCACGACTTCGTGCAGCATGCGCGCAATCCCGAACGCAATGTCCACATCGGCGGAGCCAATACCGTGTTTGCGCCCGCCTACGGCTCGCCGTTCATCCGCAGTCTCGACGAAGGCCGTCGCTACGGCACGATCGAGGACTTCCGCAACTTCGTGAAGCTGGCCTACGCGTCGCCGTTCATCCACCACTCCGGCGGCACGATCTGCGAGCCGGTCAATCTGCCGGTCAACAAGCGGCATTTCGACATGGTGTACAGCCACATGAAGTACAGCGACAAGCCCTTCATGGGCTCGGTCACTGCAGCGGAGCGCGCCCAGGATACCGTGGAGATGACCAAGATCCTGTTCGGGGAGCAGTTCACCGATCCGCTCACCGGCAGACCCAAGACCTGCGTCATCAGCCTCATCAACGCCAATTCGCCACTGACCTTCGATTCCACCATGCTCGGTGCCGCCAAGGTCTACGCCCGCGCCAACCAGGCCTGCATCATGACGCCGTTCATTCTCGCGGGCGCCATGTCCCCGGTCACCGTCGCTGCCACCGCGGCGCAGACCCTGGCCGAATCGCTGGCCGGCATGGCCCTGACACAGCTGGTGAACCCGGGCGCGCCGGTCGTACTGGGCAGCTTCGCCTCGTCGCTTTCGATGCAATCCGGCGCACCGACGTTCGGCACGCCGGAACCGGCCTTGGTGCTCTACGTGATGGCGGCGCTGGCGCGCCGTCTTGGCGTGCCGTTCCGCTCCGGCGGCGGTCTGTGCGCCTCCAAGATTCCCGACGCTCAGGCCGCGTTCGAATCCGCCAACACTCTGCTGCCCACGTGTCTGGCGGGCGTGAACTTCGTGCTCCATACCGCCGGCTGGCTCGAGGGTGGCCTGTCCATGGGCTACGAGAAGTTCATCATGGACGCCGACCAGGCCGGCATGATGCACACGCTGCTCGCGGGGGTCGACTTGTCCGAGAATGGCCAGGCCATGGATGCGATCCGCGAGGTGGGTCCCGGGAAGCACTTCCTCGGCTGCGCTCACACGCAGGCCAATTTCGAGACCGCCTTCTATCGCTCGCCCATCGCCGACAACAACAGCTACGAGCAATGGGAGGCCGAAGGAGCCAAAGATCTCGCCCAGCGAGCCAATGCGGTGTGGAAGAAGATGCTGGCGGAATACGAAGCCCCGCCGCTCGACCCGGCGATCGACGAGGCGTTGCAGGACTTCATGGGTCGCCGCAAGGCATCATTCCCCGACAGCAGTTACTGACCTGACGCGCCACGCGCTTCGTGGTGTCCGCACCGTTAGCAAGACGGCGCGCTGCTCAGGCCCCGCCGCGCGCGCCGCTCTCGCCTCGAGCCTTCCGTCGCGGGCTTGGGTGCCGGCAGTGTCACCACCGCGCGCAACTTCTCGAAACGGGCGGTCTTGTGCGGTATCGCCATCGCCTCGACGAAGAATTCCTGGAAGCGCGGCTCGACAGCGGTTTCGACTTTCTCCACCCGCCGCACCAACTGCTCGATGTCGCGCCGTGCCTGCTCGTCGAGCAGCGCGATGCGCGCGCCGGTGCCGGCTGCGTTGCCGGCGGCGCTGACATTCTCCAGCGCGCAGTCGGGAATCATGCCCAGCACCATGGCGTACTTCACGTCGATATGGCTGCCGAAGGCGCCCGCCAGTCGGATGCGGTCAACCGCTTTGACACCGAGGCGCTCCATCAACAGGTTGACCCCGGCGTACAGCGCGGCCTTGGCGAGCTGGATAGCCCGCACGTCCGACTGCGTGATGCGCAGCGCAGCGGTGCTCCCGGGCCCCTCATACACCGTGTAGGAGAAGGTGCGGCCTTCCGGCTGGATGCGCGGGCTGCGCGCGGCGAGTGCGCCATCAACCACGCCATCCTGGCTGATGATGCCGGCAAGATACATTTCCGCTATCGCCTCGATGATGCCGGAACCGCAGATGCCGGTGACGCCGGTGGCCGCAATCGCCGTGGAGAACGCGGGATCGTCCGACCACAGCTCGCAGCCGATCACCTTGAAACGCGGCTCCAACGTGGCCGGATCGATGCGCAGCCGCTCGATGGCCCCCGGGGCGGCGCGCTGGCCGGAACTGATCTGCGCGCCCTCGAAGGCCGGACCGGTCGGGCTGGAGCACGCGAGCAGGCGGTGGCGGTTGCCGAGCACGATCTCGGCGTTGGTGCCCACATCGACCAGCAGCGTCACTTCGTCCGCCAGATCGGGCCGCTCGGCCAGGATGACGCCCGCAGCGTCGGCGCCTACGTGACCGGCGATGCAGGGCAACACATAGACGCGCGCGTTCGCGTTGATGGCGAGGTCGAGCTCGCTCGCCCAGAGCGTGATCGCCGCATCCGTTGCCAGGGCGAAGGGCGCCCCGCCGAGCTCGACCGGACTGATGCCGAGCAGCAGGTGGTGCATGATCGGATTGCCGACAAAGGTCGCCTCCAGGATGTCTGTCATCCCGATGCCGGCCTGCTTCGCCACCTCCGCTGCGAGCGAGTTGATCGCGCGGCGCACCGCGGCGGTCAGGTCGCGCTCGCTGCCCGGATGCATCATGACGTACGAGACGCGGCTCATGAGGTCCTCGCCGAAGCGGATCTGCGGATTCATGGTGCCGGCCGTGGCGAGCACCTTGCCGCTGGCGAGATCGCACAGGTGGATCGCGATCGTAGTCGAGCCGATGTCAACAGCGATGCCGTAGGCGTGATTGTGAAAGCCCGGCCACACGACGATGATCTGCTTGCCACCGTGCACCGCGACGGTGACTTTCCACCCGCCCTGGCGCAGCGCCTGCTGCAGCTGCTGCACGGCGCGCACGTCGCATGCAAGCCCTGTCAGATGCCATTCCAGCTCGAGCGCATCGCACAGCCGCCGCAGGTCCCCTGAAGGGTTGTGCATGTCGGGAGGCTGCACCTCGACATAGTGCAGACGCACGACGGGATCGACCGTGATATCGCGCGCTTCGGCCGCTTTGCGCACCACCTGGTGATGCACCTGGCATTCCGGCGGGACGTCGATGACGACATCCCCCTCGATGCGCGCCTGACACGACAGACGGCGCGCGGCGGGCATGGCGTTGGCGTTGACAAAGCGCTGTTCGGCTTTGGCGGAAGGCGACAGATGCTCGGCCAGCGACACCACCCCGTGCTTGGGGAATTCGCCCTCGGCGACCTCGATCTGGCAGCGCCCGCACAACCCGCGTCCGCCGCACACCGAGTCGATGTCGACGCCGAGCGCGCGCCCCGCCTGCAGCAGCGGAGTGCCGAGCGCGAAGCGCCCGCGCCGCCCGGAGGGCATGAACACAACGAGTGCGTCAGGTGTGCTCAAGAGGAGGGCACCGACTCGTTGGGACGACCCCGACGGCCGCTACCCTCGCGCCGGCCGCGAGCCGCTTGGCCATCGGCTCCGGGCTGTGGGGCGACCCGGAACTTGCTGATCCAGCGCATGCAGTTCTCGTCGTGACCCATCAACACGTCGGCGGCCATGACGGCGCGCACCAGCTCCTCCTGCATCGGGTTGGTGATCGCCGAGGTCATGCCGCTCGCGATGACCATGGGCAGGAAGGCCGCATTGATGCCTTCGCGCGCCGGCAGCCCGAAACTGACATTGGAGGCGCCGCAGGTGGTGTTCACCTTCAGCTCGCTCCTCAGACGGTGCAGCAGCCTCATGACCTGCACACCCGCCTGGCTGACGGCGCCGATGGGCATGACCAGCGGATCAACGACGACATCGCAGGCGGGAATACCGTGATCCGCCGCGCGGTGTACGATCTTGCGGGCGACCTCAAAGCGCACGTCGGGGTCCTCCGAGATGCCGGTTTCATCGTTGCTGATAGCGACGACGGCCGCCCCGTATTTCTTCACCAGCGGCAGCACGGCCTCGAGCCGCTCCTCCTCGCCGGTCACCGAGTTAACGAGCGGCTTGCCGCGGTATACCTTGAGGCCGGCTTCCAACGCCGCGACGATCGAGGAGTCGATCGACAGCGGCACGTCTACGAGGGACTGCACCAGCTGCACGGTCTTGGCCAGGATGGCCGGCTCATCCGCCAGCGGGATACCGGCGTTGACGTCAAGCATGTGCGCGCCGGCCGCCACCTGCGCGAGCGCGTCGGATTCGACCCGGGAGAAGTCGCCGGCGACCATTTCCGCCGCGAGCATCTTGCGTCCGGTCGGGTTGATGCGCTCGCCGATGATGACGAACGGCCGCTCGAAGCCGATGACCAATTCGCGCGTCGCCGAACTGATGATGGTATCTGTCATGCCAGTGCCTTTTTCTCCGCCAAGCGTTTATCCCGGTCGGGGTACCAGGGAATCCGGGGACCGAGCACGCCCGCGCGCTCGACGATCTCCGGCACGAACTCCTCCATCCTGAACGCCATCAGGTGCACCCCGGCGACCCCGCGCATCTCGCGCACCTGCTGCACCAACTCGACCGCGATGGCGACGCCTTCCTGCTTCGGCTTTTCCGCGCCCGCCAAGCGCTTGATCACCGTGTCGGGAACGTGCACGCCCGGCACGTGCTTGCGCATCCACTCCGCAGTTTTGGCGGAGGGCAGCGGGCCGATGCCGGGAAGGATGAACACCTTGTCCAGCAGGCCGAGGTCCTCGACCCCGCGCACAAACAGCTGCAGCCGCTCGAGATCGAAGCAGTACTGCGTCTGGATGAACTGCGCACCGGCTTCGACCTTCTTCGCCAGCCGGTGGGGGCGCCACGCGAGTGGTTCGGCAAACGGGTTCTCCGCGGCGCCGAAGAACACGCGCGGCGCAAACGTGATCTTGCGCCCACTCTGGAAGTGGTGCTCGTCGCGCAGAGTCTTTCCCAGGGCGAGGAGCGACACCGCATCGAGATCGAACACGGGCTTGGCCTGCGGATGATCGCCCGCCTGCACGCCGTCGCCGGTCAGGCACAGCATGTTGCACACGCCCATCGCCGCGCCGCCGAGGATGTCGCCCTGGATGGCGATGCGGTTCCTGTCGCGGCAGGAGATCTGCATGATCGGCGCGTAACCGACGCGGGTCAGTAGCGCACACACAGCAATGCTGGACATGTGACAGTTGGCCCCAGACCCGTCAGTGGCGTTGATCGCATCGACGTAGCCGTCGAAGATGCGCGCACGCTTGTAGACATCTTCCGGGTCGGCCGAATCAGGGGGCGCGAGTTCGGTGGTGACGGCGAACGCGCCGGAGCGCAGCACGCGCTCGAAGCGCCCGGGGGAAGTGTGACCCGGCAGGATGGGCAGCGGATAGCCTGGGACCGGTTCGTCTTCGAAGATCATGATGTGATCTAAGCGGGTTTGCGCCGCGCGTCCTCGGCCGCCGCGCCTTTCTCGCGCATCACAGCCAGCCAGGCCGAACGGCCCTTGAGGCGGTGATCCACCGCAAACTGCACATTACGGATGGCAGCGCCGTTTCGCATCTGATTGCTGCCCTTCCAGGCCAGCACCCACACGCAGATCATCTCCGGCTTGACCTCGCAATGGCCATCATCGCGCACGCCGCCGCACGGGCCGTTGCGCAGACCCTTGGGACAGTTCATCGGACAGGACATGCCCGTCGAGGACAGCACGCACTGCCCGCACATCTGGCAGTCGAACATGAATCCCTTGAGGTGGCGCTCGACCGCCGCCACCGGGCGCTCCAATCTCTGGTACCCGAGAGCGCGTGCGACAGGATGCAATCGCAGGCACAGATCTTCGAAGATTTGGTACACGCGTTCGAGCAGACGTGCATGGCGCACCGACCAGAGCCTGACGGCGTACATCAGGCCCCTCCGCCCGGCTCTGGTTTGGGCTCTGGCTTGCCGGCCGTAACGCCGTGCGCGCGGATGAGCGCGTCCAGGTCGGCATCGGTGTAGCGGGCTTCCAGTCGTGCCGCCTCGGCGCGCGCCTCCGCCTCGATATCATCGCCGCACTCACGCAGATCGGCGCGCTGCCACTCCGACAGGTAGGCGTCCGAGCTGCCGCGTCCTGCACGCATGGCGGCCCGGTCGATGGCTTCCTGGAAGCGCGGTGCCAGCAACACCTTGGCCGTTTCGCGCCCGCGCCTGCCGATGATCTGCGAGGGAATATCGCGCCAGGAGATGAGAATCAGCTTGGGCATACCGCGGCTTGCGCAGAGAACGCGGCGAGCGAGGTGTGCAGCTCGCCGTAGCCGGTGCGGTGTAATTCGAAGGCCAGCCCGAGCCGAGCCGCCGCACGGCGCGCCATCTCCGTCAGCTCGGCGTTCTCGGTTTGGGCGAGGAATACCAGGCGCCGGTAGTTGCCGAAGTAAGTGGCGGCAAGCTCGGGGAAGCGGTCGATCCCCAAGCCGCGGATCACCAGCCGCTCGAAATGACGGGCGAGAAAGTCGGTGAGGTAGAAAGTCCCGGGCTCGCTCGCCGCGAGCGCGGCAAACGTGCGCTGACCGGCGTAGAACTCGTAGCAATGCGCGCCGGGAATGCGCTCGACGCCTTCCTCGGCCAGCATCGTGTCGAGCCGGCCGCCCGTGCCGCAGTCCCCGTAGGCGACGAAGATGCTGTGGTATCGGCTGCGCGCCTTGCGGATCTGCTCGCGCACGGCCTCGGGAATGCGTGCCGGATAGTTGTGCAGCTCGGCCGGCAGGCACTGCACATCAAGAAGGGTCCAACCGTTCGCGCTGCGTAGCGCAACGATTTCGCGTGCCAGCGCGCCGCAGGCTATCACCAGGGAACCACGTGCATCCGGCGGCCGGGTTTTCGCCTCTGGCGTCATCAAGCCGCCGCCGCGGCGGCCGCAGCGCCCGCAGCCGTGCGCCGCGCCGCAATGAGCGCCTTGGCCGTCTCCACTGCGATCCCGGCATCGCGGCAGTAGGCGTCAGCGCCGACGGCCTTGCCGAATTCTTCGTTGAGCGGCGCGCCACCGACGAGCACGATGTACCTGTCGCGCAGCCCCTTGGCCTTCATCTCGTCGATCACGACCTTCATGTACGGCATCGTCGTGGTCAGGAGCGCCGACATGCCGAGAATGTCCGGCTGGTGCTGCTCAAGGGCCGCGAGGTACTTCTCGACCGGGTTGTTGATGCCGAGATCGATGACTTCGAAGCCGGCGCCCTCCATCATCATCGACACCAGGTTCTTGCCGATGTCGTGGATGTCTCCCTTGACGGTGCCGATGACCATCTTGCCGATCGGCTCGGCGCCGGTCTCGGCGAGCAGGGGGCGCAGAATCGCCATGCCGCCCTTCATGGCGTTGGCCGCCTGCAGCACCTCCGGCACGAACAGAATGCCGTCGCGGAAATCGATGCCGACGATCTGCATGCCGCCGACCAGCGCCTTGTTCAGCACCTTCTCCGGCCCCCAGCCGCGCTTCAGCAGAATGCGGGTGGCTTGCTCGACTTCGGCCTTGAGGCCGTTGTACAGATCGTCATAGACCTGCTCGGTCAGCTCCTCGTCGTTGAGGCTATTGAGGTCGAATTCAGCTTCGTCGGCCATGCTGGTCTCCGCTCGTAACGCTCCACCCGTGCGGGTCGAGTTTCGCACGCTAATGCTAGGTGCACCCCGCCGCCGCCGCTGGTGGGATTGCGACGAGGGGTTGTCTAATTGCGACCCCTAGCCGCTTTACGACAAGTGTCCGCCCGGCCCGCTTGACAATAAATCGGACGGCGGCCGTCCCAAGACCAGCAGGTTCCCTCGCGTCGTAACGAGGGTGCTGCGTGTCGCAGCCGGACAATTGCGTGGAGCTGTGGTGCCTACACTCCCGGGCTGCCCATCCCTTTGAGTCAAGACCCCACGCATGACGATTCGGATCGACGACAGGATCTCCTACGTCCTGACTGCCAGCTGCGCCAGCCGTCTCGGGACCGTTGCCGCAGTGTCCACCTTCCTGGCGCAGCGCGGCTGCTACATCACGGAGATGCAGCAGTTCGATGACGTCCTCACCGAACGCTTCTTTCTGCGCGCCACTTTTTACGCCGATCCGCAGAAGACGCCCGATCACGCGGCGTTGCGAGCACAGTTCGTCGAGCTCGCCACGCGGGAGGAAATGGAATGGGAGATCCACGACATCCGCCAGCGCACACGGGTCCTGCTGATGGTGTCGAAGCTCGACCACTGTCTCGACGATCTGCTCTACCGCCACCGCACCGGCGAGCTGGCGATGGACATCACCACGATCGTCTCCAATCACCCGGACCTGCGGCCCCTGGCCGAGTGGCACAAGATTCCCTTCCTCCACCTGCCGGTCAGCCACGCCACCAAGGAGGCGCAGGAAGGCCGCCTGCTCGAGATCGTCAGCGAAACCAACAGCGACCTCGTGGTGCTCGCGCGCTACATGCAGATCCTGTCCGATGACCTGTGCCGCAAGCTGCGTGGCCGCGCTGTCAACATCCACCACTCGTTCCTGCCCGGTTTCAAGGGCGCCCGGCCGTATCACCAGGCCCACGCGCGCGGCGTCAAGCTGATCGGCGCGACGGCGCATTACGTCACCGCCGACCTGGACGAGGGCCCGATCATCGAGCAGATCGTCGAGCGCGTCGACCACACCTACACGCCGGAAATGCTCGCGGCGGTCGGCCGCGACTCCGAATGCGTAGCTCTCGCGTGCGCGGTGCGTTGCCTCATCGAGCATCGCGTTTTCATGAACGGCGACAAAACGGTGGTCTTCCGCGGCGCGGCTTGAACAGTGCACGGCGCTTGCGGCGGGGAAGGGGTAGTCAGGCGTTCGTGAGCTGGCTCGTCGGCGGGTTGCCACGGCCGGCCAGGGCGGCCTCGCGTTCGGGAGCACGGCGCTCGTGGCTCGGTGAGTGGCCGAACACGGAGCGATACGACTTGCTGAAGTGGCAGGGCGAGCGGAAGCCGCACGCGACCGTGATGCTCATGATCGGCATGTCCGTCTGGAGCAGCAGCTCGCGGGCGCGGCGCAATCTGAGATTGATGTAGTACTGCGCGGGCGTCAGCCCCAAGCTGCGCCGGAACAGGCGCTGCAACTGCCGCTGCGACACCTCGGTCATGCGCGCGAGCTCCTCCAACGACAGCGGCTCCTCGATGTTCGCCTCCATCAGCGCCGCCGCCTGCGTCAGCGACCTGTGATAGCCGCCGAGCCGCGCGGCCAGCGGGATGTGCTGGCGATCCTTGCCGTCGCGGACGCGCTCCACGATGAACTGGTCGGAGATTCCCGCCGCCAGAGTCTTGCCGATCCGCGGCGTGATCAGGTGCAGCACGAGATCGAGCGGAGCAATGCCGCCGGTGCAGGTGCATCGGTCACGGTCCACCACGAACAAATCCTGGGTGAACACGATCTGCGGAAACGTCTCGCGCAGCGCGGACAGGTTTTCCCAATGGATCGCGCAGCGGTAACCGTCGAGCAGGCCGGCTTTCGCGAGAGCGTATGAGCCCGTGCACAGCGCGCCGATGACGATGCGCTTGCGGGCCAGGCGGCGCAGGAAGTGGGTCAGCATGTCATCCACGGCGTGCTGCACGTCGACCCCGGCGCAGACGAACAGGATGTCGGGCAGGTCGGATTCGTCCATGCGCTGCGTCTGCGTGACGGTGAGCCCGTTGCTGGCCGGCACGGGCTCACCGTCCAGCGAGTATACGGACCAGCGGTAGATGGTTTGCTCGGCGAGATAGTTCGCCATGCGCAGCGGCTCGATCGCGTTGATGAACGCGATCATCGAGAACTGGCGCAGCGTCAGAAACCCGAAGTGCGCGATCGTCGGGGTCGGCTGGGGAGACACGAGTCCCTCCTCAAGGGCTGCGCCGGACAGGCTGTGCCGGCCATGCGAGGTCAGAACTAGGGTACGCCGCTCCGGCGCGGGGTGCCACAGCGGCAGGGCAGCGCCGAAAAGGGCCTAATCAGGCCGCCTCACGCGCGGCCTGCGCCAGCGGCTTGATACATAAGGAGAGACGGCGGGCGGTTACGCGCGCAACTCCAGGTTGTCCGGATCATAGGGCGACTCCCGCACCACGGTCCCCTGCCTGCGCTGCCCGAGGATCTCGATGCTGAGCTCGGTTCCGGCCGTGGCAAAGTCCGCCTTGACGTAGCCGATCGCCAGGCACTTGCGCAGGCAATGTCCGTAATAGCCGGACGTCGCACGGCCGACGATGCCCCCGCTGCGATCAAACAGCGGCTCGTTGCCCAAGGGATCGGCATCGCTCACCCCGTGCACTTCGACAGTCACGAAGCGGTTCGGCACGCCCCTCGCCAGCTGCCGCTCGAGCGCCTCCCTGCCGATGAACGGGCCCTTGTTGATGCGCACAAAGCGATCGAGACTGGCCTCGAACGGGGTGTAGTCGGGTGTCATGTCGCTGCCCCACATGCGATAGGATTTCTCCAGGCGCAGCGATTCCATGGCGCGCATCCCAACCATCCCGATGCCAGAGTCGCGGCCGGCCTCGAACAGGGCGTCGAACAGGTGATGCGCATACTCGATGGGGAAGTGCAGCTCCCAGCCGAGCGCGCCGACAAAGTTCACGCGCAGGGCCCGTACATCGGGCGCCAGCCCGACCTCGATCGTCTGCCCCGTCAGCCACGGAAACGAGGCGTTATCGAGCGGCGCGTCCGTCAACCGCGCGAGCACCTCGCGCGATTTCGGACCCGCGACTACGAAGCAGCCGCGCGCCGTGGTGATGTTGCGCAGCTCGACCGAGCCGTCAGTGGGCAGCGACTTGCGCAGATAATCGCCGTCGTAGCGCTCCGCGGCTCCGGCGCTGACGACGTAGAATCTCTGCTCGGCGATCTTCGTGATCGTGAATTCGGAGCGGATGCCGCCGTGCCGCGTCAGCGCGTGGCAGAGCGCGATGCGCCCGGTCTTAGTCGGGACTTTGTTGGCGACCAGGCCGTCGAGCCACGCTTCGGCGCCCGGTCCGGTGACCTCATGCTTGGTGAAGGGTGTGAGATCGATGACCCCGACGCGCTCGCGCATGCGCCGGCACTCATTGCCGACGTGCTCGAAGTAATTGGTGCGTCGAAAGCTCCATTGGTCCTTGCGCTCGACTCCCGGCGGCGCAAACCAGTTGGCGCGCTCCCAGCCATAACGCTGGCCCCATACCGCGCCCAATCGGTCGAGCTTGTCGTATACCGGGCTCGTCTTGGCGGGCCGCGCGTCGGGGCGCTCCTCGTCGGGATAGTGGATCGTGAATACGCTGCGGTAGGTCTCTTCGTTCTTCTTGACGAGGTAACGCTTGCTCGTGTACTCGCCGAAGCGTCGCGGGTCCACCGCCAGCATGTCGATGCCGGGCTCTCCTTCGAGGATCCATTCCGCGAGCTGCCAGCCGGCACCGCCTGCGGCCGTGACGCCGAAACTGTGTCCTTCATTCAGCCACAGGTTGGGTACGTTCCAGGCCGGGCCGATAAGCGGACTGCCATCCGGCGTGTAGGAGATCGGGCCGTTGACGATGTCCTTGATGCCGCAGTTCTCCAGCGCAGGCACGCGGCGCGTTGCGGCTTCGACGTGCGGCAACAGCCGGTCCAGATCGCCGGGGAAGAGGCTGCGGCCGAACCAGTCGGGAACCCCGTCGGCGAAGCGGGCGGGCGCTCCGTGCTCGTAGGGGCCGAGGATCCAGCCCATGCGCTCCTCGCGCAGGTAGTAGGATTTGTCGGACTCGCGCAGCACCGCGAGCTCGCGCCCGCCGGCGCTGCGGTACGCTTTCAACTCCGGTGATTCCTCGTACACGATGTATTGATGCTCGACGGGAATCGCCGGGAAGTTCAGACCAAACAGGCGGCCGGTCTGCAGGGCATAGTTGCCGGTGGCGCACACGACGTGCTCGGCGATGATGTCACCGTGGTTGGTGTGAACCTTCCATTCGCCGGCCGGGGTCCGCTCGACGGCCAATGCCTCGGTGTGCTCGTAGATCTGTGCGCCTGCCGCACGCGCGCCTTTGCGCAGAGCCATTGTCAGGTCGGCGGGCGCGATATGGCCGTCATCCGGATGATACAGCGCGCCAACGATGGCCGGTGTGTCGGCGCTGCCGCCGAGCTCGAGCAGCGGCCACAGTTGCTTCACCCGCGCGGGGCTGATGACCTCGAAGGGCACACCGATCGTGTTGGCCGTGCCGCAGTACTTGTAGTATTCGTCCATGCGTTCCCTGCAGGTCGCGAGCCGCAGGTTGCCGGTGACGTGGAAGCTCACGTCCTGTCCGGTTTCCTGCGGCAGCCGCTTGTAGAGATCCACCGAATACTTGTGGAGCTGGCCCACCGTGTAGCTCATATTGAAGAGCGGCAGCAGGCCCGCCGCGTGCCAGGTGGAGCCCGCCGTCAGCTCCGTACGCTCGAGCAAGGCCACATCGGTGCAGCCCTTCTTCGCCAGGTGATAGAGCGTACTGACGCCCACAACGCCGCCACCGATCACCACGACCCGAAAATGCGTCTTCATACAAATCCTCGCAGGGGAAGCCGACGACTTCGGTCGCGGGCAGTGTTAGATGACCTCGCGCGCCGCTGCGGCGAGGAAACGAGACGCGTAAGCGGCGAAGGAACGCCACACTTCGATGCGAAAAACAGCGTCCGCGGTGCGCCACAGCACTATTTCAGCCTTGGCGAGCATTGTACGGGTACACATCCCGACGGGAAATGCGCTGAGGTCGAGGTCCAGCGGGCACCCCGCGCTCAGAACGGTCGCCGCATGCGGACCGCTGACCTGCAGAGCGATCTGCCGGTGGCTGACATCTACCAGCGAATGCGGCAGGTCGCGAAACCTCGGCCCGAACAGGCCGGCGATCTCGGGCGTCGCGCCTTCCGGAGCGAGGAGCAGCTGCTCGTCGGGTCCGAGCCAGAGCGCCGCCCGGTCCCCGTGCACCGCTGCGCGGCAGGGTGTCTCTCCGATCGACAGTCCGAGCACTTCGCCGGCGGC
>WNFO01001692.1_pt1 | contig 17636 bp, 11 predicted proteins | sample 5400251 | NCBI WGS metagenome assembly WNFO01 (sample SAMN13153354, study PRJNA577476) | soil metagenome | isolation source: 100 cm saprolite under Madrone tree | place: USA:California | collected 2016-06-14
GGGCGATTCCTGGTCCTCTCAGAGTCCGTGATTGCCGCGTGTTTTTAGCGGGAATCCAGCGAAACTCTGACTGGACCCCCGATAGAAACATTCGGGGGTGACGACTTTAGGGGAATATCGTCATGGTTTGTCGATACCCCGCAGCTTGCTACGTTTCGCCGTCGGGATGGGGGGCCACCTAGAGTGGGCTAAAAATGCCGCGCACTGTCTGCTGCGCTTGATCGCAACCTAACGTGACGATGCAGGCGCATCTTTTTAGAGTCCAAGTTAACAGCTATATTTACTTTTTGTTCTTTAGGATTTCGTCTAGCTTTCGACGGTCTTCTTCGCGAATGCGCTCTTGAGATGTTTGGTCAGTCGGTTTGGTTGAGCCTTCAATCGGCTTGGTTGCTTTTGTCGATGGAATCTTTTCGTGCCGGTTAAAGAGACCGGTAATGTCGTTCCAGTAAAACCAGATCACGAAGGCGAGAAACCAGACAAGAAACGGAGTGAGGATGAAGAAAAGAAGTGTTTTGAGCCAATTTCTTTTCTTTTTTTTCTTCTTTGCCACTTTCGACGATTTTTGCGGTGAACAATTACCTAGCTTTATTATTACTCACCCTCACCCTTCCCTCTCCCTGGCAGGGAGAGGGTGAGCGGTTAGAGAGTAAAGCGATAACGTGGGGGAAAGGATGTTCTGGCTCGTATCAGTAGTTCGGTTTGTGCTCAAAGTAATGGGTAGCGTTTATGATGCGGATAGTGCGGGTGCTCGAGCGCATGACCACCGACTGAGTCGTCGCTCCGCCGGGGAAGAAGTGAACGCCTTGCAGGTAGTCACCGTCGGTTACGCCCGTTGCCGCAAACATCACGTCGCCGGCCGCCAGCTCTTCGATGGAAAACTTCTTGTTGATATCTTTGATGCCCATCTTTTTGGCCCGCTCGATTTCTCCATCGTTTCTGGGTTTCAGACGACCCTGCATCTCTCCGCCGACGCAACGTAGCGCGGCAGCAGCTAGGACTCCTTCGGGAGCGCCGCCGATCCCCATCAAAAGATCAATACCGGTTTCCGGTTTCGTGGTCGCGATGGCCGCAGAGACGTCGCCGTCGCCGATTAGACGAATGCGCGCACCGGCTTCACGGACCTCTTTTATGAGGGCTTCGTGGCGTGGCCGATAGAGAATGATTACGGTCAGATCCTCGACCCTGCACTTCTTCGCTTCGGCCAGCGCGTTGAGGTTTTGCGTCGGTGTCTTGTCCAGATCGACGACGCCTCTTCCCGCCGGGCCGACAGCGATCTTGTCCATGTACGTGTCCGGGCTGTGGAGAAAGTTTCCGTGATCGGCCATGGCGATAACGGCCAGCGCATTGGGCGCGCCATTGGCACAGATCGTCGTCCCTTCCAGCGGATCCAGAGCGATATCTACTTTGGGGCCGCCGGCACCGACCTTTTCACCGATGTAGAGCATCGGCGCTTCGTCTCGTTCGCCTTCGCCGATGACGATGGTGCCATCGATGGTGAGGGCATTGAAAGCGCGGCGCATCGCGTCTACTGCCGCCTGGTCTGCCGCCTTTTCATCGCCTCGCCCCGCGAGCCGCGCGCAGCTCAACGCCGCTGCCTCAGTAACGCGAATAGCCTCCAAGGCTAAGTTTCGATCCACGTTGGCCTCCCTTCGATCAGTGATTCCATTAATTTGAAAGCTTGCTCTGCAACGATGCCGGTTTTGGCCGCGTCCTTTTCGTTGTAGCCCACATTGCCGTTGTTACGCGGCGCCTCTGCGGAATAAAGGACAAAGGGCACCGGCTCAGCGACGTGAGTCTTTAAAGCTATCGAAGTAGGATGATCGGGCATCAAAAGAACGCGCCAGCCTTTTCTATGAGCCATCCTTTGCAGTACGGTCCCAACGACTTTTTCGTCGAAGTCCTCGATGGCCTGAATCTTCTTCTCGACATCGCCCATGTGCCCCGCTTCATCCGTAGCTTCGACATGGATGAAGACAAGATCGTTCTTCTCCAACGAATTTACCCCGTACTCGCCCTTGCCTCTATAGTTCGTATCGAAGAATCCCGTGATGCCCGGTACAAAAATGCGCTCGAGGCCGGCGTAAACCCCGAGCCCGTGTATGATGTCCACTGCCGAAATCACTCCGCCGCGGATACCGAACCGTTCGGTCAGAGGAGGCAGCGCCGGCGCCCTCCCCTGCCCCCAAAGCCAAATCGATGATGCCTTTCGTTGCCCTTCCGCCGCGCGTTTCCGGTTGATCGGGTGCTTCGCGAGGAGTGGCTTGGAAGCCTCCATCAGTTCGAGTAGGACTTCCGCACCGGCGCCGCGTGGCATGTAGGACGCGACTTTCTGATCCGTGATGTCGTGCGGCGGTGTTGTATCCATCTTCTCTTTGCCGGCCCGCCAGACCATCAAATGGCGATAGCTGACGCCGGGAAAAAACTCGATCCCATCCCGAGCCAATTCTCGCGAGATGTCACGGATGATCGCCGCGGCCTCTTCGGTAGATATGTGCCCGGAGGTGAAATCTTCCATGAAGGTTTCACTACCGCTGCCGCCCAGAGTTACCAGATTGCAGCGAAAGGCGATGTCCTTCGGTCCTAGTGCGACTCCCATGCTGGCAGCTTCGAGTGGCGAGCGGCCGGTATGATAAACCGCCGGATCGTACCCCATGATACTCATGTTGCCGACATCGCTGCCGGGTGGAAATCCCTTGGGTATCACATGGGCCATGCCGAAGACGCCGCGCGCAGCGAGCCAATCCATGTTGGGGGTGTTGGCGGCTTCCAAGGGAGTTTTTCCGCCCAGCACTTCTAATGGATAATCGGCCATGCCGTCGCCCTGAAGGATAATGTACTTCACTGATATAAACCCGCCCTAGAAAATTTTCCGTTTCGGTCTCGGTTCAAGGTCCAGGTTCGAAGTTCAACGTTGAACCTGAAACTCGGAACTTTGAACAGGGCGAGAGCGCCGCGCGCCCCCCGCGCCTCACTTCGTTCCCCAAATTGGGAACCAAACCGGATCAACTACGATATAGTCTCGATTGCGAACAGAGTCCAGAGCCTCACGGATCTGGCGTAGAGTCGCGCGCTCCAGGGTGATGACAAAGGGCAAGATGTCATGCGGGTTTTCTTTGAGATGATAGCTCTGAGTCAGGGCTCGCAGTTCTTGTTCGCTATGTCTGAGCTGCCAGATCTCGGAAATGTTCACCTGCAAACGGCCGAAGGTCTGGCCGATGTCACCGACGATGCCGGCGCGATCCTTCACGATGAAGCGGACGTAAAAAGAGCCCTCGATTTCTTCTGCCGGTTGAATTTTTAGAGTGCCCTCGGGCACCAAACTCGGGAGGCCGGCAAAGCGGCCTTCTCCGCGCGCCAGTTCGCAGACGTCGCTGAGAACGGCGACGGCGGTTGGGCCGCCCCCCGCACCGGGACCGACCAGAACATAATCGCAATCGCGCTCGGCGCGTGCGCCGCCGCTTTTCTTACCTTTAAAGCAAATAGCGTTGGTGGCACCGTTTATACCGGCGAGAAAATTTTCCCCCGAAAGCAACACGGGGGAAACAAAGACCTGGACCGTGTCACCATTTCGTTTAGCTACTGCCAGTTGCTTGATCGTGCTCGAACCGGTCCTTCCGGCATAACGAAAATCGACGGCATGGATCTCCTCGATGCCTTTCCGCCAGGTGGTTCCGGGTTGGAGTTGGAGGCCGAAGGCGACGGCGCTTAGAAGCAACAACTTGGCTTCCGCATCGCTGCCACTGACGTCCGCTGCCGGATTGGTTTCCGCGTAGCCTTTCTGTTGCGCTTCTTTGAGGGCATCCGCGTAGGTCTTACCACTTTTTTCCATCTCAGAAAGAATGTAGTTGCACGTGCCGTTGACAATGCCGAAAACCGCCTCGGGCTCTTCCACGGCGAAGCCTTGAGTCAGCGAGCGTATGATCGGGATGCCGCCGCCGACACACGCTTCGAAGCGCAGTTGCCGGCCGTACTTTTTAGCCGCGGCCCAGATCTCCTTACCAAATCGTGCCAGTACCGCCTTGTCCGACGTGACGACGGATTTGCCCCGCTCCAAGGCGCGCAGGATATAATTGCGAAATATCGGCAATTCCGCCTCGTGCTGAAATCCAAGCACCTCGACAACAATCTTCACGCCGGGATCGTCAATGACTTCTTCTGCTTTTGTCGTGAATAGGGAGGGGTAGCTGGAAAACCACTTTTTCCCCTTTGGGCTCCGGGTGTAGATCTTACGAATCTCTAACTGCAGATCGTCTCCGACTTGCCCCTTAAGATCCTCAAAGACGATGTCCTGAATGGCCTCCCCTACTACCCCGGAACCGAGCAGACCGAGACCGACTTTATGCTGTGCCTTTGCCGATGCCATCATCTTGTGCAACAGAACCCAGAGCTATTTTGAGACTTAAGGAACCATGAAATCGGCGGTATGACCGCTGGCATGGTCCCTCGCTCTAGAAGCTAAAAGTACTTCTTCACTCTCGCGCAGGCGGGAGTCCAGAAATGGGAACCACTGGATTCCCGTTTTCACGGGAATGACGTGCGAAATCGAATTAGACCCGAGTGACCTTCAGTCGAGCAGCTTGCCCAACGCTCGCCGGATATTGCGCACCGCTTGCTTGGTGCGATGTTCGTTTTCGATTAAAGCAAAGCGAACATGATTATCACCGTACTGGCCGAAACCGATACCGGGAGACACCGCTACTTTAGCTTCCTGCAGCAAGAATTTGGAAAACTCCACGGAGCCCATCTTCTTCGCCGGCTCGGGTATCTCAGCCCAGACGAACATCGTCCCCTTGGGTTTTTCGATTTTCCACCCGGCGCGATCGAGACCGTCCACCAAAGAATCCCTGCGTTTTTGGTACATGAGGCGGATTTCTTGCACGCAATCCTGGGGGCCATTCAACGCCTGAATCGCGGCGATTTGGATCGGCTGAAATATTCCATAGTCCAGATAACTCTTGATGCGCGCCAGAGCGTGAATGATATCGTGATTGCCAACGGCGAAGCCGACCCGCCAGCCCGGCATGTTGTAGCTCTTGGAAAGCGAAAAGAATTCGACTCCCACTTCTTTAGCGCCGGGCACCTGGAGAAAGCTCGGCGCATGGTAGCCGTCAAAAGTAATATCGGCGTAGGCCAGATCATGGACCACGATCAGTTCGTGTTCCTGGGCAAACTTTACGATTCGCTCGAAGAACTCCAGTTCCACAACTGCCGTGGTCGGATTATGTGGAAAGCTAATGATGAGCAGCTTGGGTTTCGGCCAAGCCTGCTTGATAGCTTCTTCGAGCTGTCCAAGGAAGCCTTCGCCGGTAGTGAGGGGAATACAACGAAGGTCGCCGCCGGCGAGAACTACCGCGTACTGATGGATAGGATAGGTTGGACTGGGGCAAAGTACTACGTCACCCGGATCTACGATGGCCCACGCCAGGTGGGACAACCCTTCCTTGGCGCCGATGGTGACGATCGCCTCGCTATCAGGGTCGAGATTTACCTGGTAGCGCCGCTTGTACCAATCGCAGATGGCAACGCGGAGCTTGTAAATGCCTCGTGAGACGGAGTAGCGATGGTTTTGCGGTTTGCTTGCAGCTTCGACGAGCTTGGCGACAACGTGCGTAGGCGTCGGCAGGTCGGGGTTACCCATGCCGAAGTCGACGATATCTTCGCCCCGGTGACGCGCCTCCATTTTCATACCGTCGATGATGCTGAAGACGTAGGGCGGGAGCCGTTTGATCCGTTGAAATTCCACGGAATTTGTCTCACCTTCTCTCAACGAAACATTTTAAACTACTTTTATAAGCGATGGTAGCGAAGGGTGCAACTTGAGAAAATCCAGTCAAGATACCGCTGGCCCGGATTATTCAGGAATCGAGGGGCACGCCCTCCGGAGCGAGAGCCGAGGTTCTAGAGTTCAATGTTCAAAGTTCAATGCTCAAGGTCCGAAAGGAGATGGAATGTTGAACCTGGAACATTGAACCTTGAACATATTTGTGCCTTCACCCTCCACGCTCGCCCATCGATCCACACGGTGTCGTAGTTTTTCCTCTGATCATGATTAGTGCGGCTTTAGCCCACCGTGCCCAATTGCAGTCGCTGGCCCCAACGGTGCAGCAAGACGTCGCGCATCACTGACGATTCCACGCTTGTCAACCCGGGATCCCGCTCGAGCCAGGCTTGGGCTTCCTTGCGCGCTTCCATCAAGATCCTCGCGTCGCGGATCAAATTGGCCAGACGGAAGTCTCCCAAGCCGGATTGCCGCGTGCCTAAAAACTCCCCTGGCCCGCGCATGGCAAGATCCGCTTCAGCGATCTTGAAGCCGTCGCGTTCGCGCTCCATGACGCGTAGCCTCTGCTGCGCCAGCGGATTGCGCGGCGCGCGATTGATCAGCAAACAGGATCCTGCGGCGTTTCCTCGGCCCACACGGCCGCGTAGCTGATGCAACTGGGAGAGGCCAAACCGTTCGGCGTGCTCGACCACCATCACCGTCGCATTGGGAATATCGATGCCGACCTCGATGACGGTAGTAGCGACGAGCACACCGATGGCGCCGTCTCTGAAAGAGCGCATCACGTCGTCGCGCTCCGCCGCGGACATTTTGCCATGCACAAGACCCACGCCAAACTCTTTGAAGACGCCATGACGCATCTTTTCCGCCATTTGTGACGCATCGCGGACCTGCGCCAGCTCCTCGGAGGCCTCAATTAGAGGATAAACGATAAACGCTTGACGACCCGCTCGTAGCTCTTTGATGATGAGTTGGTAAACCGCTCGACGGCCTTGTTCGTAATAGACTTTAGTTTGAATCGGCAAGCGTCCAGGAGGCATTTCATCCAAAAACGATACCTCCATGTCGCCATAAAGAACCATGGCTAAACTACGCGGAATCGGCGTCGCGCTCATTAGCAGCATGTGCGGCTGTTTCCCTATGGGAGCGGTGTCCGATTCGGCGCATAACAACCGCTGCAGGGATAGCCGTTGCACCACTCCGAAGCGATGCTGTTCGTCAATGACTCCGAGCCCCAATTTGGGTACCGAGACTCCCTCCTGAATAAGAGCATGGGTTCCAACGACAAACTGAATTTGGCCGCCTGCGATCCGTTCCAACGTTGCTTTCCTATCTTTGGCGGCTTGGGATCCGGTCAGAAGTGCGGCTTTAACGCCCAATGCCTCGGCGTAACGATTCACATTACGGAAATGTTGTTCAGCCAAAAGCTCCGTCGGAGCCATCCAAACCGCCTGGTATCCATTTTCAATGACCCGCAACGAAGCCAACCACGCGACGATCGTTTTGCCGGCGCCGACGTCCCCTTGGACAAGCCGCTGCATCGCTTGTGCAGAGCTCATGTTCTCGTCAATCTCGCCCAACACCCGTTCCTGGGCGCCGGTTAATTTAAACGGCATCAGCTCTCTCATTCTAGCCGTCAGCCCCCGGCGCGAGGGTCTGAACGGTACACCCTCTTCCCTACTCCGTCTTCGCTTCCTCAGGCCTAAGCCGAGTTGCAGATAGAAAAGCTCGTCAAAGATCACCGAGCGGTGCGCTGGAGATGAGAGCCCGTTGAGCGGGCCGAGGTCGGCAGTCTGACTTGGCTCGTGCAGTTCCACCAACGCTTCGGCCAAGCCAAGAAGGCCTTGGCGTTGTATGGTGGGCACGGGCAAGTAGCTTGGTAGATAGAGTGCATACTGGGAGAGCGCTTGAATGACCCATTTGCGCAACAGAGATAACGATAAACCGGCGGGCCGCACGTAGACCGGCAGTATTTTCTGGGAAGGCTCCTCATCACCGCTCTCCATTATCTCAAACTCCGGATGGACGATCCGCTTTTGGCCGCCGAGTCCAGGCTCTACTTTGCCGTGCACAAGCAGTCGTTGGCCTAGCGCTAAACTATTGCTCAGATACGCCGGGGCACGATACCAAAGCAAGCTTAAAATCCCGGTATCGTCAACGAGAGAGCCGGCAACGAGCTGCGCGCGCCGGCGGGGATTGTATTTCTTTTGCAACCCGCGGAGCTCGCCGACGAAGCTCTCTTCGCAGCCCATCGTGGCGTCGCGAACTTTTTTGATCTGCCGGCGGTCTTCGTAACGGAAAGGCAAATGATAGAGAAGATCTTCCACCGTTTTCAGCCCAAAGTTTTCCAGTTCCCCGGCGCGTTTAGGACCGACGCCTTTGAGAAATCTCAGCGGTGTTTGCAGAATGCGGAAGCATTCTTTGAGGGAAGGTTTTTTGTTTGGGTCCGGGAGGGTTCGATTCGGCAAACTCTGGTTCGACAGGTTCATGAAATCCGCTAGGACTGCGGCGGAGCGCCATAGTCTTGCAAGGCCCGAACATCGAATTCGCGCTGTTTGAGGTATTCAATGCCTTCGGCAGCCGCCTCCGCGCCGGCGATGGTGGTGAAATAAGGAACCTGGTAATCCAAGGCGCGGCGCCGGATTTCATAGGAATCCGCGTGGGAGTGCGCATCTGTGGGGGTGTTGATGACCATGGCAACCGCGCCGTTCTTAATCTGATCGGCTATGTGCGGGCTTCCTTCCTGGACCTTATTGACGATTTCTGACGGAATCCCCCGCGCCGCGAAATAGCCGGCGGTCCCACGGGTCGCGACGATTTGAAACCCGGCCCGGTGAAGTTTTTTCGCCACCACGGTTACGGCTCCCTTGTCCTCGTCCCTGACGCTAATAAAAACCCTGCCGCTGTTCGGCAATCGCATGCCGCCGCCGAGTTGCGCTTTTGCAAAAGCGATTCCAAAGGAGGTGTCGATCCCCATGACCTCGCCGGTGGATTTCATCTCCGGACCCAACAAAGTATCAACGCCCGGGAATTTGTTGAACGGAAAAACCGCCTCCTTAACCGAAATATGCTTCGGGAGTACCTCTTCGCTGAAACCGAGATCTTTGAGTGTTCTGCCCACCATGATGCGCGCCGCCATCTTGGCTAGCGGCACGCCAATCGCTTTGCTGACAAAAGGAACTGTGCGCGACGCTCTCGGGTTGACTTCCAGAACAAAGACATTTGTTCCCTGAACGGCAAATTGAATATTCATCAAGCCGCACACATTCAGGGCTTTCGCCAGCGATACCGCGTGGCGGCGAATTTCGTCTTGAACCTCCTGGGTTATGGATTTCGGCGGCAGGCTGCAGGCGCTGTCGCCGGAATGGACTCCCGCACGCTCGATATGCTCCATGATGCCGCCGATGACGACGTCTTGACCATCACCGAGAGCGTCGACGTCCACTTCTATGGCATCGTCAAGAAATTTGTCGACCAAAACCGGATGCTCCGGCGAGGCGGACACAGCATGAGTCATATAATGCCGGAGTGCACAGCGGTCGTAGACGATCTCCATGGCTCGCCCGCCGAGCACATACGATGGGCGGACTAAGATGGGATAGCGCAACTGCTCGGCGATTTTGAAAGCCTCTTCGTAAGAACGCGCCATCCCATTCTCCGGCTGTTTGATGTCAAGGCGGTTGAGCAGTTGCGCGAATCTTTCTCGGTCTTCGGCCAAATCGATGCTGTCAGGCGAAGTGCCGATAATCTTCACCCCGGCTCGCTCCAACGACAGCGCAAGCTTCAGGGGGGTCTGGCCGCCGAACTGAACGATGACCCCGTCGGGGTTTTCCCGCTCGACGATGTTCAAGACCTCTTCGAGAGTCAAAGGCTCAAAGTAAAGCTTGTCCGAAGTGTCGTAATCCGTGCTGACGGTTTCGGGATTGCAGTTGACCATGATGGTTTCATAACCCTCTTCTTTGAGAGCGAAAGCTGCATGGACACAGCAATAATCGAACTCAATCCCCTGACCGATGCGGTTGGGGCCGCCACCCAATATCATAATCTTTTTCCGCTGGGTCGGTTTGGCTTCATCCTCCCCTTCGTAGGTCGAATAGAGATAGGGCGTGAAAGCTGCAAACTCGGCGCCACAGGTATCGACCGAGCAGAAGACCGCCTCTATGCCCTTTTCCTTTCGCAGTGTCCGGATTTCTCCTTCGGTGCTGTCCATGAGCATAGCGAGACGGGCATCCGCGAATCCCATCTGCTTCCACGATCGCAAAAGTTCATGGGCGATCTCACCGGCCTTGCCACGCCAAGTTTGAATTTCATTTTCCGTCGCGACGATCTCACGGATCTTTTCCAAGAACCAGGGATCAATGCTGGATAGGTGATAAATCTCCTCGGTGCTCATGCCCAGGCGAAAGGCATCGCCGATGTACCAAAGGCGTTGAGCATTGGGGTTTTGCAATTTGCCCCGGATGGTTTGCAAGGCGTCGTCTCGGCCGGCCGAAAGGTTCAATTTCGACTCAAAACCAGAGGAGCTGATTTCGAGGGAACGCATCGCTTTTTGCAGCGCCTCTTTGAAGGTTCGGCCGATCGCCATCGCTTCGCCCACGGATTTCATCTGGGGCGTCAAAAGATCCTTGGCCTGGGGAAACTTTTCAAAAGTAAAGCGCGGCACTTTAACCACCACGTAATCGATGGTCGGCTCGAAACAGGCGGGCGTCTCCCGGGTAATGTCATTGGGGATTTCATCCAGGGTGTAGCCGACTGCCAGCTTTGCGGCGATCTTGGCGATGGGAAACCCAGTGGCTTTGCTTGCTAGTGCCGAGCTGCGCGAGACGCGAGGGTTCATCTCGATGACCACCATACGACCGTCTTTCGGGTTGACCGCAAACTGAATATTCGATCCGCCGGTATCGACGCCGATTTCGCGGATTACCCGCAGGGCGGCATCGCGCATGATCTGATACTCTTTGTCGGTAAGTGTTTGCGCTGGTGCGACGGTGATAGAGTCACCGGTATGAACGCCCATGGCATCGAAATTTTCGATGGAGCAGATGATCACCACATTGTCTTTGTGATCGCGCATCACCTCCAACTCGAACTCCTTCCAACCGAGGACGGACTCTTCGATCAAAACTTCATGCACCGGCGAGATGCTAAGGCCCGCTTGGACGACCTCTTTGAAATCCTCCGGCCCGAAGGCAAAGTTGCCGCCGCTGCCGCCGAGGGTGCGCGATGCGCGGATGATAACCGGGAAATTGAGCCGCTTCTGGATGCGCATGGCGTCGCCGAGACTTCGAGCGTATCCGCTGCGAGGAAGATCCAACCCGGCTTTGCGCATCGCCTCTTTAAAAAGATCTCGATCTTCCGCTTTTTTGATCGACTCTAGTTTTGCGCCGATCATCTCGACGCCGTAGCGCTCGAGAATGCCGCGCTCCGCCAGGTCGATCGCAAGATTGAGCGCCGTTTGCCCGCCGAGGGTGGGAAGCAGCACATCGGGACGTTCCTTCTGAATAATCTTCTCCACAATGTCGGTGGTAATCGGTTCGATATAGGTCCTATCGGCGAAGCCCGGGTCGGTCATGATGGTCGCGGGATTCGAATTCACCAGGATCACCCGGTAGCCTTCTTCTTTGAGTGCTTTTAAAGCTTGCGTCCCTGAATAATCGAATTCACAAGCCTGGCCGATAATGATCGGGCCGGAACCGATGAGCAGAATTGATTTGATATCCGTTCGCTTGGGCATGAGTCGGTGCTAGTTTCGATGTTTCGCCATCAAGTCGGTGAACCGGCGAAAGAGATAGTTTGCATCATGGGGGCCCGGCGAAGATTCCGGATGATATTGGACGGAAAAGATCGGCAACTCTCGGTGAGCTAAACCTTCTACTGTGTTGTCATTGAGATTAAGATGCGTCACCTCCGCCGCGCCTTTAAGAGAATCAGCATCCACGGCGAAGCCGTGGTTCTGTGCCGTGATCTCAACTTTGCGCGTGGTCAGGTCCATGACGGGCTGATTACCACCATGGTGACCGAACTTGAGTTTGTAAGTTTTACCGCCCAAAGCGAGCCCCATGATCTGATGACCCAGGCATATCCCGAAAATCGGCTTTTTGCCGATCAACTTCTCGACGTTATCTTTGGCGTAGGGAACGGCATCGGGATCGCCGGGACCATTGGAAAGAAAAATGCCATCCGGATTCATGGCCAACACGTCTGCGGCGGGCGTTGCAGCCGGAACTACTTTCACGCGACACCCGGCCTCGGCCAAGTTGCGCAGAATATTGAACTTGATGCCGTAATCGTAAGCCACGACAGAAAAGACCGGAGCGCGAAAGGAACCGGTTTTTTTTCTTTTCCCCTTCGGTACATCTGCGGCGACTTCACGTTTTTTGTAACCCGCTTTTAGATCCCACATTCCCTCGTTCCAATCGTAGGGTTCCGCGCAGGTCACGTTACGGACGAGATCCCGTCCCACGAGTCCGGGCGAAGCTTTTGCTTTGGCGACGAGGACAGCGGGGTCTGCGTCTGCCGTGGAAATAATAGCTTCCTGGGAACCTTGATCGCGCAGGTGACGCACTAAGGAGCGAGTGTCAATCCCTTCGATCCCTACGATTCCATAGCGCTTCATATATTCGTGGAGCGGCTCGGTGGCCCGCCAGTTGCTGGGTTGAGGGGTGTATTCTTTGACGATGAAACCTTTCATGAAAGGTTGCTTGGACTCGACGTCTTCTAAGTTAACGCCGACGTTGCCGATCTCCGGGTACGTCATCGCAACCAGCTGACCTTCGTAGGACGGATCGGTTAGGATCTCCTGGTAACCGGTCATACTGGTGTTGAAGACCACCTCACCCACCGCCTCACCCTCGGCACCGACGGAAACGCCTTCGTAATGCCGGCCATCGGCAAGTGCAAGTATGGCTTTTTTTTTGGCCATCAGGACTTTCCCTCTATTCCTGCTGTGGGACTGATGAGGGAGTAGATCACCACTTTGTCTTTTTCGTCGTGCTCCGTCTCGCGCAATTTCACGCGCACTCTTTCCTTTTCGGAGCTGGGAATATGTTTGCCGACGTAGTTCGGTTTCACCGGCACCTCGCGGTGGCCCCGATCGATCAATACAGCCAGACGCACCGATTGCGGTCTCCCTGACCTGAAAATAATGCTCAGCGCGCTTTTAACGGTTCTGCCGGTATAAATCACATCGTCGACCAAAATGATCGTGCGATCCTTCAGATGCATCGGACCTGCTTCGGGATCGACCGGTGACGTCCTCCGCAGCTCATCTCCGGAGCCGTAAATCTCGATTTCACCGACTTCAGGTTTGCGCGTCTGCTGGCGTTCGAGCTCCGCGGCAATCCGTTGCGCGAGCAAGGAGCCCTTGGTACGAATCCCAAGGATGAGCAGGCGATCGAGATCGTTATAATCCCGCGCAATCTGCCGGCTCATTTCTTCTATCGCCGATTGGATTTCGTGTTCATCCATGATGGTTCGCTGCGGGCCGCTCTTATAGGGCTCGTATCCCAGTTCTTCTGCTTCCTTTATCGAATTGAAGATCGCCAGCTCTTTTTTCTTCAACCATTCTTTAATAGCTTCGGCCAGCATCGGGTCATAGGCACAATACCGCTTGGACTTCACCTGCCCAACGAGCTGGACCTTGAAACGATGATCGCAATAAACGCATTGCAATATCAGCGCTGCGCCGGCTCCGGTAAAAACCAGATCAAATCGCCTGCGCGTGGAGCCAGGCTCCGTGACCGTAATGCAATTGGGATTGGCGCAGTGCGGGGCTAAACGTTCGGGGCTCTCGTACCGGGACCTGTTTCTTTTCCCTGAAATTGCCTTTCTTTCACGCTGGTCAAAGAGAAATTTCAACAGGGCCATGCGCACCGGCACCCCGTAGGCCGCCTGTTTGAAGTAAATGCCCCTACGGTCTTTATCGACTTCCGGCGAAAGCTCATCGACGCGGGGCAGTGGATGCATGACAACCGTATCCTTGAACCGCTGCTCCCGAAGAAATCTGGCGCCGATCGTCGGATAACTACCGTCGGTTGTTCCTTCTTTCATGCGCTCTTTTTGCTTCCGGGTCATATAAAAGGCATCGTAACGCAAACCCGAAACCATCGAACTCAAGCGGCTTTGAATCGCTGAATCGACTTCGGTAAAGAGCGCCAACTGATGAGGCTGCTTGGGGGTCAAATACAAAGCGTCCGTCTCGGTCACAACCGCGCTCAGATCATCCGAGGCCACCGGCGCCAAGGAATACCCATATTCCCTCTCCAAGCGTTCGATTACGTATTGCGGCAGTTCCATGCCATTGGCCGCCAGAGTCACTATATTTGCTTCGAAGCGGGCGAGGGCGCCGACCAAAGAATGAATTGTCCTGCCGTTCTTGAGATCGCCGCAGATGACGACCGTCAAACCCTTCAACTCGCCTTTTTCCTTTTTCAAAGTGTAGAGGTCGCAGAGAGTCTGGGTCGGGTGTTCGTGAGCGCCGTCCCCGGCATTGATCACGGGGACATCGGCATATTCGGCCATGGCCTGAACGGCGCCGTCCCAATAGTGACGTATGACCAGCACGTCGGCGTAACTGGAAACGACCTTAGCGGTGTCGGCAACCGTTTCGCCCTTGGCCGTAGATGAAGCCTTCATATCCGAACAGCTGATGACCGAACCGCCAAGGCGTTGCATGGCCGACTCGAAGGAAAGCCGGGTGCGGGTGCTGGGCTCATAAAAGAGCGTCGCCATAATGTGCCCATTCGCTGCTTTGTCGGTCCTGAGCTTGTGCGCAGAATCCGCCAGCTCAAAGATCTCCTCGATCTCATCATTGGTCAAATCAGCAATCGATATGAGGTTGCGCCAGGACACAGTGTTACACCGTGGGTTTTGCCTGCCAACGGACGATGGCAACTTGGTCGATCCCGTCGGATTCTTCAAGCATCACATTAACTCTTTCGTCTTCCGCGACTGTGACATTTTTGCCGACAATATCCGCGCGAATGGGCAGTTCCCGGGCGCCTCGATCCACCAGAACCGCCACCAGGATGCGCTTCGGCTGTCCGAGCCGACCCACAGCTTCCATGGCTGCGCGGATTGTGCGGCCACGAAAGATCACGTCGTCAACCAGGACAACGGTCTTGTCGTCCACCGAGACTGGAACTTCAAACGGGATGGCGGCCGTGGTGCTTGCGTCATGGGCTCGGTCATCTCGATATGGACTAATATCGATGATGCCGACTGGGGGTAGTATCTTAGTGAGGACCTCAATCTTTCTTGTCATCCGCCGAGCCAGATGCACGCCGCGAGACCGAATGCCGATTAGCACCAACTCGCCGGGATGTGTCGTTTTCTCGACAATCTCGTGGGTCATGCGACTGATGATTCTACCGAGGTCCTCTTGCTCTAACAGAATCTGTTTTCCCTGAGTCATAGGCAAAAAAAGACCCCCTCGGGGTATCCGAGAGGGTCTAATCGACTAACGTCTATTAAAATTACTTTCGTCATGACGCCTTTTCCGATCTCACAGGATCAGGTTAAAAGGAATAATAATTTATTAGCGCGGCGTGGAGTGAAAGTCAATCGCAATTTGTCTAGACGCGCAACTCGATAATCTCGGCATGGACCTGCCGCTTTTGGATGAAGAGCTTTCCGACCGCAATGGGCAGTTTGAATCGTCTCGGTCCGGCGCTGCCTGGATTTACAAAGAGAACTCCATCACGGGTCAGCACGGAAGGCTTGTGGGAATGGCCGCTGATCACGACCTGATAGCCTCGCACAAGGGGATCGCAATTAAGCTCCTTGACGTTATGAATAATGAAAAGCTTCGCGTCATCAGTCTTCACCGACGTCGTATCCGGCAAACGTTTTGCCCAAATGCCCGTGTCGTTATTGCCCTTTATGGCAACCAAAGGAGCGACCTTTTTCAAAGCGTCGATGACTTCCGGCTTGCCGATGTCGCCGGCGTGGATGATAAGCTCCGCGCCCTTTAACGCCTCAAGAGCCTCCGGCCTAATCAGCCCGTGGGTGTCGGAAATAAGACCGATCACATGTATAACGGTTTTCTTCGTCGTTCCTGTACGGGATGGCATGCTACTCGCTACCTGATCTTGCAGAATTCTTTACTTGATTTGGGTTTTACAGTGATTCTATACTGCCCTTCGGAAGTAAGGAGGTCCTATGTTTCCTCATCTCAAAGGTTTCAGTCTTCAACAATGGATCGATGAAAACCGCGGCAACTGGGGCCAGCGCAGAGTCATCTGGGAAAATTCGGACTTCATCGCTTTTGTTACCCGCGGTCCGAACCGTCGCAAAGATTTTCACATCAATCCCGGCGATGAGATCTTCTACCAACTCGAGGGTGAACTCAATCTCCACTACCTCGGAAAGGATGGCAAACCGGACCTCGCTCTTTTGAAGGCAGGTGACTTGTTTCTTCTACCGGCTAATGTTCCCCACTCACCACGCCGCGCCGATGGGTCGTGGACTTTCGTTATCGAGAGAACACGGCGACCCGAGGAGCAGGACCGTTTTATCTGGATTTGTGAAGAGTGCAGCCACACGCTGCACGAGACAACCGTCCGATTCAACGATCCTTCTGACGCGGTCGCCAAAGCAACAGCGGCGATGAAAGCTGATCCAAAGCTCGCCACCTGTAATTGCTGCGACGCAGTTTTGAGTTTGTGAATGTGAAAAGAGTTCAGGTGATTTCGTGAGCCCGCTTTGCCTGAATTGCCCGCCACACATTAGGTGGCGTCAAGGGAAGGGTTTGGATTCTTACTCCAATCGCTCTCGAAACCGCATTGGCCACGGCTGACGCGACGGGAAGCAATCCACCCTCGCCGAGGCCTTTCGAACCGAACGGTCCCGGGCCGTTACCGTTTTCGATAAGAATAGTGTGTAAGTGGTCCGGCAGATCCTTGAACGTAGGCACCCGGTAGTCCACCAGGTTTGGATTGAGAAGCTGGCCGTCTTCGTAGACCATCTCTTCCATCAACGTATGACCGATGCCGAACATTAAAGCACCCTCATCTTGTCCGATGCATTGTTCTGGATTGATCGCCTTGCCCGCATCCGCGGCGGAAATGTAGTTGAGCAAGCGAATCACTCCCGTTTCAGGATCCACGTCGACCTCCACGGCTCCCCAACCTACTTCCCAAAAAGTTGTCGTCGATCCCAAAATCGCCTTCTTGCTTCGCTTATCCTTGTAAAGTCCTTTCCCGATTATTTCTCCGGCCTTACTGCCAAAGAAATCTACAATTACTTTACCATAAGGAATGCCTTCGCCCTCGCCTAAATGAACTTTTCCTTCGTGAAGAGCAAGGTGATCAATTTTTTGTTTCAGCACCTTCGCGGCGCATTGCAGCAATTGCTTTTTTGCATCCTGTGCCGCTCTTTGCACCGCCGTTCCCATTACCACCATGGAACTGCTCGCGCTGGTGGAAATATCGTAGGGCGTCACGTCGGTATCGAGTTGCGCCACGGTAATCTGATCCAGGCTCATGGAGAGCTCTTCCGCCACAACTTGGCTCAGCGCGGTTCGCGGTCCCTGGCCGATTTCTACCGTGCCGGTTAGAAGAACGACGCTGCCGTCGGAGGACATCTTCACGGTCGCGCCGGCGACTTTATAGGTTCCGCCAGCATCCTTCATGCAACAACTAAGGCCCTTGGCCCGGTTCGGCTCAATGGTCTTGTTTTTCCATTGAATGGCGTCGGCGACTTTGAGAAGGCCTTCCTGGAGATCGCAGTCGACCGGTGTATCTCCAGCTGTATAGAGCTCGCCCTTCTTGAGCAAATTCTTCAAGCGCATATCCAACGGATCAATGCCGAGCCGGTCGGCAATCATATCCATTTGAGATTCGTAGGCCCACGTTACTTG
>WNFO01005227.1_pt1 | contig 17607 bp, 10 predicted proteins | sample 5400251 | NCBI WGS metagenome assembly WNFO01 (sample SAMN13153354, study PRJNA577476) | soil metagenome | isolation source: 100 cm saprolite under Madrone tree | place: USA:California | collected 2016-06-14
GGTGAGCATGATGACCGGGGTGCGGGCCGAGGCCGCCTTGATCGAGGCGGCGACTTTGCGGCCATCCACGTAGGGCATGCCCAGATCGGTGATGACGATCGAGAACGGCGTGCCGTGCGCGAGCGCGGCCGCGAAGGCCTCGATTCCCTGCTGGCCCCCCTCAGCCACCGTGACGACATGGCCATCCTGCTCGAGGATGTCGCGCAGAGACTTGATCAGCATCGGATCATCATCGACCAGCAGGATCCGCAGTTGCCGCACGATCGGTTGCAGCAGCGTGCCTGCGGCGAGGGGTACCGCGAGCGCATCGGCCGCGGCAAAGCTCAGTCGCACGGTGGTGCCGCGCCCCACGGCGCTGTCGATGTCCAGGTCGGCGCTATGACGCTGCACCATGCCATACACCATCGCCAGCCCCAGGCCCGTGCCGCGCTCGCCCTTGGTGGTGTAGAAGGGCTCAACACAGCGCCGCCGGGTCTCCTCGTCCATGCCGATGCCGGTATCGGCGACCTCCAGCTGCACATAGCGCGTCACATCCTCAGCGCCGCGACTGCCGCTGGTGAGGAGGCGGGTGCGCAGGGTGAGAGTGCCGCCATCGGGCATGGCATCCACGGCATTGAAAATGAGATTGGTGAGGGCGTCGCGCAGCTCCACTTCCGCGCCCATGATCTGCGGCAGATCCTCGGTGAGCTCGGTTCGCAATTGAATGACCACGCCGCGCTGCTGGGGCAGATCGCTCCAGCGCGCTCGCGTGAGGTTGATGACCTGCTCGAGCACGCGATTGCACGCCACCCGGGAGAGCACCATCTCGGTCTCGCGCGGTCGATAGAACTCGCGCATGCGCGAGACGGTCTCGGCGACGTCCTCGATGGCAATCTGAATGGTGGTCAGACAGCTGCGCGCGCGCTCACTCAAACCCGGCTCGCGTTCCAGCAGTGACTCGGTGTACAGCGCCGCCGGGGAGATCGCGTTGTTGATATCGTGCGCGATGCCGCTCGCCATCTCGCCCAGTGCCCGTAACCGCTCCTGCTGCAGGATCGCCTGTTGCGACTGGCGTAGATCGTCGTAGGCGCGCTGCAGCTCCCCGTACAGCTGGGCCTGATGGGCCGCCAGCGCTACGTGCTCGCTCAGCTGCCGCAGAAATTCGCAATCGGTGCTGCTGAAGGAGTCGGGCTCGCGACGTGCCGCCACCAGCACTCCGAAGACCTGACTTTCCACCAGCAGCGGCGCGACCACGAGCGCCCGCACACCCGCCTTGGCAAACCGCTGCGGAAAGGGAAACTGGATCTCGCGCGTATCCGGCTCGTGAACCAACTCGCCCGCGACACAGCGTGCCAGTCCGTTCTGATCGATCGGGACCTGGCCGGATTCGGCCAACCCGAGGCTCATAGCGAGCGCCGCGCTCCGCGAATCGATGACCGCAATGGACAGCGCTGCGGCGCTCGCGTCGTAAACGCACATGCAGGCAAAATCGAGCGGCAGATCGTCCCCGAGGTGGTGCAGCACCACTCTGAACACGCTCTGCAGATCGTGCCGCTCCCCGGTCGCGCGGGTGATCCGGTGCAGCAGGTCGAGACGGCTCAGCTGACTGCGCAGTTTCGTCTGATCGCCCTCAATGCGTGTCAACATGTGATTGAACGCATCGGTGAGGATCCCGAACTCGTAACCGTGCGGCCGGGCCGCCCGCACCGAATAGTCGCGGTGCTCGGACACCCTCTGGGCCGTCGTGGCGAGCGCCAGGATCGGTCTGGAGATCAGTTCCTGCAGGCGTCTTGAGATCAGATAGGCCGCGATACAGCAGACCAGCAAGATCACCGCGCCGATGGCCATGAACAGTTGAAAATGCTCGTATATCTCACCCAGATCGGACTCCAGGTACAAGGTGCCCATCCGCCGGCCGCCCTGCACGACCGGCTGAACGCCGGTGAGCAGACCGCGCTCGAAGCGGTAGCCATCCGCGCGCGGCGGTTGCACCTTCGAGGCGCGCGGGTCGCGGTCGGGATACGATGCGATCAGCTGTCCATCGCGCTGGTAGAGGCGTGCGGCGACGACGTGAGGCTGCGCCTTGAAAGCCGCCAGCACCTCGCGCGCATCGTCCGGATTGTCGAACGCCAGGGCCGCGGTGCTGTTCGCCGCGATGGCCTCCCCCAGGATCTTGACGTTGCGCACCATCAGCTGCCGAAAGGTCACGTATTCATAGGCGATGAACGCGGCGGTCGTGATCAACATCACCGCTCCGCACGCCAGCAGAATCACGGTCATCAGCGTATGACGTATCGGTCGTGCCTGCGCAGCCATGACTTCAGCTCCCCGATCCCACGATCTCGGCGGGACGCAGCAACTTCGAGCTGATCGTCAGGTTGCTCGCCTTGGTGGCCTGCAGATCGATGCGCAGTCGAATTCTCTTCTCCTGCCTGACGAGCGCAATCATCACTCCATGCAGCGCAGGCGAATCAGCATCAGTCACGGTCAGAATGCTGCGACCCCTGAGTGCCGCCAGAATGCCCTCCAGTTGCGGCAGCTCTGATGCAGCGATGAACAGGATCTGACAGTCGCGGACCTCCCCGACATTGTGATAACGCACCACCTCCAGCGGATGCCCGTTGGCTGTTTCTCCGCGCACGACCTCATCGAGAGCGGTTCCGAAGGGATCCTTCCCCAGTACGCCGATAACAAACGGCGTACTCTCGCGGGGCAGCGCCGCTGGCGGCCATTCGACGAATTGCGCGAAGTTGAACAGGAATACCGCCTTCAGCTGATACTCGGAGACCGGCGCTGCCGCGCCAAGCAAGCCACCGGCGATAAGAAGCAGCGCGAGCCGGCGCCAGAGACGGCGCGTCGCGACGTTTCTCAGTAACCCCATGTGATCCTGCCGAACACGCTACGCCCGATCTGCTCGCGTGTCGGGGATGGGAAGCCGTACTCGGTGTGATAGGCGTGCAACAGATTCCGGCCCATGAGGGACAGCTCGAGGCTCCTGGTGGCGTGCCAGGCAATTCCCGAGTCGAGCTCGAAGTAGCTCGGCACGATTCCCACCACTGGACCGCCGGCAGGCCCGTTATTGATGTGCAGCGCATCCACCCAGCGCAGTGCGGCATCGAGCGTCATGCCACCCGGCAGATCCATGCTGCTGCGCAGCGCCACCTGCTGCTGCGGATCGGCAGTCTCGTTGGTCGCGCCGGTGGCATCGACCTCTCCGGGCCTGACACGAATGTGCTCCTGCAACAGGTCGTAGCCGGCGTGCAATCGCCACCACTCGAGCATCTGATACGAAGCGCTGATCTCGAGCCCATGAGTCTCGCCCTCGAGATTGTTCTGAAAGAAGATCGGATACGGGAAGACGTACACGGCCGTGGTGGGAGTCGCCGTAGTGCTGCGCACGTGGTGGTAGTCATTGTAGAACGCGGAGACGGAAGCCGCGAGCTTCGGCCCGATTGCGGCTCGATAACCCACTTCGTACGCGAGCAACGTCTCGGAAACGAAGTCCGGATTTCCTTTCAGATAGGTGGTCGGAAATTGAAACGGCGGCGGGGGGTTGATCAGGCCGCTGGGCACCAACAGGTCCCGGTCGTAGCGCGACGGCGTGCGCACCGCCCGCGATATCGCGCCCCAGAGAAGTTGTGTGGATTGCAGGTTCCATTGCAGACGCGCGCTCGGCTCGAACTCGACGCCGGTGTAGTCGTTGTGCTCGAGCTTCGAGCCGACTGTGAGATACACCCTTCGCGCGAGCATGATCTCGTCCTGCGCGAATGCGCTGTACAGGCTCTGGTTGAGAGCGGTGGGCGTGAAACGCACGATCGAAAGATCCTCGTCGGACTCGCGCGTCGCGCGGTAGCCCAGACCCCAGGTGAGCTTGTGGCGCGCACCCCAGGCAAAATGGTACTGAAAATCCAGGTCGTAGGTATCCAGATCGTCCTTCAGCGAGGCGGCCGGAAAGCCGCTGAAGAAAGGAGGAGCCGCAGGACTGGCGGGAAACGGTTGCGACAGGTAGGTGTGATCGTAGTAGAGCTGCAGGCTCATCGACGCTCCGCCCGGCGCCTCATGCGTCCAGCGGCCCAGGATATTGCCGCCCGACAGACTGGCGCCGCCGGTGGCCGGCACGTCTTCTGCGCCGCTGTAGAAATCGCCCTGCACGGTCAGGCGGTTTGGCGCGGAAGGCTCGCTATCCAGGCGAAAACCCCCGCGACCAAAGTGCCACGAATCATCCGCGCTCGTGCCGGCGGTGGTGACTTCCCGGTCGAGGCCGGTGTATTTGCCGTAAGCACGAAAGTAGACTCCGGGCGCGAGCGTGGTGCCGAAGCGAATGCCCGCCTGTTCCTGCAGTTCGTTGCCTCCCGCTGCGAGCGCGTACAGCCCTTGAGTGTCTTGAGCGGCCTTGGTGATGATGTTGATCACGCCGTTTACCGCATTGGCTCCCCACAGCGTGCCGCCCGGCCCGCTGATGACCTCGATCCGCTCGATATCCGCGAGCAGGCAGTCCTGCACGTTCCACAGAACACCGCCATAGAGCGGCGTGTACACCGCCCGACCATCGACGAGCACCAGCAGCTTGTTGGCGAGGTTGGCGTTGAATCCGCGGGCACTGATCGCCCAGTCATGCGCATTGATCTGCGCCACCTGCAGATTGTCCGCCAGTCGCAAGACTTCCGGAATGCTCGAGGCTCCGGAGCGGCGGATGTCGTCGGCCGTGATCACCTGAATGGCGGCCGCGGCCTGCAGCAGTCTTTGCGGCTCCTTGGCGACCGAGGTCACGTCGAGATTCATCAGGTCTTCGATGCTCAGTCGCTTCAAGTCGCCCGCGCTTGGCGGGTCGACCTGCGCGCCCGCAAACGCCCGGCCGCCGCCCATGGCTCCAAGCAATGCACATGTCAGCAGCAATGCAGCTCTGCGGCGAGCGCGTGTGCTGCCCGCACCATCATTCATGAGGAACGAGCGCCAGTTACGCGCCACGGACATCAGTTGCCTCCTGGGCCGGTGATCGCTCGTACCCTTTCACAGCCAACGCAAAATACGTTCTGTGCAGCACCCCTACCGAGGATTACGTCACATGCACCGTAGCCGGCGGCGAACGGAGTGTGACCGGGGTCTCAAGGGCGCGCGGATTGACCCTGAGGCGCGTTGGATGATAAGGAGACCGTACCACAGGCGCTGCTTTCGCAATCAGGACGCGCGATGGATATCGATGCAATTGCGATACGTGGCCTCGACCGCGAAACCGTGCGACGACTCTCACGCCGATCGGATGCTCGCGGCTTCCGGCAGCTCGCGGTCCATACGGGGGCGCTGTGCGCGACCGGACTTGTGGTTTGGGCGAGTCGCGGTCACCTGTGGCTTGTGCCCGCGCTGGTCCTGCACGGGGTCGTTCTCAGTTTTCTGTTCTGTGCGCTGCACGAGAGCATCCATCGAACCGCTTTCGCGAGTCGCTGGCCCAACGAAGTGCTCGCGTGGATATGCGCGGCCCTGCTGATGTTGCCGCGCGAATATTTTCGGTTCTTCCATTTCGCCCATCACCGTTTCACGCAGGACCCGGCGCGAGATCCGGAGCTTGCACAGCCGCGTCCCTCCACGCTGGCGTCCTATCTATGGCATGTCTCGGGCCTGCCGTACTGGTACGATCGACTGACCGTGACATTGCGCCATGCGCTGACGGGGCGGGCGGCGGAGCCGTTCATACCGCCGGAGAAATCCTCGCTCATCGTCCGTGAAGCGCGCACTCTGTGGGGCTGTTATCTTTGCGTGATAGTCGCCTCGCTCTACTTGCGGCGCGCCGACGCGCTCATCTATTGGGTAGTGCCGGCGATTCTCGGGCAGCCATTCCTGCGGCTGTTCCTTTTATCTGAGCACGCTGGCTGCGCGTTCATTGAGGACATGCTCGCCAATACCCGCACAACCTACACCAATGCCGCGGTTCTGCTGCTCGCCTGGCGGATGCCCTACCATGCCGAGCACCACTGCTTCCCATCCGTGCCGTTTCACGCGCTCGTGAAGCTCAATGCACTGATTGGAGAGCGCACGCAGGTGAGGGCTCGAGGCTATGGCGCCCTGCACCGCCAGCTGCTGCGACAACTTCGCTCCCGAACCGCCGTCGTAGAGTCGCGTTACCCGCCCCCGAACCTGTAGGAGAATCGCAATCCCAGCGTGCGGGGACGATTGATGGTATTCATCTTGACGAATTCGGCGTAGGAAGCGGACAGGATTGCGCGCGTGTCGGTGAAGTTCTCGGCGTAGAGCTGTGTGGTCCAGGGTCCCGTCCCGATCCCGGCCGAGGCATCGTAGATCGTGAATCCAGGATCGTCGAAATTCGTCGGCACGCCCTGCAGTGTCGTTTGCTGCGGGTTTGCCGTGGCGTACGAGTGCGCCTGATGGGTAGCGCCGATCTGAACGAACGCGTCGTAATCGGTGAGCCGGAAATCGTAGCGAGCGCGCAGATTGCCTTCGAACGGGGGCGACAGCGCGAGCGGCTGGCCGAGCTGCCCGAAGGGGTTTACGACGTTGGTGATCGGCTGTCCGTTGGTGCCGATCAGAGTCAGGTTCTTCACGTTCTCGCTGCTGTTCCATGTCGAAGATACTGAGCTGGACGTTGTCCCAGTTCTCCTGGTAGACGGCGCCGTTGAACTGCAGGTGATGATCGAGCCACTCGGTCTTCCAGCCGAGCTCATTGTTGGTGAGCGTATCGGGGTCGTACGCAATCGGTGGCTGCCAGACCCCCGACAGCGGTGAGGTCGACTTGATGACCGCCTGGGCACGATTGAAGCCCCCCGGGCGGAACCCCTGCGACCAGGTGTAGTAGGCCATGACGTCGGGAGTGACGTGCCAGGTGAGATTGGCGCGGCTGCGGGTGCCGACGTAGGTCTTGCGCAGATGCTTGGCATCGAGGTTGTTCAGGTTGCTCTGCACGCCGGTCGCGACGGAGCTGACGCAGGGATTTGTCGGCGTGTTGCTGCCATTGGGACCGCCAAAGGGACCGAATATCTCGCAACCGAAACTGCCGACGTTGGATCCCAGCTCGAAGCCCCGGATGTCGTACCAGCGCGTTCCGCCCGTCACCGTCAGAACCCTGGGGACGATGTCGAAATCGATCGAGGTGAAGGCGGCAGTCTGCTCGTAGCCGCGCGTGATGTCGTCGAAGAACACGTCCCCCGGCAGCCGCACATTGGGGTTGTTGGAGGTCACGGGAAAGTTCGTCAGAGTGTTGGGATCGATGCTCGGCGGGCCGATCGGGTAGAAGTTCGGGCTCGTCCCGTAATGCCAGTCCGCCTGCTCGTGAATCCGGTACTGGTCCCAGAACGCGCCGACCATGCCACGCAGGCGCCAATCACCGGGGGTGCTGAGCCGCAACTCGTGGCTCTGATGCGTGGTGGTCTGGTGGTCGGTCCAGAAGATGTGCGGAGAGTAGCAGTAGCCCGGAGTCCCGGGCGTGGGGTTAAAGCCCACGAAAGGGTAGCCGGGATAATTGCACTGATAGTAGCCCGCGTACGTGGCCCGCGAGTAGTTGGTGTAGTCCTGCAACTGGTCGATGTTGCGGTCCAGATACGCACCGGCATAGACCAGCCGCAGCGCCGCGATGCGGCCATCGAGCGTCCACGCGGTGTTCTCGAACTTGTCCTTGTTGTAGCTCGGGCCGAACTGCTCGACGGCAAGGTCGGGCAGCGGTGTCCCGAGACCGTCGTACTGCTCCGCCCAGAAGACCCCTTCAGCATCCAGGTCCTGGTAGGACTGGGTGATCAGCGCCTTCCAGTCGTCGTTGATACGATACAGCAGCTCCGCCCGCCCGCCCTGGTACGTGACCGGGTTGATCGCGTTCGCCACACTGCCTGAGTTGTTGATCGGCCCGCTGTTCGGCGGCACGACGCCGCCGAAGTAGTTAACCACCACCCTGTCGGTCGATGCACGCGAGAACGTCGACGGTAGATTGTTGATGTAGCCGCCGCGTGAGTCGTTGTAAATCACCGCGCGCACCGCCAGGCGGTCCTGGAGCAGTGGCAGGTTGATGATGGCGTTCACGGCGCTGCTCGGATCTCCATGTGCGGTGACCCCGTAGCTCGCATCGACATTGCCCTCGGTGACGTTCAGCTTGGGCTTGTTGGTGATGTAGCGGAGCACGCCAGCCTCGGCCCCGGCGCCGAACAGTGTGCCCTGTGGACCTTCGAGCACCTCGATGCGCTCCAGATCCACGGCGTACACGTCCAGGTTGCGGCCCGGGATCTCTCCGGCCTGATCATCCAGATAGACCGCGACGTTCGGGAAGCTCTCGGTGGCGCCCGACCCCTGCGTGCCACCCGAGCCGCCCACCGAGAGGCCGCGCATGTTGATGTCGCCCTGGCCGGGCCCGAAGCTCGTGGCGGTCACGTTGGGAAGGTATTTCACGAAATCATCGAAAGTCTGGACATTCAGTTGCTTCAGCGTCTCGGCGGTCAACGCCTGAATGGTGATCGGCACATTTTGCAGGTTCTCTTCCCGGCGGTTGGCGGTGACGATGACTTCCTGCAGGGCACCCGCAGCAGTGGTACCGGGTGCGGCGTCCGCGTGTGCGGCCTGAGCGGCGTGGGCGCTCAGGATGGCTGCAACCGCGCGCGACAATAGGGTGTTGGTTTTGGTCATCGCGTTTCCCCTCCCTCACGCGCGTTGTTATGCGGATTTGGGCCTCAGGCGCAGCAATCTTCCTCCTTGCATCCTCGTGATCGCAAGCCGCGTGGCCCGCCTCTCGGGCGGACCCTGGATGAGCTCATCGCGCCCGCAAGCGGTTCGCTCCGTGCATGGCTGCGAAAGTCGTCTGAGGCTCGAACCCGAAGCTGGCAGTTAAGTATTTGATTTGACTGCCGCTGCCCGCGGGATTCGAAGTCCGTGTTTCATGTGCAGCGCAGACTGCGTCACCATCTGCTAACAGAGTGCCAGACTTGCCAAGCGAGGTAGCAAAAAATGAATCGGCGGGCGAGGGCGGTGGTTGCACGCACGGTAGGTAACGCAGTCGCGGTTGAGGAGATCGACGTGGAACCGCCGCGCCACGGCGAAGTGACCATTCGGCTGGCGGCGTGCGGGGTTTGCCACAGCGATCTGTCCGCAACGAACGGTACCATCGGGTATCCGTTGCCGCTGATCCTCGGTCACGAGGGCGCCGGGGTTGTCGCGGACGTCGGCGAGGGGGTGCGCGATAGTATTCGCGCATGGTGTGCCGGCGCTCGCACAGCAGGATCCGATCAGGCAGCGTCCGGGGTCAATTCGAGGGCGAGCCGCACGGTGCCACCCTCCGCGGCCTCCTTGCGGAAGCCGTACTTGCGCGCCAGACGAAGCATGCGTGCGTTCTGTCGTAAGACGTCAGCCTCGAGGCGCCCGACCCCGCGATCTCGGCACTGCGTGATCAATCTGTCGAGCAGCAGAGAGCCGAAGCCGATGCCCTTCAGGTCCGAGCGCACCAGCAGCGCTATTTCCGCCGTCTCGCCCGGCGGGTGCGCATGCGCGTGTGCAACGGCCAGAATGTGCGCCTGGCCATGGCTGTGATCATCGATGGCCACCAGAACCGTCCGGTGCTCACGATCGATTCGCATCAGGAAATCAAGCAATGTCGGCGGCACGCTGCGAAATCCCGCAAAGAAGCGCATCTGCAGGTCGTAGGAGTCGATTTGTGCAAGAAAGTCCTGCAGCAGAGGTCGATCCTCGGCCTGCAGCCTGCGAAGACATACGCGTCGACCGCCTACCGATTCGCATCCGGGCCAGTCCATGGCCTTGCTCCCTCCCTAGCCAGGAGCGTTGGACAACCACGATCCGGTTTGCGACCCGCGCGCTGCGGTCCAGGCGGCGGCGAGGATAACCAACACATTGGCGGCAATGACCGGTGAGGCGCCGATGAGCCATCCGTAGGCCACCCACATCAGCGCTGCCAGGATCTGCACCGTGCGCAGCGCGGCCGGGCGAGCAAAGAAATAGGAGGCAACGAACGTCGCGGTTGCCATCCAACCCAGGCACGCGATCGCCACAGTCCTCATGCCGCTGTGCCTGCCGCCGTCGGCATGGGCGGTGCGGGTGCGATCCTAACGTGGTCGGTCCTGGCCTTTTCCCACTCGTGGAGCGTCAATCCGTTGCGCTCCAGCAATCCACGTATCTCGCCCGTGCGCCAGTCGAGAATCTGGTCAAGCACCGGCACCATGATGCTGAATGCATTGTCACTGATGACGGTACTCCTCGCGATCCGCGCCAACTGCTTATTGTCAGAAACCGCGATGGTGAAGCCATCCCCATTGTTGACGTGCAGCATCACGTGAACGTCTGAGCTGCCATCGCCGACGTAGATGACGCGATCCGGCGCAATCCCGAAGCGGTGCTGCAACTCCTCGATGACAGAGACCTTGCCGTAGCCTGCCGGTACGCGCTTTATCGCCCGTACTTCACCCGATTGCGCGTCAAATTCCAGCTCCGTTCCGTAGATGTGATCCGGTGCCACGATGCCAGCCAGCGCCGAGGTAACGATCTCGCGCGGCGCCGCGGAAATGACGAAGAAAGAGAAGCGAACGCCCTCGAGGCCCCCTTCGAGGAACTTCACGAGCGCCTGAATGGCGCCCTTCAACCGGACTCGTCTGCCGGTCTCGACCAGGTGCTCGTGGCGAACTCCGCGAAATTCCGGGTCATGCCTGATCAGGTAAGCGAGCTCCCCGCCCTGTTGAACGAGATTGCTGCGGGCGAGTCCTGCAACCCGATCCTGGAATCCGCCGACTCCCAGCAGCTCGCTCAGAACGAGCCCTGAATCGTTGAAGCTCAGCGTCTGATCGAAGTCCGACGCCAGCAGATAGTGCCGGGACATTGCCGTGCTCAAAGTGCGTAGCCCTCAGTAGATATATCAGCATCCCGGCGTACCATAGTCAGCTTGAGAACCCACGTCAAGCCCATTTATTTTTTAAATTATTGAAATTTATGCATAAACTCATGAAAAGTCTTCATCATCTCTACCTAAGAGGGATAGGCGGATATATCATCTATGCGATCTGAATCTATGCGATCCGAGACCTCAGGTTCCGCCACGCCGCGCAAGCACCACCAGGTCTACTCATCCCTGAGTCGGGACATTCATTCGGGCCGCTGGAAACGGGGCGAGCGCCTGCCGAGCGAGGCGCAACTCGTCGAGAGATTCCGTGTTTCGCGCATAACGATCGGGCGCGCGGTGAGAGATCTGCAAGCGGCGGGGCTCGTCGAGCGGCGGGCCGGTTCCGGGACCTTCGTGAAGGCAGCGCGCGGCGCGGGCGGCTGCTCGTTCGGACTGCTGATTCCCAACCGCGAGGAAACCGGAATCTTCGAGCCGATCTGGGAAGGCATGATGGCCTCTCCACGAGCACGCGGGCACGCGCTGGTGTGGGGCTCCGCCTCCGCACACAGGCCGAAGGAGGAACGAGCCTGGGAACTGTGTGTGCAATACATCGCGCGCAAGGTCTCCGGGGTCTTTTTCGCGCCGCTGGAACTGACACCTTTCAAGGATGAGTGCAACCGCCGAATTGTCCGCGCCCTCGATGAGTCTCGAATTCCCGTCGTCCTTCTGGATCGGCCCCTCGTTCCGTATCCGCAGACTGGACGTCACGACCTCATTGGCATTGACAATCGTCGTGCCGGACACGTCATCACGGAGCATCTCCTGCGCCTCGGATGTCGGCGCGTTCTGTTCGTTGGCCCCAAAGACGCCGCTTCGACCGTCGATGAGCGCGAAGCCGGTTACCGCGAGGCACTGTACGCGGCCGGTGTGCAGTTCGATCGCGCCCTGACGTACCGCATGGATGCAGACGACATCGAGAGTGTCAGGGCGGTCATGCAGTCCGGACATCCGGATGGCATCGCCTGCGCCAACGACCGCACCGCAGGACATCTGATGCATGCGCTGTTGCAGCTCAAGTACCGGATTCCGGATGATGTGCGGCTGGTGGGCGTCGATGATGTGGACTACGCCAGTCTCCTGCCGGTGCCGCTGACGACTCTGCGTCAGCCGACCCGCGAGATTGGCGAGGCGGCGCTTGCGGTGATGCTCGAGCGGATCGCGCGGCGCGACATGGTTCCGCGCGAGGTGCGCCTGAGTTGTGAGCTGGTGGTACGCGAGTCCTGTGGCGCCCGCCCGGCCGCGGGCAGATGACCGTTGCTAAAAGCGAAGAATGGCCACGGCGTCGGCCCAGAGACGCTGCAGGATCTTCGCGGCCGGCTCGGCACGCGCCAGGGCCGCGGACTGCCCGGCCCACGCCTGCATGCGCCGCACGTCGCCGACTTTGGTTGCGGCAGCTCTCATCGCGGCCGTGAGGCCGCGCTGTACCGGGTAGGGCGCGGGCTGCGGCGCGCGCTCGGACGTTGCCGCGCGGACATAATCGGTGGCGAGGCTTCGGCCCGCCCGCCCGCTGAATACCCGGCTCACAATAGTGTCTTCCGGAGCCGCACCCGCCAGCGCCTCGGCCCACGCGACCGGGGTTCGAGCTTCGGGGGCTCGCAGGAAGCCCGTGCCGACCTGAGCCGCACTGGCACCGAGCGCCAGTGCGGCCGCGACTCCCCGCCCGTCGGCTATACCTCCTGTGGCCACTACCGGAACGTTCACGGCGTCAACCACGGCGGGGACTAAAGCAGCCAACCCCACCATCGCCTGTTCGGCCTTGCTCGCGTCAAAACACCCGCGATGCCCGCCGGCCTCCATGCCCTGGGCTATCACCACGTCCGCACCGGCGGCCGCGGCGGCCCTCGCCTCTGCCACAGTGGAGACATTCGCGAACCAGGCGATGCCCCGGGATTTCAGCGTCGCTACGAAGTCGGGCGGGTAGAGTCCCATGACTGAAGAGACGATCGGAGCACGTGCATCGAGTAGAGCCCTGCACTGTGCGTTGAAGTCCTGCGGTGTGGCGTCCCCGGCAAGCGGACTGACCTCCGGTCCCCAGGTGGCGAGGAATTCGCGCACCCGCGCCTCGTGCTCGGGGTCGCGGACGGGGCTGGGATCAGGGATCCAGAGATTGAGTTGGAACGCGCCGTTGCTCGCCGCGCGCACCTCTTCGGTCCAGGCGCCGATCTCTTCGGGTGTCATCAGGAGCGCGCCGCAGGCGCCCAGGCCGCCGGCATTCGCAACTGCAATGGAGAGGGAGGGAGCGCTGGCGCCCGCCAGCGGCGCCAGAAGGATCGGCACACGAAGCCCGAAGCGCTCGCAAAATGCCTTGGTCCGGTCCCGAATGCTCATGGCGAATCCTTTGGAGGCTTGGATGCTCTGCCACAAGATGGACTCTATGTTCCTGATTATCTATAAGGGCAATGAGAGTAAATAACGACCGGCGGATATGAAATTAATTCCATCATTAGTGGTTTCGATTTCGCTGTGTACGGCAGCTCAGGCCTACGCAGGGACCACACTCACCGCCGGCGCGCGCAAAGCGCTCGCCGTGGTGTCTGGGAAACTGCGTGTGCAGGGATTGCGCGAGCCGGTGCGTGTTCTGCGCGACAAATGGGGTGTTGCACACGTTTACGCCCACAACCAGCACGACCTTTTCTTTGCGCAGGGGGTGGTCGCCGCCCAGGATCGCCTGTTTCAGATGGAACTGTGGAAGCGTTCCGGTCAGGGAAGGCTCAGCGAAATCCTGGGAGCGTCCTTTCTGCAGCGCGATATCAACGCGCGCGCCCTGCAGTACCGGGGTGACATGCAGAAGGAGTACGCGAGCTACTCTCCCGACACCAGAGCGATACTGACTGGGTTCACCGATGGGATTAACGCTTATATCGCGACGCTGAGTGCGCCTGGCAGCCCCGGCATACCGATCGAGTTTCAACTTTGGGGATTCGTCCCCGATTCGTGGCGCCGGGAAGATTGCCTGAATCGCATGGCGGCTTTTTCCATGACCGGCAACGCTGTCCCCGAGCTCAAGTACGCCCGCGCGCTGACGGAACTCGGTGCGGATAAGGCCGCGAAATTGTTCCATTTTGATCCAGCCGTCGCTCTGGACCCGGTTTCCGGCGTCGATCTCGAGGGGCTCTCACCCGAGCTGCTCAAGAATTTGGTCGGTAGCGACCGACCCATCGAGTTCCCCGGTCAGCCCCGTGAGGGAAGCAACAACTGGACGATCTCCGGCGCGCTGACAGCGAGCGGCAAGCCGCTCCTCGCAAATGACCCCCACCGTGTACTCGCGCTGCCATCCCTGCGCTACATGGTCCATCTGGTCGCTCCGGGATGGAATGTCATCGGCGCCGGCGAGCCGAGCCTGCCAGGCGTCGCCCTCGGCCACAACGAGCACATCGCCTGGGGATTCACCATTTTTGGCCTTGACCAGCAGGATCTGTATATCGAGGAACTGAATCCCGACAATCCCCTCGAGTACCGGACCGAGGCAGGATGGAAGCCGATGGTAATCCGCCGCGAGGAATTCCTGATCAAGGGAGCGGCTGCGAGAACTGTCGACTTGAAATTCACCCGCCACGGCGCCGTGCTTTGGGAGGACGGCAGACGCGCACTCGCACTGCGTTGGGTGGGAAGTGAGCCAGGGACGGCGGGGTATCTCGCGTCCCTGGCCGTAGATCGAGCGCAGAACTGGACTCAATTCGAAGCGGCGGCAGCGCGCTGGAAAGTCCCTGCGGAGAATATCGTCTATGCCGATCGCGCCGGCAACATCGGCGAGCACTCCGTCGGCCTCGCGCCGGTACGAAGTTGGACGGGGCTGCTGCCGGTGCCCGGTGCCGGCAACTACGCCTGGGCCCGGTTTCTGTCGGCATCAGAGCTGCCGCATTCCCTTAACCCGGCAGCAGGTTTCGTGGCGACGGCAAACCACAGAATGATTCCCGAGCATTATCCCTACAGGGTCGGCTTCGAGTGGGCGCCGCCCTATCGCTTTGAACGCATCCGCTCTGTGATTGAAAGCGCCCGTCAGGTGCGACACAAACTCACAATCGCCGACCTCGAGGCGCTGCAGAATGACGTCGTTTCATTACCTGCTCTCGCGCTGCAGTCCCTCGTGCGATCGAGCGCCCTGCGGGACAATCCAGCGCTGACGGAATTCCTGCGCTGGGACGGCGAGCTGGCGCGAGAATCCCCCGACGCTGCTGTGTACGAGGTCTGGCTCAGGCAGATCTGCGGGGCGCTCGCAAAGCGGTTTTCTGAAAAACACCCCGAGCGTTACGAGAGGCTGAAGCCCGACGCGGTCATAGCTTTGCTTGCAAACCCCGACAAGAGTCTGTTCGGAGAGGATCCAGTCGTTGCTCGCGACACGCTGTTGGTCGACGCGATCCGGGCCGCGCGCAACGAACTCGAGCAACGTCAAGGCCCCGACCCTTCGCAGTGGTCCTGGGGCAATCTCCACTCAATCCGCTTCCGTCACCCCCTGGATCAGCAACCCGGGGCGAGCGAGCTGTTCGACCTCGGGCCGCTGTCCAGGCCGGGCGATGAGTACACGGTGAATGCCGCCAGCTTCGACGAATCGTGGGCTTCGTGGGAACAGGTCGAAGGCGCGAGCTATCGAGAAATTCTAGACACCAGTGACTGGGATCAATCGGTCGCCATCAATACGCCTGGTCAAAGCGGGCAGCCGGGTAGTCGCCACTATGCCGATCTGATGGCGCTCTGGGATGCTGGCCGCTATTTCCCGCTGATCTATTCGCGCAAAGCCGTCGAGGAAAACACTATCGATCGACTGCTCCTCCAGCCCCAGCGATGATTGGGCGTCGGCGCGAGCGAGTATCGGACCAAGCCATTGATCTTATTGGTGCTCCCGGCGTGATTCGCCCTGCGGACCACAAGCCTGGCCGTAGCCGGGGGCGCCTGCGGAGCCCCTGACTCTCGCCGACTGACTACGGGACCGCACCACGGGTCGGCGTGCGACTACAGGATGTTGCGGATTCTCTTGTAGTGCTTGGTTGATTGATAATCAGCCTCACCCAAGGAGGGGTGATGGACTCGACTCAACAGCAGGCGAGCATTCTTGCTGTCGATGACGACAGCAGAAGCCTGATGGCGCTGCAGGGACTGTTGCGCGACATGCCCCTGAAGTTGGTGACGGCGAAATCGGGCGACGAGGCGCTGCGCTGCGTACTGAAGCAGGACTTTGCCGTCATCCTGATGGACGCTCGCATGCCCGGAGTGGACGGCTTCGAGGCTGCGCGGCTGATCCGCGAACGCGAACGCTCACGCCATACCCCGATCATCTTTCTCACCAGCGCCTACGAAGACGCGCCGTCAGTGATCCGCGGGTACGAGGCGGGTGCCGTGGACTACATCGTAAAGCCGCCCATGCCGGAGATCCTGAAGTCCAAGATCTCCGTGTTCGTTGACCTGTACCGCAACAACGCGATGCTGTCACAGCAGATCAAGGAGCGCCGCATCGCCGAGGAGCACCTGCGGGCCTCACAGCAGAGTCTGCGCGCCCTCGCAGCTCACCTTCAGTCGGTGCGCGAGGAGGAATGGACGCGCATCGCCCGGGAGATCCACGACCAGTTGGCTCAGGCGCTGACCGGACTGAAGATGGATGTCGCCTGGATCACGAGTCGATTGCCCGAGGGCTCGAAGGCGTTGCGCCAGAAGGCGCATTCGATGTCCGGCCTGATCGATGCGACCATGGAGTCGGTGCACGAAATCATGACCCGGCTGCGGCCGGAGGTATTGGACCGGCTCGGACTCTCGGCAGCGATCGGTTGGCAGGCGGGCGAGTTTCAGCGTCGCAGCGGCATCCGTTGCAACGTGTCCCTTCCCGCAGAAGACTTGCTGCTGGACAGGGATCGCTCCACAGCGGTGTTCCGGATATTTCAGGAATTGCTGACCAACGTTGCGCGCCACGCCGGCGCCACCCGGACCGATGTGGCGGTGCAGTCCGACTCCAACGAGCTGGTGCTCACCGTCGAGGATAACGGCCGCGGCATTGACGCCGAGGTGGCTCAGAGCTCCAAGTCGTTCGGCCTCATGGGCGTGCGCGAGCGCGTCCTGCCATTCGGTGGCAGGGTCGATATCAAAGGGGTGCGCGGCGAGGGGAGCAGGGTGACAGTTGCGCTGCCGAAGATCTGAGCGCCGTACCGGCCACGGGGGCGGCGGACGCCGCCGCGGTCGCAACGCGAGTGGAGCATTGTGTTAGGGAGAGCCGTCATGAGAATCCTGATCGCAGACGATCACCCCGTCGTTCGCAGGGGGCTCAGGGAGATCGTCGCCTCCGAGCGCGACATGGTCGTGGTTGGTGAGGCCAAGAGTGGAGACGAGGCACTCGACATGACGAGGAGGCTCGAGTGGGATGTCGCCGTGCTCGACTACGCGATGCCCGGCTGCAGCGGCGCCGAGCTGGTGAGAGAAGTCAAGCGGCAGTATCCAGGGCGCCCGGTCCTGGTGCTGAGCATCCTGCCCGAGGAAGTGCACGCAGGCGAGGTATTCAAGGCCGGCGGCGCCGGATACATCAATAAGGGAAGTGCCAACGAAGACCTGACCAACGCCATCCGCAAGGTTGTCGGTGGGGGTAGGTATGTAAGCCCTGCCTTCGCGGAGAAGCTTGTTATCGAGCTCGCCGATGGCGGAGAGAAGCCGCCGCACAACCTGCTCTCCGATCGCGAATACCGGGTGATGTGGCTGCTGGCGTCGGGCAAGCATATCAATGAGATCGCCGCGGAGATGTTTCTCAGCCCGAGCACGATCAGTACCTACCGCGC
>WNFO01007855.1_pt1 | contig 17593 bp, 18 predicted proteins | sample 5400251 | NCBI WGS metagenome assembly WNFO01 (sample SAMN13153354, study PRJNA577476) | soil metagenome | isolation source: 100 cm saprolite under Madrone tree | place: USA:California | collected 2016-06-14
GACGAGAACCCTTTCAAGATTCGAGCTTACGCAAATGCCGCGCGTTCGTTGGAAACATTTGGCGGAAATCTGGCCGATCTTCAGGACGAGGAAGCCCTTGCGAAAATTCCCGGCATCGGCAAAGCGATTGCGGCCAAGATCAAAGAATTGGCCGGCACTGGAAAACTCAAATACCTCGAGGAGTTGCGGGCCGAATTTCCGGCGGCGATTCTCGAATTATTTTCAATCTCCGGTCTCGGGGCGAAGAAAATCAAAGCGCTCTACGAGCAGCTTCACATCAGCTCGATCGAACAATTGCGGGAAGCGTGCGAGTCAGGGCAGGTGGCGCAGTTGCCGGGCTTTGGCGAAACAACGCAGGCAAAAATTTGCACGGCCATCGAGCAGCGCGCGAAGCATTTCGGATATTTTCAATTTGGGCAGATTGCTGCCGAAGCGGAGTCGCTCCGGCGAGATTTAGCAGCGCATGCCGACGCGCTCCAAGTGGATGTCGCTGGAAGTTATCGCCGGCGCAGGGAAATTGTGCGCGATGTCGATCTTGTGGTCGCGACCAGGAAACCGGCCGCGATTACGGAATTTTTGGTCAAACATGCGCTGGTGGAATCGATCATCGCCCAAGGTCCGACGAAAACGAGTGTGCGATTGCGTTCAGGGATTCAATGCGATCTCCGGGTTGTCAGCTCGGTGGAATATCCCTTCGCGCTCAATTACTTTACTGGAAGCAAGCAACACAACATCGAGATGCGCAGCCGGGCGCTTGCGCGCGGCTGGACGTTGAACGAATACCGACTCGCGCGTTTGCCGCCCGATCCAAAAGCACAAAAGGTCCGAGCCGGACGGGCAGTTAGAAGGCCGACAATTAAGATTCCAACCGTCGGCGAAGAAGCGGATTTGTATCGCGCTCTCGGGCTTGATTTCGTGCCACCGGAATTGCGCGAGAACTGTGGCGAATTTGAAGCTGCCGAGAAACATTCGCTACCGCGTTTATTGGAGCAGGACAATTTACGCGGCACTTTTCATTGTCACACCGTCGCGAGCGATGGGCACAATACGCTCGAGGAAATGGCGGTGGCCGCGCAGGAGCTTGGCTTGGAATATCTCGGGATTGCCGAGCACAGCAAAAGCTCGATTCAGGCGCACGGCATCGACGCGGCAAAGCTGCGCTCGCAAATCGCCGCTATTCGCAAGTTGAACAAGAAGCTCGATGGCTTTCGGGTGTTCGCCGGCGTCGAGTGCGACATTCTCCGCGACGGCAAGCTCGATTTTGACGACGAGATCTTGGCGGAACTTGACTTCGCGGTCGCCTCAATCCATTCCGTTTTCAATTTGTCAGAAGCGGAAATGACCAAGCGAATCATCCGCGCAATGGAAAATCCGTTCGTCACGATCCTGGCGCATCCGACCGGGCGATTGTTGTTAAAACGCGATCCATATCTTGTCGATGTTCGGGCCGTGCTCGAGGCCGCGGCCGCGACTGGAACCTGGATGGAACTCAACGCAGCACCGAAGCGACTCGATCTCGATTGGCGATGGTGGCCGCTGGCGAAAGAGAAAGGCGTCAAGTGCGTGATCAATCCGGACGCGCATCGCACGGAGCGATTGCAGGACTTGTGGTTCGGCGTTGGGATCGCGCGCAAAGGCTGGCTGACTAAAGCCGACGTTATGAATTGTTTGCCGCTCGGCAGAATCGAATCGGCGTTGCAAGCCAAGCGGAACAAAAAAGCTTAGATTTCTTCGCGCTGCGGCAAAAACAGAGTCAGACATTTGCAGGCGCCGCCCGCTTTGAGGAATTCGGTCATTGGGAGCTGATGACAGCGGTGGCCGCGACCAGTCAGATCGGTGACGAGTTTGGGCGCGCCTTCGGGTAACACAATGTCGCGTTCAATTACGACGGCGTTGCAACAAAAGTGCATTGCCTCTTCCGGTGCGACGTCGATCAACTCGGAAACGTGTTCGCGAATGGCGTGCTGTCCGTATTCGTCGAACGCAGCCGGAAACCAAACGGCCGCGCCGTCTGGCAACGGACAAAAACAAGTGTCGAGATGGTAAAAGCGTGGATCGACAAGTTCCACCGAGACAACAAGACATCCGAGCATCTCGGCGACGGCGCGATGAGATTTAATGTCGGAGCGGAATTTGTAACCGCAAAAAAGTGCGTCGCCTCCGAAAAGCGCGTCTCCTTCGCCTTCGAAATAGTAATCATTGGGCAACGAGGAAACTTGGAAGCCGCGCTTTTCCATCCAGTTGGCAAAATGCGGCGCTTCGCCGGCGCGCTCTTTGTGCCGAAAATTGCTCGGAATAAATTGCTTGCCGACAGCGAGCCCGGCATTGGCCGTAAAGACCATGTCCGGCAGTTTCGGTTGCGGCGGGACCAGCTCGATCTTGCAATCCAGTTTGGAAAGGGTCGCGTGCAAACCGCGCCACTGCTCTTGCGCCAGCGCCGCTTCCGCCCCGCGCGCCCGGCTCATCCAGGGATTAATCTCGTACTCGATGCCGTAGTAATCCGGCGGGCAAAGCAGGAGCGCGCGCATAAGATCGACATTTACTTATTGCCTAACTGAGAGCGATTTACGTCCGCGCCCTGCTCGCGTAAACGCTGGATCAGCTCGTCCAACTCGGGCCGGCTCGGCGCCGTGATTTCGATTCGAGCCAGACTGGGATCAACGCGCTTTTGACCAATCTTAAATTCGACGATGTTGAAAGTGGCGCCGCGGGTCACGATCTGATCCAACACCTTTGGCAAGGTCAGCGAATCGATGATGTGGCCGCGTAACTCAATGGTTTCCGAAAACATCGACAAAATTTAGCCGATGAAGCTCGCCCGCGCCAATTGCGCTAATGCGATGGCGGATCGACAATCTGGGCAAGATCGAAATGAAAAAACCGAATGTGCGCGGACCCTCTGCCGGGCGAAAAGCGCATCTCGCATTGCGCGAAAGATTAAATCGCAAATCAAAGCCAGCTCCAGAGTGGCCTACTCCTACCGAGGGTGGGAAAAAATCGCGGCAAAGTGTCCGCAGATCCGTTTATGGGAAAGATTGACGGTCTCGCGGGCTTAACCACCAAAATCGCAGCCAGACTCGCGACTAAGCCGGAGATTTTCATCATCCATCCGGCGGAACTCCGGATTTTGCGATCAATACCTGGTCAAGATCTTTGCGCGCTTGCCGCGGAGAACGGTTGGCGTGTGGTCCGCCGGCTCGGCGGACGGCAGATTGAATTTTATAACGATGCGAGCGCGCGTGAGAGCAGCTAGCTTCTGTTCGACTATGACGCGGCGGTGCTAGTTGATTGTGAAAGTAGCCGTTGCGACCGCACTATCGACGTAGCCACTTTTGACTGCGATCCCCCTGACCGTCTTAGTGCCTTTCCCTGAGAGGGTAAATTGGCCAGTGTAACGAGACGAACTCGTCGGCGAGTGCCTTTATTCAACCCCTCCGCCACTATTTATCGCACCGAATGGCGGAACCTTTTCCAAGCAAGTCGAGGTTCGCCTCTTCTGCACCACATCTGGAGCGACCATGTACTACACGATTAGAAAGCTTTATATGTATAATTGTTAGCGACCCACGAACCGTTGACCTTGGAGCCTAGTGTCACATAGATGGTACGCCCATCCGTGGGAATGTTGTTCACGGTTTTCGACAGCACAGTTATTTGACCGGAATTGTAGATATCAGTGCCGTACAGCGAACTGCCTACGAACAGGAAATAAGCGGTGGCGCTGCCGGCGCTCCATTGGAATGTAACGGTCGAGGACGTAAATATCGATCCGGGCGGCGGGGTCAGCATTACCGCGGGTCCGGTCGGCGGCGGTGTAGGAGTTGGCGTCGGTGTTGGAGTTCCACCAGGAGTTGGCGTTGGCGTCGGAGTCGGAGTTGGACCGGCCGAGCACGTCGAAAACTTGAACGAACCGATACGTGTCACCCAGTTTAAGCCCTTAACTGGGAAGTACATGTTTGTGTACCAAAAAGTGCAATCGTCTACCGGGTCGACGGTCATTGCGCTGTAATCGCCCCATCTGGTGCAGGTGGATCCGCCGCAGTCACCGCTCTGCACGCTACGCGTGACAGACGGCAGCATTGTAACCTCGGTTTGTGACAAGGTGTTGGCCGGATCGGTGGATAGTCGGCCGGCGTATCGGATGTCCGGTGCGATGGTCGAGCTCGAAGCCGTATAGCCGACAGCCATGTTACCCACATGGTCGACGGCCAGCGAGCCCATAAATCGGTTAAGACCGTCCGGGCCGTTATTAAATATCTGTTGTTGGACTGGAGTAGTGTTAATCGTCCCGCCAGTAACGTTGATCTGGGCCCATTGGATTCCCGTCGGAGTTGATGCACTCGGCGTTCCGGTCGTATGGTTAACCCAGAGCGACTCGACGCCTCCGATATTTCGATACTGATTCTGCATCATCGCCCTATCGGCAAGGGTGTCGGTATTGTTACCACCAGAAGGCTCTGGCACTGTGTCCGCCGCGAGGACGTAAGCAGCTTGAGAAACGTTGGTCGGTCCAACGAATGTCGAGTTGCTCGGGACAGCATAGTCCGGATGAAACTTATAAACCTCCCAGGCAAACAAACTAGTGGAGTCCGCCACCATGTAATTTGGCGAGCCTGCGGGCGGAGCGGTACCGCGATAATTGCTAGGCAACAGGCTGAAATGATTGGAATCTGTGTCGACGACTACGCTTTGCAGCGTAGCGCCATTTACCAAGTCATCGATATTGAATGCGTACGCTCGTGCCTCTTCATAGTGGGAGCTTGAGCAGGAGGTATTCAGGCATTGGAACATATTGGCGGTCATGTAAAGCCCGTCCGGCCAGATACCCATCTTGGGATAATCTGGAAACCACGGATGTGCGGCGTCGTCAGCCCTAATCGGATAGAGCCACCAACCACCGCTAACTGGATCGCTGGTCTTCGAAACGGCAACGCACTCGTAATAGGGACCGCTCTGAATGTTGCTCCACGAAAAATCTGCGACGATAAACCTGTCGTACTGCGGAACGTAGATAACGGTGACGTCGCCCCCGTGAAATGTATCGCAAGAGGTTCCTGTGCCGGCGTTAGCCCATAGGTCGTCGAAGGTGAAAGTTGCGAGCGCGGCGCTGGTCGCTTTATCAAAGATTCCTACCGACGTATTAACAGCTTGAACGAAATGATTCGGCCCAACGTCCCCGACTGTGTCCGGTGGATGACCGGCGCCATTGGCATTGAAGTTCATACCATCGAAGGAAGTGGCGGGACCCGGCATCGGCGCCAACGGAGCGGCTGTCCCCACGGAGGTTGGCGCTAAGGTTTGCGCTTCAAGAGAGCCTCCGGGCAGGACCTGCTTGATCGCAGGGACTGGGTAATCGAGTTCGAGCGGCCGGATGAAGCGTTTTCTTTGCGCTGGGGTTATGGTCTGGGGCAAATTTCTCAGATCGCCGCGAAATTCAGACGGAACTACCGGTTCGCCCTTCCTAAAATTAGCCGCGCTGGACGAAACCCCAGATGTCGGTGCCGCCAAGCTTAACATCGCCAACCATGCGCCAACTAAACAAAGGCCGATGGCTGCGAAGATGCGTGGACTAGAACGCCCGGATTGGGAATGAGGATGTTTCCGCATTGTGATCTGGTTCTAGATTAGCGAATACGCAAACTGCGCCGAATCCGGCTTACCTGAGAGAAGAACATGGGGGCTAATGGAAAGAAAGCAGCTAGTTTAATGCCGCGGGGGCTGTTGGGGACGTGATTATCTCCACGTTTGAACACAGCGCAAATGGAATTGTTGCACGCAAGTTTTTTTCAGCCGGACTACGCCTGACTCGAGAAAAATGCAGTCAGGGGACTCGTCGGCGAAGCCGTCCATTGCTTTTCGCCCAAACCGATTTCGTGCGCTTCACGACCGGCCTCGATCGCCTTTTTGAACGCTTGCGCCATGCGGATGGGATCAGACGCGATGGCGATGGCAGTATTCACCAAGACTGCGTCCGCGCCCATTTCCATCGCCTCCGCTGCCTGGCTCGGTGCGCCTAAGCCGGCATCGACCACGACCGGTACCGTCGCCTGCTCAATGATGATTTCGATTTGTGGCCGGGTTTCAATCCCGCGATTGCTGCCGATCGGCGCGCCCAGCGGCATCACTGTGGCGGCGCCGACGTCTTGCAAACGTTTCGCCAGGACTGGATCGGCGTTGATGTACGGAAGCACCGTGAATCCTTCTCTCACGAGGATTTCAGCCGCGGCAAGTGTCTCCACCGGATCCGGCAATAAATAACGCGGATCGGGATGGATCTCGAGCTTGATCCATCTGGGCAAACCGGCGCTCGCAGATAAACGCGCCAGGCGCACCGCTTCTTCCGCGGTGCGTGCTCCGCTCGTGTTTGGCAAAAGTAGAAATTGTTTCGGATCGATAAAATCCAGAATATTCGCGAACGGATCATGCTTCCCGGATAGATCCGCGCGCCTCAACGCCACCGTCACAATTTCGGTCCTACTCGCTACCAGCGCATCGCGCATCAATTCGTTCGAAGCAAACTTCCCCGTGCCGACAAGCAAGCGCGACGTGAATTCGCGCCCTGCAATCTTCAGCTTGGAGGGTTTGTCCGACATTGCCTAAACAATAACGAATTCGCTGTACGAATCGAATTTGTTCGGCCACTTTTCTTTGGTGACCAAGTTTAATCTGCGCCTCGAGGATTGCGTTCGAGGCATGGCCCGCTTGCCTGATGCCGATGTCGATCTTGTGGTTACGTCGCCGCCCTATAACCTCGGCATCGGATATCGAAAATATTCTGATCGACAGGATCGACGATCGTATTTGAAGTGGTGCGCGGTCTGGGCGACGCAAATTCGTCGCCTTCTCAAGCCGACCGGCTCATTTTTTCTCAATGTCGGTTCCGCGCCATCAAACCCGATGCTTCCGCACGAAATTGTTTTTCAGCTGCGCGACCTGTTCGTTCTTCAAAACACGATTCATTGGATCAAATCGATCGCCATTGACGATCGGACCTTCGGACACTTTAAACCGATCAGTTCGAAAAGATTCCTGAACGACTGCCACGAATACATCTTTCACTTCACCGTCGACGGCAAGATCGACATCGACCGACTCGCCCTCGGTGTGCCTTATCAAGACAAAAGCAACATCGCTCGCTGGTCGCATACGCGGGGGCGCGACGCACGGTGTCGGGGCAATACCTGGTTCATTCCTTATCAAACAATCCAGAGCCGCGAGAAGGAGCGACCACATCCGGCCACGTTTCCGGTGCAACTGGCCGAATGGTGCATCAAACTTCACGCTATCTCGTCTGTGAAGACGATGCTCGATCCGTTTCTCGGTATTGGAAATTCGGCCATTGCCGCCAAGAATTGCGACGTCCCCAAATTCATCGGCTTTGAAATCGACAAAAGTTATCTCGCTGAAGCCAGGCGCCGGCTTCAGTTAAAATAATTGATCGTCCGATTTCTGCCGACCTGCCGGAGCTTGAAATTTTTCAAGCGGTGCCACCAAATTTGCCGGCAACGGACGGACGCGGTCGAAGATGCGCCCAGCCAGCGGTTTCGCCGTGGTGTAGCCGGCGGCGAACATTTCAAGCCGCGCATCCAGATTATCGATGTAATGGAGCGCCATCGCCTCCGGGGTTTTCGGACTCACCGGTGAACCAAACTGGGCTTCGCCATGATGTGCTCCAATTAGATGCAACAAATGCAGACGCACATCTTCTGATGGCGGGGTCAGGCTTTTCCACGCGTCGCCATCATCCGCCGAAACTTTTCGCCACAACGAATTCACTAGCTCGAGCCCGATCGAGATGTGTCCCAATAATTCACCCCGCTCGTCATAGCCCATGACGAATCCGTTTTCGGGCAGTGCGTTTTCCCAAAGCTTGCCACAATCGTGAAACAGAATCCCGGCCAGCAAAAGATCGGCATTCAATTGCGGATACAACGGCGCGATCTTATTCGCGACCCGCATCATCTGCGCGGTGTGCTCGACCAAACCGCCGCGACGCGCGTGATGATAATTTCGCGCCGCCGCCGTGCGCCGAAAACGCTCGCCCAAATCTTTCACAAACGCATCGCACAACGCGCGCAAACGCGGATCGGTGATCGTTGCAATCGTCTCGACGATGAATTGCCAATCTGCGTTGTGTTTGGCTCGCAGCTCGGCCGGGCCCTGCAACAATTCGTCCTTCTCCTGCGCCGTTAATGGCCGCACCGTCCATTTCTGTGCTTCGAGGCCGTACTGCGAATGAGAATTAAATTCTCCGGTAAGCTCGATGAAGCTTTCGCTGTTCAGAGCGCTGCACGCTTTGTAAGCAGGATGATCGCTCCAGACCCGCAATGTCATCCGATCACAAGCGTCGGCCAGACTCAGTTCGCAGTACGGTTTTTGTTCGCGAGTGAGTTTCGGCCCTGCCGATTCGACCTGCACGTGCACGCGCGCCGAAACCGGCCCGCTTTGTGCGGCCCGGCGAATTTCGCTCAGCGTCATTAACTGCATCTCGATCTTAAGGGGGGTTCGCTAAAAATTCTAATCGGCTGCGTTGATTGTGCCGCAAGCGAATCGCGCGCCGGAATTTCCTGAGGGGTCAGTCTTTAAATCATCTTCTTTCTCATGCACGATTACAGATTTTCCAATGATCGAATTTGGACCGCTCAGATCGAGTTTGCCTTGCCACTTGAGGTGCCCCTTGCCGGAAGCATCAGCTTCAATATTGCCGAAATCGCCCGCGTGACGCTCCGTCCCCGTCGGCCCGTCGTGGTGTTGATGCGTCGGATTGAAATGCGCGCCCGCCGACATCGCATCCGGCGCCGAGCAATCGCCTTTCTCGTGAATGTGGATACCGTGCTTGCCCGGTTTGAGGTTTTGGACGTCGGCAACGACTTGCACGTCATCGCCAACTTTTGTGAATGTCACCGTGCCGGTGACCTGGCTCCCTGATTTCGGCTCCAATTGCACTGCGGCCTTTGTGACTTCTTGTGCCTGGGCAAAACAAGCCACCCCGCAAAACATTGTTATGAAGAGAATTGTTTTCATGCTGCAAACGTACCGCGCTTCTCCGCAAAATGAAACTGTCAATCGAGTAACCGTTGCTCGATTCCCGCGTACGCGTCGACGCGCCGGTCGCGCAGAAACGGCCAGTGCGTCCGATATTCATTCACGCGGTCCCAATCAATTTCGCCCATCACCATTTCCTCATGATCGACCGAACCTTTGGCGACGATCTCGCCGTCAGGCCCGCAAATGAAACTTTGCCCCCAGAATTCAATTCCGTCCCCGCCGGCCGGCGCTTCGTGGCCGACGCGATTCGCTGCGGCGACGTAGCAGCCGTTCGCAATCGCGTGGCTCCGTTGAATGGTTTCCCAGGCGGAATGTTGGGCCGCGCCAAATTCTTCTTTCTCGCTCGGATGCCACCCGATCGCCGTCGGATAAAAAATAATTTCCGCGCCGCGCAGCGCTGTCAGTCGTGCCGCCTCCGGATACCATTGGTCCCAGCAAACGCAGACGCCGATCTTGCCGGACTTTGTTTAGATCGCCCGGTGTGAAATAAAACTTTTCGTGATAGAGCGGATCGTCCGGAATGTGCATCTTGCGATATTTTCCGAGAAACTTTCCATCGGCATCGATGACGGCGGCGGTGTTGTGATAAACGCCGGCGCTTCGTTTCTCAAAAAGCGATGCGACAATCGCCACGCCTAGCTCGCCTGCCAATTCGCTTAGCCTGGAGGTTGATCTTCCGGGGATTTCTTCCGCCAGCTCGAAATTTTTGTGGTCTTCGGTCTGGCAAAAATATTGCGAGCGGAAAAGTTCGGGCAGACAGACAATCCTTGCGCCTTTCTTGGCCGCGTCGCGAATGAAATCGAGAGCGCGCGAGAAATTCTTCTCGGGATCCGCGCCGCAACGCATCTGCACGAGCGCGACCCGCGTATTGTTTTGTGCCATTCTCGCTACTTCACCGAGCCCGCCGCCACGATGTCGATCTTTTCAATCGTCACGCGTTTCGTCGGTTTGCTCATTTCACCCATGCTATTGCGGCTCACCGGGGTGTCGCCAATTTTTCCGAGCACGTCGTCCCCTTTGATCAATTTGCCGAACGTTGTGTATTGGTGATCGAGTCGCGGCACCGGCGCGAGACAAATGAAGAATTGTGAACCAGCCGAATCCGGATCGGGCTCGCGCGCCATTGAGATCACGCCGCGCTCGTGCGAGTGATCGTTGAACTCCGCTTTGATTTTGTAACCGGGACCGCCTTCGCCGTAGCGATTTTCTTTGCTCGGATCTTTTGAATTCGGATCGCCGCCCTGGATCATGAATGCTTTTACGATCCGATGGAAGATTGTGCCGTTGTAAAAACCGGCGCGGGCCAGTTTCTTGAAATTTTCGATCGTGTTCGGCGCGGCGTCGGTCCAGAACTCCACGACCATGTCGCCCTCGCTCGTTTTGATTACTGCGACTTCATTTCCTGTACTCACGGGACTCGTATCCTCCTTCTTTTCTTCCGCTGCAAATAGCGCGGAGCTTAATAGGAACATCGCTAAAATCGACATCTTCATTTTTCTTCTGTAGCGGCGGTCTATACCTGTCGCAAATTTTCAGACTGTAGCGTGATATTCCTGCAGGCTCCGCACCTGCACTTTGCTTTTTTGCAAAGAACGAATCCCGTTCGCACTCGCCTGGGCCGCGCGCACCGTCGTCATGATCGGAATTTTTTGCGCGAGCGCGGCGTTTCGGATCATAACCTCGTGCTCACGCGGGATTTTCCCGCTCGGCGTGTTGATGATGAAACTGATGTCGCCGTTCTTGACCCGATCGAGCACGTTGGGCCGGCCTTCGTGTAATTTGAAGACCTTTTTCACTTTGATTTTGGCTTTCGCCAGCGCGTCCGCTGTGCCGCTGGTGGAGATAATTCCGAAGCCGAGTTTCACAAACTCGCGCGCGACCGGAATCACCGACTCCTTGTCGCTATCTTTCACGCTGATGAACACATTCCCTTTTTTCGGCAACGGCGGCGGCGCGGCCATCTGCGATTTTGCGTAAGCGAGTCCAAGATCGACGTCCATTCCCATCACTTCGCCCGTCGATTTCATTTCCGGTCCTAGCGAGATGTCCATCCCTTGATAACGCAGAAACGGGAAGACCGCTTCTTTGACGGAAAAGTGTTTGGGCACGATTTCCTTGGTGAATCCGAGCTCGCGCAGAGTTTTGCCGGCCATAATCTTCGCCGCCAATTTGGCCAGGGGCACGCCGATCGCCTTGCTCACGAATGGCACCGTGCGCGACGCGCGCGGATTTACTTCCAGGACATAAACATCTTCACCTTTAACTGCGAACTGCACGTTCATAAGGCCGCGGACGTTTAATTCGCGCGCCATCGCCTTTGTCGCTGACGAAAAAATGCAATCGACGTCGACTTCGATGGCGTCTTCGAGAAAACGATCGACCAGCACTGGGCGATCCGGCGTTACTTCGATCGCGCTGGTCATGTAGCGCCGCAAATCTGGTTCGTTGTAAACCAGCTCCATCGCGCGCCCGCCCAGAACAAAACTCGGTCGGACCAGGACCGGGTAACCAATTTTGGCGGCGATCTTTACTGCTTCATCGGTACTGACCGCCGATCCGCTCGGCGTTTGACGCAGTCCGAGCTTATCGAGCATTGCGGCAAACAGTTTTCGATCCTCCGCTGTCTCAATGCTCTCCGGCTGCGTCCCGAAAATCGGAACGCCGGCCGCTTTCAATCCGTCAGCGAGATTGAGCGGGGTCTGTCCTCCAAACTGCACCACCACGCCTTCCGGCTTTTCCTGCTCATATATATTAAGGACATCCTCTAGCGTGAGCGGCTCAAAATAAAGTTTGTCGCTGGTGTCATAATCGGTCGAAACGGTTTCTGGGTTCGAATTAACCATGATCGTTTCGAACCCGAGCTCGCGCAGCGCGAACGCCGCGTGCACGCAGCAGTAATCGAATTCAATTCCCTGACCGATCCGGTTCGGCCCCCCGCCCAGGATCATTACTTTTCGTTTACCACTCTCGCGCCGCTCATTCTCGTCCCCGTAAGTCGAGTAGTAATATGGCGTATAAGCTTCGAACTCGGCCGCGCAGGTATCGACCAGTCGGTAGGTCGGCAAGATCGACAGTCGCGTTCGAGCCGCGCGGACCCCTGCCGGCTTGAGAGAATTCGCATATCCAAGTTGGTTGTCTGAGAAGCCGAGCTTCTTTGCGCGCAATAGTTCATTGCTATCTTCAAATATCGCGGGCGCGATTTGGTTCGCGGTTAAGGTAGTAGAACCGATTTCGGTCAGCACTCGCACCCGGTGACTCGCCAAAGCCGATTCTTCTAATCGACTCTGCTCCTGCACAATCTGCTGCACGTTTCGCAAAAACCATTTGTCGATCTTGGTCAGCTCGAATACTTCATCGATGGACGCTCCTTTTTTAAATGCTTGTGCGAGATAAAAAATTCGCTCTGCATTCGGGATCGCGAGCTTTAATCGCAACGTCTCAAAATCGACATCTTTCTCCCTCCCGTCGCCGCACAACCCGAAGCGTTTGATTTCCAAACTGCGCAGTGCCTTTTGCAGCGCTTCCTTGAACGTGCGGCCGATTGCCATCGCTTCACCGACGCTTTTCATCTGCGTCGTTAGCGTAGCGTCGGCTTGCGGAAACTTCTCGAAGGTGAACCGCGGCACTTTAACGACGCAGTAATCGATCGTCGGCTCGAAACATGCCGGCGTTTCGCGAGTGATGTCGTTTTTGATTTCGTCGAGGGCGTAACCGACTGCCAGTTTGGCCGCGATCTTCGCAATTGGAAATCCGGTTGCCTTGCTCGCGAGTGCGCTCGAACGCGATACGCGCGGATTCATCTCGATCACGACCATGCGTCCGTTGTCCGGGTGGACCGCGAATTGGATGTTCGATCCGCCGGTCTCGACGCCGATCTCGCGGATGACCGCGAACGCGGCGTCGCGCATCATTTGATATTCCTTGTCGGTCAGCGTTTGCACCGGCGCGACCGTGATGGAGTCGCCGGTGTGCACGCCCATCGGGTCGAAATTTTCGATCGAACAAACGACGACGCAGTTGTCCATCCGGTCGCGCATCACTTCCATTTCAAATTCCTTCCAGCCGACGAGCGATTCCTCGATCAACACTTCATTCACCGGCGACATGGCGAGGCCGCGGCCGGCGATTTCGTCTAGTTCGTCCGGGTTGTAGGCGATGCCGCCGCCGCCCCCGCCGAGCGTGAACGCCGGTCGAATGATGAGCGGAAAAGTTCCGATCTCTTTAGCAATACGCCCCGTGTCTGCGAGCGAGCGCGCCACTCCCGAGCGCGGGACGTCGAGTCCGATCCGCAGCATCGCTTCCTTGAACAATTGTCGATCTTCACCCTTCGCGATCGCTTTCGCGTTGGCGCCGATCAATTTTACTTTGTGTCGCGCCAGGGCGCCGTTGCGATAAAGTTCCATCGCCGCATTCAGCGCCGTCTGCCCGCCCATCGTCGGCAAAAGCGCATCGGGTTTTTCTCGAGCAATGATTGCTTCAATCACTTCGGCTGTGATCGGCTCGATGTAAGTGCGATCCGCGAATTCCGGATCGGTCATGATCGTGGCCGGGTTCGAATTCACGAGCACGACCTGGTAACCCTCTTCGCGCAGCGCCTTGCACGCTTGCACGCCGGAATAATCAAATTCGCAGCCTTGCCCGATCACGATTGGACCGGAGCCAATTAAGAGAATTTTCTTTAGATCGTTGTTCCGCGGCATCTGCGCAGCGCGCAGGATAAACCAAATCGGTCGAACTTCACGCGTGAACTCTTATTTCGCCTGATACTTCGCGTCTTTCGCTTGTTTGCGCACGGCCGCGAAAAGTTTGCTGATTCCTGTTTCGCTGATGGTATTCGCCAAGAAAGGCAGGACGTTGATTCCGCTGTCAGTAAACACGAAATAAGTCGCCAGCGTTTTGCCCTCGCTGGTTGGCTCGAGCAACCACGAACCGTCGCACAACTTCACTCGAAAGACGCCGGGCTTCTCGGCCGGGCCATGTTCATTGGCCGGTTTCCACCGATTCAAATAAGCCGACCCATTTTGCGTGGACCACGATTTCTTCTCGATCCGAAGCGTATAATCGCGATCGCTGACGATCTTTGGCGAAAGTCGCTGATAAGCGAGAATCGAGTCGCTGTTTCTTTCAATCACGCGGCACTCCGTCGTGTAGGGCATGAAACTCGGATAAGCCTCGACGTCGTCGATCACCTTATGAACCGTTTCGGTCGGTGCATCGATTTCGCCGACCGCTTTGAATTCCTTTAGGCGCGATCCTGCGTGTGGGCGGCTGTAAATCGCGACGCCGCTGCTTTGCTTAACTATTTTCCAATCCTCGTTCTGGCCAGGCTCGGCCGCGAAGATCGAAAACGCGGCTCCGGCAAGAAAGGTGATGATCGCGGCTTCTCGTTTCACAGCTGCTTAGACGCTCCGAATGCCGATCGCATTCGCCAGAATCGCGGCGGGATTCGTGGTTGTGTTCAACGCAAAATCGAATCGGCCGGATAAACCACGCCGTTCTTGATCACGGTGTCGATGTCTGACGCTCGCGCGATGTCGTCAACCGGATTGGATTTCAGAATCACGAGATCGGCGAAATAGCCATTGTCGATCTTGCCAATGTGCGCACCGGTCTCGCCGCCGAAAAGTTGAGCAGCGTTTGCCGTGGCACATTGTAGAATCTGCATCGGTGTCAGCCCGGCCTCTTTCATCAACTGAAATTCCCGGAACAGCGCCGGTCCGTGAATGGTTCCAATGTTCCCGGCATCTGTGCCGGCTGCGATCGTTATGCCGGCGTCTTCCAATTTTTTCAAATTCGGCAACGCGACCTCGTAAGTTTTCCTGATCCGATCCAATGCCTCGTCCGGTTTCGCCAGCGCGCTCTTGATCCGGTCGGGCAATTTGTCCGGCGAAATCTTCGTCACATCGAGTGTCGCGATCACTTCCGGATTGCCCCACGCTTTTTCTTCCGGCGTCAGGTTCAACTGATGTGAAAACGTTCGGCCGTAACGCTCGAAGACCACAAGCGTGGGACAAAGAATCGTTTTGTGATCCTTTAAGAGTTTCACGAACGCGTCATCGACTGGTTTGTCGGTCACGCTGTGGACAAGAATGTCCGCGCCTTCTTCAACCGCTGCGCGCGCAGTTTCCAGTTCAGTCGCGTGCACGGCCACGCGAGTGTTGTGCGCGTGACTTTCTTCAACCGTCGCGCGCACGATCGGGCGGAACGAATCGACCGGATGATCTTTGTCGACGATGTACCAAATCTTGACCAGATCTGCTTTTTGATCGGTGAGCTTGCGCACGAACTCGCGGGCTTGTTCGGGACTGTCGATCTTCACGATCGGCGGATCGCCCAGATCGAGCTTCTCTCGCGAAACGCTGGAGATTAGCGGACCTGCCACGGCAACGCGCGGCGCTTTAGCCGTCGCATTCGCCTTCTGTCGGACTTCGAAATTCCAGATCGGCCCGCCGACATCGACCACGCTGGTGATCCCACAGCGGATGTAGCGCGCAAACACGTCGTCCAGATGTGATTTGATCCAGGCGACTTCATCGTTGTACGGGCGAACGCTGTTGAAATCGGCGCCGTCCGGTCGCGTGAACAAATCCGCCGATTGAAAAAAGTGAATGTGGGTGTCGATGTAGCCCGGCAAAATGAATTTACCGGCGCAATCAATCTGTTTTCCGAGCGACGCCGCGTCCTGTTTGCCGATCGAAACGCGCTCGATCTTGTCGCCGTTGATCACGATCGTCGCGTTCGGCATCACTTTGCCGTCGGCCGGATTGATCACGGTTGCGCCAACGAGTGAGATTCTTTCGGCGTTCAGCGTGATCACACTAAGGAAAAGGAAAAGAGCAGTAATTGTTTTCATATTGGAAGCGTTGTAGCGGTGCTTGTTCTCAAGCACCGAACCTCTTGTCATGTCGACCGAAGTGGAGACATCTCTAAATATTTCTGGTCTGACATGCTTTCTAAAACAGAAATAGTCAGAGATTCCTCGACTCCGCTCGGAATGACAAAAAGTCATGGTTTTGGTTCGTCTGCAATCTTCAATACCATTTTTCCGCGCGTATGATGCGTCTCCGCCTGTGCGTCGGCCTTGGCCGCGTCGGTTAATGGCAGCACCTGCGAAACGATCGGTTTGATCTTGCCCGCGTCGATCAATTTGGTGATCTCGCTCAGCTCGGTTGTGTCCGGGTGCGAGAAAATTGGCGCACCGCGGATGCCACGTTTCTCAAGCTCGGCTGGATCAGCCCGCGAAATAAGCGTTGCAATCGTGCCGCCTTTCTTCATCACGCCGTAAGTGCGGGTCATGGTTTCGCCGCCGACCGGCATCAACGCAAGATCAACATCGTGCGCGATCTCTTCGAATTTTTGTTTGGTGTAATCAATCGCCACGTCGGCCCTGAGTTGTTTCAGCAAATCCTGGTTCGCTGTCGATGCGGTTGCGATGACGCGCGCGCCGCGCGCTTTGGCAATTTGGATCGCGAAACTTCCAACGCCGCCCGAGCCGCCGTGAATGAGAACGATTTGGCCTTTGTCGATCTTGCCGACGTCGATCAACGCCTGCCACGCGGTCAGCGCTGCGAGCGGAACGGATGAAGCATCGACGAAACTGAGTGATTTCGGCTTGATCGCCGATTCGGTCTCATTCGAGATGCAATATTCGGCCCAGCCGCCGCCCCAGAGCAGATAAGCGTAAACCGGATCGCCGATTTTCAGCTTTGTAACTTTGGAGCCGGTCTTCACAACGACTCCGGCCATGTCGTAACCGAGAATCAGCGGCAGGTGCGTTCCGAATTCTTTGGCGAACTTGCCGTTCAGGATCAGTGGATCGGCCGGGTTCACGCCGCTTGCGATCACGCGCACGAGAATTTCATTTTCTTTTGGTTCTGGAACTGGAACTTCCTCGAGCTTCAGCACTTCCGGCCCGCCGTACCCGTGCGCAACAACCGCTTTCATCGTTTTCGGAACGGGCTGCGCGAAAGCGAGCGCGCTCGCAGAGATCAGCAAGCAGGTACAGATGCCGAAGCGGCGCATTTACTCCTTCGATTCGGGAACGGCTTTCTCTGCGGCCTTGAATCCAATCTTGGAGTGGGTGCCGTCGCAAAACGGTTTTTCCGTCGATGCGCCGCAACGACAGAGCGCCATCCGCGGTTCGACCGGGAACTTGTTTCCGTCGGCGTCGATTAGCTCCACTTCGCCCTTCACGATGTAAGGACCGTTCTTGATTGTCTCGATTGTCACCATGTCCGCACTCTAACTGATCTCGGAAGGCATGACAGAACGATAAGTGGCGCAAACGATCCTTTGTCATTTCGAGCGAAGTCGAGAAATCTCTTACTGTTTCAGGAATATTTAGAGATGTCTCCACTTCGGTCGACATGACAGAATAGAATATCGCTTCATGAAACTCTTTGTCGTTCTCACTTTGGTTTTTGCCAGCTTGGTTTTCGCTCAGACGCCGTCGCCAAGTCCCCCCGCGAGTACCAAGCATCCGTTCACGTTCGAGGACATGATGAAATTGAAACGGCTCGACGAGCCGGTGCCATCGCCGGACGGG